>Ga0123355_10002798_pt1 | contig 24766 bp, 13 predicted proteins | sample TergutEmb28metaG_3_FD_89872 | JGI IMG/M metagenome (GOLD analysis project Ga0123355, IMG submission 89872) | Embiratermes neotenicus P1 segment gut microbial communities from Petit-Saut dam, French Guiana - Emb289 P1 | ecosystem: Host-associated > Arthropoda: Insects > Digestive system > Gut ...
ATGAAATAACTCAACAAATAAGTCGCAAGCTCCTGAGGATGGATGTATTAACATCCGAAACATGTTGAGCATTAAATAATGAAATAATAAAGCAAGTGACATCAAGTTGGTCTCTCTTTGTTCCACTATCAAGATGATGCACGGTCCAATAAACATAAGTCACACTTAAGGTTATTTATATAATTGTGTGATGGCTTGTTTGATGAGGAGATAACTCAAACCTGAAATACTGTTGTAACATTTACTCGTAAACAAATAAATAAATAAATATTCTTATAATTAAGCCTGATGGGACCAAATATTTTTTAGCCGAAACATGTAGCCGTATTCTTATTGAATGTAATGTGGTGACTGATTGCAACGTTCATTTACGTCCTTAAATCTTCGCCGCTCTGAATATGTCAGAGTTCGTTTGAAATATTCTGGAAATAAAGTGACTTCTTATTCCTGTTTGGTGGGTCATTTAACGATGCTGTTACCAGCTCAGACTACATGACATATGGGTCTAATATTAAAGACGTTACTGTGTCTGATGCTGTAGATATAACATTGGGTGGCGTGATCACACATTCATGATTTTTCTGAAGGTGCAGTATTTGTGTTTTTGTGTGCATTCTTCATGTTATCTGATGCAGCATGTCTGCTCGCTCGGATAACCTTGCCGAGAGGAATGTATGCCATATTAAATAAGCAGTTCTGAAACTCCGTAACCCCACCTTCAGTTAAACTCACGTTTCTCCTTGCTTTTCTTCCTGTTCACCTGAAGTTAAACCACTTAACGCAGCCACTGCAAATTTAAAGCAAAACACTTAATTGTTTGGCCATTTGTTCTCTCGCGCCCAACATAAAACCTTCGCTGCATTTAGCCGAGCAAACGACTTCCTTAAAAGGTACAAGGAATGTTGGAAATTCGCGAGAATCGATTTTGTTTAAAATGTGTTCATTTGTTTTGTGCTCGTATTCGCTCGCACAGACAAAGCTTAAAACGCATTCCAGTATAGGTGTTCATCACAGTGTGAAGAAAATTCCGCTGATAATGTTGGGTAAGACATTTATAATTCTTTAACTCATCGTGGTAACTGTATGCACCACATAATTTAACGTTTACAAACTCCCATCCTTCATCTTTTCCTCGTATAATAAAAGAGTAACTATGAATTCGCTACGATTCTGAGAACAACCAGACTCTTCCTATACAGCATTAACTGATTGGGCCTTCCAATTTGAAGAAGACCTGTTTGCGTTCGGTATGAACTGGCATTTAAAATAGTATTATTTCAACTAATTGCGGTACCACGTAAGTGTAGCTCAGGTTTCGATTACAGGCTACTCTATATGGGGTTTTTGATGGCCAAGAGTGCCACTGGGAGAGGCTTCCCTCTGAGCATTGCCGGTGTCGTCTGTCTTGTCCCATCCAATTATGTCTCAAACTCATCTTTCCTCTTCACAATGGTTTTTATCATACATACAAGTGGCCGAGGCCTGGGACCCTTCTGACAAAATGATAGGTTTGCGGAAAAGAGTTTGAACCTTAGTAACTTCTTCACTTCCCAATGCCGTATCATGTCTTCATCCAAACTGTACCGGAAGGAGGATCGGGCGTAGCCTTTAAGCATCTTTTCCTGTTCTCCCGCCCCATAATACAGCATCGTGCAACACAGCTGTGCATTATTCAAGTACTGTCTGCTGATGTCTTGCGCGCTAATGAACTAGATGAAAGGCGTTAATGTGATCATGGTTTCATCTGTATCCTAGAGGCTTGTGTTCTGGGAAGATAACGTTTTTAGGTGCGTTCGCAGAATTGCGACAAGCGACTGTTAGCTTCGCTATATCTGTCCGTGTGTTTCTCCCATTAGCATGGAACAACTTGGCTCCTACTGAACGGATTTTCATGAAATTTGATATTTGAATATTTTTCTAAAACATATCAGGAAAAATTCAAGCCACATTGAAATAGGACAAGAATAACGGTAAATTAAAAGTCTTGCTAATCAATGTCTCTCCTTCCATAGCCCCGTACTTTCTGATAAGCGTGGTAGAAACTGTTTCAAGTAAAGCGGTTACTATCTATACCAACAGGTTTTCGCAAATGGCGCTGCTTTTCTCTTACAATCTAATTTCATATGTTCCGTGTGGTTCACAATAAATACACATTGCTTTCCTACACAACATTATCCGACAGACAGATTTTCTAACGGACACGAACTCTGCTTTGTATGAGGTAGGATCTGAATATTTGTACAACATGTTGATGAAAGTCGATCTCCAAAGGCTCAATAACATTTCACTCCAAACTGATTTAGGCGTTAGCTTATATTTTCTTTTGTTTCTAACCAATAACTTGTTCATTAAATTTCGAATTTCAAGGGCAAAAGCGTGAAAGAACGTCGGTTTTTTAATGTAACTTGCTTTCATGTACTGTGAACTGTAGCAAGAGAGATAAACCACATTTATTCCACAGAGACATTGAGACTTGAAGAATAAAAGACTAACTTGATGTCAATTGCTATTTTATTTCGCTTCTTATGTGCTCAACATGTTTCGGGCATTAATATATCCATCATCAGGAGCTTGCGACTACTCTGTTGAATTACCATATTGGGTTGGAGTGGTATCGGTGTTGCAGGCTGAAGCCTGCAACACGGATACAACTCCAACCCAACCATACTGAAACCCCAACACACATCGAACCAAGAACAATACGACCAATGTGGTAATTCAACAGAATAGTCGCAAGCTTCTGATGATGGATATATTAATGCCCGAAACATGTTGAACACATAAGAAGTGAAATAAAATAGCAAGTGACATCAAGTTGGTCTTTTATTCTTCAATTATCACATTGACGCACGGTCCAATAAACATAAGATTCACATTGAGACTTATTTCGGACTGCATAACGAAACGAAAATCGTGCTTATGGAAAGAGACCTACAAACTCTACAGATCTTACAGAAGACGTCTTCTGTTGGACCTGAATCGTAGTCAGCTTCTTTTCGTAACCTAACAATACATGAATTTAAAATTGGATTTAACATAAGTTCCCTCCTCCAATTTTGTCTTCCACAGGCCGTCATTAAGAATTTATAGGCATAATTTCTATGCGTATTCTTTTCTTCTCTTGTTTTCTGAATACGTAAACTCTGCTATACTTATCCTGACATTAATGTGGCCAGCATGTGAATAATGAATCTCTTTTACATAAGCCTTTAGCAAAGCATTTCCGAAAGCGACACCTAGTGCCGTCAGTCTGTTCATTTTCTAGCTTTTAAATGACCGAACTCCCCGACTCGGAGGGATTTACGTGGAATCTCGTGTGTGGTGTGGGGGAGATTTTTACTAAATTTTGTCGACAGATTCCGATTTCTTCATAGTCTGGTAGAAATCATACTCACTACATGAAGACCTACGTAATTATATGCCATAATGTTTTGTAATTGAGACAGTGTCCTCTGTTAGATACGAGCTAAGATGAATTACCGTCTATTTTAATGTTTTAGTTATAAACAAGAATTTAATCATATTTTATTTTAGCTTTTACTGTAAATGAAATAAGATCCCATTGAGTGCTCACTTTATTGTACATTAAAAATGCTCTCTATTGGATTGAATATGACCTTTTACTGGTCGAAACATGTTGCAGTAAAGTGACCTGACTCTATACATTATATCACTGTACTGATATATTGTTGTGTATTGACGGTATATAATACATTATACACATAAGGCGATACAGTTGATGATCGAAATACCATACCCTTTACGAGACAATATTTGGACTCATACGAGCTGTGGAGAAACGGTTTAGAATCTAAACATAACTACCATCCCTCATGAAAAAGAAAGGGCATTTGTGATTGTCTGCAGAGCGCACTGACTTTCAGTTACAACTGATATTACGGTTATTACTGTTTTACCCTTAGTTGCCCAGGGTACCGATATTCCTATTGAAACGTTGTTACCATGGTTACAATTTTACAACAGCTTACTGCGCTCACTACTTTGTATTAAGTAAACGCGCGAGAGAATGGAATTATTTTTGACATTACTTCAATTCGATATTGGTAGGTACAGACTGCGTAACTCTCTCTTTCATGCTAATAGAAATTTTGAGCAAATAGGCATATTCAGGTAAGCCCTGTTTGTATAAAGCGATCAATACTACAGTAATTCAGCCTATATTTATCTCAGTAATTAACAAACTTGATGCACAATTTTTTTGTTTTACAGTAAGTTTATTTCATGTCTCTACCTACAGGTGTGATGATACCAGAGGCTGTTTAATGCAATTTTGACCTCCTGATGATGAGCACATGTCCTCGAAACATGTAGAGACATGAACTAAACTTACTGTAAAACAAAAACTTTGTGCATCAAGTTCGTTAATTACTGATATAAATATACTGAGATGCACGGTCAGCAAAACGTCAAAATCAGCCTATATTGTTGATTTTTAATCTAAGTATTGTACTTAAAGTGTATGTGGCTTTGTAAGTAGTCACAAACGTAAAATAAAGTCGTATTTGTCTTCAAAGTTTCTCTAAGTGTAATTTGGTTCATTTTATTCGTGTGATTTTCTCCTAAAACACGATCACATGCAGCATAATTACAGAAGCCTACTATACTAAAATTGTCAGACGTCTAGCAAAAGCACTATTATCTTTTATAATATAAGTATTTTACTAATACACGGAAATATATCGTAGTGTTTACTGTGTACATCGTGGCAAGGCACGTATCATATATTCGGTTCTTTATTCTTTTCTTTAAAATAGTCAGAAATTTAAAATCGAGGTAACCTAACAGAGGGAATGGCTTGGAAATGTTAAGTCGCTCAGAAATCCCTTAGCTTCTTCAGTATTTAAAATTTCATTTTCACTAGAAATCTGATAGCTGACATATTTCTGTCATCATGTGTTTTAAAATTCAGTGTTTCACTTTCATGCGATGGGAGTAACTCGTACATCAGAAACAAATAAAATAACTTCCGAAAACTTTATCTTATTGTTTTGTGGTTGTGGTGAGGTACAAGCATCAATAGCGGCGTTTCGTCACGGAATAAGGGCTGAGAATTTTTTACGGTGACAAAAAACGAGAATCATGGTTCAGGCTGAATGTTTCTCTTAAAGTCCTCACCCATCTACCAGCCTAAACAACGCCACATCTCAATAGACGGCAATTTTCACATACATCGGTCTGAATTTCTGAGTTCTTTGTTGGATGGTAGTCTACTGCGTTATGACACCGTCTAGTCTAGTATTTGAACACCAATGCTTCGGTGGAACGTGTTTTTGCCTCTCAGAGGTTAGAGATTTGGTGCATGCAGCAGGTTTCTCTGAAACGTCGCTGACCACCCAGGAGACTATACAGTGGCACAACGCTGAATTCCATATTAAAAGTATAATTAAAATAAGTTTTTTTCCTACCTAAATCGTTCCCAAATGACTGATAATAAACAAGTATTTATAACGTCCATTGGCTGTGTTTCCGTCTCAGTTATAACTACATTTTAAAATACTCTGTGTAGCGGATTTTGGAAACTGTCCTGTAAATTATTTAATGAACAAAGGTCGATTATCTGTTTTTAAAAATCCGCTGATACAAAAAAGCAATAAATGTAGAACAAGTTTTTCATCGTCTACGACGAAGCGACGACGACGACACACACACACACACACATAAATACACACACACACACATAAACACACACCTACATACACACACTCACACCTATGGTGTCTTACACTACTTTTTTTTTTTTTTGCCAGTCTTCTGTCATCATTCGCAGCGTCACCTTCAGTTCCTTCCACCTCACCTTTCCAATTCTTTGCCTTCTCTGCTCTTATTGATGTGTCCATTACTTCTTTTATACGCCACCATTCTTCTCTGCTGAAGCCAGATCTAGGCTGGCATTCTCAGGTTTCGCGTTTTTATGGTACATAAGATGCTGAACCACGTGTCAAGTTATACGTTTAACATTCCGGACATTGTGCCATTCAGCAGTTATTTTACTTTCCTCAGCAGACTTGACAACGCTTCCTCGCTGCTCCAGTACACTCTTGTCAGTCTGTTCGGAGGGCCTCTTTGTTGTTCATCATACTACGCTGTTCAGGGATATCATCAGGACACATTAATTGTACTGCAGTCACTCAGAAATGATGCACTTCTGCCAGAGGAAATTATGCACTGCCTTCTTTATACGTATGTCTTATTAAATTCCATGCAGGCGTTCAGATTTTCATAGAGTTGTGTTGTATAGGACAGTCATGGTTCGCCATCACGTCCTTTCAGATTGTCCTCTAATTCCTGTTTATGGTCATATCCTATCAGGTGCTGTGAAGTGCACATTGTACAAATGTTGTATTTGGTGTAAAGTCCTTGTAGGAAAACAAATATTGTTACAATGTATTAGAGAAATGGTCTTCTTTCCTCACTGTGGGTATCATCATCACGTGGTCTGTCTTACGACATGTCCTTAGCCACTTCAAAGGAATTCTCCAGAGAGTGCGATCTAATGCTCTCTGTTTCTATTTCCAGTACCTTCTTGTTTCCTTAACGTTATCCAATAGCTGCTTACGTCTTCTTTCTCGTCTTTTCGTCACTTCCATCATTCCTTGAATAACATGTTTTGAAGTAATTTCCCACGCAGGATGTCTAGTCCACTTAGCCTTCCTTTGTTTTATTGCAAGCAGGATGTTTCTTTCTTCTGTTACCTTTGATCCTGGTTCGAAGCCAGATAAAAAATATGCTTGACGAAGAGCCATGCAAAGATACGTGAGAATGAATTTCGCTTATTTACTATACACTGGTACATTGTGAGCGTGTGAACTTTAAGGTTACTGGTATTAATTTCATCAATGTGTTTATCGCGCGAAGGGACGCGGCTTGCTTTTAGCTAGGGTTACAACCATACGGCCGCGTTATCTCCCTGGGAACAGTACATTCTATACCCTTTTCGGCATGCATCAGTCATACAGCTGTTAGAGCTTGAGGAGAGTACAGACCGTGAAGTTATCACAGGCTGGGTTTGGGGACTTCTTAGCGGACACTCGTGTGAGTAGGTTGAAGGGGAAGCGTGATGGTAATAAAGAGGTGTATTCTGTTGATACAATTTCTAACAGTGCCGGACACAAAATAATTTGATTGTGAATATTACAGAATAAAAATTGAAGTGACTGTGAGAATAAAAATAAAGAGGCCTAACCACAAATATCCTTCATGTTATCTAGTCGGTAGATACTTAACGTTTCCTGTGACCACCACGCGTTATATTCCCAGAGTGGAGTTCATGTTCCCGACTTTGAGATTTGACCGGTTATACTTCTGTGACTGCACGTACATCGGATATACAGTATAATACAAGGATGTTGCACCGTGTGGTATGCTACAATTGTTGTAACGTCTCAGAAGACCCCGATGCCTCTATCATTATGATACAGTAATATTTGAATCTGCCAATCCCGATGGCCATGCGGACTAAGGGGTAAATCTGAAGCCTTTTGATTGTTGGCACTGCGGGTTCGAAACCGCCGGGGACATGAATTTTCGCCTCGTGTGTGTCACGTAGGTTGCGGTCTCTGCGACTAGCCGATAACTTGTTCAGAGGAGTTCTACCGAGTGTGTGTTTTGTGTGTCTCATTGTGTGCGATCTAGGAACTTCCAAAACAGGAGACCTAAGCCGGGGTACGCGGTGGCGCAGTTGGTTGAGGCACTGAGCCATAACCCGGAAGGTCGCGGGTTCGATTCCCGTTGGTGTCATTGGAACTTTTCATTGACGTAATCCCTCCTGCCGCACTACGCCCTGGGATTGACTTATCCTCTAACAGAAATGAGTGCCAGGAATATTTCCTGGGAGGTAAAGGCGGCCGGTGTTTAGGGCTGACAACCTCACTCCCTGTTGTATAGTTGATGGATTTTGTTAGTGTGTGGTTGATAGACTTTTTTCCTGCTGGATTGTGGTAGGTACTGCATGTCAGTCATACGCTTGTTGCATTGTGCTGAGTCCTCACTTGTCTGTAACTCACACTGTTTATTTACACTCTTGATGATGTACGTAACAGTAGCGGCCTTGTGCTCCAGTTGCAGTCTGCAGAATATCTCGAACGGTGACCAGCAGATTTGAATGAAGCTGGATGATCAGTAAGTGTTAAATTTTAATGATAGGGCCAAAGATCCCGAGATTTGAACTCAATACTTTTCACCTGTAAAGACATTCACTATTCATGCACAATAAACTCTATTACATTTATTGTGGGGATTATTGCGAGTTTGTGCAGCCTGCACATCTAACCGTCTTAACCTGAGTTCGAGCTGCGTTCCTCCTGGAACAACATCCACGAAACGCTTCCCACCGGGACTACACAAGATACAACACACTTTCATGCACCAATTGTCTTGAAATCTGGACCCCCAACATCCTGGAACCCTCAGGGCCTGTCCAGGCCTGTAATAAGATTGCTTTAGCTTCAGTGGTGCATTCTGTCAATGAATCAGCCATGTTAAACATGTCACAGTATTAGCACTATCCACTGTGTGTGACAACTAAGAGGTCCAGGTGATGTAGAGTTAATGTTTGCTATTGTTTCTATAATTTGTCAAACTCGGCGGGTTTTTGGCTAGCGAAGTTTTTGGCGAGCGAAGGTCTGAAACAAAATGTCTTCTGTTGCACGTCTTCAGCGCAAATTGTTATAACCCATGTGTTTCGAGCTGAATGAGGTCTTTAACAGTGTCCCTACCAGTGCCTTTATTAGTTTCGTATTCATGCAAGTACGAAACTGTCCAGGGTGAAATGTCGTCGAACTGTTTAGTCAAAATTGATTAAATTATTTGGCGAATGAGATTGCTTGCCGGAGTAGCCATTGTTATTAACTTTTTAAAGACCAAAGCTTACTCTGCCAAATCCAGGTTTCACAAAAATGTACGTTTCGTCGCCAAAGTGTGTTTATGTGTTTCGTACGAATCTCAGAACAAGCAGCGATTATGTTGATTCAACTGATTGCTTTTCGTAACTGAGAAGAGCGTTTATTGGTCGGAACTAGCAGAATATTTAAATGCAGTTCAGGTTAGGGTTAGTCTTTAAACAGTTAGTTATTGCTTATGGTAAGAATAATATCCTGAACGTCCCTTGTACCACTGTGTCTTGTTACCGTCACTACACATATGCACCATGCTATTTGAAGTTCTTATTTATGAATTAATTTACGGATCACACTGCTCACACTCACTGATAAGTTAGTAGTATATACATAAGAAGTTTTTGATAGAAAATTTCTATCATGGCTGGACACCCATAGTGGGCCAAGGCCTCTTCGTTGTTGAAGTTACGAGATCACACTCAGACACACCACAGTCGGTAGGACTCCTCCGGCCGAGAGACCTTTACCTGACAACACACAACCCTCGTAACAGCTAGACATTCATGCCCCTAGTGGGATTCGGACACGCAATCTCAGCAATCGAACAGCCACAGACCCACACCTTAGACCTTGTGGCCACCTGGATCGGGTTTTTGTTGAAATATATTTGTGTATTTGTGTGGGCTTATATTGGTTACATTCTTCCAGTTCCCCCCCCTGCTCTAACATTCCATTTTGCTGTCTGGTTAGTTCCGTAGATTGTTTGTGTCTCAAGTTATTACCTTAAGAACAGCAGTAGTTCAGTCGGTACGCTGAGTAATCCACACCCTGGGCAACAAAGTAATCGAGACTCGATTCCCGGTGGGGGAAACAAATTTCTTTCTTTCCCCATAGCGTGCAGGCGAGCTGAGGGTCCACCCAGCCTTTCTATTCGGTGGGTAGATCGCTCCTTCCTTTTTGGAGAGAGTAGAGCCGGTGTGTGAATCTGACAATATGTCTCAATCTAGTGCTAAGTTTAGGAGTGTGCGGAGCTGAACCTCCATGCCGGCAACAGGGAAAATTTCACTTGGATCTGTAAGCGTATTGCTCTGTCCTACCTTCTGTGGATTTTACCCTGCTGTCCACACTTTATATACTGATGGTTACTTTGTGTTCTCTCTCGTCAGTGTTCTCTCGATGGGCAATGTGTGCACTTCCACACCGTCACATTTGTTATCGTTTTGTGTCTATGGCTGCCACCTAACATATACTGCGGTTTTGTTTCATTCAGTAATTAAAACGTATGTCGAAGAGGAATATTTTTTCTGTTGTTTTCATTCATTATTAGGCATATTTTTCCATGCTATGTATGATATTGTTTGTAAAGTCCACAATTAGTTTGTTTGAAATGTTTGCGTGTGCTTTCGGTTATGTTCTTCGAAAGGTTTGATTTGTCATCATCGTCACACGTTGTGTAGTTGCACGGGGCATCTGGCTCTAAGTATTATTATTCTCTGCGAAATAAAATAAGGTTATCTGTGAACAGGTCACGAAGACATTTGTGGCAGTGGATGTCTGGCTCCATTTATTCTTAACCTAGACATTATTCGTGTTCTGTATGAGCTCACTCATCGGTCGCTCTACCACCTTGGACGCTTGTCAACTCAATCACAGCTGAATTCAAATTTTGCTACTTTTGCACATTGTTTCTTCTCCTGTGTTCACACATTTCTTTCTCTATTCTTAATTTTATTGTTTTTTTTGTGTCCTATAATAACTTACCCCATACACCAGAGTTCTTATTGAAAAGCATTTAGTTTTTTATATGTTCAAGGAATTTCCCTTCTTTTGTGGAACCTGGAATTTTATTGTGGTGTTTAAAAGAGCCCGAAACCTGTCCCCTTTATGTTATATAATTCCTTGTTTTCTATTAGCCATGTGTTTCCCCGTATACAATAATACGTTGTGACGATAATATTATAATCCTATCCGTCACGTAGCTGAGTGCAGCTATCGACTTAAAGTAAACAGAAACATATTACAAAATTTGGTAATAAGAACTTCACAGTACTTACTTTCGTCCACATGTAGAGTTAAGCACATGGAGCACAGTAACCTTCGAAATTACTTCAGAAAAGTGTATATTTTCAAGAGTTCAAGTTCATCTGGTAATATCATTGATTGGAAGGTAGTTCAAACAACTAATGTTTGACTGTACATGTAACTCGACTGGCATAATATAATTTAATAGTTTATGCATATTCTTGTTGAAGAAATTAGTGCAAAATCAGCAGACAACCGGGAAGGAACCGGGAATATAATTTTTTGTTGAATGTAAAGTAGACCTGTTGTCAAGACGGGGACTCAAGTTCAGTACTAGAGATGTCTGAGGTATCATCAGTATGACTGTGCCTGTAAATTCTCTTGGTAAGAGAATTGTTTGATTAGCTAAAGGATTTTGAGACAAAAATAGGATAACGTATAATTCAATTATAAAGACGTATACATAGTACATGTGCCGTGCTTTTTTTGGTACCGTGACCTGTGGTGGAGAGTTTCAGAGACAAACATAATTTATTTCAATAACGAAATGACCGGACTCGCAAACCTAATATAAAAGGAGGCTGACTTTTTGTGTCCATGAAAACGTGTTCTATTGTTAACGCTGACATTTTGTGTAAGGATGAAATTAGCTGAAGCTTGTCCGGTTCATTACAGATGTCACGCCTCTTTTTCCGTTGCTCCTGATTAAACCGAAACTGTACTTCAATTTGCGCCGGAAGTTAACATAAAAAGAATGACGAGTCTTCACTTTGCTTTGTCAGAGCGGAAGTTGTCTCTCGAATTCAAATGTTACTCTATGGAAATCCATGGCTTATGCTTTGAAGGATTTCTTATATACAAAGGATCTATATTTTTATATATGTTGATCTGCCTCTTTAGTATAGCGTGACCCATTCTTTGTGTTTACCTTGCACGATGTGGCATTTTGGTAGTATTATGACACGTAGCGTTATTTGCTTTCGGTGTGAGGGGTTTCAAAATTTGTTTAACCTCTGTTTTTATAACGGCTTGTATTTTTATTTCTCATGAAGATGGGTGCATTTGTGATCTGGCCGCTTTTGTAATGGTGCGGGTAAACATACTCCGTGTCACCTATATGTAGGATATTCGAAACTAAGGCCTTATGGCATGATAAACATATTGGATGTTCTATCATAGAGCATTGTATTGCAGTAAGATTTTAACTGTAGTTGACTATTTCAATACAATATTCACTTGAAAGCTGACTTAAGGATATGGTTCTACTGTAGTAATATGAAAGAAATTCCAATAACATGCGCATAATTAAATAATATACTGTAAGAACGTAAACAAAACTTTTAAACAATTTATCTCAATAATTAACCAACTTGATGTCCAAAATATTTGTTTTACAAAAAGTTTATTTCATGCCTCTACATGGTTCGAGCACATGTGCCCGAAACATGTAGAGGCATGAAATAAAGTTATTGTAAAACAAAAATTTTGTGCATCAAGTTGGTTAATTACTGAGATAAATATACTGAGATGCACGGTCAGCAAAACGTCAAAATTTGAAACAATGTTTAATGAATTATTTTATATTCGCAGAGTACAACCAACAAGATGCAACACTTCGCAGTTTATTTATTTCTGTAAGACGCTGTACATGTTTCAGACGGGTTTTCTCTCCATCATCAGGAGCTGTAAACTGCACATACAGAGTCAGGTATTTTATATCTTTTTACCTCCAATAAGCCCTTTGTGCATATATTTCCCAGTGATGGTCCAGACGAACCGAAACATTTCGGTACAGCAATAATAGTAGGTGCTAATAACACACATACTGTTGCACTGGGATGGTTTTATTTGTAACCTCGCCATTGTTACTGAAGCTGTCTGTGGTATGCAGTCCGCCCTTAAACAAGTTTGAAATGCAGGAAGATGAATTTCCAAGAGGATGCTCTATCAGAACTTAATTTATTTCGTCTTATTTTTGAAATTTTATTGTTGTATCTTACTTTATTATTTGTGTTTCGCTTTACTGTCTTGTGTTTGTGTTAGCTTCATAAGTGGCTTCTGTGATGTTGAGCGACAGTATAAATAAACAAATATTTAATTAGATTATTATTTGGCCATTAGGACGCTGAATCAGAAAGTAAATAAACAAAAACTGAACTGAGTTCTTTTGTCAATATGACAATTATCGTGTCTTTGTGTGTTCACCTCTCCTGTGAATCACCTTAACTTCATTCACCACGTGATATCTAGTGGCTTCACTTTCGAGATCTTATTGTTTGCTACGAAGCAAACACAATTACTGCAAAATCATAAGTTGTATATGCTGTTTTGGTTACACAGTGACTGAGCCACTGTTAGCAGGCAATCAAGGGCTGCTACTTTTCCACCCCTGTAAAGTATTGGCGTGCTCATTGCCCCGTCTGATGTTATATGGTTCCCGAGAACAATAGGCAAGGCGTTACGTGCGCTACTATCGAGAATCAATGCCAGGACCCTTGTCTTCTATAATCGCCCCATTTACAACGATCGATTGCGGCTGACAAAGGTCGACCGACATACCTTGTTCACACTAGTTGTAAGTAATATCGCCCGGTGAAAGATCGGTTTCTCCGTCTGAGCTACTTCAACGAACAAAAGGTTTCTGTACATAAACTTAGAAGATCATATACGATGTAGGTACAGCTACGGGACACTGCAACAAGCATACAGCCGGCTAATTGGAAGAAACTCTTATGGACAGTGTAAAGAGATATTTTGTAGTGGGCGAACAACATCAGCGATTATGCGACTATTAAGAACTGTGTTGCACAAAGTCGTGTCTGATGTGTAAAATTTTTGGAAATATGTCTTTTGCGGTCTCTCAGACAGTAGCATTTACGTTTCGTCAGCTGTTATAGGCCTGTCTCTTGTTCAGTTTTCTTCCTGTGCTGTGTAGCCGTAGAGTCAAGGACGCGAGGAATATCTTACGTACAATAAAACGAAGGAATAACAACTGGATTTGTCACATCTTGCGTAGGAACTGCCTTCTAAAACACAATATTCGGGAGGATATAGAAGGGGCGGAAAAATGAGGAAGAAGAAATAAGCAGCTATTAAATTTCCTGAAGGAAAAGATACCGGAATTTTAAAAAAGGAATCACTAGATCGCAGTCACTGGAGAACTCACTTTGGAAGAGGCTATAAACCTGACCCAAGGCAGACTAGTTGATGAATGCTGTCACCCTGTCGTCATGTAGTATGTCTTAATACTGGTCCATAGCCACTTCCATTGCGAATTCTTCAGACAGTGCGACCTTTCAATTTTCAGTTTGTTTTTTTTCCTTTAAGGTAATCCAGTAGCTGATCACATCATCTTCCTCGTCTTCGCGTCCTGTCTATCTTTCCTTCAAAAAGGTGTTGTAAAAGTATTTGATGCACAAGATGCGATTAATCCAGTTTGTTTTATTCGTATTGTATGTAGGATGTTTCTTTCCTCTTTGACCAATGTAATACTTCCTCATTTTTCGCACGAATGTTACATCTGATCTCCAGTCCTCTCCACAAATCTATCTTCCAGTTTAAACATCTGAAAACCCTTCGAAATAGCGTCTAGTAACTAATGTATGACGGTTTCTAGCAGAATAATGGAAGACGTAATTGTGGAATCTTTGTTTTTATAATCAACGATTGGGGCGTCATTTATTCTACAGGGTTGTACCCACAACACGGAGCAGATAATGGAATGACAGAAACATTTAAAGGCATGCAGTAAACATTTTGCTTGAATTTTGGTCGATTATACACTTTACTGAGGCGTTTCTATATTTTTTATTCTATCAGGGAAATTCCAGGAATTTTCCTCGTCCTTCCTGACCGTTTGGCCTTCGTAGATCTCCGTCTTGCTAGGTCCTACGATCTATGCACCATGCTGTGACGTGCCATGAATGTGAACAGAAGTCCATGCATTCTAACCCTTGACACTCGATGCCACGTACATGGCCAATCTGTACAACTGACCAATTAAACCGGCAGACAGAGCGAGCGGTACGCTGTTTGGGCCTGAGAGTTTGTCTTGTGGTAGTGATAAGGAAGAACTTCTTTTCTACCGAAAACTGAACCAATTCTGGGCTATCTCCTGATTCTCTTCATTCTGTATCTGGGAACTATAAATGACAAGAAAACAGAATTGGATTTTGAAGGATCATTTTACCAATATATGCCACACGCAGAATGCTGTTTCCCTTCATTAAATTTGGTCTTAATATTTTTGTTGGTTTTAGCACTTTAGGCACTTAATTAAGTTAATTTTGGTTCTGAATAACATTCCAGTTAAGAACATGAGCTGGTTTGAGTTTGCCTGTGAAGCACAATATTTATTTGGAATTAAATTTCGTATTACCTGAGGTAAACAAGTGTTAATTACAAATTAGAAATACAGATAAACATATGTCTTATGAACATTCCGTTAAAAATAAGATTAAGTTTTAAATTACGCGATTTTATGACTTTGACCTTGTCCTTTGTTTTTATGTGAGAGATCTGTAATATACTTGCGTACGTACGCACGTTCTCCGCCTTACCTGCTCACACACAGTTTTTGTTTCATATAAAATTTATTGGCCTGATGATGAGATCCCAACATCCGCCACACACTAGAAATATTTAGCCTCTTAGAAATTAGTAAACCTGATGATGGTTTCCGAGTAGGCCGAAACATGTCATTTCATTAACACCTACCAAAAAACTAGTTGTGTTTACTTACTTTACCCTTTTACTTCATTATTACACACACAACGGGGATACCTCAACTAAAGACCTATTTTAACATATTAAATGTCCATATTTTTCTAAAGTATAGTTATGTCTTTCCTGTAACTGACTGTAAGAAGCTTAACTAAAAATCCTTTTCCGTCTTTCATGACATAAGAAACTGAAATATGAAATTTTCTTTACCAAATGGACGAATAATAAAAATTGAAAAATTTTGTTAATATACAGTAGCTTATATTTATTACCTACAATTATGCCACCTTTATATGTATGGCTCTACTATAAATTTTATTCTGTTCTGATCGTTTCCACAGATATGTAACTTTCATCACATTCCCCCTCAAATTACAGTATTTTCTCGAACCCAGTCCGCAGTTCACAAATTACAGTATTTTCTCGAACCCAGTCCGCAGTACACAAATTCCGCTTATTAAAGGTTTAAAACTGCTGCTGTATTTTGGAGGGTTTAGGGGTCACGTTGGAAGGGTTGGGTGTTGTTTGTTGTTTACAACGGATGCCATTAGTCGATAAGTCCCGGGAGAGAGATTCAGAGAGATATTTATGAAGCTTCTGTCTGGTTTTACTGCCCTTTGCTGTAGGTACGTACGTGTGTTCTGTCGTAGCTACACTGAACCTGTGGCTTATGGCTGGATCCTACAACAAGTCCTTGCTGTAGCACGAAAAGCGCACCTCATACATTACGTTAAGAACTAAGCTTAAAATTTTCTGCGTGTAATGGATAAGGTTGGTCTCTCACATTAGGATAAGAATATAGACTGAGGGAGTTCGCGAACAGAGTGCTGAGGAAGATATGTAGACCAAGAGTTAGGAAGTACCGGGAGTTCGGAGGAAGTTGAATAATGAGATCTTCATTTGTTCTCCTTGACGTACATTATTAGGTTAATGAAACAACGCCCGTTGAAGTGGTTGTGACATGTGGCATAAATAAAAAAAATGGAAATACATGGAAGGTTTCAGTGGGACGCCCTGAAGGAAGGAGATCTCTTGGAAGCCCTATGCGTAAATGGGAGGATATTATTCAAGCGTACCTTAAATAAAATGATGGAAGGGCGTGGAATGAATTCGTCTAACTCAGGTAAGGGACAATGGCGGTGTCGCGTGAACTCGCTAATTAATCTCCGGTTTTAATAAAATTAGATAGTAGCTTGATAATATAAGCTAATATAAGCTAATATTAGCTAAGCGACTGTTAGGTTATCAACTATGACTCTGCTCTGTTGAGTCAGTAATTCGAAGGGTTAAATTTACAAACCTAACGAACCCATTTGTACCTTTTTCAGTGCCCAGAAATGAAATACTGAAGAATTCTTATTGGAAAAATTTACAGACTATTAAAAATTGGATTAATAACAAATGCAAAGTGCTAAATCCATGAAATGTCTTCAACATTATTGTAAGTTGAATCCATTCTAAGTTATTTGAGTTCTGTTTTTGTCGTTTGATTGGATGGCAGTAAGGAAAGTAGATTTGAATTTCGAATTGTCTCAGATTTTTCGCTGATGACGTTCTGGTTCTGATGGAGGGTTGCTAATGAGGCACATAATTATTTGTTTATTAAAATGCTTAAGAGAGCACAAGAATTTCGTATAAAATACTAACATTCTTATGAATTCTTTACGGGCTTTTAAGGTAAAAGTATCTCACAGCATACTCACTACTCAACGTGTGCCCATAAAATGTTATTCAAATTACCTTAAACTCATTTAATTGGTAAATAAAACTTTTATATTTGTGTGGTAAAAAGATAAACTTGCTGTGGAAAGGTTTGGTGAAACTTAATTTCTATCACCCGTTGCAGTTTTCACGTGAATAAACTTCCAAAATAAATTCGTATTTGTTTATTTTGAATTTGCATTGCATTACTGGGACACTAGCGTTATCCTATTAAAGGATTCTACTAACTCAGGAGAGCAGAACAGAGAAAAATTGCACGAAATTTACACAGAAGCGAATAAAAACACTCTACCTTCTTTTGGCGGTAGATGAAGTGTCTGATGAATTTAAATTAAATTCGCATTGTCACTTGATGTCATGAATGTCAGTCTTTGAGGGTACTTTCAGGTGTGACAGCTATAGCGACTACGCAAAGCTGAACAGTGTATGATACAAGTCCATCGGTAGGCCTATGCATATTCTTATTGGATTTTCAAAGACACAGTGACAGCTATTTTAGGTAGCAAAAATAGTCGAAATATTTATTATAAAATTAGTATTATCAGAAGCTGCTAATTTAAGAGAAAGTGCAAGAAAACGCCTATATTTGTTTATAGTAACTGACAAAATATATTTTTTTTTTACTTGGCAAAATATTAGGTTCTCAGACAGGACTCTGCGCCATGCAGGTAGTTTCGCCTAGTTTTTATGCTGTGAATTTTAGTTACAAGTAAATGCTATGACGTACATTTGGCTGAATAGTTCGTGATTTCGGGATCAGTTACTAACCACACAGTACTTAGCGCACTTGTACTGACTAATTTGTTTATGAAATTACGGGTCTATTGTGGAGCCAGAGTTTTCATTGCAATTTAAATATGGCTGTGTGCTGAACCAGATATTTCATTAGCATTCACACCGGACTGTCAGAACGAAACTTTTTATGACCAGCTACACAGAATCGGATCATTGACCCGACCTTTCATTACCATATAGAGAGTATCTCAAGAGTGACAACTTTCGTTACTTGTACGCAGAATCCCATTCTATAGCAAAGTTTCAACTCCATGTACGCAGGATCCTCTATAATATAGAATTTTATATACCACGTACACAAGATTCTATACTATAGCAGAAGTTTCATTACCATGTGCAGAGAATCTCACACTATAGCAGAAGTTTTATTTCCATTTACGCAGGATGCTATACAATAGAGACGTTTCATTACTCTGTACACAAGATCTTATATTACAACAGAAGATTCATTTGCATGTACCCAGGAGAGTTTCATTACCATGTAAGCAGGATCACATACTATAGCCGAAGTGTCATTTCCGTGTACACATGATCCTATACTATAGCAGAAGTTTCATTACAATGTACGCAAGTCTCTATCCTCAACCACATAAGGCATTCCCTCCATTAAGCGCTGTTAAATTCACATACTTTTATTTTGTTACGTATTAGCTTCACATCATCGGTTTATTCTTTCCATATACTCTCTTTAATTTGATTTTTATATATAAAATCGTTATGTACATTTTGGCAGTTTTCTTGGATGTTACTTCGTGTACGATAACACAGTTCCTGCGTGGACGTGTTCCCTCCGACTGAAGGCTGAAGCATATTTATTTGAAATATCCGAAAAAAAAATTATTATGTTGCGTCGTCTAACAACTCATACATTTGTCATTCGGTTAACACTACTGCAAATAGCCTGAAAACACACACCAATTTGTAGGCACTTTCCTTCTTCGCCATGCTTTCTATACGCTACAAAAATCCCAGAACTCTTGGGGTATGAACATATTTCGCTGCATTCAGCATCGTGAAACCTGAAGACCACTGAGAATTTTGTTAATATCACTTATGTTGTTATTTTTCTGAAGGAAGTGCGGATAACTTACCCCCAAATGTATTGAATCATCGTCGTCTTCTTCGTTAATATTATGTCCGAACATGCGCTTTTGCTTTACGTATTCTCTTATGTAAACAGTTTTCTTTGCACATTTCACACTTTTCCCTACTTCTATAATAGTTTGCAGACAATATTCCTTTTTGTTGTTAAGTAGTCTTTATGTCATTAAATTTAAGTAATGTGCACTTCTTCCCAGTCTTGTTTTGTGTAAATTTCCGTATTTGGTATTTTAGGTTGCAAGACTGTGAAGATTTATATTTTAATCTTTTGGGTTATGAAAATTTGCAGTTTGTTAGATATAGATCATAATTCACACAGTCAAAATCTGAACCCTCTAAAGTGTGTTCCTAGTCTCCATCCGCTGGCATTTTCTTATGAATGCCTCCAGATACTCGTAAGCTGACTGGCGGAGACCAGGACGGTACAAGTGGTAAGAAGCACCATGTAATTACTTCTCAGCTAATAGAGAAATTCTCATCATTTTATAGAAAAAGAAGATTCATGACAGATTTACAATTCCCCACTACCTTTCTCTATTCTGAGCCAGATCAATCCAGGCCATTCCCCATCCCACTTTTTGAAGATCCGTCTTAATATTGTCTTCCCATCTACGCCTGAGTCTTTCAAATGGTCACTTTCCCTCAGGTTTCTCCGCCAAAACGTTGAACGGGCCATTCCTCTCCCCATAGTGCTACATGCCTCGCCCATCCTATTCTTCTGTATTTGATCACTCGATAATATTTGGTGAGTACATATCATAAAGCTCCTCATTATGAAGTCTCTTCCAGTCCCCTGTTACTTCGTACCTCTTAGACCCAAATATCCTCCACATCACACTATTCTCAGACAGCCTCAGCCTACATTTCTCCCTCAATATGAGCGACCAAGATTCACACCCATAAAAACAACAGGCAAAATTATAGTTCTGTAAATTTTAATCTTCATATTTTTGGATAGCAGACATGAAGACAAAATACTCTGCACCGAATGATAACAAGCATTCTCTGACTTCAATCTGCTCTTAATTTCTTTCTGAATAGAATTTCGATTTGTTAAACTTGTTCCCAAATTTGAACTCTTCCACCCTTCCAAGGGAATTATTGTCAATCTCTATATTGTGACTTCGTCCTACACTTTGATCTCGAGACATGACCATGTACTTAGATTTATCAACTTTTACTTCTAGTTCAGTCTCCTTATTAGCAACTACTACAGCGTCTGCGTGTTCCTTTAAAGTTTGTAGGCTTCCGCCAAATATATTAACATAATCAACGTAAACCAAAAGCTGATGTGTACCATTTAATTTCAAGCCATCCTTGTTTAACTGAACCCTCCTAATGGCGTACTCTATAATAAAGTTGAAGAGCAATGGCGATAAAAACATTTCATTTTTTGAAACAATTCTTAATAAAAAATCAGACAAATGTTTCCCTACCTGGACCCTGCTATACGTTTCATTCAGACACACTTGTATTGACCTTACCGTTTTCATGGGTGTAACAAACTCAATGAGGTTATTTTATAAGACCTCCCTCCTCACCAAATCGTAGGATTTCTTGAAGTCTATAAATAGCTGATGCACTGTTTCATTTTATTCTCATATTTTCTTAAATATTTCACGAAAGCAGAATATATGACCAGTAGTTGGCCTGTTGCGTCGAATTCCACACTGATGATCCCCAATTATTTCCTCTGCATATGGAGTTAACTTTGACAGTAGGATGTTGGATAAAATTTTGTACGTAGGTGACAAATTTATATGCCTCTATAATTACTGTTATCTGTTTTATCGCTCCTTTTATAGAAAAGTACAATGAACGACTCCTTTCACTCCTCAGGAAGCTCCTCCTTATTCCAAATAGAATTAACCCTTTGACGCCTAACGACCCATATAAGGGTCGTACCGCACCGCTAACCTCTAAACGTTTCATTTTATATATTTATTCAACAAATATCGGTACTGATTATTTTAAACACGGTATATACTCTCCGTTTCTTTCTCTTCAAAATGCAGTTTGTTTCATAATTCTAACGTATTTGGTTCCTATTTTATTCACATTTTATATACAGAGTGTGCTAAAATAAAAAAAAATAATTCCGGCGCCAAACGGTTAATTAGTTTATGGGTCTCAAAGAGAAATTTTATACCGCTTGCTTATTGAGTTGTGCTGGAATTTGATCAATCCCAGGTGATTCGTGTCTTTTAGCTTTTCAGTAACCATCTCAAGGTCAAAGGCACTGGTTTCAGACACTAGATAATCTCTGCTGTATTTCAGTCTGCCTACCTTCTTAACTCCATGCGCATTCAACACCTGACAGAAATTATTCCTCCACCGTGCCAAAGTACTGTGGATGTCTGCAACCAGATCACCCTTCTCATTCTTTACTATATAAATTCTAAGCTTGTGACCCTTTCCACAATCATTGATGCCCCTATACAAATCTCTGATATATTTTTTCTTACTCTTAGTTCCCAGTACATAAATTTTCGGATATTCCTTCCTCTTGATCCTGAAATGTCTACTGGCTTTAGGTCTTACATTGTTTAGATTATCTTTACTGCTTAGGTTTGAATCCTGTACCCCTGCATTTTAGCCTGCTTTCTTTGATCTATAAAACCCACACATTCTTCGCCAAACCATTGTTTATGCTGGTTAAATTCACAGAGACCACGACTTTCTTTAGCTGAGATTTTGATATTCTATTTATTATTTTCCAACGCCCTATTTATGTTCTTGCTATCATTTAAGTTCTCCAAAGGTGCAAATTATTTTGACATCTTAATCTAATACTGTTTCCTAACCTCCATCTCACTTAGCTGCCTGAGATTAAATCTTTCGACATCAAACTTCTGTGCTTCTTGTTTACTTACTGCCAATCTTTCCCTAACTTTTGCAAACGCCAGATAGTGTTCAGTATCAGAGTCAGCTCCTCTGAAAAATCGTACATTGATTATACTCGAATGCCATCTCCTGTCTATCAATATGTGATCAGTCTGTTTGTGAATCTTCCCACCAGGAGAAGTCCAGGTGTACTTATGAATGTTTCGGTGATAGAACATCACGATCTTAAGAATTAAATTTCTTATGTGGCCAAGTTTACTGTTTTAATACCATTATTATTAGTGTCCTGATGTGGACTGTTATTTTCACATGTCGGTTTGAATATATCCTCTCTCCCCAATATTGTAATTAAGTATTGTCGATATTGTCCAAAACCTGCTTTAACTCTTCATATTAGGAGGGGATAGTTACGTCAAAACACAACTGTCTTTGTATCCTGTTTGTTAGGCTGACGACATGTTTCGGCCACTGTGGACCTTCCTCAGGTCACAAAAATGTATAACGAGGAATAACTTTACAGTGTAAGATCATTAGTTGCGGTACATATTCTGAACTTTCAACGACATCTCGTTGTTATGCGGTTTATCCGTATTGAACTAATAATATTTTCGACTAGCAAAGTGGATACAGTAAATACTACATATATGTGTGTATGTACTATTTACTCTATATAGTAGTAAATAGTACATATACATATATATGTACCGCATTACAACGAGATCTTGTTGAAAGTTCAGAACATGTACCACAACTAATGATCTTACACTGTATAGTTTTCCTCATTATACATTTTTGTGACCTGAGGATGACCCACAGTGGCCGAAACATGTCGTCAGCCTAAAAAAACAGATACAAAGACAGTTGTGTTTTGACGTACCTACCCACTCCTAATTTGCATAAAACACAACGGGGATGATGCAACTAAAGATAACTCCTCATAACAACTGTCTTTTGAATCATCAATTTTCTCCACACTTGGTTCATGCGCACTCAAAACAATGGCATTAACCTCCCGGAAATATAACTTGCTTCACATCCTCTCACTAAAAACCTCTACTCTTTTAAACGCTAATACTTTTCTGCTGTGTACAAAAAACCTGTTACCAATTGACGATTTTCATTTCTTCATTGAAATAAATATAATCCCCTGCTCTTACAGCGCCCACTCTGTCCGACCTAACCTAGTGTGCACCCACTAAATCTAATTTTTACCCTGCTAATTCACTGGCTACTGTCTTATGTGAACCTGACTTATACAGTCTCCTTACATTCCGTCTACCAAATGTCATGTCCCTCTTCCATTGCTAAGTTCGTACCAAAGTATTAGTAGAGTGTCGAGGCATATTTATCCTTCGCTTAACAAGAACAGTTTTTTCAATGAGGCGTTTTTAGAACCTCGCCCAACCCCCAAGCTGGAGAACCAATCTTTGTCGGCTGTTCTCGGCTGCTTATTCAATATATTCGCTGCTACCCTCCATATTGGATATCGTCACTGCATCCGCAACATCGGGATACTCCATGCCATGGTGACAGGGAGCCAGTTATTGTGGGCACCGTATAACTAGGAAGGCACTTTTGTAGCTTTAATAGCTTACAATTTCTATTCAGTATTAAGAAGAATGGCGATTTTTGGGAATGCTTTTTAGAAGAAATGCTTCTTTGAGGTGGGAAATACAAGGTTATTCGAAATGATTGTCGGAGTTTTAACAACTTGTCATACACAATACACTTGAGATAGGAATAAATGTATTTTTTTATTTAATAGAACAACACTGCAAGTTTTGTTACATACCTTACAGGGGCTCTATATGTTCTATTAAATAAAAAATACATACACTCCTATCTCAAACGTATTGTGTGTGATAAGTTGTTAAAACACCGACAATCATTCCGAATAACCCTGTACAGTCAGTCAGGATGGTAATCCAGGATTGGGTTCAGCGGAGTTTAATAACTCCTTCTAAAAGATCTGCGAGTTTGGAAACTTTTACACACGTGCTTGGACTGCGACTGAATCTCTGGACCACGTGTTTCGGAACAGGGACCAATGGCAAGATCGTATAAAGAACGAAATAGGACTTCCGGTGGGGTTTTGTTTTTACTAATGTGGTGATATTTTGTTCCTCAGTAGCTTGTCTTTGGTGAATTTGTTTCTTTAATTCCTCGTGGTTACTTCAAAAGTATTAACTTTTACGTAGCAAATGTCTTATTTTATCAGCTTCAAATTTCAGTATTTACCATTCTATGTGGATAGACAAAATCTTATGTTTATTGGACCATGCATCATTGTGATCGTTGAAGAACAAAAAACCAACTTGATGTCACTTGCTATTTTATTTCACTTCTTATGTGCTCAACATGTTTCGGACATTAATATGTCCATCATCAGGAACTTGCGACTACTCTGTTGAATTACCACTCCAACCCAACCAAACCGAAACTCCAACACACATCGAACCAAGAACAATACGACCAATGTGGTAATTCAACAGAATAGTCGCAGGCTCCTGATGATGGATATATTAATGTCCGAAACCTGTTGAGCACATAAGAAGTGAAAGCCTGCAACACGGATACCACTTCAACCCAACCACACCGAAACTCCAACACACATCGAACCGAGAACAATACGACCAATGTGGTAATTCAACAGAATAGTCGCAAGCTCCTGATGATGGATATATTAATGTCCGAAACATGTTGAG
>Ga0123355_10002799_pt1 | contig 24762 bp, 15 predicted proteins | sample TergutEmb28metaG_3_FD_89872 | JGI IMG/M metagenome (GOLD analysis project Ga0123355, IMG submission 89872) | Embiratermes neotenicus P1 segment gut microbial communities from Petit-Saut dam, French Guiana - Emb289 P1 | ecosystem: Host-associated > Arthropoda: Insects > Digestive system > Gut ...
ACGGTTTCCGAGATAGAGCTATTTGAATGTACAACCGCAAAATTGTTGATAAGAAAGAGATATTACGTGTACGTACTGTTTCTAATACCGGTATTTATTGTTCAAGTGACAGAGTTGGTACAGGGGTAAAATAAATGTTCGAAAATTCCACCGTCAATATCAATGCACTAGGCAACTCGTGTGAAGACATGGCGTGTTGTTCGTCTGAGTGCGTCTTGGTATTCCTTTACGCAGGCGATAACATCCAGTATGCTAATGAGCATTTCGTCTCGTGTATCCACTTTTGCGGGTGTACATTCAAATAGCTCTATGTCGTAAACCGTTCGGAATAGGAGACATGTTCATATAAACATTTTTGCTTAGAATGACCGATACTATGACCTCCCAGAATATTGACCTTTCCTGCTGGGACACCCTGTATAGGTAGAACCGTTTACTCAGTGGCGCAATGCCGTATCCCAGAAGAATGAAAGTATCAATCACATTTGTGTAAAAACGTGAAGACTCGTACATTGAAATTACAGAAAAAATTTCTCATCCACAGAATACCTCACAGATGTCCAATAATTATAATAGGCGTAATTTATATTACACACATATATATATATATATAATACAACGAAATCTGCCGACAACGGAACCGCAAGGGACCGAAAGTTATTCCAGAACAGGCAGGTTCCATTTTCCGTGTCACCCAGGCACTTGAAATCTGAATGCTCGGGACTTCAGTTCCGTTTGAGACAGTTTTAAAACAGTCCAATCCTATATTACTGCAGAATTTTCGTGCTTCTCACTGTGAAAGTCCCGAATTTGAATTATTCGTCCCGAAACATGCTATTATGGCTTTTCTCACGTTCTTCATTTGAATGAATTTGCAGTACATTAAAATATGGAATATTATATTTTCTTCCAGATCTCTTCTAATTCATCACTTAGAATCATCTAACGCTCTGCAACCTAAGCATTTCATATAGGCCGTTTAATGACATGAATCTATTATCTGAAATGTCGTAATGAAGCTTAATATTGGCGTGAAAAATATTAGCACGCTCTGAAAATGGAACTCTTTTGGACAGCTATTGAGAAATGTGGCGATAAGTATAGAGGTGAACGTAGTAATAATGTGCTCGCTTTGTGAAACCGAACTTTGTGCCATGGTATCGAACACTCGCCCGTAGGAAGAGGTAGTCGATTATACGCTATAGCCATTTTACTTGGTCAAGGCGAGCCCACGACGTCAGGTCTACCAACTTTCAACCGTCCTGTAGACAGAAATATGGACTTGTAATAAAGAATATCTATATATACAAAATCAAATTCAGATTTTTTGGCTCCCTATAACGTAGTCTTTTTTCAGTAACTGTGATACTTCTGTTGGTTACGAAATATGTCGTTTTTATGGATACCGAAGCTCATGATCTTGATCAAGTAAGATCTACACTACAAACTCTCATGGATTATGGTCGTGTAGAATCTGAATTTCTCGGGATTTGAATACTGTGGAAGTGTCTTGATTAAATTTACCAAATTACCTTGGTCTCCACAAACTACTCGATAAAATATCCCGTTTGCAACAAACACTGTAACTTATTACCTTTAGCTGAGCACAAATCTTTCAATTTACAATTAATGATGACAACCTTTTGAAAACTGTTAGTTTCTGGCTAGCATTATTGAAATTCAAATATAATTTCTTTAACAACGCTACGTTTGTCTTCATGGTTGTTACGTGCATTAATAATATAAAGTCCTTTATTTGTCCCAACTAATGCATAAAATTTATTTTAATTGTAAAACGGTTAAAGCATTTAAAACCTTAATATCATACCCAAAATGTTGCGGTTTACATAAACCATCATCAGGTAGCTACAGCCTGTTCTTTGTCAGAGTTACAATATTGACTGAAATATACAAGTCGTTGTTGAAGTATTCAGTATTATGGCTGCATATTTCGTTCAGTCCTGTTGTGCGTGTGTATTATGCACTGTGCAGAATGAAACTGACAGTTTCGTATTGAAACCATTATTGTAAATTTGACAAAACGCTGGCTGTAGCTTCCTGGTGATGGTTTATGTAAACCGAAACATGTTGGATCAAATATTATAGTTTTAAATATTTTATCAGTTTTACAAATATAATAATTTGTGTGCATTAGTTGGGACAAATAAAGGCCTTGCTGTAATTAATGCACGGAACAACCATGAAGATTATAGAAGCCCAACAGGTAAACATGTGTAACAGCTGCAAGAATACTAAGCCAAAGTTACTTAAAACTGATGCAGCAATGTGGTTCAGTAAGATGTGCAGAATCAAACATTTGAAACTAAATTATATTAATATTAGAATCAGTGGCAAAAAACCACAAGACAAGAATACCACGTCTAACGCTCTCAGATACAGGATAAGCCAGGAAATCAAGTTCCTGTATTGCAAAAAAAAAAAAAAACCTAAACCAGCATTTGTACCATAGACATTTAAAATGTGCACATTATTATAACGGTATACGGCAGCATATTCAAAATTCAATCGATCTGAAAATAAATGAAATGGTGAACACCCTGTACCATAAACTTAACAAAAAAACTTGATACATTAACAAAACAAACAAAAACTATGTACGATAATGCAAAGAATACAAGTACACCCCACCCAAGGCTAATATACCTTATCAACATAACTTTCACTGCGAAACACATCAACACTTCAGACAGCTTCATTCTGCACAGTGCATAATGCACACGCCCAACAGGACTGAACGAGATGTGCGGCCATAATTCTGAATACTTCAACAACGACTTGTATATTGCAATCAATATTGTAACTTTGGTAAAGTGCAGGCCGAAGCTCCCTGATGATGGTTTATGTAAACCGAACCATGTTGGAGAAAATATTATAGTTTTAAATGTTTTAACAGTTTTACATTTAAAATAATTTGTGTGCATTAGTTGGGACAAATAAAGAACGCTACGTTTATTTACAAAGCGCAAAATGTTGAAAATGTATTCATTTTCTCGGCAGATATGCCATATATTAGCTACATACAGTTAAACAGACGTACTTTTTTTTAGTAAAAACTAGGTAATTCCGAAGCTGTACCTAGTGTATGTACATATATTACCAACGCAGTTTTTGCCCTGTTGTCATCTCGTTTCTCACGTGTTCACGAACTTCTGACACACGTGCCACGGACTAAATCGATACTGGCAAAGAAATACATTAAACTCGAATGTATCATCTTTCATATATTCAGCCTATTTAAAAATCAAATTTTTCGGACGGAATTTACAAACAATTTCTCAGTCATAGACAAGTCTGATGTCGACTTCTTTTATTTAGGCAGTGAGTAAAGTGACAAATTATCAAGCAGTTGGCACAATTTCGAATATGGCTCCGCCACATGTGCAAGTATGTGAGAATTGCTACGAAATGAGAACAACACATCAAATCACGTAGTCAGTAACACACATATACTGGTACACGTTCATATGCCGTGTCCTGACATCAATAGAATATCACCAGCAGTAAAATTATGTGCATGCGTTTACATTCTAATAATATACAAATAGTAATTTCATCGCGTTTCTGAGAATTGCTGCCGTCACGAAAATCATATTGCTACGGCAAACACGAAATCTAAGTTCCCTGCGGATTCAGGCTGCAATAAGATGCCGGTGACAGCAGGAGTATTCAAGGGAGCGATAAAAATGCTACTTTTATGTGAGTTTATATATATATATACACACAAACATATGTACTTTTATCTCCGACACAATTCCTTCTAACTTGCAGTGTACAATTTTCAAAGCCAGAACACTGATGATGAAGAGAGGAAAGATGGAGGAGGAGGAATACGTGCTTGAATGAAGTTATTGAAATGTATCCTATATTTGATTTTTTTTATCATTTTGTTTATTTTAATTACAACCGTTTGACAGCTACATGAGATCTGCTTTTTTCGGGTTGTTGGACTGAGATAACCTCTAACCCCCCTGGTTTTCACCTAACACAAAACCATGTAAGATATTTAGGTCTTGTCTTCTCATAGACCTATAATCTTCACTTATTTAGACGTATGAAAAAGCCTATTTTCTTCGATATTTTATTTCCGCACTGTAGGTAAAGCTATTACGCAATGACAGGAATTCTTTCCTGATTTCTTCCTTCCCTCGATCCATTCTGCCTCATGTTTTATTAAGAGTAAATTATTAATCTGTATTCGTAGATTAAAATTAAGAACAATAAATTTTGGACTTGTGAATAGACCACGCCTTATCGAAAAAATTAATTTTTTAGTGCAAAGCTATATTCTGGAATTATGACCTACTAAAACATTACTCATAGTCGGACGTTTTTATTTCTGGCCTATTAAACTGACATCGCTGTGATGCTAAATGCAGTTTTATTCTCATAGGATATACCTTAATTTAGAACAACCTAGAATCTGTGAAGTCATTTATGAACTCGAACTTGTGTTTTGAAGAAGGGGAATTCATTCTTTTATTAATTAAACAAGGAAAAGATTACGAGAGTAACTATTTTGATATCATAGTAATAAAGTCAAGGAGATTTACATGTATTTCTAAACAAACTAAACTCTTCTACAATTTTGGTTCACAAGATAAAGACAAGAAGAATCAAGATTGGTCCAGATATAAAATAGTGGACCGGAATGATCTGCTTCAGAATACAGTACAGCCGTGTCCAAATTTTGAAACTTCGGGTTCACTAAAAGGTGGAAAATGTCTGGGAAAATCAAGAGACTATATAAGTTCCACAAACCAATGCCTCTGTGTGTAGATAATATATTTCGGACAGAGGTGGAAATGAAATGCTAGTTTCGTTGATAGCTATTGTAGCTATTGTGACTATAAGTGTCTAAGACGAGCTAATGATGTGTTAGTTCATTACAGTTCATGTCCAAAAAATTACATTTCTGAAATCAATTATGCATTCTCTCAGTTCTCAGTCTTACTTGATAAAATTTACAATATTTAAATTTTCCAAGTTTCGAAGAAATTTCCTTTCCCCAGAAAATATATCCGATCGAATATAAACATATCCCAGCTTTGTTTTATTTGGCGTTACAAGCCACACCAAATATACCGCGACATTTAACTTTAAACAACTCTCTAATTTATGCGTATATTATTTATGGGTGCCGTATATAACACTGTCCGATAGAAGGTGATTATTTTCCTTGAAGTTATTAATCAGTTGATACTTGTAATGGCGAATGCTGTGGCTTATTTGGGTAGGAGAAAGAATTAATAAAATTTCAAATTTCAGGGTTAAATAATCAGCATGTTGCGGATAACAGTCTTTTGTTTGCAATTAACGCAGGACATACTCATAATTCCGTCTTTTCTCCACAATACTCGGTTCATAATAAGTAAATAAATTTTGTGATTTGTTCGTGATTTGATTTTCGTATACAGTAATAATATTTTTATAATAATAGTAACGGAAACACTAATAATTCTCGGGTTTTGGGCGAGTTCGTTAATAATTGCTACGATTAAATCCAGAGGTTCTCATCTTTCTTTTTTTTTCTAAAAAGCTAAAAGCTTTTGGTGTTTGAAATGAAGGGGATTATATTGACCGAGTTTGAGTTCAGGTGGCTGAGGAAGGTGAGTGGACGTCACGTGGGAGAAGAGGCATGTGGCACAAGAGATAAGAGATAAATTGCAAATAATTTCTATCTGGAAAGTCTGAACAAGGCAGGTCACTTTGAATGCATAAAATTGAGGTGGGTAAATAAAGTGTGAAATTTTGACTCGATTCATACGGCTGAGGGTGAGAACCAGCGGTGGGCCGTTGTAGGCACACCAATGAAATTTTAAATTTTAGAAGTACGGCCAGTTTCTTCCGAAGCACCCAGTGGCTTCTACAGTTAAATCGTGCTCTATGGAGTTGCTTATTTTCACTTATTTATTAATAGGACTGAATAAAACAGGTAGTAAATTTTCTCATTTTCTCCTGACTTTCTCTTAAAACAAAGTGTGCTGAAGTAATTAGAATCCTTTCGTCTTCTCTAACACTTCGTCTTCCTTTTTAAACAGCATAATGATATTCGTTGTACTGTAAGAAACAAACACCAAATCATTCTTACCTATCTTTTAATTCTGGTCCTAGGAAGAGGAGGGATGTGCCAAGAATGTTCAATGTCTTACTGCCAAGTAAATGCTCGCTTTGTTCATCAGATCTTTGCCAGGAGACAAAACATCCATAGACAGAGGACAAATTTAATGCTACGTGCTCTAAGAACGTAGATGTGGTCGCATAGCAACACGTTTAGAGACGAAGAAATGAAATAAATACATTTGACGAATAGACGGATGCTGATACGAAGTCATTCAAAAATGTAAGACAAAAGACTTTTTTTAGAAGACGTGTAATTGTAGAGTTACAGTATTTTACAGCCATCAAGACATATATTTCTTCATCTTATGTATATTGGACCGTGCATCATTGTGATAGTTGAAGAATAAGAGACCAACTTGATGTCACAATTTTTTAACTTTTATTTCACTTCTTCTATGCTCAACATATTTCGGACATTAATACATCCACCATCAGAAGCCAGTGACTTTTCTATCCTATCACCACATTGGTTGTGTGTTCTTGTTTCGATGCGTGTTGGAGTTTCGGTGTGGCTGGTTGGGGTGGTATCCGTGTGGTAGGCTTCCACACAGATACCACCCCAATCCAGCCACACCGAAACTCCAACACGCATCGAAACAAGAACACACAACCAATGTGGTGATACGATAGAAAAGTCGCTGGCTCTTGATGATGGATGTATTAATGTCCGAAACTTGTTGAGCATAGAAGAAATGAAGTAAAACTTAATAAATTGTGACATCAAGTTGGTCTCTTATTCTTCAACTATATTTTTCTTCAGTTTTTCAAAGTACTTGCCTTACGTTTAATGAATCCATCCCACCGCGCGAGCAGATGATCCATATCATTGGTCGTAAAAGTTAGAAAGCATTGCATACAGCCGGCGGCTAGCTTCACGTTACAAATTTGACTTTGTGTCGGTTCCTCCAGGATAGTTCGCTCTTCGAACCCCAAACAAATCGAAGTACTATATATGAACATTATTAATCGCGTCGACATTATTAACCAGCATAGTGAAAGAATACACAAATGGAAACAATTCACAGGAAGACCAGCTGGAAGGCCCAAGTCTATATGGGATAATGATGTCAGGAATGATTTGAAGAAGATGAAGCTTGTGAAGTGGGCAGAACAAGTACAGGACCGCTCTAAATGGAGGGATGTTGTCGCGAAGGCCAAGACTCTTTCAGAGTTGTAGCGCCATAGAAGAAGAAGAAGAAGGTGAATAAACCGCCTGGTCGCAAATAACTGTGTTCTCTTACTTTTCGCACCTCAACCTTATAGTAGGTCTACGTGATGTGTCTTCTGAGTAGATGTTTTTTGATCATCCTGTATTTTGGCAATATTTACGCACGAGTTGTAGTGCCAGCAGTGCAGCTGTCTGGAACCATTGTAACCTCCAGCCTTTTGGGACCGACCCAAAACGTTGTGAACAATTCCTCACTCATCCGTAATGTCAATATTACATATTGAATCTAATAGTTTTTTCCCCCTTTTTCCAACTGCTCACGTTTTATGAAAGACGCACTGACCTCAAGCTGTTACTGCTTGTAAGGTCACTTCACATAACTATAGCACTGAGCACTGAACGATGGGAAGATGGGACATCCACGGAGACTTTTTAAAACTAAATATGGAACACGCCATTGGCGTGAGTAGCTCAGAGTGTTGTACCGCGAAATTAGGTGCGTAACTAAATTGAGTAGGTACGTACACGGTCAGTCCACAATTCTGTAATTTACTTTTAATGAGACTGATCGAAGAATCTTCAGTATGTTGCTACGTATGGACAAAATGACGAGCTGTAAGTTTTCATATATTTGAACAGCTTCGTAAGATGATAAACAGGGCTGGTTTCAGCATTCTCATTAGCGGCATTCCATATACAAATTCTTGAACTTCGCCAAGTTTAAAATGAAGGTTGACACTTATACTTAGGTTATAAATATTAAGAGGAGTGGAAGAGACTCTTCATGGAAAAGTGTAGAGACATGTGCTGTACAAATCTTCGGTTTTGGGTTTTACCTTGCTTACTTACTTACTTACTTACTTACTCACTCCATGCAGCAGAGTCCTTCTTGAGAAGCTAACCGGTTCTCAGCTAGTCAAGAAATTCTCCACATTTTATGGAACTCCTAAGCTCATTACCACATTCACAAGTGCCCGCCGCTTGTCCCTAACTTGAGCCAGATCGACCCAGTCCGTACCTCCAAATCCCACATCCCATCTACGCCTGAGTCTTCCAAGTAGTCTCTTTCTATCAGGTTTCCACACCAAAACCCTCTATAACCTCTCCTCTCTCCCATACCTGCTATATGTCCCACTCATCTCATTATTCTCGATTTTATCACACGAAAAGTATGGGTGAGGAGTACAGATCATTAAGATCTTCATAATGTAATTTATTCCACTACTCTGTTACTTAGTTCCACTTAGGCCCACATATTCTTCTCAGCACCCTATTCTCAAACACCCTCAGCCAATGTTCCTCCCTCAATATGAGCGAACATGTTTCTCACCCATACAAAACAACAGGAAAATTTATATTTCTTTATGTCTTATTCAGAGAACTATGTAGTTTGAGATCAGAATTATATTTACTGCTCTAGACGTTTCTGACCCACAGTTTATTAAGTTAAAAGAACATAAACTCTTCAGCACGAAGATCTCACAACCAGCATTATTAAGAATACAATTTTCTGGCATGGATTGATAGAAAGGCACCACAATTTCGGAGGACTGTTGACAGACCCTTAAGATTGGGGCAAGAATTTAGTGTTGTAGCTGTCCAACAAACTACATAGCATCAGAAGCCGTAAGACAATATTATTCATAATTAGTAATTTTAATTGTATTCACCTTAAAGCGCTAATCCTACATACATTTCAACAATTGTACAAAACTCTTAGATATGTATTACTGACGTATTAGCGGCTCTACATATTTCGGTCGTACGCGTGAATCAACAGGCACATTCTCTAAATATAGGGTGATTCAAAAAGATGGACTCAATTGAAGAGTAAACGGCGCCTTAACACACGCCAGACAGTTGGTTGCGATATTCCAAGTTCTCTACTCGCTCTACGGGTTGACTTGCGTGGGCTACGCTCAAAACTCTCTTTAATTCGTCTCACGTTCTCCTCTGATACACGCAAAAATTCTTGTGCTGCATAGTAGCCATTTTGTCTCAACTGACGCTGCTGCACGGCTGTGCACTGGGCGAGCAGTCTAGTGGCAATATTTTAAAACGTAGGACTTCTTCCTTCAAATGCTATGTAGATCATTCACACATCTTCTACAGTTCAGGAAAAGTAGATGTACAAAATTAAGTCCATCTGTTTGAATCACCCTGTATAATGGAAGCTGCAACTGGCTAAACATCAGTGTGTTTGTGTATTGTTTCAGTATGTTGTGACGGTGTGTTTAAAATAAACGAAAGTCGCTAACAGGATATTACAGACGTAATAACAGTACTTAAACGAATAATTACTCTCATCAACTTTTCTGCTGGTGCAGTGCAAAGAATTGGAAATTAAAATTTAATTAATCAAAATTGTTTCATTTGTAGTAAAACTTATAATTGTTTAACAGTATTTTTGCGTCTGTGTTCTTCCTTCTTCTGTGATTACCGGCCACGTAGATAGGATTAGGGTTTTATCATTCCACAAGGACGTAGAGAAAGAAAAAAGAGGGACGGTAAACAGATGAAAAATACACAGAATTTAAGACTTAAATTTATTTCAACCTGAAAACTTGCATGTGTTGTTTTTAATTCACGGTTTTTTAAACTGTACTAGAATACGTGATAACTGCAGTACCGTTATCACATTTAATACAAAGGGCCTGATTCAAATCTGTTCCTTCAGCTTGGCTCTACGACACACTCAAGTTACATGTGCTGCGTCAAAAGTGAAATTTACTGTAATTCCAGAAAAATTTCAGAGGATCTCGCTGATAATTGTCAAATATGGACAAATATGTATGAGTGTTAATAAATCAGCCTATATATATATATATATATATATATATATATATTAAGAATATTGTACTCAGATTGCGAAATATTTATTTAAATAAATATTTATTTAAAGCGGTTACGGGAATATTAGAAAATGAATGAATAAGACTAAATAATGATCGGCCATATAATTTCCATTCTTCACATAATAACAGTACGAAGTTACATTTCGGCCAGAATGTAATTTCAATAGTATATATCATCCAGCGTAGCCGTTACTGGGCCTCATATTTTCAAATTTTGAATAGTTGTGTGTGTGTGTGTGTGTGTGTGGCATGTTACATCCAGAGTTACGTATTTATAAACTGTTCCCATCTTCAGGAAGGCAACTGGAGTGACTTGCTAGTGATTAAGAAAAAGCTGTCTGTGTCACACCTAACAAAGTTCGTGCCTCCCCATCGTTTGGCATGGGGATGGCAACAGATTCATTCGCCAAAACATATTTTCTTTTTTGAATGTGAGGTGTTTGTTAACTGGCAGGCTGATAGTAACTAAATAAAATCGTGTGTAATGTAACTGAGTAGCGTACAGAGGCGGAGGTTGGTTGGTAACAAAGTATCTTACTTTTATCACTGCACCGATTACATCAGCCTTATCGCGTACGGACCATCCATTGGGAAGACCGTGACAGTTGCAATGCTCGGAATACAGACCTAATACATGCCCTGCATAAAACAAATTGCAAAAATCTATGGATTTATTCTGTCACAATGACGCCACACTTAAATCTATGCGTAGTTCTGCCTAGGTCATGAGATTCTCTACGTCAGATTTTATTACACACTTGCGTGCTACCTAGCCACGTCACCTAATTAGCCTTTATTTGATCGGTGTAGTAATGTCTGGTGTCCGAGGTCATCATGGCTGTGGTCATGAAGGTTGTTGTTTTCTGGGAAGTGGTGTTGTATAGTGTCGTAAAAGTATATTAATATGTCGGAGGGACCTAGTGTTTCATCCTTGGGTATAATCCTGAAGATAGAAGCAGTACGTTCTTTCGAAACTTCCGTAAACTTCTACCGACTTACACAGCGTTACATACCAGAGAGGACTGTTCTATCAATACTTTACGGAGGACTAAACAAAGGTTTGAGATTTCACCTCCTGAAATGTTCTGATCTCTCCTCTTTCCCCGTGACCCTTTAACACCGAACGTCGCAGTGTGTCGAAGTTAGGAGGAATTTTGTTCACTCCTATCCGTTATACTGCAGTAACATGCTAATCTGCAGGACCCATGAAGGTCAGGGTTTCTATATGTAGCCAGAATGTACCCCCTCCACCTCCTAAAGCCCTCAAAAACCATAATTTATATGTCGACACATTGTAAGTGCATATTTTGTCTCAGCTGACTAATACGGTCCAAACACTGCAAGGTTTTTTTTATCGCCTGCACTGGAGTTCACCGTATGTTGAAATATCAACATTGGCTTATGAAAGGAACACTCTTTCTTGACCAGGAAGTTTGTCAGTGGTGTACTGTACCCATATAATTCAGACAAAACTAGTGCTTAAAAATCGGAAATATCCACAAAAATCGACGTTTACAGCTACAGGAGGACCCACAGACGTGCCTCTTGTAGTTCTGGGTTAATCTGTAGGGGTTGTGGGGTAGTAACACGGCCGTCAGTCTACTACAAACGTCTTGAGTGCCCTCGAATAGCTCAAATTTTATACAGTAGTCACATCGTGACTTTAGATCTGTTTTGCTGTCACTGTAGAAGACGTTTGTGTCTTTAGAGGCAAAAGGTTTCTGCTACTCTGGCCAGTCATACATAGGAGTGTAAAAAAGGCAGACGATTGTAGGTCTCAGAGCCATGGGCGGGAAAAAAATAAAACTTGAAGAGGAAGTCACTAGTGAAATTCTGGTTGCTGACACCGACTCGGAATCAGGTGCTGAGGTTAGCGATGTTGAAGACTATTTTGAGGAAGAAGAAGAATAAGAGGAACAACAACAACAACAAACAACAAGCCTCAGAAGAAGTCGAACTACAGGCTGCAACAAGTGGCGGATTACCAACCTGGGGACCGCCTCAAGGAAGGAAAACAATTATTCATCCTTTTGTCGGTCCAGCAGAAGGTGTGAAAAAAAGTGAGGCTCCACGCACCAACAAAGACAGTTTGCCACTCTATGCGTTGATGTTGTTTTTCACAGAAATTTTTCATCTGCTGGTGGAACAGAGTAATTTATACTGTAATGAACACTTAGACGGACTAGCCGGACCTAGCCGCCGACTGCCTGACCTTGCGTTGCCGGACAGGATGACTTTCGTTGCCTTAGCTCTGCAGATGGTACACGCATTGAGAGACAAAATACACGACTACTGGTCGAGACTCAGACAACTACACAATCCGTTTCACGGCGATACCATGCCACGAGACAGATTTTTACACTTACTGCGTTTTCTGCATTTTGCAGACAATTCACAGAGTCTTGACGAAGACGAAGAATATGATCGACTATGGAAACTAAGGACTGTCTTTGACAAACTGAACGAGGCTTATGCTAAATTCCACAACCCGTCAGAGCATTTGGCTGTGGAAGAAATAACTGTAAATTTCAAGTACAGGTTTATATTCAGGCAATACATTCCAAAGAAGAGAAGACGTTTCGGCATCAAAATTTACAAACTCTCTAACGAATCAGGGTATACATATGACATGAGAATGTACTTGGGTAGAGACTCACACTCAGCAACTGATGACATGACTGCAACACACGCAACTGTTAGACATTTGACTTGCAGAGTTGAAGGCTTAGGACACAAAACATTTATTGACAATTTCTTTTCATCCCCATGACTTTTTGATCACTTCGACAGATGTAAAATAAGTTCATGCGGGAGAGTACAGCCCAACAGAAAAGCAATGCCCTGTGAATTTGGCCCAAAACAACTGAAACTAAAAACGAGTGACTTAAGAGTGAGGACTAGGGGAGGTTTGACCGCATTAGTTTGGAAGGATAGACGAGAAGTTTACATGCTGACTAATATGGACCCACCACCAGCAGAAGGAACTTTCTGTGACAACAGCAAACGCCACGTGAAACCTCACATCGTGGAAAGCTACAACCAGCACATGGGTTACGTCGACAATTCAGATCGTATGGCTAACAGCTGTTCAATGAGTCGACGTACATTCAAGTGGACCACGAAATTGTTTTTCCACCTTTTGGATCTAACAGTACTCAACAGCTGAATACTCTTATCTTCATGTGGGGCTAAATATACCCACCGAGATTCCAGGCTCTTCTGATGAGGAATTTGACTGAGGAAGCTGGAAAGAGCCAAGATCGCCCCACCCCCACATCGGCTGGAAGACCAAGTGTGGGCGCAAAAAATGTTCTTTTTCTCGAGAGTCGTCATAACAAACACCGGCCAGCGAAGTCATCTACCCACCTGCGCTGCCGTCTGTGTTCTTCTCGCGGCCAAAGAAAGGGCACAGTGTATAAGGCCGCAAGATGTGACGTGGGCCTGTGCGTAGTGTCTTGTTTGGCGGAATACCACACAAAAGTAAATTTGTAAATCACCCTCTTTGTGAATACTGCCTGTAGTGATAAAACAGTGATCCAAGGTGCCACAGACCTTCTGCAGCAATTAGAATTATGTGAGTAATGAACTATTTACACGACAATTTATATAAAGCATGCAATTCACAGGCCTAAATTTATTATAAAAATAGGTGAACATTTTTTCCCGGATTAACAAATTCATAAGCACAGTGCAAAATTTTATTTCATTAAATTTGAAGGAAAACTCTGTGCTTTTTTCCTAAGAGCAAGCATTAAAATTTAAAATCCCCAGTAAAAAATCTCGGCAGGTAGCGTTGTTCGGAGACATTTAATTCCGGCGTGAAAGGGTTAATTCTATATTCCTTACACTTCCCTTGCCATGCATTATTCACGATCATTATTTTGTACTTTTCAAGCTTACATGCCCCGCGATTATAGAACATCATCATCATCATCATCATCTTCCTCCATGGATTAGGTCGTTTGGCCTGTTCTGGCATCGACGTATTGTCAACATTTCCTGGGGCGTCCACGGTCTCTTCTTCCTCGAGGTTTGTAGTTGAGGGCGTGTTTCGGGAGTCTGGTGTTGTCCATTCTTTCAAGGTGGTTATTTCCCAAGGCTGTGCGTCTTTGCTTATGAGTACTTTGTTTTCTTTGGGAGGGTTACCAACCTATCCGCAAAAGCCCCATGCTTGGAGGACCAGTTTGTCTCTCTTAGTCTGGCCTCTCTCTTACGGCCTGTCTGGCTTGGAAGGCCCTACCAGGAACAGGAAGTTCTCGCCGGCATAGCCCGTAAGGTCATTGAGGGCCGCAAGCCCCCCCACCACGACAAAGTGCAGACAATTGGGGGAACATAAAACAACAAAATGCGCATTTTCTCAATTGATATTTTAATTTTTAATTTTGATATCTTCTACATGTTTCGAACCCGAGGGTTCATCTTCAGGAAGACAGTTGTTTATACAGGTATGGTATGGTACGTGTTACATGCATAGGTATAAGCAGTCTTGTAAGTGCAAGAGTGTGTTCGATACTTCTACCTACAAGACTGCTTCGAAACATGTAGAAGACATCAACAGATAAAAAATTAAAATTTTAATTTAGGAAATGTATATTTCGTTGGTTCGTATCGTGTAATTATATTACAATGTACGGTGAAAAAAAAACATAAATTGCCCTTCGATGTCCCTGTATTCTTGTAAAGTACGTAACATAAATCAGTCTGCCATTTTTATGTAAAACTGGTGTACTGGTTGACAGGTTTTTCCAGTTAATCACATTTTATTTATTTACATGGACTGCTTGTTGTTTGGGTGATAGTCTACAGTATAAACTTCCGTAGGGGAAAATGTTCGTAGCTTTCGTTTCCGGTAAATACCGTATTTCTTTCTCTGACAGTGTTCCGAAATGAATGGCACGTCTGGGAATAGAAATAAAATTCTCGCCAGCTTGGCTTAAGTCTAGGTGCCAATCAGGAAGCTTTTCAAACCCTAAATAAATTGCTGTCTGTTTTACACTCTACTACACATCAGGTGTGGACCGGGTAGCTCAGTCGGTATAGCTACTGACTACGGGCTGGACGGTCCGGGATCGAATCCCGGTTGGGAAGAGATTTTCCGGTCCTGGGGGCCACCCAGCTTCCTGTAAAATGGCTACCAGGTCTTTCCCGGGGGTAAAGTGCGGCCGGAGCGTGTTGCTGACCGCTCACACCTTCTACTGCCGCGGTCGTGGAAGAGTAGAGCTATAACTCTACCCACCCTCTGGGCCACACCGGGCCTGGAACGGGATCACTTTACCTTTACATATCAGATGGTGTGACTCGCTTCATAAAGGTGTTCAACGCTGGAATTTACGTTAAGTCCTACCATATACACTCTCCGAATTTCCAATCACTGCTTAAAAGACGTAACATATTATTACAAATATCTTCACGGAGCAACATTTTCCATTAATAGCCAGTCCAGAATCTTTTCTGATCCTATACAAACTCGGATGTTCGTTACCGTGTCCACAAGATCCCATCCCTGGTACATACTCCAAGTCAATATATCCAGTCCATACCATCCAACACTAAGAACACTTGTAATGTTTTCCTCCAAGTTGCACTTAATTATTTCAAGCAGTTTCTTTCAACCAGGCTTTGCCATATAATTTCATATGCATTAATCGTAACTTACAGTCACGCTACACACACAGATCATTTCACCTTTATTTATGTTAGCTTCCTAGTTATAAACAGTGATGAGCACAAATTGTGAAAGTACGAATTTTGCAATTTTTATGGGATGCTGTTATTTTCTCTCTTCTAGCCCCAAAAATTTCTGTCGTCGTCTCAATATCGAGTGCTGTCATTTCTGTTTTCCTGCCTCAATGTGAGGTAAAATATATTTTTATAATAAGTACTATTATTAGAAAAGTTTTGTTTCATGTGTTACGGACTCGTTAAATAGAGACTGTAAATTTTAGGCACGTTGTTTACTCTAAACACTATGTAATCTGACGTTCTGTGGTTTGTCAATAATGTCGTTTCATTACAAGTATTCAATTTTTTAAAAGACCAACAAGTACATTTATTGATATATTTAAAATATTTAATATATCTGATTAATGTGCGGAACATCGAATATAAAAAAGAAGATTTATCACGTTTATGCAATTTTATTTTTATTTACTTATTTAAATAATTAATATTCTTTGGTTTGGAAGGTTGTCATTCTTAATGGTTAGGATTTTTAGTCCTACAAATTAGATAAAAAAACACGTCCATATATAATACTGAGGCCATGTGTGGCTCAACAACTGCGAGATTTTTACCACCCTAAAAATTAAATATCTTCTTGAGGGTCGCCACACTTTGTAAGTGGCTGAAAATGTTTCTTATTTGTCTGTTTCCTCCTTCTTTTGTCCCTAGGATACACTGGTACCACAAGGAGTCATTAACTGAGGTAACTCAGACGGCCCTAACCTGACGACTGCTTTATTCAAGTTTCCTTGCTTTAGTACTGTTAATTAGTGCACATATAATAACTATGGCGAAAACAGTAATTGTTCTCACGACAGAACTCGGATGGTATTAAATACAGCGAGTATTCTTAGATTATATGAAATGTGTCTGGGTTTAAGTAGGATTTATTGTGCAGGGTCAGCAGTTGTTTGAACGTAAGCAACATTCATGAATCTGAGAATGACGTATTGCATGTGTATCCGGTAATAGGATGGTTGGGGTTTCTGTGAGATGTTTCCTAGCTTTCTAGAACTTACCCGTCGCCTTCTCATCTCTGTTGTTTCTCTTAGCGATGCTGGCCACTACGCAGTGCTACGGGTGGTATCAGCTGGAGATGACTTCATGTTCACGTTGCACTGCGCACCACCCAACACACGCTTAGCACACCACACATACCATCAGCTGCCTCTCATAATCCGACACCCGGAAAACTCTAATTTCGAAACTGACCTTTCTTCTTGCACGTTATAGAAACGACGGCCGTATTAAACGACGCCGGGCGTCACCACAACTATCGCCACCATGCGAGTTTCTCGCGAAACTGCGATATGGCTGATCCTAGCAGTCACACCCGCTACCATTAGTTTGTTGATTTGCCTCCAGAGTGCGTGCGCAATTTGGGTTTGACGCATGCGTGCAAGTGTCGTAATTATCCACCCCGTTTCCATGGTGACCCCGACTGTTTTAGTTTGCCACCCTTTTCACTGTTACTTCCTTTTTTATTACATGTGAGTCGATATATGTTTGCTGTTTAACGGTGCTCCGAGATTTGCAGCAAGGTTTAACGCCCCTTTGTACTGTTTGGATAATGACCCTTTTCCTATAACTGTTAGGTTGTTAAGAATACGAATTTTCAGAGAAATGAATTGCCGTTTAGAAATTATGCTATGACTACACGTTTTATAGAGAGAATTAGCAAAATAAATCCTATCATGAAAGGTGGCTTTCGGAAATTGTCGGTAAAATTTTCACTTTCCGCAGAACGCGAACAACGTTAGCGAATAGTTGAACAATGAAAGGCAAAGGTATGAAATATAGCGACTTTAAGCATAAACTGAGAAGAAAGGAACAAATTTCATAAAGAGAGACACATAGTTATTTTTGAATACTACTGTTTGGGAAATCAAGCTAAATCTGTTCAGATGGTCAGAATGAGTATAACTAAATCCATGCTCTGTGGTCATTTTAGAGGGGCTTATTCTCGTTGATAAGTTCAAGTTGTTCTCATGTTTTGTGCAACCAGAATTTTCAAGGAAGTTTCCACAGCGCTCATATATGAATTTAACTCTGATACAGACGAATACATCCACAATCCTTATTTCCTTTAGATTAATCTTAATTATATTTCCCCCTACGTTTACATCATCCTATAAATATATTCCTGTGACATTCTTTAATTCATATTTTAATGTGTGTAGCACTTATGGGTAAACAAATATTTATGTAAAATTAGGGCTGTAGTAGAGAAGAGAGAGAAGAGATGGGAATAGAATAGGAATGTTACGGTACGCACACTGTGTCTGTATGAATTAGGCTTATATAAAAATGTGTAAAATTACTCATCAAAATATCACGTACAGCAGTGTGAGAGGGGCGTGTTAACGAGGTTAAAGTGTTCCAAAGTCAATGGGCGCAACAAGTATCTGTTTCTTCGTACATACTGCAATTAAACTTTTCCTCGATAAACGATACTTGGTGCAATTTTAAGGGGTCACGTTTAGTATCGAAATGGAAAATATGGTCCGAAATCTCGCTTGGACGACAATAAGGGTCTTTACATAATATATGGTATGAAATTTAACGTGCTCACTGCGGTGAGTGCTGTGTTAGTTACATATATTTTAGTATTCACACCTTTAGTTCCATATAAATGGAAGTCGGCATAGCTCAGTCATTTTACTAACAGTTACAAGCAGGACAGCTGACGTTACGTTCCCTGTACCGCTATGTCTAGTCCAAACTTAGAGACCAATGAACCTTCCGTCCTCATGCCAGCAAGTATTATTCTGGGGTATATGACCGGTGCGTTTATATTACTGCTTATCTTCATTTTTATTTAGTTTAGAATGTGTGGAGCCATGCCTCCAAACCCCATACTTCCTTAATGTTTCTGCTTAATGAAGAAGTGAGCAAAGTTTTGCAAACCTTACATGGGGAGTATATTTTTGTGCTAACACATGCACCATAATATCCGTGACATTAGCATTGTCCAGGCATGCGATACAGGAGCCTCAGGATGCATATTTAAGTGCTGTAGGAACTTGGAGACATATGGTAAGATAATATTAAAATGGATTTACTAGAAGTTGGATGGGATGGCATGGACTGGATTGATCTGGCTCAGGATAGGGACAGTTAGCGGGATTTTGTGAACGCGCTACTGAACCTTGGGATTCTACAAACCGCGCGGAATTTCTTGACTAGCTGGGGGAAAGACAGTGCTCCGCAACAGTTAGCAGAAGCTTGGAGACATCGACTGTGCTCATCAGCAGCCTACGGATAGCAGGCTGTTGAGGACCTCATTAAACACTCAGAAGAGTAAAGCGTGTGTGTCCTACTTTAAATTTTCTCCACTGCAGCAAAAGAGAACTGATGCGTTCTGTCTGAGGTCACCTTTTAACATAACGGCTGTGTCATTTAGTATGAAGATGTTATAAATAAGCCGCGATATCCAATAATAGAACGACGTCATTTTCCAGTCCACGCTGCTGTGGATGTGAGGAAGAGAAGGCGCTGCAGGCTAGGAAATGCTACCCCAATAGAAAGGGGTTAAGGCGCCTGCATTTGTGGGGCTTCTGTGATGTGATGAGAAAAAATAGATTTTCCCACCTTTACAACAACAGCCATGTAGAATGGGGTGGTCCTTTTCCTGTAGTTAACATAATGAAAGACAAATGGACAAGAATCTTCTGATACTTGCCAAATCTTTAAAACCTTGTAGTAACAATTGGTAACTATATATACTGCCTGCCCTAACTTAAAAAACCCTGCATTTTGCTCGTGTAGTGTGCGTAATTACTTACCGAAACAAAATTCATATATCGTGTGATCAAAGAAGAACTGTGTTCTCTTTCAGGTAAGAACTGAATATTGGAACGTAATTGAGACAACTTCTAAGCTTTGTATGGTTAGCAGCTGTTCCGTGCAGGCTTAAGTTCCGTCTTTGTGCATTTATCCTGTGTTTTGACTCTGTGTTATTGCCAGATACTTCGTTAACTGACTATCAGAGAAACGTACCGCCTCCATCATTATGGTTAAGTTTGATGTAACATCATTGGATTTAAGACTGGCATACCATCATTTCGGTTTAAGACTGACATCATTATTAGGGTTAATACAGACATATCGTAATAAAGGTTAAGCCTGAGATGCCATAATTAGGGTTAAGGCGGACATATCATTAATAGGCCTAATACTGATATACCCTAACTAAGGTTAAGCCTGAGATACCACAGTTAGGGTTAAAACTTACATACATTCATTGGGGTTAAGACTGACATATCATTATTATGGTTACGCCTGATATACCGTAATTAACGTTAAGCCGGACACCATAATTAGGGTTAAAAATGTCACACCTTAATTAAGGTTAATCCTGAGATATCATAATTAGGGTTAAGACTGACACAACATAATTAGGGTCGCATTTCAGGTCACATTTCTCTAAATCCTTGTTATGGTTTACCTCTCAACTACACCCATCACGCACATGGTCCCTCTCCTACTGAGATTTTATGCCTGACATTTTATACACTTTTCGTTGCCAGAGGCGGGCTGCGTTTGTCGTTCATCCAATCTTCGTCTGTTTGATCATTCAAATAATATATGGTAAATAGTAAAAATTATGGAACTCATTATAATCCAGTTCTCTTAGCCCCCTGCTTCTTCTTCTTTCTTAGGTTCTTTATTTGACTGAGGAACTACATTTCAAACGTCATTCTTAAGTAAATGTTGCAGCCGCCACTGAATTAAGACGCCAGAGACATTTTTGTGTTTACCTGCAGTGAGAAGACATTTAGCTGATGTAGACTACACTGACCGTGCTAACTTCCATGTGATGTATGGGTTTCTATTCGGCAACTTGCTCCTGAATAGGCACGTTTAGACCCACTACCGAGCTGTCGGAGAAGTTGCTGCACTACCCAGACAATCGATGTGAATTTATTGATCTTAGAGGGGTTATAATTCAGGGCGTCTACGTGTGAGCAAAGTGCTTCCGTTCTGGAAGAGGAAAGTGAATTAAAAAATGAGAAAACTGTCATGAGCTGTAGCGTGTGTGTGAATTCTACTTGTGTCGTGTTCAGTTTGAAGAATGACATTCGTGTGTTTTTCTGGATTTTCTTATCCATTATTGATTTATGTCATGTTTCTTTACTTTTTCGTGCTGTTACTCCTGTGAGTCTATCCACATGGTCACACGTTCCGAAGCACATATTGTCTTTGGTTGCTTGAACTTTGGGATCGTGGGTTCGCGTTTATATTGGGGCACGTGTTTTCTTTCTATGTTTGTGTTGTACTCTGTATGTAGGAACATCGATACAATCTGGTCTATCGCCGAAAATTTCTGTCAAATACCTGTAAGTTTAATATTTTTCTGAAGTTAATTCGGAAATGCTCCAGGACAGATGGTCTGTGCGTACAGCACGAAGGGGAGGAACAAGTTCTTTATTCGTAAGTATTCATCCTATATTCTGTATTGCATCGCTCTGTGGCTTTTCTTATTTCTTGTTTCTTCTACTTATTTTAGGATATAACAGAACGTAAACATGGAAATGCCTTAGTGGTACTTGATAACAAATTGATTTATTTCCAAATCATAACGATTCTATGAGCATGCTCACTGCAGGCTGCTTGAATTGTTACTCCACCCGCGTGAAATGTCAGGAAGATCAAGAACTCTCAGCTTTGTATAGCGGCTCGTCGACATCACTTCACCGATCGTAAGAAAACCACTAAGCTTGTGAAAACAAACGGTAACCCGCCAAGTAGTAGAAATAATAAATTTACGAGTGAGATTTAGATGCATTAAAAATAAACTAAAGCAGGGGTGTACATATCCCCGACAACTGGTTGACAGGACAACCAAGTCTTTACAGTGGCGCCTGAAGATTTTCAACTCAAGGATTGCAGTTTTCCCCTGCCATATGAAAATGCGTTTTGGTGCACATGCACCAAGCAGAAAGCCGAAATAACAGCCAACTTAATGGATTACTCCAGAAATCTGGTCCTCAGTATCGAACTTGCTTCATAACCCTATTCTAATGCCTAGAATTCGGAGGTACCTTTCAAACTTTTGGAAAATTTGTGGGACCCTGACCTAGCTCAACTTTTTGGAATTATTTTTAAAGTATTTTCGCAGGAAACTTCCCTTGATAGAAAACATATAGCCGCAATGCTGGATGTAAGACGTGGGTTCCTATGCAAGTTGGTTCAAGCCTTATACGGGAGATACCAAATCAGACCCCGCTTGTGGGACTGGTTACCTATTTATCTCTCAGTTAACTTCGACAGATTTTGAGATAAAAACTCATACCTGAATTCTGTCTGTTTCTTATATTGTCTTTGAAGTTCATTATTTACTAATTACCCCACCAATGGTCGTCTTGTAATCTGAGATGTCTACAGCGTCGTTAAATAAAGCATAAGTAGAAAATAAATAGGTAAGTTAAGAGATAAAATAATCAATGCAGCTGTAGTCAGTAAAAAATAGGCCTTATATTCAAAATTCATTTGTTAACCAGGACATGGGAGTTTATACCTTTACCCTTACGACCACTACACGTTTGCGGTCCCTGGCCCTCTTATAAATGTGGTAAAGGAAACTTCAATATTTATATATTTATCTCTTTCCGTAATTGAAAGCGAGGATATTTACCCCCAGTCTAGGATACATAAATTCTTTTCCGGATTTTTTGAAACAGAATTAGCTCTTTGAAATTTCCATTTAAAGAGATAAATAAAAAAGAAGTTTTTTTTTTTGCTTTCTAATGTATTTTCATTACTTGTTTTTGTTATTTAGTTCTAAAATGGGTGTCACTTCAGACTTTTTGTTTCAATTTTAAAGAGACTATAGGTCTAGGAAATGTCCACGCTCATAAGTACTCATCTGCTCCTATAAACTCTATTTATAATTAAATCTCGTTTCGTTTACACAAATGTGTGACATCCTCTCAAATGACGTGAAATGTAGGGCGTTATATGTGTATTGTTTATTGCAACAAATCTGCACTTAAGATAAATGCAAGATGGCATGGCATTCACGCATGAAGTGCTAATATTACAGCAGATTTCTAAAGGGTATTGGAAGTTTAATGCTGCAGAAAGCTGTTGCGATAGGCGATAATGTGACACATTTAGGGCTTCGCTCAAACTTCCGGACTGCTTTGACTCTGGTGTATCGGTCAAAGGTTGGAGTAAAATATTCAGAAGGTGGCTTCATCGATCAAGGTGCTTGTAACACGTCATTCTTAAACACGCATTGAGAATTTTAAAAGCGCTGACATCTATTTTATTCTTGTAAAATTCAGAAAGGCTCTTATAAAATAAATAAATATATGTGAGGTGATGGTTTGGAGTGAATCATTTGTTCGAGTATAGGAACCGATGACGAGATGTTGTGAAGACGCTAATTCACTTTCTGGTGCTATAGAATGCGAGAAATTTCCTAGCTATCTGGTTAACTGTAGATTCTCAAAACGTTATCCAATCGTTGTTTGTTTCTTACTTTGTTACTTACTTACTTTATTACTTAGTTACTTTGTTACTTTGCCACTTATTGTGTTATTTACTTACTTTGTTACTTATTCACTTTGCTACTTAATTTGTTACTTACTTTACTACTTACTTTTTACTTAGTTACTTTTTACTTTGCCACTTATTTACTGTGTTATTTACTTAATTTGTTACTTATTCACTTTGCTACTTACATTGCTTCTTACTTCACTACTTCCTTAGTTACTTACTTTGTTTCTTACTTTTTTACTTTGTTACTTTGCCACTAATTTACTGTGTTATTTACTTACTTTGTTACATTTTCACGTTGCTACTTACTTTGTTATTTAATTTTTTACGTCCTTATTTGCTACTTAAGCAGACCTTTCAAAAATTGCACATTTTTGGTGTTAATGATACGAGAGTACTTTCTTTGTACAATTTCCATTTTAAGTGATTTAAAGTACGGCGTTTCGGAGGCTGGCTTTGCCTCCGTCTTCATAAACTGTACTTATAATGTGGGACTCGTTAGGTAATCGATAAGTACTGTAGAAAGAGCAAAGTTATGTCAAGAACCTACGCACACAACTACCACGGCCACGTTCTTCTCGCATTGTAAATAGCTTCTCAATTTTTATATGAGATTCTGGCGGCTATGAATATCAGGATTGCGATTTTTGAGATGTTATGTCATGAACTCTGTTACAAAGATAGGGAGACATAGAGAGAGATGCGACATTATACTTCAGGCCAGAGGAGGTTTTATATCCTGAAAGGTCGTATCTCGATACCCGAATACGTTGTTAACTATGTACCTACTTGCATGGTGTCATAACCCGTGAGAATCTAATCTCCAAATCCGAAATCTGTTTTTATGATAATACTACAATGAGTGTAATTTTATATATGTAGTTCAAACTTGGAAGGCTTTGGAGGTGTGTTTTAAGACGCTTTAAATTAATCTACTTAATATTAATATGATTTTTATTTTATTTTACTAATGGCAGGTACATTGAGTGTTTATCATTGACCTGTGCGACCGATAAAAGTAAAGCACAGAGAAAAAAATTACACTTTAAAAAAGAAAGAAAAAAGAAAAACAAGAAAAACATTCAAAGTAAATATAAAGTCCTAATGCTAAAGAGTAGTCACAAGAAAAATAAATAATAGTAAAATAACAAAGTCAATTTTCCATCATTTTTGTCCTGGCCTCCCAGTATCGCTCATATTCCGTCTTGTTAGTTAATGCAGTACAATGCCCTAGATGGTTTCTCTCCATGAGTTCGTGGAGGCTGCATAGCGTGCAGTAGGGGTCAGGGTGGATTCCAATGCGGTGGAGATGTGTACCCAAGCAATCATGCCCAACGCACAGTCGGAACTCTGCAACTGCCCTTCTTCTAGGCC
>Ga0123355_10002800_pt1 | contig 24761 bp, 18 predicted proteins | sample TergutEmb28metaG_3_FD_89872 | JGI IMG/M metagenome (GOLD analysis project Ga0123355, IMG submission 89872) | Embiratermes neotenicus P1 segment gut microbial communities from Petit-Saut dam, French Guiana - Emb289 P1 | ecosystem: Host-associated > Arthropoda: Insects > Digestive system > Gut ...
CCTCGCATACATATAACGGTTGAAGTCTTGCGTAAACGTAGCATCCGGCACAAACGGATCAGGGCTTAAGAATCTGCCAATAAGCGGATCATAAAGCCTACCATTCATGTTGATTAAGCCAAAAGCATCCATGTGTTCGTGACCGGTGAAACCGCGAGCGAAGAAATCAAGAATGGAGGTCGTTTCGACTCCGCTCAACGACCAATCCTTTTCGTCAAAGAAAAATTTGTTGCCGTTTTCGTAGCGGTAACGTCTTCCCCAAGCAGTGAATCCGAAAAATTCATAGTCTCCGGCACGAGGATTAAACCTCGCAACAATGCTTCCCAAATGGTCTGTTGCTACAGCATTAACAACGTTGTTGTTGCGAATAGCAACTAAGCCGAATGGGGAAAATATGTATTCTTTCGTTTCTGTGCGAGCTCCATTGACATACACTCTTTCAAAATTTTGTGTGTAATGTTTGGTCAAGACATCATTACCAAAAAGTACGGTCATTTGCCTGCGTTGACGGTTGGGTCCGTAAACAAAATTGGCATGTAAAAAGATGGGACCATCTCGTGCTGTAATTTCACTTATCTTTTGGAAGCTTGTGTATTCTATGGTATGATTACCTCTTTTATTCAATGGCGGACAAATTTCTACTACGGCATGTCTTCTGACACGGTCGTAAGTAAACGTTCCTACTCCTTCTTTTGAACGGATGTTTCCGCATGGGCTGAACTCTACACCTGTGGTCAGGCGGTTCAAGTCATCGTAAACGAATAATATATCATTGGTTCTGTTGAAAACATTTTTTCGCGAACGCATATTCCCCGTAAAGAGGTCATAAGAATAACTGAAATCCATCAATGTCGGCGAAACTACTGTTCCGTGTGGCAGATCTATTCCTTCTGGGTTGCTCGGTCTAAAATTGTAGTCCACCAACTCACCAACGACCATTCTTTTGGGCTGACCAAAAACATTGTACGTTTGAATTCTCCGGCGATTGAGCATATCTATACCCACAATACTTTCTAATTCTTGTCCAAAAGCGTTTACCGAATCAAGCCTCCAAATCAAGTTACCTGTAACGTATTCACGGATTTCGATTTTAAAACCGTTGGCATCGTATGTATAGCGTAGTTTGAAGTTCGACGGAAATGTGTAGGTTAGTAAATTTCCAAATTGGTCATAAGTGTATTCAGTTATGAATGTATTATTTTCGGAAATATCCGTGAAACGCACTACCCTACCAAGGGTGTCATACTCAAAAATATGTGCTGTGCCGTTGTTGACGGAAATGGACTGTAAACGACCGATATTTGGTCCGGAGTTGAAGTAGTTATAGGTTGTTATTCGGTTGTTTTCGGTGACTATTTCAAGTCTTCCAAAATTGTCAAATCTATTGAAAGTTGTGTCGCCTCGTGCCGTGCGTTGCCAAGCAATTCGGTCGAGGGCATCGTATCCAAATTTTATTCGTCCGGCGTTGGGATCGTGCAAAGCTATTTGGCGACCGAATGGATCGTATTGGATTGTGGTTATAGCATTTCCGGGAGCAATGATCGTATCAACAAAACCGGGTGCAAAATATTTGTAATGGATCTCTCCACCCATTGCATCAACTACCAAAATTATATCTCCAACTGCGTTATGAGTTTTTCTCGTTTTTCTACCTGCAGGATCGGTTGTAAATGTGGTCAAGTCTTCGTGCCTGTGAATTGTAGTCAATCTTTCAGAGGATGAAATTTCGAAAATCTCATATTCCAATCTACCAAACTTATCGTAACGAAATTCTGTCCATTTTGGTTCATCATTTCCAAAATGGGGCATTGATTTCCTTGACAACAATCCTCTGTTATTGAATTCGGTTATGGTAACAATCCTACCGCTTGGGTTGTAGGTTTCGGTTCTTACCGTTCTGCCCAAAATATCTAAAGATGTTCTTACGTCAGGTCGTCCGGCTTGTTGCACGAGTGAAGTATAAACCACACCCGATACATTTCTTTCACGGCGGATTGTGTGTGTGGCTACAAAACCTTCGGGGCTTGTAACGGTGTCTAATCTGCCAAACGCATCGTATTGATATGTTGTTGTTTGTCCTCCGATTGCTGTATCTGTGAGTATTCGTCCCCAAGTATCGAAACTTTGTCCTGTTCTACCAAGTCCGACAGTTTCTTGCGAGGTTTGAAAGCGGAAGTGTGGATCGTAGCCGAACTGTTGTACTTTCGAGGAAACTCCGGGAGCAGATGTTTCAACTCTATAAATCAATCCGCGACTATTTATCCGGTACCTTGTCGTTTTGGCTATAGGCGTGCCATAGCGATTGATGATTGTTTCCAAATTTCCTCTACTGTCATAAGCAAAGCGACGCTTTTGCGACATACGTTGCGAAGGTGTAGCTATATAATAACTGTAGCTTACAGTGGTTGCTAAGCGGTTTGGGATGTTTCGTGCGGTTGTTGCTACATAGGTATTTCGGGTTACAAACCTTGCTATTGGTTGTGCTTCGATAGTTCCTCTTGTGGTTGTATCGCTGAGAATGTTTCCAAAATCGTCGTATCTAAGTCTTGTTATTTGTTCAACGTTTGTCAAAAAGTCTCTGCTTATGGTTTGTGAAATTTCATTCAAAATACGTCTTCCCCCCAAATGACGAATTGTGTTGGTTTGTATGTTTTCGGAAAGACGTTGGTTATTGACTGTTGAAAAAACCTCTACTCTTATCGGTAGATTCACAAAAAAATTTGTGTCCACTTCAAATTCTGAAACTTGTCTGAGTTGCAAAGTAAGGTTAGTTTCAGTGATACTTGAAAATCCCAAAAATCCACGTCCTTGTTGATGAATTACCGCACCTTCGTATGAAAATCTTTTGTCGCTACTGCGTGTGGTAAGCCTTGTACAAACCCGAATGGGACCTTGATAGCTCATCAGAGGGAAAGTCTCTGCATGACCTTTTGTGTAGATTGCCGAGTTGGTCAGAAAATCATATTCTGCGGTAAACTGTCTGCCGAGATTATCGGTAACGCCAACCAGCATGGGTTGTCCGGACATATTTAGCGAAACCCATACGCCATCGTTGTCGAAGCCGATCAAATCAGGCAATCCGTCGCCATTGACATCAGCAAGAGTACGGAAATTATTGTTATTATTCCATCGAGATTGATTTGACCCCCAGTGAGAAGAAGTTGGTGTCCAGTCTATCGCTGTGGCAAATCTGTTTCCTGTATTTAGTGCCACTCTGACAGTACTGCCGTCAAAAGCCACCACATCAGGTAGTCCATCACCGTTGACATCTGTCAAGGTCAGGACGAATCTATCATTTGTGCTATAATTTGTATTTGTTCCAAAACTTGTTGTCCAACGTATGGGCTCTAAAAATCCCGTTCCTGTTGAAAGAGCAACGTATAATCCTGTTGACCGAGCAAAAATAAAATCTGTTTTGCCATCGCCATTCACATCTGCTAAAAAGAAATTATGCCGACGATTTCTACTGATATAGGGTGTCTTTATAGAAGTCTGTGTTGAAGCCCCTAAGCTATTTCCATTAGACAATGCAAAATAAAGCGTATAAGCATGATCACAGGTTCCGAGTCCTAAGAAACCACAATTTGTTTCTGAATAACTCAGTACTACAATATCTGCTCTTCCATCACCATTGATATCACCAATTAGGCTTTTACTACCATCATTGCCTGCTCTAAAATGAAAACTTCTTGATCTAAAAATAGGTGCATAAATCAAGTCTCCATGAAAGTTTCCACCTGTATTTATGGCAACATATGTGCGGTAATTTCCATGTCCGATAATATCCGGCAAGCCATCGCCATTGAAATCTGCCAAGTGGCGAGGATGATGGTTAGTCGTCCACCCATCTCTTGCTCCAAATAAATGCATCCAGTAGCTTGTGGACAAGCCATTATGTCCGTTGGATAGTCCCACATAGACCCCGTTTTGGCCAAAACCGACAACATCTGCGATGCCGTCGCCATTGACATCCACAACATGACGTGGATGGCGATCTACCTGCCAATTACTGCCCTGTGTAAACGCTCCTTGATGCCAGTAGCCTGATGAAGTAAACCCTGTACCGTTAGATATTCCAACAAGCACTCCATTGTGAGCAAACCCAACCGCATCTACCCTTCCATCACCTGTCATATCTGCTAACGTTCGCGGATGGCGACTATCGCTCCAGTATTCCGGAGACCCACTTCTGAAACGCTCAGTCCAACGCACCGGATTTGCAAATCTTTGCTGAGTTTCACTCCAATCAAATCTCAATTCACCTAAAATTCGTCCATTTGGAGCAAATTTTCTCATATGAACCAAGCGTTGTCTGTCCGTTGTATAGTGAAAACTATACCGCTTGACAAGAAGGTTATTGTTTGAGTAGATACGAATTTCATTGAGAAGTTTTTGTTCGGCAATAGGATTTCCGGCAAGGTACAACGTTCTTTGATTTTGAATAGGTTTGTCAATGTAGTTAAAAACAATCCTGTTGAGGGGAATTCCGTTAGAAGTGTGACCATAGCGAATTTCTCTGATTTGATTTGCATAACCAGCTCCTGTGTGGTATAAATATTCGATGAAATTTCCATTAGGGTCTTCCATGCGACTGATGTGCCATTGCGAAACAACTGTTTGAGAAGATATAGTGTGCTGAGTTCTTGAGTCAGTAGTTAGACCGTAATGCAAAACTCCACCATTTTTGGGTCTAACCTCAAATCGTTGAGGACCTAAATAACCGTTTGCACCGTGTCCAAAAGATCTAATATCCGCAAAACTCGCCATTTCTGTATCATAAATAACCCCATTTGTTCCAATAGCTCCACTTCCTCCCGTTTGAATCAAACGCTGTCCGTCCAAAGCAAAATGATCGTTCATTGTCAAAGTTACGCCCGTTCGTTCATTATCGTGATAAAAATTTCTTCCAACACGAGAAATGGACGACAAGCCGGAAATACCAAAGCCAACACCCAATATACCGTTAGAGTTATTTTGACTGTTGTAAACTATTGCAAGCTGTGGCTGCATTCCGGCGGTGCCAACAGGAACTGTAATCGGAATGGTGTAAGTCAATGCACCTGTTGGCGTAGTTCCTACAACACCGACTAAAGTATTGACATATTCCAAATCGTTGTTTGCAACCATTGAGGGATATGGATCAGTCGGCGGCGGTGGAGGCGGCGGTGGCCACAAACGATCGTCGTCACAAATGTCTCTAATTGGAATATCACAATGAATAGGGGGAGTGAAAACACTTAAAGGAAGAGCAAGAACTTCCGGTTGTAAACAAAACTGTGCACAAGGATCCAAAATCAATGCCGAAGCACCCATAAATGCAAAATCTGCACCCGATTGAATCACAATACCACCACTTTCCTCAACAACGAGTTTTGATCCCTCTTCAACCAACAGATTCGCGCCGTCTTCAATAATTAAAAACGTATTTGAAGTAACACGTAGTTCGCCCGAAATGCCTGTTTCGGGATCACCAATAATCAACATGCTTCCTGCTCTAATACGTAAAATATTTTCTTCCGAAATTTCGGGAATTTCAACTTCTTCAAAACTAAATCCACTAAATATCTCTATCGGAGGTGCTGTATTTTCAAGTTTCACCATTCCAACAATTTTTATTGTATCGGCATAACTTGAGGAAAAACCAATTAACAATGCAAGCGTAAAAAAAAGTATTTTTGTAAAATTTGTTTTCATACTGTACTATTCTTTAATAATTCTCCAAGTAATAAACGAGTCGGGCGAAGAAATTCGCAATAAATAAACACCTCTTGGTTGTATAGAAAGATCTATTTCTGTAAAATTTCCAATGTCGTTCTTTTGAAAAACAATCGAACCGTTAAGATTAAAAACTGTTATTTGATGCGGAATTTCAGAATTCATATTCCGAATCTCAACAGCCAAGGCTCCTCTTGTGGGATTAGGAAAAATCACAACATCACTTTCATTAAGTTTATCGGTAAAGAAATTATCTGAAATTTCTAAATCTTCTTCGTTGGAAAAATAGTCATTCTCAGCATCGGGATTTCCTGCAAAGGCACTTGCTCTCCTCGGTGCAGATTGCGGAGAAGAGAGTATAATTGTATGCCTGCCTATGCGATTGCCGGAGGCATCATGCACAAAAATGGTTGGAATTATAATGTCTCTCCCATTGAGAGTAAGCGGAATTGTTGGAAAGTGTTCCAATGCAACCCGTGTAGAACCTTGCCAATCCGAAACATTAAAAATGATAACATCATCGACAACTCTAATATTATGACGTTGAATCGAACGGCATTCGCGACCATTATATCGACAGGCATTTGTATTGGGCGCTTCTAATCGAGGTTGTGAGCCTCTCGAACCATCGTAGGTTAAAATATCTTGCCTTGTCCCACAGGCACGATACAGCCTAAGATTTTCTCCTGAATTGGTATGGATAATATTTTGCTCATAAAATATCCGATCATTTGACCCCAACTGAAATCCGTCGAATAAATCTCCGAGGACAAAACTCATGTGCCGACTACTATGTGCTACAAAAAATCTTGCACCGGGTTGCATGATGCTTCCCCCGGGAAATGTAAACTCTTGCCGCTGACCGTCGCTAACAATGCGCCAATCCGAAATATCTACAGGAACAGGCCCAAAATTGTAAATACTCGCAAACTCACCATTGTACATGTAGGGAATTCGACCCTCATTAAAAGGGGTTTGATACATCAACTCGCTGATGATAATTCTGTACTGCTGTGACACTAAAAAAAGTGGGAGTAGTGTGCACAAGAAAAACAGTAGATGCTTTTTCATACGCTACTATAAGGTTTGGTTAAAAAAATTAAAATTTGCTTTGGGTTATTTGTCTTGAGATTGCAAAGGTACAAATAAAAATCAAACTTACCAAACTTTTGACACAAAAAATAGCGACTGCGTTGTTTTTTTAGTAGCGGCGGTTTTTATGTCAAAAATTATTCGTACCTTTGCAGTCCAATAATAAGTTACGTATGGAAATTTTTAACATTGAAAACCCACTGTTCACACTTTTAGGTTATGGCGTTCCTCTTTTGGAATTTGTGGGCGTGATATTAGGCATATGCTCCGTTTATCTTGCTACACGCGGTAAGGCGATTAATTTTTTGCTTGGTGCTGTGGGAATGTCGTTTTTAGCGGTATTTCTCTTTCAAAAAGGACTGTATTCGTCCATGATTTTGCAAATCATTTTGGTTTGTTTTTGTATTTATGGTTATTACAGTTGGACAAAACCTAAAAAAGACGAGGAAACAACAGCCAGTCATCAGAAAAAAGTTACGGTTTTAACCAATCAACAACGGATTTTTCTTGCTGTCGGACTTCTTACGTTTGTAGCGGCTTGGGGCTCGATGATGCTTTTTGCAAAACCCGATTTTTTGCGAACAATTTTTACAGAAACTTATGACCGTTTGGCGTTAGGTTATTTCGATGCATTTATTTTGATTGCTGCAACAACAGGCATGTATCTTCGTACGCAGAAAAAACTCGAAAATTGGTTTGTGTTTTTATCGTCCGACACGGCAGGAATTATTCTATTTACCTTGTCGGGCGCGTATTTTATGGTGTTGATGTGTTCTATTTACTGGCTTCTCGACATAAAAGGAATTTTGGGATGGCGAAAAGAAATGAAATCGTATGCTAACAATTAAAAACCTCCACGCCGGCATCGGCGAAAAAAAAATCCTAAAAGGCTTGGATATACAAGTCAATGCAGGAGAATTGCATGCCATTATGAGTCCCAACGGCACCGGAAAAAGCACGTTGGCTTCGATTATAGCCGGTCGTGAAAAATATACGGTAACGCAAGGAAGTGTCACATTTTTAGGAAAAAATTTGTTTGATCTTTCGATTGAAGAACGAGCTGCCGAAGGCATTTTTATGGGGTTTCAATATCCTGTGGAAATTCCGGGAGTGAGTATTGCAAATTTCATGCGGACTGCGGTAAACGAACAACGCAAATATCGTGGATTAGACCCGATGCCGATTTTTGAATTTCAAGCGATGATGGAAGACAAACAAAAAATTGTCGAACTCACCGATAAACTCGCCGGACGTAGCGTTAATGAAGGTTTTTCGGGAGGAGAAAAAAAGAAAAACGAAATTTTTCAAATGGCAATGCTTGAACCGAAATTGGCGATTTTGGATGAGACAGATTCAGGATTGGATATTGATGCACTTCGCATTGTGGCAAATGGTGTAAACAAACTCAAACGTCCCGACAATGCAACCGTCATTATTACGCACTACCAACGACTTCTGGACTATATCACGCCGGATTTTGTACACATCATGTACGACGGAAAAATCGTCAAAACCGGTGACAAATCTTTGGCATTAGAACTGGAAGAAAAAGGTTATGATTGGATTAAATAAAATTGTAGGGGCGAGGCATGCCTCGCCCCTACGGATTAAATAAAATGAAATTCAATTGCAAAATAAAACATCTGAATGCTTATCTGTTGGTTTTACACAACGGTGTTTTCGACCAAAAAAGTATGCGGAATTTTCCGCCACCAAAAGGTGTTGAAATCATATCGTGTAGGGGCGAGGCATGCTTCGCCCCTACCGGAAATTTTAAAATTGTCGTTGCACCGAATACCATTGTTGAAAAACCGCTCCAACTGATAAATATCACGGATACGACCACGCCAACCAATGTCGCGGTTTCTTTTGAAATTGTTGTCGAAGCGGGCTCTTCGCTTTCGTTGATTCATTGCGATGAATCGTTAAACCAAGTTGAAAACACGATTCAATCCAAAATTTCTATTGAATTAAAGTCGCACAGTTCGTTGTATTATTACAATCTTCAAAATATTAATAATTTTAGCACGCTTAACAACGAAACGGTTGTCAAACAGCACGAACATTCGCACTTGACCTCTCACACGTATACGCTCAACGGAAAAACACTGAACAAACACCAAACTGTTGATTTTGTAAAGGAATATGCCCATGCAGATATTCAAGGGTTATATCTTTTAGATAAAAATCAAGAATGTTTGCATCGGATCAAGTTAAATCATAATTTTTCAAACGGAAAATCGAATCAATTGTTCAAAGGTATTTTGGACGATTCGGCAAAAGCACTTTTTGAGGGACATGTTTTTGTGGCAAAACATGCACAGAAAACGGAAGCCGTACAAAACAGCAAAAACATTCTTTTGACTGACAAAGCAAACGTACAAACACATCCGTTTTTGGAAATTTATGCCGACGATGTGAAGTGTTCGCACGGTGCAACCATTGGACAAATGGACGAACATGCTCTATTTTATATGCGAACGCGCGGTATTTCCGAAAAACAGGCAAAAACCTTGTTGATGTATGCTTTCGCGAATGATGTGGTTCGAAATGTGCATTTGGAATCGCTTCGCGAATATTTGGAAAATATCATCAAACGTCGCCTCAACGGCGAAAATATCACGTGTGAAGACTGTGTGTTTTCCATGAAATAAAACAAGGCTACAAAGAAGACAAAATAAATTTGCAAAATTGAAAAAAATGTTGTAACTTTGCACCAAGTTAAAAGACCATGTCTTTTATGCTGTTGCTTAAGGACACAGTTTCGGACGTCGGCGAGGGGCTTGTACATCTACGCATCCTTAACACTTACCGCTCAAGAACTCTTGGGCGGTTTTATTTTTGTCTTGTAAAATGTTTTTATTTCCAACTTTTTCTTCCCCATTTGAACACACTCTACATAGATATAACTGTTGTCAAAGTCTTTTCTATACACAATCGTATTCGGCTTGTTCCCTAATACAACCATATCCGGATACTCAACGATAAGCAAAATGGTCAAAAAATCTGTTTCTTTCAGGTTTTTATGACTGTTAAGGGCGTGTCTTACTCCTCTTAAAGAAAGTATTCGCTCGTATCCAAAGACCATCAAGCCGAGCAATTTCTTGAAATACCTTGCTTGTGAACTCGTTATTTTTCCGAGAGAAATAAAGTCATTTCCGGTCTTTTTGTTTTTGGAAAGCCGTATAAAGTCTAAGATTTTTTGCTGTAATTTGGTCTCGTTTTTCATAGTTTTTTGCGTTTATTAGGTTCTTACCTATATAAACGCAAAAAAGTCGTTTTTCGTATATTTGAAACGTTAAAAAGTGTTAAAGTGTTGAAAACTTCCAGATTTTGTTAATAAAGTTCGAAAAAATTTTGCAAAATTAAAAAAAAATTGTATCTTTGCACTCCAGATTTCAAAACATTATCAATTTTTTAAAATAAAAACACTATGACAAAAGCAGAACTTGTATCGGCAATTGCACATCGCACCGGTATTGAAAAAGTAACGGTTTTGAACACCGTTGAAGCGTTTATGGCAGTAATGAAAGAAACGATGAGCAAAGGCGAAAACGTTTATCTTCGTGGTTTTGGAAGTTTCATCTTGAAACGTCGTGCAGAAAAAATCGGACGGAATATCACAAAAAATACGTCAATCAAAATTCCTGCACACTACATTCCTGCATTTAAACCGGCAAAGCCGTTTTCAAGCGAAATTAAAAATAAAGTAAAAGCGTAAGTTTATGCCCAGCGGAAAAAAACGTAAACGCCATAAAATGGCTACACACAAACGTAAAAAACGTTTGCGTAAGAATCGTCATAAAAAGAAGTAATTCGTCGGTGTAGGGGCAGGGTTCACCTGCCCTTGCAGACGAGTGGGTGGGTAGACCCCGTCCGAACAGTCAGAATCAATGTTTCTCGAGGTGTGTTTTATAACGAATATAAAACATATTAACATTGAACAAAGAACTTATTATTAATTCGTCATCGGACGAGGTCGTTGTTGCCTTGTTGGAAGACAAATTACTTGTCGAAATTCATCGCGAAAAACATGATAGTCATCATGGTGTGGGCGATGTGTACTTGGGTCGTGTCAGAAAAATCATGCCGGGCTTGAGTGCTGCATTTGTAGATATAGGCGACGAAAAAGATGCTTTTTTGCACTATTTGGACTTAGGTCCGCAAATCAAAACCATTCAGAAATTTACGGAACTTGCTATCGCAGGAAATCCTGAAGCAAAAAATATTTCGAGTTGGGACCTTCCTCAAGATTTGGACAAAAGTGAACGTATCGTTTCGCTTTTGAAACCGAATCAAAACGTGGTCGTCCAAATTTCGAAAGAAGCGATTTCTACCAAAGGACCTCGCGTGTGTAGCGAACTTTCGTTTGCCGGACGCTATTTGGTTTTGATCCCGTTTTCCAACAAAATTTCGATTTCTTCGAAAATCAAATCTGTTACAGAACGAAACAGGTTGAGATATACTATTCAAAGTATTTTGCCGAAAAATTTTGGCGTGATTATTCGTACAGTTGCCGAAGGAAAATCCGTTGCGGATTTAGATAGCGATTTGCGACATTTGGTGTCGAAATGGGAAAGTATTTCCCAACAGCTTCCACAAGCCAAACCGCCGAAATTGCTGTTGAGCGAGCAGGCCAAAATCATGACGATTTTACGAGATTTACTCAACAAAGACTTCAACAATATTGTGGTGAACGATGAAGAAATTTATCGCGAAATCAAACTCTATTTAAATTCGATCGCCAAAGACAAAGTGGATATTTTGAAATATCACAAAGCCGGCGAGCCGATTTTTGATACTTACGGCGTTACAAAACAAATTAAATCCGGCTTTGGACGTGTGGTTCCAATCAGACGTACAGGAGCCTATTTGGTTATAGAACATACTGAAGCGTTGCATGTTATAGATGTGAACAGCGGTCATAAAATGAATTCGGAAATTTCGCAAGAAGAAAACGCGTTAAATGTGAATTTGGATGCAACGGAAGAAATTGTCCGACAAATGCGTTTGCGTGACCTTGGCGGCATTATTGTGATTGATTTTATTGATTTGAGAGAAGCCAAACATCGCAAAATTCTTTACGAAAAAATCAAGGAATTGATGAAACGCGATTCGTCCAAACACAATATTTTACCGCCGAGTAAGTTCGGTTTGGTGCAGATTACACGTCAGCGCGTACGTCCGCAAACCAAGATTCAAGTATTGGAAAAATGTCCGGTTTGCGACGGAACAGGAAAAGTGAAATCCAATTTGTTGTTGATTGATGACATAGAACAAAATTTGAATCATTTGATTTTCGAACAAAACTTCAAAAAGCTTGTACTTGAAGTAAATCCGTTTGTTTATGCATTTTTGAAAAATGGTTTTTGGAGTTATTCGAAAAAATGGTTTTGGAGATACAACCGACGGATTAAAATCGTTTCTTCTACGGACATGCACTATTTGCAATATCGATTTTTGAATAACGACGGCGAGGAAATAAAGTTGTAAATTTGCATTTTTTTCGTATCTTTGTACTTAAAAAAGCTGTATGTTCAAAATTACTCAACACCCGATATTAGATATTCCAAAACCTGACCTTGTAGAATTTTCATTTGAAGGTCAAAAAATCGTCGGACAGCGAGGTTTTACCATTGCTGCAGCACTTCATCAGGCAGGATTTCCGGTACACAGCCACAGTATTCAAAATCGCGAACGCAGTTTGGAGTGCGGTATTGGAAAATGTGGTGCTTGTGAAATGCTTGTTGATGGCGAAATTCACAGAATTTGTATCACGAAGGTTGACCATGTTAAAGAAATTCGTGAAATTCCGCATGATTTTTATCCAGACGGAACGCCTTTACATCCCAACGAGCCCAATCACGTTTTTAAAACGTCGGTTGCTATTGTTGGTGCCGGTCCTGCCGGATTGGCTGTTCGCGAAGAGTTGAACAAACACGGCGTTCATAATTTGGTCATTGATGCCAACGATAAAATCGGCGGACAATTTTTGATGCAAACCCACCAATTTTTCTTTTTCGAAAAAAAGAAAAAATTCGGAGGAATGCGAGGTTTTGATATTGCCAAAACTCTTGCCGGAGAAAGTCTTGACGGCATTTTGCTGAATTCTACGGTTTGGGATTTACTCGAAGGCAAACGTTTGGCGGTCAAAGATACCGTCACGCAAAAAATCTTTTATGTGGATGCCGATTTTTTAGTGGTTGCAACCGGAGCTGTGCCATTTATGCCGGCGTTTGAAAACGATGATTTGCCGGGCGTTTATACTGCTGCCGTTGTTCAAAAAATGATGAACAACGAATTTACGTTGCTGGGAAAAAATATGCTTACCGTTGGTGCGGGAAATATTGGCTATCTTACGTCGTATCAAGCGATGCAAGCCGGTGCAAATGTGGTAGCAATTATCGAAGCACAACATAAAGAGGGCGGATTTCCTGTTCAAGCCAACCGCATCCGACGTTTGGGCATTCCGATTTTCACATCACACATTTTGTTAAAAGCCATTCCGAACGAAACACACACCGGAATCGTGGGTGCTGTTGTTGCCGAATGTAAGAATTTTCAAGCCATTCCGGGAACGGAAAAAATAATTGAAGGTATTGATGCTATCAATATTTGTACTGGTTTGATGCCTGACGATCCGTTGCTGACAAAGGGTTTTGATGTGTTTGGTCGAAATTGTTTCGGTGTTGGTGATGCGATTCGAATCGGCGAAGGAACATCTGCCGTACTTCGCGGACAACAAGCTGCATTAGAGATTTTGCAGATGATGAACAAGCGTGTGGATTACGATGAATATCTGGCTGTTTCGAAAGAATATATTGACTCGCAACAACATCCTACACGTGTTTTGGAATCGCCACAAATGCCTACTCCCGAACGCATGCAGGAAAAAGGATTCGTTCTTTTCGATTGTTTGCACGGATTTGCTTGCAATCCGTGTGTGTTTTCTTGCAAGTGTGGAGCAATTACCAAAAAAAGTACAAGAACAGTTCCACAGGTTAATCATGACAAATGCATCGGCTGTATGGACTGCGTATATCAATGTCCGGGATTGGCGGTTTTTGGTTATAATTTAAAAAGAAACTTGTTGTTTTTACCGATTGAATATGCCGTAAAAGAAGGTGCGGACGTGTTTTTGGTTGATAATAATGGTCAAAAAATAGGCGAAGGTGTAATAGAGCAAATTTTAGAACGCTCGAATAAAACGAATATTGCACGTGTTAAATCTTTGACCATTCACGGTGAAAAATTGACCGATGTTCGTGGATTTGTTGTCAAAGAAAATTATCCGAAACCTTTGAAATTTGAGCCTTTTAGCGATACGATTGATACAAAAACATATATTTGTCATTGCGATGATGTGGAATTAGATCCGATTTTGAAAATGATTGGCAATCGCAAATTTATTTCGGTTGATGAAATCAAACACAACACGCGCGTAGGTATGGGACCTTGTCGAGGAAAACGCTGCATCCCACGATTGAAGCAGGTTTTGAGAGGTCATGGTATTGATTTGATTGGCGATGCAACGCCAAGAGGTCCCATGTCTAATCAAATTTCGATGGGCGATTTGTATCCCAAAACTATTTCGGAAAAGTTGGAATTTCCGACTAAACCTAAAGTTTTCAAAACCGCTGTATTTATTGCCGGAGGTGGAATTGCAGGAAGTTCGTTGTTTCGTTATTTTGCAGAAGCGGGACAAAAACCGGTTATGGCAAACAACGACCGAGGAGGCTCGTGGCGAAATATTGCCGGTGGACGACCTGCTTTCGGATTGCCCGAATTGGCAGATATCGCCGCACACAATCTCGAAATTTTCAAAGAACTTCAAACCCGACAAAACATCGATTTTGAATCTATCAACTACGTCGGATTTGCACACGATGACAAATCTTACCAAATGCTTGATGCTTCACGTGCTTATTCGGATGCGGAAATGATAGCTCCAAAAAATTTTCAAACCAAAATTTCGTCGTATTTTAATCCGAATTTGAAAACCTATCAAGCGGCGTTAATTACCAAAAATTGTTGGCAAGCCTCACCGGGCAAAGTAATTGATGCTTTGCGAAAAATCGGAACCGCACATTCCGGACTTGTTTTGGAAAATTGCGAAGTGATTGATGTGCAAAAAATAGGGAAAAGTTATCAAATTTTGGTGCGAAAAAATAAAACCGATTACGAAGAATATCATGCCGATATTTTCATTAATGCGTTGGGCGCGGAAGCCGATAAATTCGCACAAAAATTGGGTTATCAAACGGGTTTGTATCCAGTGAAACATCAAGCATTCATCACACGAAGACTACCTTTGATTGGACCAAATGGAAAAGCGTTAGATATGTTGATTGATCGAAGAAAATACAAGAATTTTTCGGCAGTTTACGGTCAGCAAATTGCAGAAACCGGGCAAATTATTGGTTGTGCCTCGCCGTTGATTGATGCCAAAGAAACCGATAAAAGTTTGAAAATTTCGGATCAAGAGTTTTTGGAAATCGTGTCAGAAGTGTTTTGCGATTGGATTCCGGAATTATCAAGCGTAGGCTTTCAGGCGGTTTGGTCGGGCTATTACGTTGAGCCGAGATACATTGTTGATCCGGAATTGGGTTTATTTGTTGGTATGCGAGGACACGGATTTATGCTTTGTCAATATCTTGCTAAACTTTACGTGGACAAACTTTCCGGAAAATCTGTTCCCGAATATTTCGAAGCCCTCAAACTTTCCGGTACCGGACTTTCGGAAACGGCGTTTAAATAAAAAAAGTAGGGGTAACGCATGCGTTACCCCTACTTTTTTTTATAACGAATTTATTCCGTTTAGCGACGATCGCCACCAAACAAATACGTTACTGTGAATGCTAAACCACTGTTTCTGGTTGTAACATCGTCTGCGTTGGAGAGGTTAGCAATACCTAAATTGTAGCCAATTCCAACTTGAAAACGACCGAATTGTACGCCGGCACCAAAGCCAACACCGAAATCAAAATGTCTCATCTCATCCTCGCCGCTTCCAAACGAAATATCTTCGGTGTATGAAAAATTTCCTTGTTCAACCTTTATGTTTCCACCTAAAGCAATCCCCAAATACGGACCAGCTTGCAGTAAAACTCTCGCATTTTCACCTACTCCAAATCCAAGTTGAGCATTGACAGGAACTTGTAAATAGTTGAGATTGAATGTGGCGTCCATTCCTGTTCCCAAAAAATCATTGAATTTAGTCCCCTGTTGAGCAAATAAAAGTCCGGGTTGAATAGACAGTAGTTCTCCAAGAACGGGAATGTTTGCGACCACACCCAATTGAAATCCTGGTCTGAAGTCGCCATTAATTGAAATTGAACCATAAGATTCGTGGATGTTTGTCAGATTAAAACCTGCACGAGGACCAAACGAAATTTGTGCTGTTAAGCTTGCTACTAAAAGCAAGGCTAACGTTGTTGTGAATAATTTTTTCATAATGTTTTGTTTTTTTGTTTATATTTTTTGCTGAATAACTGCTATGTTATACGTAAAATCTTCCGCAAAATACGTAAAATCTTCCGCAAAATACGTAAAATCTTCCGCAAAGTTACAAAAAAAGTCGTATCTTTGCAACAGTAGAATGAATTTAATACAGCGATGAAGAAAACCTCTGATTTGAACATTGTTATTCTCGGCAACGGACATGTAGCGACACACCTCTCTGAGGCTTTGTTGAACGCAGAATACAGCGTTTTGCAACTTTGGAAACGTGGTGAAAAATTACGTGATGCGGATTTGTATTTTATTGCTGTGAGCGATGATTCTATTGAAGAAGTGGCAAAATTAATTCCCGAAAACAAACCATTTGCACACACGTCCGGAAGTGTAAATTTAACAAAAGGAGGTGTGTTTTATCCGCTTCAAACGTTTTCAAAAGATATTGATGTGGATTGGAAAAATATTCCGATTTTTGTTGAATATAATAATGTAGGGGCAAGGCATGCCTTGCCCCTACTATTGGAAATTGCCGAAAAAATCAGCAACAACGTGCAACTTGCAGATGCTGAAAAACGCCGACAACTCCACCTATCAGCGGTGTTTGCCTGTAATTTTACCAATCACTTATGGACGATTTCCGAAGACTTATTGAACGAAAAAAATCTCTCGTTTGATTTGCTGAAACCGTTGATTTATCAAACCGTTCGGAAAATCGAAACTAAAAGTCCAAAAAATGTTCAGACCGGTCCCGCCATTCGACATGATTTGAAAACATTGGAAAAACATCGTAAATTATTAAATAAAAATTATTTAATAATTTACGATATTCTCACTAAATCCATACAAGACACTTATGGTTCGCATTGATAAATATCTTTGGGCTGTTCGCCAATACAAAACCCGAACGATGGCAGGCGATGCTTGTCGTGGCGGAAAAGTCAAACTCAACGGACAGTCCGTAAAAGCTTCTCGTGAATTAAAAGTTGGTGATATTATCGAAGTTGCAACACCCGGAATCGTCAAAAAAATCAAAGTTTTGGAATTACTCAATAATCGTGTCGGTGCTCCAAAAGTTCCGGAATATATGGAAGATTTAACCCCTCAAGAGGCAATCGATCAAGCCAAGTTAGTTCGTCAGACCAATTACGAGAAACGCGACAGAGGTATCGGACGTCCGACCAAACGCGACCGTCGAGATATTGAGGCGTTGAAGAAGTATTTGATGTGAAGCTTCATTCCTTTTTTAACATCTTTTCAAGTTGTTCAAAGAAAAAATCGTATCTTTGCAAAAACATTGTGCCGGTAAACCTTTTTTTGTATGTCTCAAAAAATCCTAATCATAGATGATGAACGTGCTGTTCGGGCGAGTCTTCGTGATATTTTGGAGTATGAAAATTACCACGTCGAAGAAGCCGAAACAGCAATAGAAGCTCTCGAAATTCTGAAAAATAAGGCGTTTGATGTCATTTTTTGCGACATCAAAATGCCCAAAATGGACGGTATGGAGTTTTTAGAACATGCTAAAACTCTTACAGATTCGCCCATAATCATGATTTCCGGACACGGAACAATTGACACTGCCGTTGAAGCTTTGAAAAAAGGGGCTTACGATTTCATCGAAAAACCACCGGATTTAAATCGTCTATTAGTTAGTGTTCGTCATGCTTTGGAGAAAAAAAACTTGGTTACGGAAACCAAAATTTTAAAAAATAAAATTCAAAAATCCAACGAAATTATCGGCAGCAGTCCCGAAATCAAAGCCATTTTGGATATGGCAGACAAAGTTGCTCCAACGGAAGCACGTGTGCTGATTTGCGGCGAAAACGGCACCGGAAAAGAACTTTTGGCACGCCGTATTCACGCCCACAGTTTGCGAGCAAATTATCCGCTTATTGAGGTAAATTGTGCAGCAATTCCGTCGGAACTGATCGAAAGTGAATTGTTTGGTCATGAAAAAGGTGCGTTTACATCTGCCATCAAACAACGCAAAGGTTTTTTCGAACAAGCCGACGGTGGAACGTTGTTTTTAGACGAAATCGGCGACATGAGTCTTTCTGCTCAAGCCAAAGTTTTGCGAGCTCTTCAAGAAAACAAAATCACACGAGTAGGTGGCGAAAAAGATATTTCGGTTAATGTGAGAATTATTGCAGCAACCAACAAAGATTTGAATGTCGAAATTGCCGCCGGAAAATTTCGCGAAGACCTTTTTCACAGAATTTCCGTAATTATTTTAAAACTTCCTAATCTAAATTCTCGCATCAGCGATTTGCCCGAATTGGTCCATCATTTTATCGAAGAAATTTGTAAAAGTCAAGGGAAATCCAAAATTTCTATCTCCGAAAAAGCGTTGCAAGAACTCTCGAAACGCACGTGGACAGGGAATATTCGAGAACTTCGAAACGTTGTTGAGCGTTTGGTTATTCTTTGTGATAAAACGATTTCCGATGCCGATGTCAAGCGTTATGCTTTATAACTTTTCAAGTACGGCATCAACAATATATTTCAACTGTTCTTCGGTTAATTCCGAATGCATCGGCAAACTCATCACGGTTTTTGCTAATTGTTCAGAAACCGGGAAATCGCCGTCTTTGTAGCGTGGATCGAGATAAGCTTTTTGCTGATGAAGCGGAACGGGATAATAAATCATCGCCGGAATGCCTTTATCGGCAAGATGTTTGATGAGTTCGTCGCGATTGACACTTTCGTGCAATTGCAACGTGTATTGATGCCAAACATGTGTGGAATTTTTTGCCGTTACCGGAACGGTCAATTTATCGCTTTTCGAAAACGCCGCAGAATAATAATCTGCTGCCTTTTTGCGATTGGCGTTGTAAGTATCCAAATGTTTAAGTTTCGCATCTAAAATTGCAGCTTGAATACTGTCTAATCGAGAATTTACGCCGATTTCGTCGTGATAATAACGCACTTTCATGCCGTGATTCGCAATAACGCGAAGTTTCTCCGCAAGATCGTCATCATTCGTAAACAACGCACCGCCGTCGCCATAACAACCGAGATTTTTTGAAGGAAAAAATGAGGTGCAACCGATATCTCCGATCGTTCCTGTTTTTTGTTTACGACCGTCCGAAAAAATAAAATCCGCACCAATGGACTGGCAAGCATCCTCAAGAACAAACAACTTGTGTTTTTTCGCCAAATTCATAATTACTTCCATGTCGCAGGATTGTCCGAACAAATGCACGGGAATAATTGCTTTGCTTTTTGGTGTAATCGCTTTTTCGAGAGCAACCAAATCCATGTTGAATGTGTCGGGTTCGCAATCCACCAAAACAGGCGTTAATCCCAACAAAGCGATAACTTCTGCTGTTGCAACAAATGTAAAACTCGTTGTAATAACTTCATCACCGGGTTTCAAACCCAAAGCCATTAAAGCAATTTGCAACGCATCTGTTCCGTTAGCACATGGAATCACATGTTTGACATTGAGATATTTTTCTAAGTTTTCTTGAAAACGTTTAACAGCCGGTCCATTAATAAAAGCACAAGAATCTAAAACTTCTTGAATACCGCTGTCTACGTCTGTTTTGATGTGTTGGTATTGACTTTTCAAGTCAACCATTTGAATTGGATTCATAATCTGTCTGTTTTTTTAGCCTACAAAGATACGAAAAAAAATCAATTTTTGGCATAAAACCATTTTTCCATTTTTTCTTCGCTCCATTTTTGCGTTATTTTCACAAAAATATACACAACAATGAGTGCAAAAATTATTCGAAAAACAAAAACGCCCGTCCAGCTCGCTCCTATCGCCATCAGCAACAACGAATCTTCAATAATACTGTGGCAAAGTGCCATTAAAAGCAGAGCATAAAACACATCGCGTTTGTTTCGTTTGTGTTCTTTAACATCTTTGATGATGAGTGCCCCACCATACGCCAAGCCCAGTGTCATTCCTACAACTGTGATCGGTATGACTTCTTTTCCGATACCCAAAATTCGCAAAATCGGCTCAAGTCCGGTGTTGATTTTTTCAATGGCTCCCATACGTTTGAGAATGTCCAAAAGTATAATTAATGCAGTAACTAAAAGAAACAAAATTCCGTAACTTTTCAACTCTCTTAGCCCCCACTCTACTAAAGTTGGGTCTTGTCGTCCTGCAAAAAACATGTTGATTGCTTCCGGATAACCTTGATGCATACCCAAAAAATGATAAAGCCAAAAAATCGAAACTCCGGAAGTAAAGCCAAAGCCAAAACGAATCGCAAACATCGATAAAATTTTTGCTCCGGCTTTTTTGGTTATCATCAATTCGACGGGAAATGTGTGTGCAATCAAAATAATTAGGCTCAACGTCGTAATTTGTGCGATATTCATGGGATCAATATTCGGCATAATTTGGAAATAAGCGATCAATCCGCCATAAATATTTCCAAGCATTGCAGATGCCCACACCAAGCCCATTTCACCGGGAAGTCCCATGAGTCCCATGAGCGGAGCAAGTGCATCGCCAACATACACAATAAGTCCGGTTTCCTGCAAGATTTTTACAATAATTGAAATCGGTATCATGAAACGAAGCATGTACCAACTCGTTTTCGCACCTTGACGAATCCAATCTGTAAAAATATGAACAAAATTTTTCACCGTGCAAAAGTACAAAAAAATTTCGTACCTTTGCAAAACTTTTATAAAAAATTACAACATGAAACTAAAATGGCCAACGAAAAAAGAACGTCCTTTGCCCGAAGACACAGTCTGTCGCAACTGCAACACACAAACCGTAGGGCGCTATTGTCACCATTGCGGACAAGACCTTTTTGCGGGGGTAGGACAACCTTTTTTTACGCTTATCAGCAGTTTTTTAGCAAAAGCTCTTGCTCTTAATGGTAAAACGCCGGTTACTTTGGCATATCTCATGTTTCGTCCGGGTTTTTTGGCAACCGAATACCGTTTAGGACGAATCAAAAAATATGTGCATCCCGTCAGTTTATTTTGGATTTCTACGCTGATTTTTTTCGCCCTTTTAATCAGTCGTGCCGATTTTGGAAATAATCAAACAGAAGTAGATGTTACTTCTGCCAGACAAGCTATCATGGATAACATTTCCGACCCTATTGCTCAGCAACAAGTCATGCAGGCTCTTGATTTTAGTTCAAATGCTTCGAGGCCAAGATTTTATGTGTCGGGCACAGAAATTGATAACGAACTCATACGTAATTTGTCCAGATATGCGCCTTATACTGCTTTTCTATTTGCGCCTATTTTCGCACTATTACTCATGCTGTTTTTTTGGCGTAGCAGATTTTTATATGTGTATCACATGGTGTTTTCCATGCATTTTCACACATTTTTGTGGATATATTGCACACTTTTCTTAGTCTTGTTTTGGCTATTTCCGAACCTTTCGTTTCCGGGCTGGCTTACATTTTTGTTTTTGATCATGCCCGGTGTTTATTTGTCAGTAGCGTTCCGTCGATTTTATTTATATCAAACAAGGTGGAAAGCCATATGGAAATCTATGCTTATAGGTTTTGTCTACTTCATGATGATTCTTTTGGGTACGGTAGGTTTAATAATGTTGGTTTTGAGAATAATAGGGATAATCTGACATATTTTTGCAATCCCTCCCCACATATAAAAACATCTGGAAAATTGCCATGCCGTTACTTTTCGGCTCGTTGGCTCAAAACATCGTTGTTGCTACAGATACCGCATTTTTGGCACGTGTTGGCGAGTTAGAGTTGGCAGCTTCAGCTATTGCCGGAGCGTTTTATGTCATCATGTTTGTGGTAGGCATGGGATTTGGGACCGGAACTCAAATTTTAATTTCCCGACGAAATGGCGAAAAAAATTACAGAAAAATCGGTCCGATTGTTGAAAACAGTTTGTACTTTATTTGGGCATTTGCTGCAATTATTGTTTTGCTTTCTGTTACGTTTTCCGATAGAATTTTGGGTGCGATTATTTCTTCGGAAGCCATTGCAGAAGCGGCGGTACGATTTCTGAATATTCGTGTGTTTACCTTATTTTTTGCATTGGGCAGTGTTATTTTATCACGATTTTTTGTGGGTATACAATTCACGAAATATGTTGGTATCGGGGCTTTGATTGTTGCTGTAACCAATTTGGTTTTTGATTATGTGTTGATTTTCGGAAAATTCGGTTTCCCTAAAATGGGGCTCGAAGGTGCTGCTTTGGCTGCTGTTTTAGCCGAAATCGTAGGATTTGCATTTTTTGTGATTATCATCTTTCGCAAGATGGATTTGAAAAAATACAACTTGTTTCGATTTAAAATGCCTCGGTTTAGTGTTATGAAAGGCATTTTCAATCTCTCATCGTTCACTATGTTACAATACTTCACCTCGGTTATCGGTTGGTTTTTGTTTTTTGTATTTGTAGAACGAACGGGCGAACGAAATTTGGCGGTTTCTAACATCATTCGAAGTTTTTATTTGCTTATTCTTACGCCGCAATGGGCATTTGGTGAGGCTGTCAGCACATTGGTGAGCAACGCTATCGGCGAAGGACGACGACGGTATGTGTTCCCGATTATTCGAAAAGTTGCAACGTTTAGCGTTTTAGTTATGGTTGGACTTTTGGTAATTACCGTGTGTTTTCCCAATGCAATTATGTCGCTTTACACCAATGATATTTCGTTAATCGAACTTGGCATCAACGGCTTGTACGTTGTGGCTGTTGCCAATGTTATTGGTGGAATTTCGTGGATTATTTTTGTTTCGGTTTCAGCTACCGGAAACACACACGTTGCTTTTGTTATAGACATTATTGTTACCGCAATTTACGTGTATTCGATTTATGTTTTGGCTCAAATGTTTGCCGACCGCATTGCAATGGTGTGGCTTTCAGAAATTATTTTTTATATTACTCAAGGAATTGGTGCTGCTATTTATTTATCCACCAATCACTGGAAAAAACGAGTGATATAAATGAAAGTAGGGACGATGCATGCATCGTCCCTACAATTTTGGGTGAATGATGGGACTCGAACCCACGACCCTCAGAACCACAATCTGATGCTCTAACCAACTGAGCTACAATCACCGTTTTTTAACTGCGTTCAAAATGCTATCGCTCGAAAAATAAATAAATTTATTTTTGCTCGCTTAATCGCATTTTCGGATTGCAAAGATACGAATTTTTTTTTAATTTGCCAAATTTTTTGTATCTTTGCAACGGTAAAGCCCTCAATGAAGTTAAAATGTTTTCTGTTTATTTAATTTTAGGATCCAATTCCGGAAAATCCTTGGAAATGCTTGAAAAAGCAAAGGTTTTAATTACCGAACGTATCGGTAAAATTTTGGAATTGTCGCCGATTTATCGCTCCGAACCGTGGGGTTTTAACTTCGTTGAGCTCGCAAGCTCGGTTGAAAGTGAGAACTGGTTTTACAATCAAGTCGTTCGTTGCGAAACGTTGCTTTCCGCTGAAGATATTTTGCATGCTATTCTTAACATCGAAACAGAACTTGGACGAGTGCGTTCGCCCAAAAACACTTATGAATCCCGAACAATAGATATTGACATTTTATATTTCAACAACGAAACTATTCAAACCAAAAATCTCGAAATCCCGCACAAACATTTGCATAAGAGAAGGTTTGTTTTGGTGCCTCTCAACGATATTGCTCCGAATTTTGTTCATCCCATTTTGCAAAAAACAACCTCTCAACTTTTGGACATTTGCGACGATGACCATATTGTTGAACTTTTTTTAGACCTTTCCAAACGTCCAAAATATCCTTATATTGCTATCGAAGGTGTGATTGGCGTTGGAAAAACTACATTAGCAACCATGCTTTCCGAAACATTCAATGCCAAATTGGTGTTGGAAAGTTTTGCAGAAAATCCATTTTTACCCAAATTTTACGAAGACAAAGAAAAATATGCTTTTCCGGTCGAACTTTCGTTTATGGCAGAGCGTTTTCATCAGTTGCAAGAGCATTTACCGGCTCCGGATTTATTTCACGATACGGTAATTTCGGATTATATTACTGAAAAATCGTTGATTTTCGCAGGAAATACCTTGCCGGAAGATGTGTTTTCGTTATATTCCAAACTTTTTCACATCATTTTTGCACAGTTGCCAAAACCGGATTTGTTGGTTTATCTTTATGCTTCGCCCGAAAAATTAAAACAAAATATCATCAAACGCGGACGAGATTACGAACAAAATATTGAATTAGATTATTTATCTAATCTTCAAGATGGTTATTTGGACCACTTCAAATCTACCGAAAATCAACGCGTTTTGATTATTGATGTCAATAATCTCGATTTTGTCAATAATCCAAAAGATTACTACAAAATTTTAAGTTTATTACAAGAAAATTATCCGCCAGGTGTTTCTATTCGGAATTTACAAATCAACGATGAAATATAAAAAAAATAGGGGCGGAAAATTTTCCGCCCCTACAAATTTTTTACTTCGAAGCTTCGATAGATTCTTTTCTGAATTCTTTGAATAATTTGGTCAATTCCAAAGTTGCTTTGCGAGCACGTGCTCCGGCTGCTTTGTTACC
>Ga0123355_10002801_pt1 | contig 24757 bp, 11 predicted proteins | sample TergutEmb28metaG_3_FD_89872 | JGI IMG/M metagenome (GOLD analysis project Ga0123355, IMG submission 89872) | Embiratermes neotenicus P1 segment gut microbial communities from Petit-Saut dam, French Guiana - Emb289 P1 | ecosystem: Host-associated > Arthropoda: Insects > Digestive system > Gut ...
CTGCCACAGAACCAGGATTGTATAACGAAAGCAATCAGTAACTAGTTTTTAAAAAGTGACTTTAGCAAGGAAAGTGTATCTCCTTGAGGATGATCCTTGGATCGAAACATGTCGGAGCAATTTTAGTGTTTTAATGTGAAAAAGGTTTATGTATCTGCATCAGTTGGTATACTATTAAATAACTCTAAAATCTACGTTAATTAGTTCACTCTAATATATGTCTTCTGCACTTATTTGTATCTGAATCCTAATACTCCCTTTACGCCTCGAAGTTCCGAGTTGTAACTTTTATGATACGTCCTTCATACAGATATCCCGTATGATGTCGAATTCATGTGGGTATTTACACGCCTTGCCTCCCTAATCATTGCGATAAATTTCAGTGTCTCTGTAATTTGCGAAATCCAGTCTTCTTAGACTCTTTCCTTAGCAAGGATTTGCTCTCGCATAATTTATGTTTCATTTCTTTTTGATTTTTGGTACATTATGATCTAAATTAAAAATGACTGAAGGTTTAACCAAAAAACGCAGATGATTTTTGTATGATTCGCAGTAATAATTTTATTTTTAAAAGATTAAACTCCTAAATGTGTTGGACCTTACTGGTCCATCATCAGGGATTAGAGTAATTGTTGTTTTTTAAAAGGCTAAACGCAATATAGTCTATTAAATATTCTATGCAAAAAAAATAATGTACTCCCTGATAATGGACCAGAAAGGCCCGAAACATTTAGGAGTTTCATCTTTTAAAAGTAAAAGTATTATTGTAAATCAAGTAACAATTGTGTGTATACGTTGGTTAAAATTGTGGAAATTAAATTATAATGCACGGAATGGAAAATATAAAAAAGTGAATACAAAACGTTGCAGCTCGAGTGCTTTTGACATCTTCCACCATTTCTTACGAATATGGTGAGAACGATCTTATCCATTTCAGAACACTGGTCCTCTTTCCTCAGTCACTTTGCGACTGAATTATCTGTGATGATAACAATAGTATCAGCAGTGCAATTTGTATAATGCAGAACTGTGTGGTGGAGGAAATAATGCCCCCAGAAATGTCACATGTTCCTGAACCAGCATTGTGAGGTAGTTCAAAACACTTTGCAGCGTGACCAACAGTCGAGTAACAATCAGTATAACGTCTTATGTGACATTTGTTTACAAATCTCGAATTATCCTAATAATTATCTTTTGTTAGGAAAGTGCCAAACATAAATCTAATAATTGATGGAAAATCGCATCTCCGTTACAAAAATCGAAATCTTAATTATCTTTAATAAAAGAATCAATATGGATCATGTGAATCTCACAAATAGTTTTCTGTGTGAAAAATGCGTAGGTCGGAATGTTACAGCAAGTGAAAGGTCCTGTTAACATTGGGGCACAATGAGTAGTGTGAGGGGGGTGGGATTAGCCTAATGAACACAGCATATTAAGAGGATGGATATTCGGCTGAATGGCTTTCAAGAAGTGGATGCTTGAAATTTACTTGTGACATTAGGTGGATTGTAATGTCTTAGTGTAATGTACAGTTGCAAGCTCTCGTAGTATCTGTATAAGATTTTTAGTATTAAATAATTCCAGAAGAAGAGTTATTATTATTATTTTTATTATTAATTTCAATATCGCTTTTTAAGGTTCTCTCAAAAACCACAGAAAAAGGGAAATATTCTATGATTATGCAACCAGAAATATTGTCGATGAATCTGAGAAAACTTGGAATATAATTATTCCTTTCATTGCATGGCTCCAGTAGTTAATTTTCCTTGCTCTGATTTACCATAAGAAATTAAATAAAGGAATATGATAATCTGCGTAGTTATATATTTCGTTTCATATGCGCAACTGTAACCCGTATTGTTGAGTGGGTAGAACAGCGTGGCGAGTGAAATATCTTTACAAGCGAGGGTGTTTGCGACGTCAGTATGTGCCTGGGCAAAAGGGAAGTTGCATACAGCATCTCAGTCGTCGGTGGTACGCCGAGACGCCAAGCTTTCTCAATAAAATGTCGAATCAGGTATCTTTGGCACGCGTGCGGGGCCTTTCCAGTGGGGGTGTTTTCAGAGCAGGAACTCAGTCACTCCCTGAGGTGCTCAGAACACATCGTCATGGAGTCCAACTCACGCCTCCAACCTCGTGGCTGCATCACTACTGATGTACAACTGGAGACTGCAATCGTTTCCAGGAGACATAAAACAAATCTACGTCCACTGTCAAGTCTGTAGAGTAATGTAGAAGTGAGCGATTATTGTACTAAAACTAGAGAAGTTGTGGAAGAAGAAGCGTGTGCCGTCATTACAATATTTTATATAAATCTGAGTATCTTTTGTTGTGTGCGAGTAATCAAAATTATTAGGTGCTTGCGTGTCACATTTCATTGAATTATAATGTACAACAGAAATAACAGTGCGGTGATTAAGTCTTCAAATACAGGAAAGAAAAATTTGTAGAAACAAATATATGTGTGCTTATCATAATTACTTAGAAAGTGTACTTTTGGTGTTTAATTTTTGAGTCTAATATGTAGACGTATAAAAAGAATTACTAATTGTTTCTAACATAAAATATCTTTCATTTTAGGTGCAGATTATACTAATATAAATGTACGAATTCTAGTTTTGATTTATTTTGTTGTGAAGAAGTGAAAGTTCAAATATTAGGTACGTGCAGTCTTTGCTGACTGTGAGAATATTCCCTTTGGTAATGTGAAATATATCTGATGTCTTTTGTCAAAAAGTACAAAAGTAAACGTGGTTGTGTTGTGTTGTATACTGAAAACAGCCGGCGTCCATAATACATTCTAATGCACATTTAAATCTATCGCGTGTGCTTAAGAAACGTCTGTAACAAGTGGAAAATACGTAACAGTTTTTAAGAAAATAGAAATAAAAGACAAGGATATTACAAATTAAAGTGAACATTTTTTGTAGAACATCTGTGAAAATGTACAACAGAACTCGTCTATTGTTACTTTGGAGCGCAGGCTTATGGTAAGTACTGTGTGCCTTGTACGTTACGACGTACACATTACATGTTCGTGTTCATTAACATCCACTTAGTTGTGCACTGGGAACATCATGATTGAGTCATGATTAAAATTGCAAAATTATTCAATCCCGTCATTAAAAGTTATAACGGAATTTTCGAAGAATTATCAAACGTTCATGTCCTGGAATGGGCATAAATTGTATAAGATTGTGGCTGCCCGTCTTATTTCACCGTTTTCCTTAAACTATGGTGTGGCATGTTCGGTTAACTCGGGAAACTCAGAAAGAAAAATGTGCTGGTCAGTGATGATATGTTCCGATTGAATTCGGAATTAATCAATCAACCAATCAATTTTTGCTTTAGTGCGTGATGCTATTAACGACTGAGAATGTGACTTCGCCGAGTGGTCCGGTAAATGAAAAATTAATGGGAAATAATGTGGAGTGAGGCGGTAGTGGCCGAATTTGAGGTACTATAACGGTGGTTTTCTGCAGGGACGGTAACGGTTGCGAAAAATCTTGGTCTACACCAGGGGTTCTTAACCTGTTTGGACCACTGACCTCTTTGAGAATCTGGTGAAACATACAGTCCCCTTCTCAGAAAAAATGTATTTCAACTAATAAAATAGAGATAGATTTATTTGGTTAACAACAATTTTTTATTCTAGAGGCCATAAATTACTTTGCTGCCTACATTCGTCGTTGAATGAATAGCTAAATCCCAGTTAGAGATATTGAAAATAAAGTTGCAATTTTTTTCCATCCACTTTCGCGGATCCCCTGAATTCTAACCATGGAACCCGTATTAAGAAAGGCTGGTCTACACTGTTATATGAGCACCGACGTCTGACTGTAGACCTTCCCGAATATGAAGTAGAAGTTCTGGTTTGCTGCTTTCCTATTATCTACACTTGATTTACTGCTGGGGTATGTTAGTAACCTGTATTAAATTCGGTTCAGACTACATTTTGGATTTGATTTTTGGAAATTTAAAAACTTACCGAAGAATCACACCTCCCGACTAGAAGCTGTAAGATTTAAACCGATATTATTTCTTGGAGTACATTCTGCGACTATTCTGTTCTTTCCTTCTGGTTTCTAACTAGGGCTTCAGGTATTTCTGCCAGATTTAATGCTATGAGCCATAAACAGATATTATATTCACAAATTGGAGTTAAAAACAGGTGATATTCCAGAAACCATTCTAAAACTTTGCATGGAAATTTTGAATCTTCTGTAGAACCATGAAGCAGAGATTAAATATAAGCGAAGATGATACAAGTGTTATGTGACCTTGAACGTGGCATCTCGTCCTAAGCAAACAGCATGGCTTGCATTTATAGAAGAAAGAAAGCTTTAGATAATTTTTGATGAGAATATAGCCGAAGTGACAGATGGTTGCACCAAATAACATAAGACACAATTAATAACTTGTATCTTTTACCTTATAATATTAGGGCTGTTAAAGCTGTTCGAAGTTTGAAATTATTCTACATTATATGGAAAGGTACAATGTATACTTCACAGGGGAATGATTATGTTGCCAAAAGAAAGGTAATCACTGAACGCTGTGTATAGAAATTTACGAAATCAATGCTTGTTGTAAGAATCGGACAGGACTCATAAATAGTCTTACACTGCGTGAGGAAAATACAGGGAGTTTAGAGTTGAAATTAGCAGCTCCTATGTTAACCATTAATCTTTATATGGATAAATTACGGTGGATGATGTCGAAGCACGAGTGTGGAAGAGAAAAATGCCTATTCTAATTAAGTAGGAAAACTGCAGGAAGAAGCCACGTACAGAGAGTTAGACATAAACGGAAGTATAATATTTAAATATGTATTAATACGCCTTGTGTGTGAATTCTACTCACGCTACTGAGGACAGTCAAGTGTCTGGGTGTTGTGAACTCGGCAGTGAATACTCAGGTTGAAGCAAACGCGTGAAACCTCGTCACCACCAGTACTGCAGTCATATTGTCGTGCGGATTTCGGAGGTTCTTCTCATGCAGTTTTGAAAGTATCAAGTTAGTTATCAGTGTAGGTTTTTAAGCCAGCTGCCAGAATTGTATTCTTATCTCTCTGCCTAGTGCTACGAACAGCTTTTTTATTTTTACAGCTTGAATGAATTGTCCTACCATACGCTGCATGATAATTGTATTTCTATCATATCTGCGCTGTATGATAAGGTGCTATGATCTGCTTTATAGCAAATTTGAGCAATGGCCTAAATGTTTAAAAAGAAATTAAGGTGTAGTGTTTTGCATGAAGAAGCATGTGTAGACGCACATTGTTCACAAGTACATACGAGATCTCTGCTCTGACTTGAAAAAGAACGTATTCCGCGCCCATTAGAAATGCAAGTACAAACCGATTAATGTTGTTTAGGGATAAAATTGGTGTTTTTTCTTGGGTTCGGTTACAACCCGTATATATCATGTGTGTAAAAAATGTAGACCTGCTCCTCATGTGGCTAATGTCTAATGTAGATATACTTTGCTATACATCTGCCATATCAGCAACTCGGCTGCTGTATTTAACTTTTACATTTTAGTATGTCTATTATATCGGTCGTGTAGGTACGTTTTAACGTCCAGAACTTACAAGATTTAAAGTTATTTTCATCTGTAATATCCATATTACTCTTATATCCATTACAAATTTCTACTTTGCTGTTATCGGTTAATATATGACATGGGGAAATTAGACAAAGGAAAGATGAATGATGTGACCAATGTAAGGTTGCGTATCGAAGAACATTGCGATTTCTGTAAGAAGCTAGTAACTTTTCCGTTAGCACAATACACACAAGAGGTTTTAACGGTGCGCATGTGTATCTCGGGTGGAAAGTGAAGAGAATAATGTGGAATTTTGATGCAGAGATATCTTGGAAACCTGCGACCTCTAAGAACAAATACAATACACGTGGTGATAGCAACTTTATTTCCACTGATTTGTTGTTTTGTAATTTAACTTCTAAAAGTACCAAATTTTTTACGTAAAAGTTTTTGGGCAACGTAATGTAATTACATGCTGATCGCGCGAAATCTGTATTTAATTTTAGGTTTGATGATGAAAATTAATAAAGCGCATGTGAAATGTTGTGTTGAGACAGATCGTAAACATTTCTAAGAGGACAGTACACAGGATCGTTTATGTGGTAAGATTTATAAACATGGCGACGGTGCAAACATTTGGCGCCATATCTGAAACATTTAACACAATGAAGATTCTCACTACTTTTGTAGAATGGGTGACTAAACAGATAATTATTAATTTGCAATATTTGCTTGCCCTGTTGAATAGAGAGAATTGTCTGACTGAGATTAGGTGTCATAAATTCATGCCACCTCTTCTTGTTTTGCATAATTTTCAGCACGATTATTGAGAAACGGTATATATATATATATATATATATATTATATATATACAACATATATATACACGTATGTATATATAACATAATATGAAAATACATTGTGTCTTATCATTTATAAAAGGTAAAGGTAAAGGTAAAGTTATCTGTTACAGACCCGGTGTGGCCCAGAGGGTGGGTAGAGGTATAGTTCTACTCTTCCATGACCGCGACATTAGAAGGGGGTGAGTGGTCAGCAGCACGACCCGGCCGCACTTTACCCCCGGGAAAGAACCGGTACCCATTTTACAGGAGGCTGGGTGGGCCCCAGGGCCGGTCTGGACGGGCGGAAAATCTCGTCCCCACCGCGATTCCACCCCGGACCGTCCAGCCCGTAATCAGTCGCTATACCGACTGAGCTACCCGACCCACGTGTTATCATTTATGGGTCCGTAAAATCATCTGTATAAGATTATGAATAGTATGTTTTATGAAGAGCCTTATGACTTTGTGTAGCAACTTACATTTACGTAATCATCCTTGTTAATTTTGAGACAGCGATTCAGCTGCAGTGCAGCGTCCGTAAAGAACAAGATTATGCTCTTTACAAGTCTACAGCATCTTAACCCTTCGTGGTCTGGAGTAAATCTAATTTGCATTTTAATGTAAGTTTCTACATCAGGAGAAACAGAGTGCATTCGCTCTAATTTTGTTTAATGAAACATAAATTTCTTACAACAATACAGAATTTTAAAAAGTTCATGGGCAAGGTGTACAAATTTTATGTTAAATACGATTAAACTGTAACGTAGTAGATTGGTGTAAGCCCTGTCACTTCAATTACTTCCACTAAATACCCATTCATGGGAAAAGCCTGAAACACATTTTGACGGATTCCTACCAAAATTGACTAGCTAATTAGCTGAATAATTAATCAATCAGCTTCGTTTTCAAGAATTTTCCTTGAGGAGTCAATATTTATTAATGTAATAAAAATTTCATGTGACAATATTTAATTAAAATGATGGTTTTGAAACTTCAATATCCATAAAATGCGAAAAATTTGTAACTTCGTAAGCGATTATTAGCTTCTTACGGAGGGCTGTCCTGCATGGAATTAATTAATTAATTAATTACTTTCGAGGTATCTGTGAACAAAATGCTGAGGGGAGTATTTCCGCTTAAGACAGGGGAAATGACAGGAGGACGGAGAAAATGACGTGGACCTAATGATAATGACGTTAAAGGTGGCCGAATGTAGAAAGTTGATATTCACTTACCATATCACGCGCAGGGATAATGCGAAGTTATTGAAAAATTGAACAAGGAGGAAAACTTGAAGAGAACCCTTCAGAGACGAGTCGTATTTGGGAGGCCAATATTCAAATTGACCTTAAAAAATGGTGTTTTTTTCGACTTTATTCAGTTGTCTCAGTATAGGATGCAGTACGTTTGTCACGAGAAAGGCAATAAAACTTCTGGTCATGTGGCAGACGTCAGCTGTCATAAACATCTGTTTTGTGCTGTTTAAAATTTTTGGCGCCCATTTTTATGATGCTTAAGTCTTAATAACACTGTTCTTTACTGCGATATCATGGATTATAAATTCTAGTTACAATAAACGTACACGCTTTTAGGCACGCATACTTTCTCAGTTTAGTTAATCTATTTTAAAGGTATGTTTTATTGTGTTTTGAAATATTTACTTATGTAGGTCTTCTAACCAAACAGACATTATCAGAAATATAACGAAATTTAAGGAAGCCGAATTCTTGGCTTATTATCGGTCGAGTTACTAAGTGTTCTCCTTCCGTCCCTAAAGAACCAAACTAGATATGTTTCATATTCGTATTTGTCTTCTTGACCTATTTTTACGTCCCGAAATTTCTTTCTATTTTCAAGGAGAAGTTTTTTAAATTTTTGCAATTTTTCTTTCTTTCTCTCTTTCTTTTCGAAAAACCTTTTAAACATTCATGTAAGGTCTGTCACGTTCATTTACTCAATAAATATTTGGTTTCCAATGTGTTTTTCCACATTTATTTTGATAAAAATTAGTCTGCTACAGTCTTTGACCCTTCTCAACATTTAATTTCTGCTGCTAATATTTTGTATGTACGATCAGTTCTCAGCCCACTTTAGAGCTGTGGAAACTTCCATTACGACATAATATATATGCTTCATCGCTTCCCTTGATTGTTCTCTTTATTGCCACGATTATCCCTTGCATAGTAAATCTCTGTTACGTAAGTCACTCGAGATGTGTTGTCTAACATTCGAGGGAGTTATTTTAGTAATCTAGAGAGTGGCTTTCACATTTACCGCTGTTACTCTAGAAGCGTCTACAAAAAGTCCACTGACTGCAGAATGTAGTTGTAATGTGTAGGTTATTTAAAGACGATGTAATCACCATTTAAGAGCATATGCAAGGAAAACAGGCAAAACTTTATTTTTGTGCGACATAAAACAAAGGGGGGTTTGGAGATATAAAAAAAAACATTTTTAGTTTCAACACAAAATGTAGGTGAGTGCCAGCTTTGGTCCTCGACCGCTTTGCCCCCGAGGAAAGAGCCCCCTTACCTATTTCGTAGGAGGCACTGAGGTTTCAAATCTGGTCTGGACACTTTTGGGAGCGGAAAAAATTCTTGCATATGTCACATAAGGAACTACGTTTCCTCTTACGTTAGCCTATACACTACACGGACTGCGCTATCTAGCCTCTGCTATGCAGATACAAGGTTGTTAAGGGATTCTGGATTGAGAAGGACGGGAAGGGACACATTTATGGCCAGACATAAAGTTCTTTTGCAGGTGAATTAAATGGATGTTGAAGGAGGATCTTCAGCTGCTGATATTACGTGGCTGTAAATAAGATGGAAAAGTGATGCTGAGTAAGGAGGCTGCGACAGTGAAATTGAGAGAATGTGATGAACTAGAAATCTCAATTAGAGGGCCAGTTACAAAGTATATCTCTCGAATGCAGGTCTACTGATCTGCTTGTTCCTTTACGCGATAAGGGTTACCTTCAAGTGTCCTTCTTATTATTTTTGGATTTCGTAGCAAATTGTGATGACAAGCCTGTAGATTATTTTGCGATTGTACATCGGGTAATATGGTATTTTGTCACAAAATGATGTCCAAGGATGTGCATGGAAGACACATCGAGGAATAGCATAAGAACTAATCAACCAAACAGCGTGGCAAGTATAAACTGTAGGGAGTGAAACCTAGCTACAATTGTTCGATATTTAGTAAGCAACAAATAAGTGACTCTGGAATTTTTCTAGTCAGCAACATCATTAGTTGTTGAAATATAGCATTCTTAATATAGTGAAGCCAGATGGAAATTTCCTTGTGACATAATGACGTATTACGGCTAGAATATGCTTCAACTGTGTTGAGTTTGTATACCCAGAAAATATTTATTGGTTTCTTAACTTGATTAACACTGTTGTAACTGTACGTACTCTTCAGCGTCGAATAGGGAGCATGGTTGGCGGAGGGTGAAAGAGGAGACGGAAATACTCTCTTCCTGCTGATACGTAAAAAACGCGGTGTAAAACACTAGGATATAAGTTTCATATACTTCCGATAAGGCCTACTTACAGCAGAGATTTAAGACAATCCTTATTTTGTTTTCTTATGCACTTCACATCGCAAGGACTTCTTCTTATTCCGGCGTATTATTTCGTGCTTTTTCCTACTGATCCGGATTGATTCGTAATATTTTGTATTGCTTCATATTGCTTCGTATACCGGGATTAAATTTAAGATCGTCGATCTAATATCGTGACTGACGTTTTCGCAATTTTCTTCAATTCCAACAGGAAAATGCCAAAGAAAATCTTACGTTGGTCTATGACAGATTATCCTGCTTTTTGCACAACGCATAATTCATTATATTTACTTCATTTTAAGCACAGACACCATAATATGAACAATAGATTGGGTCTTTAAATAAACCAAAAATAAATAGGAAACACATTTTCTCTCATCTTTCCTTCTTCATTCTTATTCTTCTTTCGATTTTTCCATTTTTGTAGGTTCTGTTTCTGTAGGCCGAACTGATAATCATTCGAGTCCCATTCCTTCCACCCACCATGCCATCATCTCCGCATTCTGCGTTTTATACACTTGGTTTCAGTTGCCTTAGGCATTCATTCTACAGATTCAAGGCACTTTCTCTCACCAGACGAATTGATCTTTTGTTTTATTTGTGTCTGTATTTTACTTCCCAAATATTTTCTTTCAGTTAATGGTAAATACGCATCCCATTTATTACTCTTACATTACTGTTTCAATTCTTTGCCCCATACGTAAGCATAATTTAAGTTTTTTTTTTACAAAAGTGCTCTTTTAGTTGGAAAGTTTATTGTAGTGACGCGAGGTGGCCACAGCGACAGCAAGTTTTTATATTAAGCTGCAAATCGAGGAGGCGTGAAATTTGTTTCTCTTCATATTGGAACTTCCAAAGGAAAGGATGCAAGAATGTGCTTATTAAATTTGCCATGCCTTTCGGTATTTCCCGAAGTAACAGTTAGAAAATCGCTGAACACAATTTTCATAGAAGTTAATGTTGAGTTAAGAGTTGAGCTAAACTTTCTCAAGTTGTTATATTTTTGGTTGAAGTTGTACAAAAAATAAATAATCGCTTACGCGGAGTTCTGCATGTTTCTTCATGAACTTCGACGTAACTTGCTGTATGTATTTTGAACTAATATGTTTTTCGCAAAAGCCTTAGGGAGAAAAAGAAAACATACATTTCATGTCCAAACATTTTTTCCGGCAAGCTTTATGATATATGAAATAATATAGCAAACGTGAACAAACTCGGGGGTTGTTTGGCCGTGCATCTTCCTCATGAAATAAACTGAAATGCCATCTGGATGCAACTAGCTAATTTTATTGATGTATTCTTAGCTCGACATGTTTCGGGTACATACGCCTATCATCAGGAGTATTAGATGTTGAGTTGCAGCATATGTACGGTGCGGATGGTGCCGAACGCCACCATCCGCACCGTACACACGACCCACGCAGCGGCTCTCAAGACCACCACCCATCCAAAAACTCGGTGCAGAAAACCATATGCTGCAACTCAACATCTAATGCTCCTGATGATGGACGTATGTGTGCCCGAAACATGTCGAACTAAGAATACATCAATAAAATTAGCTAGTTGCATCAAGTTAGCATTTCACTTTATTTTGTAAGCACATTCGTCAGACTAGTTCATTTTTATTTAAAAGTTACAGTCATCAACTGATCCTTGTAAATAACCAACTTGACGCACAATTTTTCATGCATGTTTTTTATATTCTCCACTTGTTTCGGGCAGCCATGTGCCCATCATCAGGAGAATTATTGTATCAGTGCGACACATGGTTTATGTCACTCTGTGTAGATGACCGTCTGGTGTGCAAGTATAACCTGCATACCAGACGGTCATCTACACAGAGTGACATAAACTAGGTGTCGCATTGATACAAGAATTCTCCTGATGATGGCACATGGCTGCCCGAAACATGCGGAGAATAGAAATAAACGTGCATGAAAAATTGTGTGTCAAGTTGGTTATTTACAAGGATCATACCAAGATGCACGGTCAACAAAACATAAAAATATCTGTTTAAAGTTTGCTGGATACGCATTAGTTGCTAGGTTCTGTCTCCGGTTTGTCTGCTGGGGAAAAATCCTTTGATACCTACAGGATACAAGAGGGTATATGTCGCCGAGACGTTAAGACGAAAAACTTCTTCCGCTCCTTAGAAAAATGGAACCAAAGACATCTGATACGAATTATCATGGATCGTGAGTTTCTGAACACATTTTTCCGCTATATTCACGTAACGATTCTGTGTTGCCTGTGAGCCTAACCAGATACATTGGTACCAGTCAAAATAAAGTTTCGTGTGTATCGACTGCGTTGCATTTGTGGTCACAGTTACGGAATAAATTCCCATGGCTTTCAAAATCCAATTTTTCTGTCAGCTTTTTGTTTTTTGTTTCTATTTATAGGGATATTAATAGTGCTTACAGCGGAAACGAATTGGAATTTTTAACCTCAAGTCAAAGCTCACCGAGAAAAAAATCAGCATGAATAAAATAACGTTTTGGATTGAAATATCTAAAAATAACAACATTGACCTCTCTATGATACGGTATTCTCAGCTAATTTTGTAAGTAGAACGTTAATCTATCCACGAAGTTGATTCCGTTTTTCAGGATTTTGTTCTGCAGAGTTGCAGATGTTTATATTTTTATTCTCCTCCTTCTCCTGAAATAATTTAGGGCTTTATGTCTCTTGAATATTATGTTGTAACGTAATATTTACCTGTTTTGATTCAAAATACCGAATTGTTTGCACTCCCAGGAACAAGAGGTTTCAGTGCAATGTAAAAGGACATGGGCTCGTGTAGCTTATTACGTGTGAGATCTGGTTTTGCTGAAATTTGGTATGGAGACCCCGTAGACATGCTAGACTTACTCAGTACATTTTAACTGGTTGCATATTGAAAAATCTGGGTTGTGAAATTTTTACACCGAGAGTTACCTGTACGTGCTACTTACTTTTGTATTAAGGATTTATATTTTTCCCACAGAAGCAATTTATGGTTTTTTATATATGTTAGTATAAAGAAAGATTTCTCTAAACGGCACTGGGAGGTCGAAAATTGTAATTTTGAAAGTTGTCGAATATCTGTACGAATTCCCCAACTAGAGGCTTTTCTTAATATAATTTGGGATCTTCCGTCTGTTTGTCGGGTTTGCTAAATACGTAAATTACAGCAAGCTCCTTCGTGAAGTTAATTACATAAACTCTACACCGTGTGGGTTTGGGCTGCTCGCTTACTGAAATTAAGAGTTCTTATCACGCCGGGGGCGTGGATGTACGTCTCTTGTGAGTGTTGTATATTGTCAGGTAGAGGACCTTACGTCGGAATGATCACTCGTCCAGGGGAGTGCTACCGATTGTAGTGTGCCTGAGTATGATCGTGACAACTCGACAATGAAAAGACCCTGGCCCACTAGAGGTTGTCGAAACGTGAAAAAAAACAACACCCTGAAGAAAAAGAGTTATAAACAGTTTATTAGTACAATAAGACTTCTTTGTTCTTCACAGTTTCAACCCTCCTTTTATTCATAAAGTTGTGGGAATAATAAGATGAGACGTCACGTCCGAACATCCTATGTCGCTATATGAAACATGCTGTTCTTCTACCTATGTCAAATTTTTTATGATCGGCATATACGTATTCTACTGTATAAGCTTACGACAAAGAACTGAACTTATTTGTTCAATGGTAATAAGGCTTCTGGAGGCACATTTTTTATCTTAATTAAAAAAAACAATAAACCCGTGTTTAATCTATAGACATCGGTAGCTGGCCCAAGGAACGGAGTATAATATTTAATAATCTCTCAGACAGTCAGCCACATTAATCCGGGGCATTTGTTGGTGGAGAGAAAGACAGTATCGCAACTTCGGACTTCTACTACACATTGACATTCCTGAAGGTCTGACAAGAAGTTATCGCTTACGCTGTGAAAGTTTTAAGTCTTACTTAAATTGGGCCGTTTACTTGTCACTTAATTCTTCGATGTTTTAGTCAAGATATTGATACTACAAACACGTAGGCTATAAGGTTGTAAGAAAAAATTGATAGGATTGCAAATGTTTGGGTGTGGGAGGAACTGGCCACGATTGGTGATAGGAAATGAAGATGGAATAATGAAAATTTGTTTCGGCAAGTGGTTGCCAGAATATTCTAAATGTAGGGAATTTTTCCTACTTGACCGATAAATACCGGCCCGACTTTCGAGGGAATTTTCATTAGATATTCTAGTGGTTAATATCACTGCGATAGTTGTTCTGTTTCCTGTCATCGATTGTTCCTCGACACGCGGCGTAGGACGCGGCGGAGCGGCTGGCGGAGTTTTGGGCCGGTGCTTATAGAACAAGCAACACAAAAAGAAACCTACAGAAGGCTGGGAGATTAATCAGTGTTTGCCTATCTTAAATAATTACAGAAAAGTTATAAAAGGGCTACAAAGAGTAGGATTTCTAAAGAAAGGGCCATGAACCATATTCGTACAAAGAGCCGTCGATAGAGAGTGTAAAACCCCAACAATTGTCCATGGCACTGTGAGGCTGTGCACGCAACAAGGGCACTGAAGACAACTCTGCCGAACTTGGTAAGGAATGATGGGTAAAATGCATCCCCGCTGAAACAATGGCAGCAGCACTTGGCACATCTTGCATATTTGTTTCAGTCGTACCTTTCATAACGCATTCACTGTCCCCTACCTCACAAATTTTCATTTCATTTCTTGGAGAAAATTTTTCTCTTCAGTCACCCATATTGCTGTCTGTATAAGAATAAGCACCGTCTCCAGACAATCATCCTTTAAAAACGAAATGATGTGACTGAGATATGAATCGACTATTTGAAAAAATACGGGGTTATTCAAAATGATTGTCGGGATTCTAACAACTTGCCATCTCGTTCTCCAGATGCAACCCCATGTGATTTCTTTCTATGGGGTTACGTCAAGGATCATGTTTATGTTCCTCCTTTTCCCGCGAATATCCCGGAACTGAAGGTACGAATCAAAACCACCATTGAAACCATCACCGCTGACATGCTTCGAACAGTTTGGAATGAAATCGATTATCGTGTTGATGTTTGTAGAATCACAAAGGGTGCTTATATATAGAATACCTGTAAGGTATGTCACAAAACTTGGGGTGTTATTCTATTAAATAAAAAAATACATGTACTCATATCTCAAGTGTATTGTCTATGACAAGTTCTTAAACCCCGACAATCATTTCGAATAACAAGAGCTTTTCCAATGTAACACTTCTACTCGAAGCGCTGTTATAGATTTACATGTTTATGTTGAAAGGAAATCGTTTGCCCTTCCTTGACATCAGTGCAAAGGGGAGTGGAAAATCTGTTTACTTAATCATTGTAATAGTAACGACGCGCCGCATAGCTCGAATCAAGTAACGAAAGATGGTTGGACGACTGGTGGATAATAAATTGGGAAGAAATTAGAAAGACTGGACACTTCTTAATTTGAGATGCAATTCACAGATTTGCTCGGAGGGACTAAGGGATGTCCACGAAAACCGCTGATCAGGGGTATTTCAGCATAAATTTCAAACTGAACTCTCTCAAATAAGAGGGAGAAATGTTGTCCGAAAGACGGCGACGTTTTGTTGTGGATATTGTGAAAATTATGTATGAACACTAACTGGATATTAGACTGCAGTAAACGCACATTTCGTCGTTAGACGGCTTGGCTGGAGTACTTGGTAATGGGTGCAGGGAAGGATTACATGAAGTGGATGCTTCTGTAAATGACACACAGGTCGACAATTGTTGTACTGTAATCACACGAGGTTTATTACCGTAGGTTTCGCCGGTATAGTGTGCATCAGAACTCTTAGCCTGGCTTTAAACACGTGATGTAAGAAAACATTTTATCATTACTCACAGTCTTGAATAATGGTGAAAGTGCCTTCTTGTACTTTATATAGTACTTCTGACAAGGACTTGTTGCCTTTTCAATGTGCATGTATCACGTACATATCTGTTCGTCTATCTGTACCACAGCCTATACCTTTGCATACGTGCTTACAAAATTCATTCACAGGACGCCAATTTTGACAGGTTAGACACAACCATCTTCATTTACATTAGAATAAAGATAAAGGACGCCTCGAGAGTAAACGTGTACTTAGGTTTTCCTTGTACGTGTTAAGAGGGTAAAGAGCGCCTGCTACATGTGTGTTAGACTCCCGAGTATTTCAAACGAATTTTATATCCGGAAGTGAAGCGTATTCATTATGTCCAAATTAAATAAGAAAGCTCAAGGATTTCGAGTGAATTCAAGGAAAGAATTCTTTTAACGAGCCATCTCTTAACTCGAGGAAAAATTTGGGTTGAATTTTGTTATAAAAATTCTTGCAAGAATTTGTCTCGCATCATGTCTAAGCTTCTGTGTTCGTTTCTTTGTCTGTGACTAAGAGTGAGAATCTAAGTTGTTTGACACGCTTTTTTGTATTGAACGGGAAATTATTACTAGAAGTTATCGATTATTGCCACTTTTAAGGCATATTCATCCATGATAAATTCTACTTTACTTAAGCGCATAAATCGCTAATCAATTTTATAAAGCTATCTCAATATACGACTCTTGAAATGCAAAATACACCTTTGAGAAAGTGGTAAGGGTCATTATCGAATACGCTATTTAAATTCATGTTACTTTACTGCAATATGCAAATACAATGTTACAGCTCTCATTTTTTAAAATTAAATTCTTTTAACAGCGACTCGCTAAAGGAATATCGACCTAATTCTGTACGCGTTGTTTATTGGCATGGTAGCCATTAGTCAATGCTTTACATTTCCGCTTCACTCCTATGTGTTTTTCTTACGCACATAACACAGGTGTTTCCAGTAGCTTACGTATTACGTTTCGGGATCCACACTGATAATTAGCAATAGATTCTATCCCTCAATTAACTTTGTCAGATTAGAGTAGATTAAATTGTACTAAGTTGAAAAGAATGACAGCTTACTCAAAAATTTCTATAAGATGGACGTGGTTATATATTTTCGAGAACGTTTGCGTTTGTTATATCCGTGTGGAGTCGTTCCACTCATTTTATTATTTTTTCCGTTGACGCACTTGAAAGATTGCGGGTACTTACTTTTGCGATTACATTTATTACGTGAAAGGGGCTGTATGTTCCGTATGAAGTTATGTGTGGGTTTTATCTTTAGTTTCTACAGACCTACATTGATAGTTCCACCCTCACTTTACCACGAAATACAAAATTTTCTACAGGGCGCTTCTTGGTGTTTTCTATGCAATATTAAAAGAAACTGTAGAAAACGCACATATTTCGAAGTGATTTGTGAGTGTAGCGTCACAAAATAAAGTTCGTCACTAAAATTTGTAGCTTTATTCTAAACTAACATTGTCGGAATGCAATTACGGTTAGGAAAGTAAGGAAAATAAAATTACTGGGGTAAGGAAGTGATTGACAATGCACCTTTGGTCAGACATGTGTCAGAAATCAGGAAAGCACACTCCGAGATACCGCATTATCTGGCACTTAAATGCCAGCTTGAAGGGGTAACGTGGAAAAACAAAATGAGGGGTGTGGATCGACAGACAGACGTCACGGTTCTGACATTACCAGGCTGAGCCGTGTAGGCAGGCATCGTACTCTGTTGCGATTTACAAAACACGTCCATCAAGCCCTGACAAGCTTTTATTTCATTCATGAAAAATGCAAGAACAGTTCTCGGCGAGTTTACGACATGCGCACAACACTTTCCGCTCTTTGGATCAACCTTTCTTGTGGTCTTTGTTACCATCTCGACTATCTGGCTTTTCAGAGTAAACAGTCATGCCTTCAGAAATCCAGGGAGTATTGGAAGTATTGTTTCATAATTCTTATTGTTGTGCCGAGCTTTATACACTAAATCCGAAATGGCCACAGAATATCGTGACAGTACTATTTTCTTGTAATTTTATTTATTAACATAAATTTAATATTATCATAAATTTTCTAGAAGTCTATATAAAATAAGATTATTAAGAAGTTAGGGAATGTTCGCAGATTGTAACGCTTCTGGTGCCTTCGCTGTTGTTTGCTTAGTTTTGTAATTTGTGACTACTTTGAAAAGTCAGCGTTGATACGAGAATTGAAATGTGTTTTTATACGTTGTGACCACTATAGGTTATTAAATTCCTGTGCATCTTAGCAACAGATTTACAGTCAAATTTGACATTCAGAGGACCGTGAATCGTGATATATTCTTATAAAAAAACCAACGAGATGCACTACTTTCTCAAATTTATTTTTGAATAGAACTCTACATGCTGACTGCTTGCTAGTAAGCAGTCAGCATAACCTGTATGACATATACCTATTGCTGTGTGTACAGTGCTAGACACCTGATGAGGGAAAGAGAAACTTTCCGGAACATGTAGAGTTCTATTCAAAAAATAAATATGAGAAATTAGTGCATCTCATTGGTTTTATTAAAATAATTTACAGTTAAATTTGTTAGATTTTTCGGAGAGTGTTAGATGCTCGTCTTACGATTTCAGTTTAGATCTTCAGCTTTTCCTCGGCTCGCATTTTATCCAGAACAGAGTCTTTCTCAGTGAAAATTTCAGTCATGTTGAGACAATATCAGTATTAACAGGTCTTCAAAGTACGTGTCTGTAATCTTTGTTAATTTTGAACAGAAACCGGAATATACCAACATATGTCCTTTAAAATTGAAAGTGTAAATTTTCACGAAAATCCGGTCAGTGAAAGTCACGCTGTTCCATGCAGACGGACTTACATTAAGAGGCTAGTAGTTTTTTCTTCACAACTGCGACCCGAAAGCACCTAAAACCGAAATACTAAGTAAAATTTTAATTTTATGTGTGCTTAAATAAGTAATGACACAATAATTAGATATATACCAATCTCTTCCTTTGCGCTTTGCTTGCTTTCGTTAAAAGTGGGCGTAAATTAAAAAATGTGTAATAGAATGCAGCCAGTCAAAGGGCGTTAAACCGAAAATGAGAGAGTGCAAATTAAGAAGTGGTGTAATTTGGGAAGGGGTGTTAAAATGAGTAGAAACTGGCGTAAAACAAGACCTGGGTGTACTAAATTTTCGTGCATAACACCTGTGATTTTCCGATGTTCGTGAAATGTCCTGTGACAAACCGAATAAAATACTAACTGGATTCTAAATCATTCTCTCGCCTTTCTATCTCTTTTTATTATGCTTTTTTGACACTTTCAAACAACGATAATAATTTTTTAAACAGCAAGCCTACTTACAAATAAAGTTAGTAAAACAAGAATTTTATACACTTTCATTTTACCTTTAAACTCATGTGTGTTCAAGTTGTATAGAGCTATTGAAAGTACGGGGGCTATGGTAGGTAAGTCCCTGCAAACTTGTCACTTTCCTTATGTAAATTTTATATGCAAAAGCTACGTTGTTTGTTTACATTTGTATACAGCCTTTGAGGTGGTTTTTTTGAGATGTAGAGGGACGCCATTTTACTTCTTTTAGAAACCCTTCCTTGAAAGCAACCTAGAAACATCCTGGAACTTCCTGAAGTGTCTTAATCCGAAAAAGACGTGTTCATATTTTGAGTATGTTTTAACAACTATTTTTCAGTTTTGTTACTTTAGAAATAAGGCTGCAAGAGGCATCTGCCTAGAAATAAGTACAATTATGTAACTGAAGAGTAAAAAACCAACTAGATGCCACCTATTATTTTATTGTACTTCTTATAGGCTCAACATGTTTCGGGCATTACTATGCCCATCATCAGGAGCTCGCGACTATGTTGTTGATTACCACACTGGTCGTTTCGTTTCAAGAACGAAACGACCAACGTGGTAATCAACATTATAGTTGCGAAATCCTGATGATGGACATAGTAATGCCCGAAACATGTTGAGCCTATAAGAAGTACAATAAAATAATAAGTGGGTCTAGTTGGTTTTTTACTCTTCAGTTATCACAATGATGCACGGTCCAATAAACGTCAGATACAATTATTTAATTTAAAATATTGATAACACCGACTTTCACGTGAAATGATCAGTAATTGTTTGAAAACCTGGGCCAGGATAACATACACACTAACGTGATGAGGATTATGAAACGAATGGGTTTAATAAACTGGTCAACAGGGCGACCTATATCACTGAACCTGCTGTTGTTTTAAACGCCGTTTACCGGCATCTAAGTGCGATCAGTGCTCTTTATTCCTTACCTACAGGGCAATCCCATCCTACGAAGATACCTGGATAAACAGATTTAATATAACTCAGTATAATCAAATATCCTCCATCTAACAGAAGGTACTTTTGAAGACGTTTTCTATTGCTTGTAGTGATTTTGACGCTTGCAGCCTGAAAGGAAGCCTCATATTCAGTCGTAGCTAACTGAAAATGAGAGTTAGAATTCATTTGTATATATCGTCGAACATATGATCGCTTTGTTTTGAGAATTTGGGCTACATAATTCGATATTTCCACTTGGCGCTTGTACATACATTTGTTGCCTCCATGCTGCTCTTTTGAAGTGAAACTTTTCAGCACAAACATGTTACGACCTAATCCACAAAGTTCCATCTAAAAACCACTTCATTCCCTCGTAATTCATTAACGAGAAAATAAAATATGCCGCGACTCCCTTTAATTCAGTTAAACGTATAATAAAATTACACACGGATTATTGCATTGAAGCGTCTCAGAAAATTGTTTCTCCATTACAGTAATGGAATGGCAGTAGTCAGATGAAGTTATTCCCCGGTTTACTAGGAAGTTAATTTCAGGTTAATTCAACCCAGAACGACAGAATACATTACAGAATTTTGAAACAGATGTGTTGAGTGTATCTGGAATTATTCATGCTTGTTGGGGATGCTAGGGTCTAAGATTTTCAATCTTTCATCGCTTGCGTTGAAACCTGAGATTGGGCGGACAAAGAGTTTGGGTAAGAAGGCTACTGAGAATAGTCAGAGAAAAAATATTTTGTCAATGCTTAGACAACTCGATATCTTAAAAAGATGAAAGGAGGCAATTAGGTCACGATATTGCCTATGTATGTCCCCATTTCAACGTTTGAAGCGGTTGACTTCAATGCCGCAATTTTTAAATTTTTGCAGCCGGCAGTAACAATGCAAGGAACGAGGGAACTTGTGAGGCGAAAGGATACAAGTAGTACAGTATTTACGTCAGGGCAGTGATACGATATGTAGTGACAGACCGTGAAGAAGTATGTAGCGTTTGAGGTAATATTTCTATGGAATGGCATTGCATAAACTATTTTTGGTCCTCGGTTTGATTGCGCTAAGTAATGGCTCAGTTGATTCCTGTGTGTGTGAAATTTAGTACGAAGGTAGCTCAAAAGCATACAGGACGTCTTGGCTAATGGATTCCTGTGTGGCGCAACTATATCGCATATAAAGCCAGCAACCTTCGGGGTAACCCATGGCATCTATCGTACCCAGGGATGACAAAATGGATAGTTGGTGCTTATGAGTTCTATAAGAACACCAAAGAACTGACGTGGTTTAAATACTGGAAAGAAATGCCTGGTGGAATCGAAATATGTAGCAATGTAGAATGCCGTTCTTTGAATAGAGTTGGTCTGACTGTTTTATTTTGTTGTACGTTAACATTTTAAGGCAAAGGGATGACTCAGAATGCGTTTTCTACTAGAGAGATTGTTTGTAACAATACTTTAAGAAACTATGGTTACACTAATTTGTAAATACTAATATTACACACGAGTGACCAACACGTGACAAATTCTATGCTAGAAGACGGGTTCTGCAAATTCATATACCAAGAAAATATTTCAATCAGCTTCTGAATGGCGCAATGTATCACTAAATATTAAAACAAACACGTTTTGGCTTTAAAAGGGAGAAAATGGCTATTGTAGTGTACATAGCATTAATTTAACTTTGCGGCGTTGCATTTTGTCTGCAAAGTGTATGTGTATAATGCTAGCTATGTGTCACAGAATGAAGAATTATAATTTTCCTGAAAGGCATTTACCGGAAGTAAAGGATTTTGAGTGTTTACTCTGAGAGAAAAAGTGAATTGAAAGATAGAATTTAATTTAATTCTGCCTAGGAGTTATTCCAAAATATTTTTCGCAGGACTTGGATAAACTAAAAAAAAAAAAAAAACATTGAGGCCTATATTGGAATGATGGCTGAGCCAGGAGAGCACAGTCGGATTAATGAATACACTATGGACTGGGTAACAGAGGAGTGTGTTTCGATTTACAACAGGAATGAAGATTATTTTGTTCACCAGAACAACCAGAACGGCTGTAGTGCTCAACAACCCTCCTAAGGCAATGCGTTTAGGAATATTCTGTCCCGTCCTTCGGGGTAAAACGGCCAAGTCGTGAAACTGACAATTGATTTCCATCTAGTACCAAGTTACTGCTTGTAATAATTATGCAATGGCAGTCAATATGGCTAGCGTATATGTATTTCTTTAGTGCAACATGGACGGTAGGTAATCATCAGGCACTAAAAATTGTATAATTGTTAGTAAATTGTCAGTAAAGGTTCTGGACACAAACTGATAGCTCAGCCCAACTTGAGTGTGAAAGCATACCGGGAAAGTAAGAATTCGTAAGCTCTATGGAAAACGTCGATGCCCGTTCTCAACCTTTGTGCTTGTCTTACTGGATGGCAATACGTACAAGACCTCTTTGAACCCCACACAAGGAGGAAATAACGCTTTGATTCACCCACTTTACCATCACAGCCATTACATCTATCTTACCTATAATAATTGTTTCATTTACTATTTTTATATAAAACGATACATGTAATGCAACATCATAAAAATTGTAAAATTGAGATCTAAATTCCGATAAGGCAAATTTTATATATTCCCTTTTTAGATTTTATACAACTTGTAGTGCCTGATGATAATCTACTCTTAGGTAGAAACATGTCGCACCAATAAAACACATATACCACCCCAATTGTTTTAATTTTCATTGCATAATTGACAACGGGATGTTCAAACCGTAAAATTACTGGATGTGTTCCTGCATTGTATCTCAATTCTTCCTTCCGACATGTGAAAAATGCGGACTATTTGAACAACGACTTTGCTGCTTTGCCGGGGACGGCACTGATCAGTAATTTGCTTTAAAAATGGAGTTAAATCTAGAACAGCAAGTTGGATAAATGGAACGGCTGCTTACGAAGGGAGGTTTCCTATGTAGTCAGCTACTACGTTAGGTAGAGAATATGTTGTCTGCAGCAAGAAAACTAACGTGGATGGAGTTTGAAAGGGAGCCTAATTATTTTGTCGGAGAGATTATTGATTACATTAAAAATTATGACGACGGTGGATAGAAAGAAGTAAAAACGTGGCATCATCAGCTGGGTGAGCTTGAATTATTTTGATTTTTTTCACGAAGTCGCGAATGTACAGAAGAATTAGCTGGAAACAAGGCAGCAATATGTGGAGTGCCTAGTAGAAGTAATTGCTTGCGGAACGTAGGAAATGGAATGCGTTAGGCGAGAACACATGTTGGATCGACACTGGTAACATCAGTGCTGCAACAAGGTGTTCTTTGGAAAATACAATTTGACTGTAAACATTTAAAAATATAATAATGTAAGTTAATTGAAAAGTTATTCCCTCTTTGTCGGTACAGGACATTAGGAATTAACTCGGTAAATCTGTCGAGTTTTACGTTGTGTGAAAAGACAGTTTTGCTCATAAGACCACTAGAGCACGCTCATGAAATATAGCCAACATATAGCGAAACATTCAGTACTGTAAGGCCAGTTTGTTATGAATATTTGCTTGCAATGTTTGTCGGCTTGTGTGATGGAGGAACCGGGCCTCGCGTTAAGCGTTAAAATAATACAGAATGAAGCACGCACGACTTTTATTATCGTAGTTCCTCTACAACGTCATGTTTTTGCACTTCACATTAGGACCATAATTAAACCCTTAATCTGTGAGCAGTAGTAGTCATATTGTAGCCTTGTTTATGTAACAAATGAAGAGATACTCTGTTTATTTCTCAACGTGTATTAGGTCAGTGCATTATACTTTTTGAATGCTTTATATTCTTAAGCTTACTTATTTAATTCTTGTAGTATAGAATGACTGCGTATTACCAATTAGTGTAAAAGCATTCTTGGCCCCCAGAGACGGCGATGAGAGAGTGTTTTAAATGAATGCTTTTTTGAAATGATAGTAGTAGCGGGACAACAATAAATTACGACGTTAATAGAAGTGAAATGCAAAACAATTTTGCTGTTGATTGATCAATGTACTTGTCGTTGTAATAATGTAAACCAGAAATATCCAGCTACAGAAACACTGCCTACCGTGTAGTTTTTAAAAGCACAATGCAATGGGCAGATAAGGAGAATCAATAATAAATGATAGTAAAAGAGGACGATTGTCACTTAAGCCAAATAAGAAAACGAAGAACGAAATTGTAGATTTCAGATCTTAGATGGACTAGAGATCACAATACAGGGTCATCGAAAAAGATGGACGGGATTTGAAACCGCTATAACAGTACGTGTTTTCACAAATTGGAAACTGAAACCTTCGAACAAGAAACTGTAAGTAGGGTTATTTTTATGCAAGACGGAGCTCCTCCCCATTTCAGTTGCTTTGTGACTGACGTTTTAAATGAGAGATGCCCTGATGCCTGGATTGGAAGGGCTGGACCAATACTCTGGCCACCTCGAAGCCCAGATCTCTCTCCACTTGATTTTTTCCTGTGGGGGTACATTAAGAACATTGTGTATGCTGAGAAGATAAGGAATATCCAGCACCTGCAAGAAAGGATCACATCAGC
>Ga0123355_10002802_pt1 | contig 24756 bp, 15 predicted proteins | sample TergutEmb28metaG_3_FD_89872 | JGI IMG/M metagenome (GOLD analysis project Ga0123355, IMG submission 89872) | Embiratermes neotenicus P1 segment gut microbial communities from Petit-Saut dam, French Guiana - Emb289 P1 | ecosystem: Host-associated > Arthropoda: Insects > Digestive system > Gut ...
CATCCGACACAAACATTAACTGACTTGCTTACGATAAAATGTGAAAGAGGAAGTTTTTCAAATATTACCGTGGGACTTTGTGGCGACCTAAAATTCGGAAGAACGGTACATTCACTTATCAAAGCATTATCAAGATACGAAAATGTCAAATTCATATTGATTTCACCTACGGAGCTAAGAGTTCCAGAATACGTGCGTAAAGAGCTTCAAATGAACAAAGGCGTTGAATTTGTGGAAGTTGAAAAATTACAAGACGTGATGTCTGAGCTTGATATTTTATACATGACGAGAGTACAAAAGGAAAGATTCTTCAATGAGCAGGATTATATCAGGTTAAAAGACAGCTATATCCTTGATGCTGAAAAGATGAAAAAAGCTAAGGATTCGATGATGGTACTTCACCCACTTCCAAGAGTAAATGAAATTTCAACCGATATTGACGATGACCCGAGAGCTTTATATTTCAAACAGGCAAAGTATGGAATGTTCGTTAGAATGGCACTTATCATGTGTCTACTGGGCGTAGAAGCATAATTCAAGTTTAATATAATTGAGGCTGTGATTTTACAGCGAAATGGAGGAAATTATGATAGTTGATAGCATAGAAAAAGGGATTGTTATAGACCATATTACTGCAGGGTTTGGGCTTGTAGTAATCGATACACTTAAATTTGACAGAAGTCAGAACACGATAGCGTGTATTATGAACGCTTCAAGTAAGAAGTATGGTAGAAAAGACCTTGTTAAGATTGAAAACGTGACAGATGTAGATATGGCGATTCTTGGGCTAATAGACCCAAATGCAACGGTAAATGTAATTGAAAACGGTGTGATTACACGCAAGATAAATCTTGAACTTCCGCAAAAGGTAGTCAATGTTATAAAATGCAGAAATCCGAGATGTGTAACGTCGATAGAATCAAATGCACCGCAAGTTTTCCATCTTGTGGACGAGCAAAGCAGAGAATACAGATGTGAATATTGCGACGACCTTACAACGGTTAAGGGAGAGTATTAATATGAAGCTTTGTGTTAAGGGCGGATATTTGATTGACCCTGTAAATAACATTGAGGATTATGGAACTGTTTGGATTGAGGACGACATAATAGTATGCGTAAAAACTGAACATGCGACGTTTGGTGAGATTCCTTCTTGGGCGAATTCAAGCGAACAGAATATCGGAACGATAGATACAAGTGGTAAGTGGATTGTTTCTGGATTTGTGGATTTGCATGTACACTTTAGAGACCCTGGATTTGAGTACAAGGAAGATATAATTACCGGCTGTAATGCGGCACTAAAGGGCGGTTTTACGAAAGTTTGCTGTATGCCAAACACAAAGCCTGTTACAGATTGTGAAAAGGTTGTTTCGTATATTAAGGACAAGGCAAAATCAGTGAAAGGTGTTGAAGTTCTCGTTGTTGGTGCAGTTACAAAAGGGCAAGCAGGAAACGAACTTGCAGACATAGAAGAAATGGTTAATGCGGGAATTTGTGCAATAAGCGAAGATGGCAAAACCGTGATGAATGCAGGACTTATGCGTGAAGGCATGATAAAAGCAAAAGAGCTTGGCGTACCGTTTTTCTCACACGCTGATGACGAAACTCTTGTAGGAATGGCAATTGGCGAAGAACTTATCGTTGCAAGAGATATCTTACTTGCAAAGGAAACAGGGTGCAAACTTCATATATGCCATATTAGTACAAAAGATAGCGTGGAGATGGTTAGGAGAGCTAAGGCGGATGGGATAGACGTTACAGCAGAAGTAGCTCCTCATCATTTTGTATTTGATAAAAGTCGTGTAAATAACGATGGTAATAAGAAGATGAATCCACCTCTTAGAAGTGCAGAAGATGTAAAAGCTATGCTTGCTGGTCTAGCGGATGGCACGATAGATGCGATTGCTACTGATCATGCACCGCACGCACGAGAGGAAAAGGAAATAGAGTATGAAAAAGCTTTAAATGGTGTTATAGGGCTTGAAACAAGTTTCGCAGTAAGTTATACTTCACTTGTAAAGACAGGTGTATTATCGCCTATGCAGCTTATTGATGCGATGAGTAAAAAACCATGCGAGATATTAGGCATTAAACCGCCGTCGATTTCGGTGGGGGAATTAGCGGACTTTAATATCATAGATATTGAAGAAAAATACGAGATTTCGGTTTCGGATTTGGCGTCGAAAAGCGTAAATTCGCCTTTTATCGGCATGAGTGTTTATGGAAGAATATCAAAAATTTGAGTTCGAAAAAAAAATTATAATTGTTATGAAGTGCTATATAACACAATCGCATAAATGAATCACTGTATAAATTCTTCTCACAATCTTTGGGTGCTTTGTCAGCTTTTTGTGACTTACTAATGCCAAAGCATAGTAAGAAATCCCACCAAAGATTACGTTCGCAGAATTTGCAGTCAATATCATTTATACTTAATGGTGCTTCTCAAATCTCTAATAGAGATTTGTAAGAAGACCTTATGCAACTACGTTTCCAAATCTTGATTTGGAGAAACGTGACTTGCCAAACTGTGTTCTATACCACTTCATAACTAAGTAACTAATGTTATTATGCTAAATTAATATATAATGGAAAATAAATCAATATAACGGAGACCAACTATGATAGATAGATTAATGGATAAAATCGATAAGATGAAAAATCCTACTGTGGTAGGACTTGACCCTCTTTATGATATGATTCCAGAGAAAATTAAAAGTGAAATGCTTGAGAGGTACGGAAAAACTCCTAAAGCTGTATCGGAAATGTTTGTCGAATTTAATAAGGGTTTGATTGACAGCTTTTATGATATCGTTCCAGCAGTAAAGCCGCAAATTGCGATGTACGAAAAATATGGCGTCGATGGCATAAACGCATATATTGAAACGATAAAGTACGCCAAAGAAAAAAACATGATTGTAATAGGCGATATTAAGCGTGGTGACATAGCATCGACAGCAGAGGCGTACGCATCACACCTTGAAGGAGTCGAAATAGAAGGCGAAATGTTTGATCCTTGGAATACTGATGCAGTAACTCTTAACCCATATATGGGATTTGATGCGATAGAACCATTTATAAAACCATGCAATGAGCGAGATAAGGGAATGTTTATTTTAGTAAAAACAAGCAATCCAACAAGCGTACAGATACAAGATTTAGAGAGTCCTATGGGGGATATCGACCTAAAACACATATTTACACTTGAACGAACTCCTAGAGTTTATCAGTATGTAGCAAAGCTTGTAAATGAATGGGGCAAACTTGCAATGGGCAAAAGCGGATATAGCAAGGTTGGTGCTGTCCTTGGAGCAACTTTAAAGCATACATTTTATAGCGATGATGTGATTCGTAAGGAGATGCGAAGACTTATGCCAAACACGTTTTTCTTAATTCCAGGGTATGGTGCACAAGGAGCAGGTGCCAAAGATATTAAAGATTTCTTTGACAAAGATGGCAGAGGCTGTATCGTAAATTCGTCGAGAGGAATTATCGCTGCGTACAAAAATAATTCAAAATATAGTGATGATAATTTTGGAGAAGCGGCAAGAGAAGCGGCACTTGCGATGCAGGTTGATTTAAAAATTTGATGTATAATTATTAATAATAGATATCGCATACTAACCATTTGTGCAATCAGGCTCGGATAAGTAATGATTGCAAAGCAATCATACTATTGTAAGTTCCGAGGTGATTACAAAAACGGTTAGTATGTAACAAAAGAATTAATATGGAGTAAATAATGAGTGAGCACAAAATTTTAAATGGGCGGGTAAAAGGAAATGTCGCGTTAGCTGACGGTATATATGAGATGGTGATTGATGTAAAAGAGGCTGGTGCTAAGCCTGATGCTTTTGGTTCTTTTGCATCTGGTCAATTTATAAATATTTATCTTGACGATAAGAGCTTGCTTCTTCCAAGACCCATAAGTATAAGCGAAGGCGATGCTGGTAGTGTCACCATAGTGTATAAAACGGTAGGGCAAGGCACTAAGTATCTCTCTAATTACAAGGTAAACCAAAACATTAGATTGAGTTTACCACTTGGGAATGGGTATAATCTCGCGGAAGATTATTCAGGGAAGAAAATTGCTCTTGTTGCAGGTGGAATCGGCATCCCGCCTATGATAGGGCTTGCTAAATCTCTCAAAAAACGAAACGCTGATGTCGATATTTTTCTGGGTTTTCAGGCACAGACTTTTCTCACAGATAAATTAGAAAAACTATGCAATAATATATTCATCGCAACTGATGATGGAAGTTTTGGATTTCATGGAAATTCGGTTTCACTTCTCAAACAAAGCGACGTAGTTTATGATGAGTATTTTTCTTGCGGACCAAAAGCGATGTTAAAGGCTCTAAGTGAATATGCAGAAAGTGTCTTGCGTAATGTTCAAGTATCTATCGAAGAAAGAATGGGCTGTGGATATGGTGCTTGCGTTGGCTGTGTGTGTAATATACGAGAAAATGGTAAAGTAGCAAGAAAGAGCGTGTGCAAACATGGACCTGTATTTGACGGAAAGGACGTGGTGTGGGATGAGTAATCTTGATATGAAAGTTAATATTGCAGGAGTTGAACTTAAAAATCCTGTAACTACTGCATCAGGAACTTTTTCGGCAAAAGATAGCAGTAAGTTTTATGATATTTCGTGCCTTGGTGCAGTTATCACAAAAGGGATAGCGCCTGTGGCTTGGGATGGCAACAACGCACCTAGAGTGGCAGAAACATACGGTGGAATGTTAAACGCTGTAGGACTTCAAAACGCTGGAGTAGACAAGTACATTGAGGAAGAATTGCCTTTTTTGAGAAATTTTGATGTGCCTGTAATTGCAAACGTCGTAGGAAAGAGCATCGGAGAATACTGCGAAGTCGTAGAAAAGCTAAACGAAACTGATATTGCAATGATGGAAATTAATATATCATGTCCCAACGTTAAAGAAGGCGGAATTAGCTTTGGTGCTGACATAAACATGGCAAGAGAGCTAACGAAGCAAGTTAAGAAAATAGCAAAGAAGCCACTTATATTCAAGCTGACACCGAACGTAGGAAATATAGGAGAAATCGCAAAGGCTGTCGAGTCAGAGGGTGCTGATTGCGTATCGCTGATTAATACTTTGCTTGCAATGAGAATAGATATACATAAAAAGAAGCCAATACTTGCAAATATAATGGGTGGGCTTTCTGGACCTGCTGTTAAGCCTGTCGCTGTTCGCATGGTTTATCAGGTGCGAAGGGCAGTGAGCATCCCAATAATCGGGCTTGGAGGTATTATGACAGGTGAGGATGCAGTAGAATTTTTATTGGCAGGAGCTGATGCGATATCAGTAGGAACTGCATCGCTGGTAAATCCAACTGCCCCTGTCGAGGTAATTGAGGGAATCAGAAACTATATGTTAGAGAACAAATTCAACAATATAAAAGAAGTTAGAGATTCGTTTATTGGTTGATAATTGTAGCTAAAGCCGCAATGACATGAAAGAGAATGTGAAAACTAATTTTTGAAACTAAGTGTTGACAATGCGTTCTGATAGGTATAAACTAAATGTAGATGGATGCCATATAAACGGCGACCTCGAATTGGATTAAAATCACAACCCTCACCTAGTTGCTGTAGGCGAGGGTTACTTCTTTATTTCGACGATTATTGCATATGCAAAAAATCCAATAAGTACAAAGAAAGGAAAACGTGAAATGAGTTATAAAAGGGAATTTATTGAATTTATGATAGAGTCTGAGGTTCTTACATTTGGTGATTTTGTTACAAAGAGTGGTAGGAACAGTCCATACTTCATTAACACTGGAAATTACAAGACAGGAAAGCAAATAACTATGCTTGGGAATTTTTATGCTGAGTGTGTTATGGAAAATATTAAAGCAGGCAAGATTAAAGATGACGTAACTACATTATTTGGACCGGCATACAAGGGAATTCCTATTGCAGTTGCGACAGCTATCGCACTTTCGAGCAAGTTTGGCAAGGAGTTAAACTTTTGCTTTAACAGAAAAGAAGTCAAAGACCATGGCGAGGGAGGATTAATAGTAGGGCACAAACTACAGGACAATGAGTCTATACTTATCGTTGAGGATGTTATAACAGCAGGCACAGCGATTAGAGAAGTTCTACCTGTAATCAAAAAACAAGCAGACGTAAAAATAGGTGGACTTCTTATTTCTGTTGACCGCATGGAACGTGGGCAAAGTGAAAAAACAGCAGTGCAGGAAATCAAAGAAGAATTTGGAATAGAAACATTCCCGTTGGTAACTGTAAGAGAAATTATTGATGAGTTGCATAATGTAGAAATAAAAGGTAAAATAGTGATTGATGATAGCACACGAGAGAAAATGGAAAGTTATTTGGCAAAGTACTGCTAGGTGATTCCATAGGGGATGTAATGAGACATATATTTATAATCAATCCAAAATCAGGTCAAGGCAAAGTTCAAAAAAAACTGATGCAAGATTTAACGCGACTAAGTTTAGAGTTTTACTTAACTAAGTCAAGTAACGATGCCGAAGAATATATTAAAAATCTCTGTAGAGCAAACCCTACGGAGATTATTAGGTTTTATGCTTGCGGGGGAGATGGCACTTTAAATCTTGTTTTAAACGGGGTTGTTGGTTTTGAAAATGCTGAAGTTGCAGTAGTTCCGATGGGCAGCGGCAATGATTTTATAAGAAACTTTGACATTCCTTTTGAAACCTTTCGTGATATCGACAGTCAGATTGCAGGCACTGCAAAAGCATTTGATATAATCAAGTATCAAGACACAGCGAAAAGCTGCGATGCACGTTATGCTTTTAACATGTGTAACATAGGCTTTGATTGTCATGTGGTTGTAAATACGACACGTTTTAAGGGTCTTCCTTTAGTAAATGGTGCTATCGCTTATTTTCTTTCAATATTATTTACGCTCATAAAAAAAGAAGGTGCCGAATTAATCGTAGATTTTAAAGATGGTTCAAGCTATGATGGTAAGGTACTTTTTACTGCTATGGGTAACGGGGCGTATTGCGGTAGTGGAATTAAAGGACTGCCAAAAGCCGAACTCGATGATGACCTTCTTGACATATGCGTTGTAAAAGATGTGCCTAGGCGAACGATATTTTCGCTTTGGCCAAAATATGCAAAGGGGTTGCATCTTGAAGATGATAAAGCAAAACCCATTTTAGTATATAAGAAGTGCAAGAGTATAATCGTAAAGAACTATAAAGATAGCTGGTTTATGTCTGTCGATGGCGAAATCATGACAATAACATCAGAAGATGTGTGTTTTGAAACCATGCCAAAAGCCGTCAAATTTTCGCTTCCCAACGTTGATTAATTCTAAGTCACAAAATCCATTATAAAAATACCCTTTTGGGTGTAAAAAAAGTTCGTTTTGGTGTATTGACAAATTAATAACAACGATGTATTATATATCAGGATTTGTTAAATCTTATAACTAAATATGGAAAAATTAAGAGGGTAAACTTATTGAAAGATAAGGGCACAAAACTAGGGGTCTAAAGGCAAAATGCTATGACAGCCCAGTTGCATTAATTTAACAATTGTTGATTGGACTCTCTTTTAATGCAAAGATTATGCATTTTAAAGGGATTTTTTTATTTGCAAGGCGTTTAAAAAAACTGATTTTTTTAAAAAAAAGATGACGTTTTTGTCATAACAACCGTATCTATAATCAGAAAAAGAAAATGAAAGGTTGGACGAATGTTATTGACAAAAATAGTAAAAATGCCAGACATACCTAAGGCTCTTTTGGAACACCCCAAAGCTAGATATGTGCTTTATAACACTATCGAGAGCTTTGAATTTGAAGAGCAAATGGCTATATATCTATACAATATTTTGGATTTGCCTGTTAGTGAAATTGGATCTTCGCTTTCCCTATCCCAAGAGCATGTCATAAGTATCCTTACGATTTGTGCAGAAAGATTAGCCTTTAAGGTGGATGTTTTCAAAAAAGCTGTTCCATATACTGATGAAATTGTGCATATTAGTGAAGTATTTGCTTTAGAAGCTTAAATGTCTATGAATAAATATGAGGAGTGTTTAGAAATTGATCGATAGTGATAAGAAAAATTTTGACAATTTAATACAAAAATTAAAAAACGGAGATGAAAGTGCTTTTACTGAAATTTATGAAAGATGTCACAAGCACGTTGAATTTTTGTGTTCAAAATTTTTTAATAATAAAGAAGATGTGGAAGAAGTAGTACAAGATACATTTGTAACTCTTTTTAAAACTATTAAATCCAATAATAACGAATTAATAAGCGATACCTTTATGGGGTATTTGCGTAAAATTGCAACGAGCAGGTGCTATGATAAGCATAAGTTAAATGCACGAAAAGTAGAATTCACAACAGATATAGATTTAGAAGAACAATCAGAAAGTTACTTGGAGGTTGATAAAGACTTTTTACCAGAAATGTATTTGCAAGACAAAGAAATGCGAGCTGAACTTTTGAAAATCATAGAAAAGCTACCTAAAAATCAAAGGGAAATGATATATCTGTACTATTATGTAGATCTCAATACAGAAGAAATCGCAAAGCTTTTGGATTGTCGTGCAGGAAATGTTCGTCAATCGTTATATATGGCTAGACAGACGATAAAAAACAAGCTAGAGGGCATTGATAATAAAGGTAAGAAAAAAGCACTAAAAGGCATGGCTCTTATACCGCTTGCAGATGTACTGCTATTGGAAGAGCAAGCTTTTGTGGCAGGCTTCGCAGATATAGCAGGAGCAGGTACTCTAAGTGCAGGAATTGCAGCAAAACTAAATACCGTAAGTAAAATTTCCAAAACATATATAGCTGCAGCATGTGCGGTGATTGTGTGTGTAGCTTGCGTAACTTTGTACTTTGCATTGCAACAAGAAGCTTACGAACAAGATATTGCGGCGGCTTCATCAGGGACTACAGATAATGAGAATTATGAGTATGGACTTCAAACGTCAGATGTGCATAGCGAAGATGAACTTCAAGCATTAGATATAAATGGAGAGTATGAATCTCAAACGTCAAATGCAAATGGAGAATATGAATCCCAAACACAGGATAACAATGGAGGAAATACAACTCAAACATCAGATATAAGTGATGAGAATGAACTCCAAACATCGGAAGATACACAAGAAATTGAACCCCCTACATTTGCACAAGAAAATCAAGATGGTATGGATAATATAGACAACGTAGAAACAAACTACAACGAAAATCAGACAGACGAATCCGAACCTATAAGCATAGACAGAACTGCGGAAATCCTAACAGCACTTTCTGTTGCAAATACAAGTGGTGATGTGGAAAGAATTATTAGTAGCTTCGGATTTAGATTTTATCGTCAAATAAGTGGAGCAATAGAACAGCGATATAGATTTTATGTGACTAACGAAGGCAGTGGTGATATTTTAATCGGCATAGCAATGCATGAGGATGGCACAGGTTGGCGTATGCAATTTGAACATTATAGAGATGGGCAAGCACCAACAAGTGCGTCGGACTTGCTTAGATGGATAGAGTGATATATACGTAAGAAAAAAGATAATTTTTTTTTAAAAAAAAGATGACACTTTTTAAATTATGACAGTATATATGAAATGTAAGGTTAAGTGTTTAAAATTGACACAATTTTAAAGAAAGAAATTGAGGAGTGGAGAAAAAATGAAAAGTATGAAAATCAAAAAACTATTGGCAGTTTTTGTTGCTCTTACCGTTTTGGTTGGCAGTCTGAACTTTGTTGCGTTTGCGACAGACGATGATGCGACAGGCGGATATGGAGCAGATGTATCGGCTAGTGAAAGCACAGATATTGGCGAAAGCATATCAGATGGAAGTTATGAAGGTGACTTTGCTTCTGATGGCGAAAGCGATGTTGCGACTGATGACACAGGTGACATAGATACAGATACAGGCGAAAGCGGTTACTCAGATGTAAATGGAGAATCCGAGTATACCGAAAATGAGCTTGATGATAATGATTATAAGTACAATGGTGACAAATCATACAATGATGGCTTAGAAACAAACGAAGAAAATAAATATGAAGATGAATATAAATATGAAGAAAAATACGAGGAAGAAGAATTAGAAAAATTACTTGTTCCTATTATGCCGTTAAATGGCGGATTTAGTGCTACAATCACACATGAAAGCAACACAATGGCATTTGGGCAGGGTAGCCAGTTTCGTATTCCAAACGGTACGGCGACTGTTGTTGGGCAAACTGTGAGAGTGGCAGACAATCTTCCGACGGGTACAGTTACGCCTGCAGTCGTTATTCATATAAACCAAGGCATGGAACTAGGTACAGTTGTACCAGGGTTTACAGGAACAGGCCATAATCGTGTATTTAACACTAACAATTTGCCTGATCATTTGCAAGGAATTGTAACATACGCACGATGGATTCCGGCAGACCGATTAGAATTTGATATAACAGGTGACTGGCATCAGCCTATGAGCGGTACTTTAGTATATCTGCTGGCAGCAGATACATACGAAGTCGAAATTTCAGTTCAGGTGCGAGCTGAGCGTGTATTCTCTCAAACAGGCGGTGCAATTCCTAGCGTTACACCAGCAGCAAATCGGATTCATGAAGGTGTAATCCAAGCACAAACGTTTGCAAATATCGGTTTAACTCCGGCACAGTTACAAGGCTTGGCTTCGCCGACACCGCATCAAGCACTTTTAACATATCTTGCAGGAGTTCCAACGTTAAATGAGGCGACATTAGAAGAGTACGGTCTTGTTGGAGTTTTTGATTCAAGACTGCAACCTACTGCTCCGACTGTACCACTGCAAGTGCGTGTTTTATCTCCTGGAGATTCTTGGGAAACACATATAGATAGTCGTGCATACGTAGGAGGCGGTTTTCCGCTGGCACGCACTATGGCAGAAGAAGTTGTAATCACTTTGCATCTTAACAAAAACTTAGGCATTCAGGGCGTACGTTCTCGCCCAGGCTCACTTATAACTGATGGCGTTATTGTCAATCCGGCAGATGTGTTTCCAGCGCACCCAAATCTTGCAAACCTTGAGCCAATGCTGACATATACAATAGACAGAACAAGTAATGCAACAGTCGATATTGTCACCATTACATTGGTGCAACCTCGTTTGATTGCAGGTCAAGGAGTATTTGTTTTATATGGCACGATTCCGACAGATGCAATCCTTGGAACATATGGCTCACTCGGACTTCAAGGTGCCAGCAGTCCCGTAACACCATTATCAGGTGGCACTATCAGCAACATGAGGCAATGGGGATTTGGGGATATCATTATTGCAGACACTACTATTCCTGGAGAGGCTCGATTGTCGATTCATCCTTTGAATGGAGCACCACAACATTCTCATGTGCCGACAGATGGTACACTTGATTGGCTTGGTGGATTCCTGCTACGAAATGAAAACCCATTTGGAGTTAACAATCAGGCTGTTCGTATGTTCTTTGAGGACGACACTATTGGCGTGCAAGCATTCCGACTTCCTGTCGGGTCAGATGGACTTGGTGAATTATATGTCTATACAACAAGTGGACGCCGAATTTATGCGACAGACTCAGGGGTGTTACTAACTTCAGATTTTTCTGGCGGTATAAATTCTGGTGGTACTCAACGAGCTGTTAATGTTAGCTTTCTTGGAGTATTAGAATCCGGTGAATACATTGCAGAACTTTTTTATGAATTGTCTGGCTATATCCCTCAGGGCTGGTGGCATGGAGGAAATCAACCGACTGCACCACGCGGAACAAACTTTATGGTTTTAGGGCAAATTTTGGCACCACGCGATGCATCAGGTAACTTTGTACTAGGTGACTTTTCTTATAGAGCTATTGCAGGAGGTATAGACCCTAATAGTCCAACTGGTATAAGTCCAACAAACTATGGTGAAGCAACGACAACTAGGTCTATAGAAAATAGTGCAAGAATTCTGTACAGTTCAATCGCAGGTAACTTAGGTGGACAATTGATAGCAGGTGAAGATTTTGTTCGAAGAAACGTTCAGTTTTCATTGGCTGCTGATGCTTGGCGAGGTACTAATGTGATTCCGATGGCGGTACAAGGGCACTATGTATATCTACGTGCACCTTATGGCATACTTGAGATAGCAAGAGATTATTTGGAGGTCACATGGAGAGGTCAAAGTTTTACTGAAGGTAACGGTATGACAGTGACGCAGATTATTGATAGCACAAATTCTACTGTATTTCGTCTTGCTTTGCCTTACGTGACTATTGGTATATTTAATGAAAACTTTGGCAGTAATAATCACGCTTGGGATGGGCAAGTATATTCTGGTATGACGGTACACTTTAATGTGCGTGCTTTGCCTCAAGCGGCAACACAGAGTTTTCCTAAAAATCAAGTTGCTATGATAGTTCCAATGAATCCAGACATTATTCCGGCAGCTTTAGATGGCGACCGTAACGCAACGAGTATTCGTGACTTTACTATTGATGATGGAGTGAATCCTGTTCGTGTTGCTCCAGGCATGATGGTTTCAGGGCGCTCAATAAGTGCAGTAAACATACAAGAGAATGCAGAGTTGCAAACTTGGGTAGTTGCTCGCAGTGTTGATGATACAGGTGCTTTACTTGCGACATCTTCAGGACATGAGTGGGAAACAAGTCTTGGCTGGTTAAATCTTGTACCAGATGGAGGTATAGAGAAAGAGTTTCACTATTTCAACAATACTGATACATCTATAGGTCAGTTTCACGCATTTGTTCCGATTCCAAAAGCCGGAGAGATGATGCCACTTGATGAGATTGGAGAACCACTTTTGCATGGACAATTGCAGAGAGAGCCTTTTGGGTTTAGCCTATATCTATTAAACGAAGTCGCAACGATACCTGGCTTTACTATAACTTATTCTTTAACATATAGCTTTGATGTAAACTTTGCTGGTTTCCTTGCGTGGGATAATATTGCACCTTCTGACAGAGCCGAGATTCGTATGGTGCGGATTGTCAGCAACAGAGATATTGCGGCAGGAGAGTCCAACCATTTCCTTTTTGAACTGGGTCATGCAGAAAACACTTTACCTTACGCAGCGACGGAAAACCGATATGCACCATTAACTCATAGCAGCGTGGCAGGTAATGCAGCAATGCGTCAAAGTCATCCGATAGCAATGCGTCTATGGAATTATGCGATTTTCCATTATAATTATGCTAGGACAGATGACGGAATATTCCATTATGAGAGCGTAATGCAAAATGCAACAGTATCAGCACCAGCTCCGGCACCGGCTCGTGAGGGATATACATTTATCCGTTGGACGACAGATACTGCAAATACTACAGAGTATGATTTTGCAACTCCTGTGACGATTCCGCACTTGCATCTATTTGCAGAGTGGCAGATAAATCCAAACTTTGATGTTACGTATGTAGTTACAGGCGATGCACCTGCAAGCTTCACGCCTGCAATTCCTAGTGTGGCAACTCATAGAGAGGGTATATCTGGTATCACAGTAGCACAGGTACTTACAACAACAGAAACTACTCGCACTACGATAGTTGATGGCGAAGAGGTAACAGAAAATGGAACATGGACATTTAACGGATGGACAGCACCTACAGGATTAGTAGTTACAAATGGTACATTTACTATGCCAAGGAGTGATGTTGAGTTTACAGGTTACTGGACATTTACGCCGACAAGCGGTGGAGGCAATGGCAACAATGGTGGAGGTAATGGGAACAATGGTGGTAGCAATGGTAATACAGGTGGTGGAACTCCTCCTGATGAGCCATATGACGAGCCTGAACTTATAAAAAATCCTGACAGAATGGTTGTTAGAGTGGGTGAAACTCTTGGGTGGACACTTCGTAATTTCCACAACTATACAGGCGGGGCAGTTACAAACTTTACTATTGTAGAGCTTCCAGGGCGTGGACTTAATTTTGTATCGGCTTCTCTGCCTGCATTTGCTAATAGCACAGGCGTAACATTCGACGTGAGATACAGAGTTTATGGTAGCAACACATGGAATACCTTTGCGACAGGCGTTGACGCAAGTCAGCCATTTGAATTCAACTTACCGCAATCAGGTAATTTGCATTACACAGATATCGAGTTTTCGTTTGGTAATGTTCCGGCTAACTTTGGACTTAACAATGATATAAGAGTTTATTTTATAGTAAGTGCAGACGCATTAAACAATGAGCTTATTAACAGATTTATTGTAATGTATGGCGATGAAGAGCGTGAAGGTTCAGGAACAGCAACTATAGGGCCTGACACACCTCATACGGGCGGTGGTACTGGCACTGACGAAAGACAAACTGTAATAGGCGAAGATGGTGTACCTCTTGGTGAATGGATATGGAACGAAGATTCAGAGGAATGGGTATTTTTCGAAGATACAGCAATACCTCTTGGACTACTGCAAATCCCGCAAACAGGACTAGGCACTAATTCACTTAGCTGGTTCCTATTTGGTCTAGCACTAATGTTAATGACAATACTGTTTAAAGGCAGAAGAAAAGAACTTAATACACAAGAACATGGAGTTTAATCTTCATTTCTCAATAATCATTTAAACACTAATCACTACAAAAAATCCCCTGCAAATGCAAGGGGATTTTCTGTGTGTAATGCAAGAAGTGAAGCATATCGCGTTAATGCCATTAAAAGACTTTATTGACATTTAATGCCAATAATGATATCATAACTATACAACAGATATTTACATTTGGAATTTGCACGAAAACGTGCTATACTAACTATTAAGGAGACATTGAATCAGTGAGAAAACTGGAATACACTTTCAAGACAGATACTCTGTTTAAGATGTTATTTGTCAAATATCCTAATTTGCTACAAAGGCTTGTAGCAGAACTGCTGGACATAAAACATGACAGCATAGAACAATTTGTAATTACAAACTCAGAAATGCCACCGGAAAATTTAGATGAAAAATTTTGTAGACTTGATATAAATATGGTGGTGGACGGACAACGTGTTGATTTGGAAATTCAAGTGAATAATGAAGGCGATTACCCAGAACGTAGCTTGTATTATTGGGCAAGAGAATTTTCGACAGCACTTACTGAAGGGCAAAACTACATCGAATTGCCTAGGACAATCGTCATAAATATAATAGCGTTTAAGCTTTTTGATTGTGAGGATTTTCATTCCGAATTTAGGGCACTTGAAGTAACACGCCATACGCAGCTAACCGACAAGATGAGTCTACATTATTATGAACTTCCTAAATTGCCTACCGTAATAGATGTGGGAAATGAAAGGGAGCTTTGGCTAAGATTATTTAAAGCAGAAACAGAAGAAGAATTATCAATTATCGAAGCATTGGAGGTGCCAATTATGAGTGAAGCAGTAAACGCATATAGACGTGTAGTAACTTCTTCCGAACTTAAAGAAATCGAAAGATTGCGGTCAAAAGCACGACATGATGAAGCACAGGCTTTGTATAATGCAGAGAGGCGTGGTAGAGAAGAGGGTATTGAACAAGGTATTGAGCTTGGTGAGGCAAAAGGCATAGAAAAGATGATAATTTTGGCATTGCAAAATAATTTTGCTGATGAAGCTGTTGAAGCCATGCAAAAGGAAGCAGGAATAACAGATGCTAGACTTGCAGAATTGAAAGAACAAGCAAAATAAAAACAACAACAGAGCCCTCTGCGAAAGCAGAGGGCTCTGTTATATAATTATCTAATTTTTACTTAACCTTCATATTTTTCTTTTAAGAATTTGTAGAAATTTTCAAAAGTTCTATCACTGTTCGGGAATACACAATATGGCAGGCTCTCTGCGGCAGTATGCTTTGTTATGCAAGGGTAGCAATCGCCATGGTTTGGGCAAGCTGTTTTTGGACAGCTACAATCAGTTGCTTTTGTCATTTTACTTTTCTCCATTCAAATTTATTTTTTATATTGTAAGTTATATTATAACAGCACCGCCAAAAAAATCAAACTCATTAAATCAAATTAAAAAGTCAAAAATATACCCTTTTGGGTAATTTTTGTTAAAAAAGTTGACAATTATTTTAATATGTGGTAGAATTCATAAGCGAGTGCATATGCAGGAAAAGAATGTATGCAACTCAAAAATTAAATAAAGAATAGAATTGTAAAGGTAAACTTGCCGAAAGGCAAGGACGCAAAGCTAGGGGTCTAACGTGAAAGCTACGATTGCCCAGTTGCATCAGTTCGTTATATGAATGAGAACCCTTTTTGTGATTTACGACTATTCTTAGTTAAATCAACAAAGTGGGTTTTATATTTTGCAAAAATGCCATTTGAGTGATGACATGAGAGAAGAGAAAGGTTGGTAAGTGGTTGTTATGGAAAAGAAAATGACAAAGAAAAACATTAAGAAAGTATTTGCAGTAATTCTTGCGTTTACTGTGATGTTCAGCGGTCTTAGCTTCATCGCATTTGCTGATGAAACAGACATTGTAGCAGATGCGGACGTATTTTTTGACACAGATGCGGATGTATCTTTTGACGGAGATGTAGATGTATTTTTTGACGCAGATGCGGATGCACCGTCAGAGGGAATAGACGCAGACGTAGATGCTGATACAGATACAGATACAGGAGATGCGGACTTAGGCGATATCGGTTATGGCGATGTTGATTACAGTGGCGGTAGTTATGGTGACGATTATCAGTATACACCAAAATCAGACGAAAAATATTATGGTGACAAATCATACAACACTTCTGAAGAAGGGTATGCGTATGTGAATGAAGAATATGCGTATATCGAAGAAGAAGAGTATGAAATATATGAATTGCTACCATATAGTGCGATTGCTGTGGTGCCAAGTGCAGCAGTGATTCCACCAACGATACCTGATTATGCAGTTCCATTTAATAGTGATGTTTTGCAAGAGGGCACAATTGCTTTTCTTTCTGGCAACAGAAATGGGCACATTAATATGTTGAGAAACTCAAGATTATATATAGCAGATGGACACACTGTTAATGGTCAGATTACAGTTGGGCAAGGTGCTACAGTTATCTTGATTGATGGAAATATAACAGGCAGTCTTCGTCCATTTTTAATGACCGCTAACAGTACAGTACATATGTACTACGGTTCTATATCAGGCAACACAGGTGGCGGAGTTCAGATAGGGACTAATGCAACATTTATCATGCACAACGGTACAGTCTCAAACAATATAGCTACAGGCAGTGGCGGCGGTTTTGTGGTGAATAGTGGTGGTACACTTATCATGAATGGCGGTGAAATCACAACCAACACTGCATCAAATGGCGGTGGAGTGTCTGTTAGTGCTGGCGGTACGTTTAACATGAACGGTGGCACAATCTCAGGTAATATTACAACTCAAAATGCTGGTTCAGGAGTTCTCGTGGACGGCGGTGCTCCAGCGGCTACATTTATTATGAATGACGGTATAATTTCAGGGCATACACCTGGCGGTGGTGTGCAAGTGAGCGGTGGCACGTTTGAAATGCGTGGTGGTGAAATCACTGGCAACGGAAGAGCTTTAGGTGGTGGCGTTAATGTGCAAGAAACCGGTATATTTGAAATGCGTGGTGGTAGAATTCATGGCAATAGTGCGAATCACGGTGCTGGCGTGTTTGTCGGTGAACCAGGCTTCTCTCCGACACAGTCGCTAACGTTTACTATGTATGGCGGATATATTGAAAACAACATTGCTGTATTCGGAGCAGGTGTTGAAATAAGAACAACAGGTAATGCATATTCTTCGATTCAAGGCGGAGATATTCGTAACAATGAAGCGCTTGTGAGTGGTGGAGGTGTTCATGCTTACGGTTCGACATTCACTATAGATGGTGGACGAATCTTTAATAACACAGCAGCAAACAACGGCGGAGGCCTGCGTTTGTATAATGCTTCTCTTAATATAAATGGCGGATATATTATAGATAATAATGCCGGAAACCATGGTGGTGGTGTAGAGTCTTGGAATACAACCATAACTATGACAGCAGGTACTGTTTCTGGAAACATAGCAGTAAACAGTGGCGGCGGATTTAGTAATGCATTCTCTTACCTTATCATGAATGGTGGATATATTATCGAAAACTCAGCTCATTCTGGTGGAGGCGTTCATGCTCACATATGGCGAGGATTTACGATGAATGGTGGTGTAATCGCCGAGAACAATGCTAATGCTTATAACGGATTGGGCGGAGGTGTGTTTGTAGATGGTGCTAATACTTCTGCCACTATGAACGGCGGCTATATATCTTACAACTTTGCGGCACATGGCGGTGGCATATATGTAGACCATGAGGCATTGTTAACTATGAATAACGGAACAATTAATGGAAACAGTACACTAAACGGCGGTGGCGGTGTTGGCGTTGCAAATGGCTCGCAGTTCTTTATGCATGATGGATTGATTTATTTTAATTTTGCAAATGTTTGGGGCGGAGGTGTAAGTCTTTACAATTCTAATTTTGAAATGTCAGGCGGACTTATAAGCTCAAATAGAGCAATGGAAATAGGCGCAGATGCTCCGATAGCAACTGATCGAGGCGGCGGAGTTGGTGCTAGAGATAATTCTAATTTTGTTATGACAAATGGTACTATATCCTACAACTTGTCAGGCTTCGGCGGTGGTGTTTCAATATGTAGTAATGCTACTGTAAATGCTACAGGCGGAATTATTAGCTCTAATACTGCTAGACAAGGTGGCGGTATCGGAAATATTTCGGAAGCTACTAATCCATTAACGCTTGATGGTGTGGAAGTTTCTAATAATACTGCGGCAATACGTGGTGGCGGTATATTCATTCAGAATAGTGCAGGTAACATTGCGGATTCGCAAATTACAGGCAACACGACACTAGGCAACGGTGGTGGAATTTTCACTAACAATTACACTACTTTGACAGTAGCAGGAGATGTTACTTTCAGTGGCAATACAGCCGCAACGTTACACAATTTGTTCAATCACCCAGAGTTTATCACTGCTAATTTTGTTCCAGAGACAAATAAAGGCTGTGAATGTGGAGTGACAAGCGGTGGCAATCCTGTGAATATCGATTGGGCGACTGTTAGTGCTTCAGGGACTCATGCACTCAACAACTATGATATCAACTTCTTGTCAACTTTATCACCTAACCCAGTTACAGTGCGTGAATACATCAACGGTGTTTATGTAGGAACTCGCAATTGGGATTCACATTATATGGATGTAATTGTAAACAATACGTTACCTAATCGCCCAGACCATACATTTGTTGGCTGGACAGTAGAAGTTGGTGGAGTGACATTAACTATAGACAACATAAATGAATTATCGGTACTTTTCACTATGCCAAATACAGCGGTGGTACTTGTGGCACGCTGGACGTATGAGACAGAACAACCAGTTAACGGCGGCAACGGCGGTAATGGCGGTAACGGTGGTAATGGCGGTAATGGCGGTAACTACGAAAATGGATATGAAAACGGATACGAAAACGGATACGAAAACGGATACGAAAATGGCGAAGAAACGCCACAGCAACCGAACGGTGATAACGAGCCTGCTCCTGAAATCAACGAATACACTGTATTTGATGAAGATGGCGTACCTCTAGGCAGATGGGTATGGGATGAGGATTTAGAGGAATGGGTATTTATAGAAGAAATTCAAACACCTCTTGGAGTAATACAAATCCCACAGACAGGTCTTGGCACTAATTCACTTAATTGGTTACTGCTTGGACTATCACTAATGCTAATGGTAGTGCTGTTTAAAGGCAGAAGAAGAGAACTTAATTTACAAGAACATGGAATTAATTTTCATTTCTAAACAACTAACTATTTTGAGTTAAGAACAAAAGGAAAATCCCTTGCATTTGCAGGGGATTTTTTGTGTGGCTTTGTTTGTAAAAAGTTGCGGTATTTCAAATTACCAAATCTTAGGGCTTGCGTTATCATTATCTAATTTTTAACTAACCTTCAAATTTTTCTTTTAAAAATTTATAAAAGTTTTCAAAAGTTCTGTCACTGTTAGGGAATACGCAATACGGCAGGCTCTCTGCGGCAGTATGCTTTGTTATGCAAGGATAGCAATCGCCATGGTTTGGACAAGCTGTTTTTGGACAGCTACAATCAGTTGCTTTTGTCATTTTACTTTTCTCCAATCAAAATTATTTTTTATATTGTAAGTTATATTATACCAGCACAGGGAGAAAAATCAAACATAAAAACAAGTCTCTATTTCCTGGTTGAGGTGTATTTCTGTTTTGCACTTTTGGGACGCTCTGGGTCGCTCATTATTAACTCACCGTTATCAATCAGGGGCTGAACAATAGTTTTCATTGAGTAATATCGAGAGTAACCTGTGAAATTTAAAATTTCTGCTCTAGTTTTAGGCGTAATGCAAAATTCCAACAAATCTTCTTGTATAGTTCTCCAATTTCTATTTTGTTGGCTTTCATAAATATTGTTTTTAAAAGTTACAATAAATTCACCGCGAGACACTTCAAAAACTGGCGATGGTATTCCAAACATGCGACATTCATAACGAATTGTAGGTATGCCAGAATATCTGTTTTCTGTAACCCCAAGCAATTCAAGGATATTGGCAAGTGTTGCATTTCTTGTGTCTGGATGCACGGCACCAAGAGAGTCAATTGTTATTTTACCATAAAGCCCGCCAGGATTAATTATTTTTAGGCGATCACGATACATTTCAATCCGAATTGGAACGCTTTGTGTATGGATACTATAGTCACGGTGAATCAGTGCATTTAATATAGCTTCCCTAACTGCTTTTGTTGGATATTCAGACTTGTCTTGCCGCTTTCCGTTGTCATCTATGATTACTTTGTTACGACTGTTAATTCTTATGAAGTCGATTGCATCTTCAATCATGTCTGGAATTGCCCCAGTGATACGTTTGTTATCGATGAATCGTTCCCCTTCTTTGCCTGTTTCTCCCATTTCTATGCCTGGAACGGCAACAGCAGTAATGCTAAATTGTGGGAAATACCCTTGCGGATATTTTGAAAACGTCATGACACCAGACAATGTCGGAATATCATTAATAGTTATACCCATCAATTCGAGTATTTCATTGTCTGAGACACTGCTTGCAAGATTCTTCCTGTTTTCCTTCACAGTGTTTAAGTATTGTTCGAGTCGCTTGGAATCAAATTGTGATATTTTTGCATTTTCTACTTTTCTCAGGTCATCTTGAATTCGCTTTCTGAAGGCATCATAACTATATATTTCGTATTCACTCATAACATCATTTGAATCACCGACTCTGGTATATGAGCCTTTTATCCGACCAGCACCTTTATAGTAGACTGGACGCTCTGAGATGTCTTTCGATGGTATTTCGGCAGAAACCACCATTACTCCATCTATTTCTGCGAAAGTAAATAATGGATGAACTGTTGGTTCCATTTGTTTACACTGTTCAACTACTTGCTTTTGCAAATCTTGTGGGTTGTAAACGCCAACAATTTCAAAACCATTCTTTTCGTCCAAGCCAAACAATATTATGCCACCGTTGTCTTGGTTAGAGAAGCTAGATAAAGTTGGATAAAGCTTTGTAGGGCAACCTAAATTAGCGGATTTGACTTCCAATGTTTTTGATTCATATTTATTTTTATGTACGCTTTGAGCTAGCAATATCAATTCTTCTGATTGCATGAGACACCTCGTTTTTCTTTGAGTATAGCATATGATTATAAAATGTCAACAAGAATCGCAACAAAATCCAAAGAATCGCAACAAAAAATCAGAGAATCGCAACAAAACTCAGAGAATCGCAACAAAATGTCAACAGTTGCAATCCTGTTGCCAAGCTTATTTAATCAATTTTAAACCTCAAAAATATACCCTTTTGGGTGTAAAAAAAATTGTTTTGGTGTATTGACAAATTAATAACAACGATGTATTATATATCAGGATTTGTTAAATCTTACAACTTGATATGGTGAATTATGAGGGTAAATCTGTTGAAAGACAGTGACACAAAACTAAGGGGTCTAAAGCCAAAGTGCCATGACAGCCCAGTTGCATTAATTTGATAATTTGTGAAAAACTCTCTTTTGGTGTGTAAAATCAACACATTATTATGAGAGTTTATTTATTTTCTAAAATGCAAAAAAGTTTTTTTGAAAATTCCTCCAAAAAAAGATGACGGTTTTATAATATCAACACAATATATTAGTATATGCACAAGCAAAATCGAAAGAAAGGGCTGGTGAAAGTGTTGCTTACAAAAAACCAAATAGAAATGCCAAATGTGCCAAAAGCTTTTATTCACCATCCTAAGGTGAGGCAAGTGTTATGCCACACTATCGAAGAATTTAACTTTGAAGAACAAATGGCAATCTACCTATATGGTGTTTTGGATTTACCTATTAATGAGATTGCAATTTCGACTGAGTTATCCCAAGACCGAATTATATGTGTGCTTATGTTATATGCAGAGAGACTAGCTTATAAGGTTGACGTTTTCAAAAAAGCTGTTCCTTATAATTCTGATGAAATAGCATCTGTCTGCGAAGTGTTTGTTTTAGAAGTTTGAAAAGACATAATCTAAAGCGGGAGTGCTCATGACACGAATGCGAGGTGTATTGAAATTTTATTTGACAACAATAATAATGGTTTAGAAAACCTAATAGAAAGACTTAATAATGGAGATAAAAGTGCTTTCGATGAAATTTATGAAAGATGCCATAAGCATGTTTCATTTGTGTGCTCAAAATTTTGTAGCAACAAAGAAGATTTAGAAGAAGTGGTGCAAGATACGTTTGTAACTCTTTTCAAAACTTCTGACGAATTAAGAAGCGATACATTTATGGGATATCTGCGTAAGATAGCAACAAGAAAATGTTACCTCAAACATAGGCAAAATGCTAGAAGAGAAGAATTCACAACAGAGATGGACTTAGAAGAACAATCAGAAAGTTACTTAGAAGTGGATAAAAATTTCTTGCCAGAAGCCTACCTACAAGATAAAGAGATGCAGTCAGAGCTTATGCGCATCATAGAAAAGCTCCCTAAAAATCAAAGGGAAATGATTTATCTGTACTACTATGTAGATATAAACACAGAAGAAATTGCAAAGCTTTTGGATTGTAGGGCAGGAAATATTCGCCAAGCACTATACATGGCTAGACAGACGATAAAAAGCAAACTAGAGGGTACTTTTAGTGAAGATAAGAAAAAAGCACTAAAAGGCATTGCGCTTATACCGCTTGCAGATGCACTGCTACTGGAAGAACAAGCTTTTGTGGCAAGCTACGCAAGTACAGCAGGAGCGGGCGTGACAAGTGCAGAAACCGTAGCAAAGCTTGATACCGTAAGCAAAATTTCTAAAACATACATGGCTGTAGCATGTGCAGTAGTCGTGTGTGTGGCTTGTGTAACTTTGTACTTTGCAGTACAGCAAGAAAATTACGAACAAAATGTGGCAATGACTCAAGCAGGAACTGTAGACAGTGAAAATTATGAGCAAGGCTATGAGATATATGACGTAGAGATTGATAATGAGTATGAGAGGCAGACATCGGATATTAACGAAGAATATATACCTCAAATATCAAATCTAGATGGCGTTTATGAACCTCAAACATCGGATACTAATAACGCATATGAATTTCAAACACCAGAAAATGCACAAGAACCTGAAATCCCTGTACTTGTGCAAGACGATATAGAAACAAACCACACAGCAGATACGGCAGACGAACCTGAGCCTGTTCACATAGATAGAACGGCAGAAATCCTCGCAGCACTTGCTGCTGCAAACACAAGAAGCGACGTGAATAGAATTATCAACTACTTTGGATTTACCGTCACCGACCAAATGCGACTACTTTCAGAAAGAATGTTAAGGTTTTATGTGGCAAATGAAGGCAGTGGTGATATATTAATAGGCATGTCGGAATATGAAGACGGTAGTCAGTGGCAAATGAGATTTGAACATTTTAGAAACGCTACAATGCCAACAGACATAATAGAATTAATTCGATTTATGGATTAATATAAAAAAATTAAAAAACTTTTTAAAAAAAGATGACACTTTTGTAGTTGCGGTGCAATATACAGGTGAGACAAATTGTTATTTTGTGAAAAATGAAAAAAATCAAGAAAGAGAAGTGGAGAAAATGAAAAGTATGAAGATTAAAAAATTATTAGCAGTTTTCGTTGCTCTTACCGTTTTGGTTGGCAGTCTGAACTTTGTTGCGTTTGCAACAGACGATGATGCGACAGGCGGATATGGAGCAGATGTATCTATAAGCGAAAGCTTTGCGGACAACGTGAGTGGCGAAAGCGACTTTGCTCATGAAGGCGGGCATGACGGAAGCGATGCTACGACTGGCAGCGATAACGCAGACAGCGATGTTGCGACTGATAACACGGGCGATGCAGATATAGACACGGGCGAAAGCGGATATACAGGCGGATATGAAGAATCCGACTATATCGGAAATGAACCTTGCAATAATGAGCCAAAATACAATGGTGACAAATCATACAATGATGGCTTATATACAAATGAAGAAAATAACTATTATGAAAATTACTACGAAGATGAATATAAATATGAAAAATATGAGGAAGAAGAGTTAGAAAAACTACTTGTTCCTATTATGCCGTTGAACGGTGGATTCTCTGCGTCTATCACAGGTAGCGGAAACACAACAGTATTTGGACCGGGAAGTCAGTTTCGTGTACCAAATACTACAGCAACACAAGTAGGACAAACAGTACGAATTGCAGATGATTTACCATCAGGCAGCCTGACTCCTGCTGTAGTTCTACA
>Ga0123355_10002803_pt1 | contig 24756 bp, 18 predicted proteins | sample TergutEmb28metaG_3_FD_89872 | JGI IMG/M metagenome (GOLD analysis project Ga0123355, IMG submission 89872) | Embiratermes neotenicus P1 segment gut microbial communities from Petit-Saut dam, French Guiana - Emb289 P1 | ecosystem: Host-associated > Arthropoda: Insects > Digestive system > Gut ...
GTTGAAAACAATGGAACTTCCGTGAATTTCGCGATGATGGTTGGGCACGGCTCGATTAGGATTGCGGCGATGGGTTTTGATGATAGAGAGCCCACCGCAGACGAGCTTGAAGCGATGCGTCGTTACACGAGAGAGAGCATGGAGCAAGGCTGTTTCGGGCTAACGACGGGCTTTATTTATCCGCCGGGCTGCTTCGCGACGAACGCCGAGGTTATTGAGCTTGCCAAAATAGTGGCGGAATATGGCGGTTTTTATAAGAGCCATATGCGCTATGAAGGCGATAATATCCTGCATTCGGTTGAGGAAACGATTGAAGTTGGCGAGAAAGCCGGCCTAGCAGTTCAGGTTGACCATCATAAAGTGACCGGACGCAAAAATTGGAAATACAAGGCGCACGCGACGCTTGCACTCGTAGCAAAAGCGCGCGAACGCGGCATTGACGTGACAATTGACCAGTATCCATATCGCGCATCCGCAACGACGCTTACATCCGTCCTTCCGCAATGGGTTCACGAAGGCGGTATGCCGAAGTTAGTCGAGCGACTAAAAGACACAGAAACTCGCAAGAAAATAGAAGAGGAAGTGCGCGGATATTTCGCAAATTCGGAAAAACTTTGGACGGATGTGTTCGTAACAAGCGTGCCGAGCGAGAAAAACGCATGGGTTAAAGGCAAAAACATCCAAGAAATCGCGGATGAGCTTAAAAAAGACCCGTTCGTGGCGGCGTTCGATCTCTTAATCGAAGAAGAAGGTCAAGTCAGCCAGCTATCTTTCGGCATGTGCGAGGAAGATATCGAGCTTATCATGAAGAATCCGAACACAATGATCGGTTCGGACGGCGGCGCGCAACCGCTTGATACAAATGATGTGCCGCATCCGCGTAATTACGGTACTTTCCCAAGAGTAATCGCCGAATATTGCCGCGAGCGCAAGATTTTCTCACTGGAAACTGCGATACATAAAATGACCGGCTTCCCGGCGGCGCGCATAGGCCTACACGAGCGCGGCCTAATCAAAGAAGGCATGAACGCGGACTTGGTGCTCTTCGATTTCGACAAAATCAAGGACACGCCAACGTTCACCAAGCCAAACGTAGCTTGCGAGGGTATCTTGCAGGTGTATGTAAATGGTGTGCTTACGGCTGAGAACGGTGTGCATACCGGAGCTTTGGCGGGTAAGGTGCTTAGACGTGGGGAGTAGTTGGGAGTTGAACTAAACCTAGGCTTTGATGTAATAATACACTTTACTTAGTGCTTTCAACTTGTTTGTTTTGTACAGTTGCATTAGTAGTTTTTGACCTCGCCCCGGAGCTTTCGGGGTGAGGTTTTTGGTTTTTTGGGGAATCGTCAATATTGGGGTGCGAAGCTTGTTTTTGTGAGGCTGTCACGTGCTTGCGTGGCGGACAACATGTCTAAACGAGAAAACCTCGCCCTGCTATATCCGGGCGAGGCAATGTTTATGTAAGAGTGTCATCGTATGTGCAGGACAAGCCGCGGCGTAACGCTGTATTCGCCAATAGCTTTCCGATAGTTCGCTCTATTATTAATTGTTAATTTCTACAAGGAAAAAAACAAAGTGAACGTTTACAGCCGTCTTTATCTTTTTCATCTTTTATGCACTAACCTCATTAATGCGCTTCACGTCTTATTAACTGATTATCGATATTGAGCTGGCAATGAGGCTAAATTTGCTCGCGCTTGCGTATTGCTTTGAGCAATGGCTTTTCTGTACCAATATGCCGCTTGTGCGTAGCTTTGTTCAACACCTAGACCTTGGTGATAGAGCCATCCTAAATTGTTTTGCGCCTCACTATGTCCTTGTTCTGCTGCCTTTCTAAACCAATACGCCGCTTGCTCGTCGCTTTGTTCCACGCCGAAACCATGGTGATATAGCCACGCCATATTGCTTTGCGCATTAATATGCCCTTGCTCGGCCGCTTTTCTGTACCAAAATACTGCTTGTTCGTAGCATTGCTCAACGCCTTCACCATGGTAATACATTGCGCCTAAATTGTGTTGTGACCTAGAATAGCTTTGATCAGCGGCTCGCCTGTACCAATACAACGCTTGCTCATAGCTTTGAACTGTTCCATAACCATTAGAATACATCCATCCTAAATTATGTTGAGCTGTGGGAGCGTTTTGGTTAGCGGCTCTTCTGAACCAATATAATGCTTGTTCAAAATTTTGCTCAATACCTTGCCATCCATAATGCAAATGTCCCAAATTTAGCTGTGATGCAATATCGCCAAGCCTCGCAGCTCTTTCATACCAATAGATAGCCTGTTCATAATTTCGATTTTGTAAGTAAATAGCAGCAATCATAAACTGTGCTTCAATATCATCGCGCTCTGCACGCTCTCTATAGAGTAACAACTCATCTGCACTAACGCCGAACAACTCTTCACCACTAATATTATGGGTGCCTTCTATTCTAAAATATACCCAACAAGAAGTCAGAAAAACGAGCGACATACACAATATTGTTAGTATGAAAATAATCCGGATGCTTGTAGTTGCTTTTATCTTTTTCATCTTTTAGCACCACCCTTGTTAATCTATCTTTAGTTATAGCCTTCTCCAGGCATTAAATGACTCCTACTCCAAAATAACTCCTTTAATAGCCAAAAAACTCTGCTCGCTAATCACATGTTCCATCCTGCACGCATCTTTTGCGGCGATTTCTGCTTCCACACCCAAACTCACCAGCCAATTTGTCAGGAGCATATGCCGCTCATACATTGATTCTGCTATATTCCTGCCGTCCGGCGTCAAAGTGATGAAGCCGTTTTTGTCAACTTCAATGTAGCCATCCAGGCGCAGCTTTTTCATCGCTACGCTCACGCTTGGCTTAGTGTAATCAAGTTCCGTCGAGATGTCTACCGCGCGTACGGGCGCGCCGTTTTTGCCGAGTATTAGGATGGTTTCTAAATAGTTTTCTGCCGATTCTTGAATTTTCATGTCTGCGCATCCTCCTTGATATACAAAAAAGTAGCCCCAATATTGCAAGCCTTGTGCGAAACGTACGCCGAGCTCGCTTCCAGCTTATCATAAATCGCGCCCAAGCCCTTTTTAGGCCGCCTAACAAGCAACTTTGTGCCGGGTTTGACCTGCGCTTCTATATGCGAAAAAACATGCTCCATAGGCTCGACTTGCAGCGCCAAATGCACAACCGAATACGCCGATAAATCGACCGAATCGCACGCGCCGTCCGCATGGCTGACCTCTACATACTCCGAAATACCAAGCTTTTCAATCACCTGCCGCGCCTTTGGTACACATTCCTCATTATTGTCAATAACGGTAACTTTCGCGCCCGTATTTTGATGAAAAAGTATGGCAGAAAACGGACAAATGCCGCCGCCAATGCAAAGCATATGGTCAGTTTCTGTAATGCTCGCCAAAACCGCCTCTTTATGAACAACTTCCTCATAATATTTGCAGGCGATTTGATAAACAGCGTCATCCTCCGAGGCGCGCTGCTCAATTTTATATGTGAAATTGGTTAGCCATTTTAGCAAAATATCACCTCTCGACTAACATGTTAGCATAGACTAACTCAATTGTCAATTTCAGGTTCATATAGTCGCTTGGAGCCTCTGAGCTGTTCCGCGCGCGGCGGTCGTTTTTCGTCATCGCCTGAATATAGCCAGCCGCAAACCAGTGCCGTTAGCGGAATTGTGAGGAACATGCCAAACGCGCCGATTAAGGCTCTTATGAACTCGACCGCGATTAGCTCCATGTTAAGAAGCTGTAAATGTGACGGCGAATGCACGATAATCACCAAAATCAGTGACAACGAGCTGCCGATATATGCTAAGATGAGCGTGTTTAGCATTGTGCCGAGCACGTCTTTGCCGATGTTGATACCGGATTTGAACAACGAGCCGAAGCTTGCTCCTTTAGTAGCTTCGCGCACTTCCCACAACGAGGATGAGATGCTCATAGCGACATCCATAATCGCACCGACCGCGCCCAAAATCACCCCTGCAAATATTATCGCACGAAGGTTAATCGGGTTTTGCGTCGGCAGCAGGAGCAATGCCTGCGATTCTTGGTCAATCGCGCCCGTCAGGTTCAAAACCGGTGTGATAGCCCACATCAAAACGCCGGCAAGAGCCACGCCGCCCAAGCAACCAAGCATGGCAGACCACGCTTTTTTGTTAGGACCAATCACAATGAGCAAAGTCGAGATAATCGAGAACAAACATACGATAATTGTCACGATATAAATATTTCGTCCACTCAAAATGGCCGGGATAAACACTAAAAAGACCGCGAGGCACGTCAACACAAGCGCAATGATAGCGTTCAGCCCTCTCAAGCGCGCAAACACTACGACCAGCACCAAAAATATCGCGCCAAGCACCAAAATCGCGTTTGTTCGCACAAAGTCGGCAAAAAAGTAGCCGTCAATATGTTCATCATGCATAAGCAAAACCCTGTCGCCAACCTCAACATACCTATCGCTTACCACAAAAAAGTCCATTAAAAACTGCGACGCAATAACACTCTCGCCGCGCCTATATCCGCTCGTAATTCGCGCATCAAACATAATATGGACGCTGGAAAAGCCAAAACTATCATCCTCTGTGCGCTCAATGATATGAGTTATGGCAGCTGTGTAGAAGGCCTGTGGGTTATAGTGGTCGTGGTCGCTGTTCGCGCTACCTGTGAAATTTAGTTCAAGCCCACGGGTGGCGAACCGGTTGCCGGCGATTATGAATATGATGGACAAAAATAAGATTGTTACGTGGAGAAGTTTATTATTTATGTTCATTATTGCTCCTTTCGGAGGTGAAAAGATTTGTTTTTATGGGGGGGAGTCTGCCGGATTTGCAGGGGTATCACCATATTCCCCTCCTTCAGGAGGAGTGCCCGGAGTTTTGTGGAAATGGGAATGTTATTTCCTTACGCCCCCTGCTCATACGTATCGTTGATTGAAAGGAAGATTGCGGAGCAAGTCTGCAATGACGTGGGAGGGGTGTTTTGGGGCGTTATGGTGTTTTTCGCCACAGGACGCTGTTGGACAATGAGTATCACTGACCTACGTTCAAGCCCCTGCAAACTTCGGACGAACGCAGTTCGTCCCTACGGAAATTCGTGGGAATTGACATTTTTAAAACTCACACCAGCCCTTCGTAGGGACGAACTGCGTTCGTCCGAAGCCCCCACCAAACCCTCATCTAAACCTCGTCAACAAAAGCAACCGCCTCAAGCGCCATAAAATTACTGACAACACTTTCATGCGCGTGTCTCCTTGGCAGATACAGCGTCAAGAGCACGGCGGACGGTCGCTGCTCGCCGCTCACGCCTACTCTTGGCAGCGGAAACTCAATATGCTGCACTTCGATTGAGTTTCTTTTTGCAAAACTTACGACATCGCTTAGTTTGCCCTCGTCGCTCAGCTCGATGTAAAGCTCCAAACTACGCGAATGCTTGGCGAGTTTGTTGTCGAATTTTTGAAGCACGGTTATAACAAAAAAGATTAGAACGCCTGCCGCCAACGCCCCCTCATAGAAGCCAACGCCGACCGTTAGCCCAAAGCCTGCCGACGCCCAAAGCCCCGCCGCCGTGGTCAGCCCGCGCACTTGGTTTTGGCTCGTGACAATTATTGTGCCTGCGCCCAGAAAACCTATGCCGCTTATGACCTGCGCGCCGAGCCTCGCGGGGTCAGCACCATAAAAATTAAGCGAAATATACTGATTCGTAATCATGACCAAAGCCGATGCAATACATACAAGCATATACGTCCTAAAGCCTGCTGCACGCCGCTTTGAACCGCGCTCAATGCCAATTATCCCACCAAAAATCATGGCGAGTATCAGCCTAAAGATGATGGAGTAGATGTTAAACTCGCCTAACAACTGCCATAATTGCATTTGGTTCACCTCCGCAAAGTAGGTAATGTGGGCATGAGTTTTGCATGTGGATTTTCGAGTCTGATTTTTTGCAAATCGAGTATATGAAACTCGTAGCGTGCCAAAAGAAGGCACGTAAGAATTTTATATGCGGAGAGTGGCGAAAAATCAGCCGAAAAGACGCGTGTAATAGCTGGCAGTGGTGCACAACCTCACTCCACTATCTTCGATTCAAATTTCACGAAATCCATCGTCACGCGCAACACGCCTTTACTTCGCTTCAGTACTGCAAGTTGCGCGCTCCTTGACTTTCGTAAAATTTGAACCAAATCTAGCGAAAGCAGGTTATGCGCCACTACCAACTCGTGTCCGCGCTACCAGCTACCCCTCAGAAACTTTTAGCCCTGCAATCTCAGCCAGCACCTTAATTGTTTCCACACTAATATTCTTGCCATGATAGCTTATTAAATTATCAGTTTGACCGGTGAAAATATCGCTTGCCAGATATTTTCTGAGCGTAATTGAGTTAGTGTCCGCGGTAATCTCAATCGCGTCACGAATCTCAATATTCAACGCCCTGCGAATCTCAATCGGCAACACAACGCGCCCTAATTCATCAACTTTTCGTATCGTTCCTGTGTATTTCATGTTAATAACCTCCCGGTAAGTATGGCACTGGTGCAAACCTCATTTCGCTGCCTTTGGTTCAAATTTTACAAAATCCATCTCTGAACTTTTGCCTAGGCAAAAGCCACTCCCTACGGTCGCATTTGGATTTTCTTCCGATTCCACTCACGCGCAATAAGCCTGCACTTCGTTTCAGTACGGCGTGTTGCATGCTCCTTGACTTTTGTAAAAACTGAACCAAATCTAGCGAAAGCAGGTTTTGCATCAGCACCACATTTATAATTTTCCATACTTTACCATATATGTCAAAAAATGTCAAGTATTGGAATCGGCATATGGACAATCATAACGAGCATAAAATTAACCAACCTATAACCCGTGGAGTGCTGCTATGCTAAACTATATATGGGGCGCGATGATGCTGATTGCGGTTGTTGTCGCCGCTTTTACAGGGCGCTTGGACGCGCTTGCGGTCGCTGTCATTGATTCGTCTAAGGAGGCTGTAACGGTTGCGCTGGCTATGCTTGGCGTTGTCGGAATGTGGAGCGGTCTCATGAAAATAGCGGAATATGCAGGTGCGCTCGATAATTTCAGCCTGGCCCTTAGACCTGTAATAAAATTTCTTTTCCCCGGGCTAAAACCGAATGGAACTGCCGCAAAGTATATCTCTACAAACATGGCAGCAAACATTTTGGGGCTCGGCTGGGCAGCAACGCCCTCCGGCATACGCGCCATGCAAGAGCTGCAAAAGCTTAACAAGCAAAAAGACACCGCAACTACATACATGTGTACGTTTCTCATCATAAACCTCTCAAGCTTGCAGCTAATCACCGTAACAATCCTTGCAGACCGCGCGCTGCACGGCTCGGCAAACCCACAAGAGATAATTTTCCCGGGGCTAATCGCGACCGCGTTCTCAACATTTGTATCCGTCGTATTCGTTAAACTATGGAGGTAAATATGGTCATAATTCACTACATTTCTGACCTGCTGATTCCGCTTATCATCGCGCTTATAGTCGTTTTTGGGCTAATCAAAGGCGTGCCGATTTATGACGCGTTCACAGAGGGCGCTAAAGAGGGTGTGATAACGGTCTGGAAGGTGTTCCCGGCGCTTTTGGGGCTGATGGTGGCGGTTGGTGCGCTAAGAGCCTCCGGCACGCTCACGATTCTATCAAGCCTGGTAAGCCCACTAACCAGCGCAATTGGCTACCCCGCTGAAGCCGTGCCGCTTACGTTCATGCGGCTGATTTCAAGTGCGGCGTCACGTGGGCTTTTGCTGGACTTGTTTGCTGAATATGGTCCGGATTCGTATATCGGGCGGCTGGTGTCTGTCATGATGAGCAGTACCGAGACGATTTTTTATACAATGAGCATCTATTTTTTGGCTGTGGGTATTCACAAAACAAGGCACACTCTGCCGGGCGCGCTGATTGCGAACCTTTCAGGGGTGGCGGCGTCGGTTTGGATTGTTAATTTGCTGTGGGGATAGGGGCATATCGTTAATAATATAACTTGCCAAACCATCAAACATCTGTTACAATGTAGTTTAAATATTATTCAACGAAGGGTGGTTCAAATGAAAAAGAAAAGTATATTGGCTTTATTACTGGCGTCTGTTTTTGTGATTGGAGCTTGTACTCCTGCTCAACCGCAAGCACCGCCGCCGGCTGATGCTCCGGGTCAAGCGGCAACTACGGCACCGCCGACAGGTGGAACTGCTGCAACACCTACGCCAGCACCGCAAGAAGCGGCTCCTGATAGAGGCTTAACTATGGCAGGCATTGCCGAGCCGCCAAACATTGCAATTGCAAGACATACAACTTTGGTTGGTCACTTTATGAACGTTATGCAATCTAATGGGCTTTTCAGAACGTATTACGGAACCTCTACACCTGTTCCTGACTTAGTTCGTGAGTGGGAAGCAGTGACTGATACGATTTTTGATTTCCATTTGCATGAAGGCGTTTTATTCCATAATGGCGATGTTTTGACGGCTTATGACGTTGTAGCTTCTATGGATTATGTTAGAACTACTCCTGAGCAAAGAGCGGCGCATCTTAGTGCTGTTAGCTGGGAAGTAATTGATGAACATACTGTTAGATTTGACACGGGCGAGCCTCAAGCTCTGTTCTTCTTCGACTTGGCGCATCATGGTAACCACATTATGCCAAGGTCTTTGATTGAATCGGGTAACGATTTCAACGCAAACCCTGTAGGAACCGGTCCGTTCATCTTTGAAGAGTGGAGAACAGGCGACTTCCTTCACTGGACAAGATTTGATTATTATTTTGACACTGACCGCGCTCCTACTCTTGCTTATGTTCACTGGAGAATCATTCCTGAGGGCGCATCAAGAACTATCGCTCTTGAAGCAGGTGAGGTTGACTACTTGTTAGACGTTCCATTCCCGGATATCCCGCGTTTGGAAGCTGAAGATGGTATTGTTGTTCAATCGGTTGCATCTACGACGTTCCAATACCTTACATTGAACAATGACCGCGCACCTTTTGACAATATCCATGTAAGACATGCAATTGATATGGCACTTGACAGAGAAGCTATGCTAATTGCGAGCTTGGACGGTTTCGGTGTTCCTATCACAGGCACTGTTCCGCCAATGTTCCCGGGCGCTTCTGGGCAAAACTTGAGAGAGTTTGATCCTCAAGGCGCGATAGCGTTACTCGCAGAGCACGGGCTAGACCCTGCTACTTTAGGCTTCGACATGATAGTATTTGACGAAATGCAAAGACGCCGTGCAGAAGTTGCTCAGGCGAACCTCATGGAAATAGGCATCCCAACAACAATTTCGCAAGTTGACTTTGCAACTTGGGGAACACTTACAGCAGGCGATACGTTCGACGCGTCTTTCGCTAACTGGACATCGCTCAACCTGCTCGCGTTCATGAGAAGCTTATTGACAATCGAGTTCATTGACATCAACAACAGAAGCCGCTTCCGTAACGATGAAGTTACTAACTTAATCGAAACGGCAATGGTTACGGTTGACGAAGCGCAAAGACTCGCAATGGTCTATGAAGCATCAACAATCACAAACTACTACAGCCCGCATCTTGCAACAAACATGGGCCTAATCATCAGAGCATTCCGCGCAGGCTTAGAAGCTCCTGAGCTCGGCGGTAATGGTTTCATGCATAAAAACATGATGCGCTGGACTAATTAGTTTTGAATTTAGTGAGGTAAATATTGTTTTATGCCCACCGTGGTGACCTTTGGGTTGCTGCGGTGGTTTTTTTGAGTGAACGATTAACAGTGGACAGTGAACAGTTAATTGTTAATAAGAGGTAGGGGCACCTATCCGCCACCAACTGTTCACTGTTCACTACAAAAAAAGAGACCGCCCAAAGACGGGACGGTCTCACAACTTACCTTCGGAGCGCCTCATAAAGAGGCGCGCCTAAAGAGGAGAGGAGTTGCCGCGCCGGGGGGCGCGACTGCAGTTCATAGGAGTTTGAACTGCTATATCAAATGGGTATACGCCTAAGGCGCAACCTAGAAACTGGCATGATTGTTATATTGCTGGTGTTCTGTGAGGCGATTTTACCCTAATCAAAACCTCAAATGCACATTCTCAAGCAAAGTCACTTCAAGTTCAATAATATCCCTACCGTTGCGGATGATCGTCACATCCACCACATCGCCGATATTATGGCTTTGCACCATTTCTGAGAGGTTTTCCATGCTCAAAACAGGGTAGCCGCCGAAGCTTGTTATTATGTCGGAGTGGCGGATGCCTGCGTTGTATGCGCCGGAGCCTTCGAAGACCGATTCGACGATTACGCCCATCATTGGCAGGCTGAACGCCCTTGAGATTGTTTCTGTCATGTTTGTGCCTTGGATGCCCAGAAGCGGCCTCGGCTGCTGGTTACGAATGCGCTCTATAATTGGCATTGCGACGTTTGAAGTAATCGCGTAACCCGTGCCTTCAACGTCCGCGCCGACGTATTTTAGCATATTTATTCCAATAACCTCGCCGCGTAAGTTGAGTAGCGCGCCGCCCGAGTTGCCGGGGTTGATTGCAGCGTCGGTTTGAATCATTGTAAAGGTGCGGCCGTACGCATAAACTTCCGCATTAACCGCGCTTACGAAGCCGAATGTCGCAACATTGCCGCGCCCAAGCGCGTTGCCGATAGCGATTACAAAATCGCCGATACGCATCGAATCCGAATCAGCAAACGCCGCGACCGTAAAATCATTCACACCGATTGCTTGGAAATCCCTAATATTGACCGATAAAACCGCCAAATCAGTATCAAAATCGCGTCCCATAAACGTCGCTTCAACCTCGTCTGTGCCGTTAATGGACACCGTTACGCGTTCCGCGTCAACAATAACATGGTTATTCGTCACTATGAAAAGCCTATAATCATCTTTATCGAAGATAATGCCGCTGCCGCTATGCGGAGCTAGCCTGCCGCCTGCATCAGCCCCGGGTGTCGGGAAAAAACTAGGCGCGCTCACCGCTTTATACGCCGTGATGCACACAACGGACGGCCTAACATTGTCAATCAAATCAGCAAAGCTCATCACGCCATAAATTGGCGCGCTATAAACCACATCTTCACTCTCCAAATCAGCCACGAATGAAAAGTTCGGCTCTATCGCGCCTGCCGGGGCAAAAGTCGAATGCGCCATCTGCGCGCCGCCGCCAAACAAGTTGCCCGCAAATACAAGCATAGCCCCGGCGGATACGCCGCATAGAATCGCTGCCACGCATATTAATATAGCCGTGCGTTTAAAGCTCGAAGTATCCGAATGCTTAACGCTCTCTTTAAAAAAGCTATTAGGCTCAATCGGCGCATCAATCGCGTTAAAGCTGCCAAAGGACTGCTCTGAAACGACGCTGCTCTCCACGCATTCACGCTTGCCGCATTCGTCCGTACCAGTAACCGGCAACGCCTTCGGCAGCGCCTCATCAGGGCTTTGAACAGGCTCGTGCGGCTCAGGGTTTAGCTTTCTCTCTATTTCAGCCTGAATCCTATCAATTTCCGTCGGGTCAAACTGGTCGTCTAAAAGATTGTCAAATGAATCGTCTTTCATGGTTATAATTGCCTCCAAGCGATAAAAAGTTACTCTTGCCTATATTCTAACAAACTTTTTCGGAAATAGTATGAATAGTTTGTGAACATTTTATAGATACTTTGAAAATTTGTTGTTGGCTCGCGCCATCTTAAAAATTCCGAGGCGCATTAGCATCGCGAATCTCAATCTCTAAAGCAATCTCCGACACTCCGGACGACGAAGCTCTCACAACAACAACGTCCACATAGCTTCCAATCTCTTGCAACGGAATCAGCTCCAGCAGCCTATCGAGCATCTCTATTTCCTCGCCTGCGAAGCCTATTATTATGTCGCCAACTCTAAGCCCCGCTTCCCATGCGCCGGAATCTCTTGTTACCTCGCTTATGAACGCGCCTTGTGATGGCAGGTTGTATCGCTGCATTAGCTCTTCATCCACTGTGAAGCCCAAAAAGCCTACGAACGGCCTTTGAACCGTGCTTCTTTCCATGATTTCTTCAAATATCTCTTGAACCAGGTTGGAAGGAATGGCAAAACCTATGCCCTCAATACCAACGCCTGCAAGTTTTGCAGTATTTACGCCGATTACCTCGCCGCGTAGGTTGACCAGCGCGCCGCCGGAGTTGCCGCCGTTGATTGCGGCGTCCGTTTGGATAGTTTCTACAGGTACATTGTTCGGGGTTAGAATCTCGCGCCCTTTGGCGGAAACTATGCCCAAGGTCGCCGATTGACCCTCGCCCATTGCGTTGCCCATAGCGATAACGGATTGCCCAATCTCCAGCGTGGACGCGTCACCGAAGGTCGCTATTTTATAATTATGCACACCGGCATCATGTAAGTCCGCCTTAGCAACCCTAATTACTGCGATATCCGCCTCCCTGTCGCTGCCGACAGGTGCTGCCAGAACCGAGATATAATCATCAATCGAAATTTGAACCGTTTCCGCATTTTCTATAACATGATGGTTGGTGATAATGAAGATATAATCGTCATTTTCAGCGCTTATGATGCCGCTGCCGGCACCGGGTATTAGTATCGGGCGGTTAAACAAATCCCTATGAACGGTGGTCGTGTTTATGCTGACAACCGAGTCAGAAACCTCTCTGATAGCACCGATAACGCTCGATTCATTCGCCGAGAAGCGCAGTAGTTGAAGCTCAAGCGCATCAGGTTCTCTCCCGCTAACTAACTCGCCCACAAGCGTGTGCGACATATCCATTTCGCTCGCTGCCCCAGCAACCGCAGAACTCTCATTCATAAGCGCAGCACCCGCGCTCAGCCCAAAGCCAAGGCTGCCAAACGCCACCGCCACCGTAAGCAAAATCGGCAGCAGCTTCCCCCCTGATTTTGTCTTTTTATGTTTTGGCGCCTCATAATAATATCCTTCGTGATTATTCATTCTCAACGTCCTCCTTCGTTTGTCATTGTTATTCAAATTATATCCCCCTTTTTTGAAAAAAGTATGGCTCAAATGTAAACTTTTTTGAAATCTTCGACAAAAATTCTCCTTGACTTTGTGGTTTGGCGTGCTAAAATTAATCTATAATCATTATAGAAAAAGGAGAGCGCAGTAATGACAACATTTGAAAAAGTGAAAGAAGCAATCGTGGCTGCACTTCATTGCGCCGAGGACATAGTTACTATGGATGCCTCTATCGCTGACGATTTAGGTGCTGATAGCCTGGATATCATGGATTTGATAATCGAGCTTGAAGAAACATATGATGTAAAGATTGAAGACAGCAAGTTAAAAACAATTAAAACCGTCGGCGATATTGTGGCGGTTGTTGATGAGTTGGCAGGGTAGGGGAAGAGGGCTGTTGTGCAGTTGAGCGGCAACAACGGTCGGCTGCAGGGTGGAGGCTTGCCTCCACCGCACTAGCTGCCCCTTGACACCCGCTCTCCCCCTATGCTATCCTAATAAAAAATAGTACGCTGAAAAAGAAAAGTAGCCGCAAAAAATATCAAAAAGCGAGGGAAGAATGGTGAGAGCTTCCTAAAATAATTGCGGCGAAAGGCACTTTGGAGTACATTTGCTTAAAGAGGGTGCGTAAAAATGCGCATCAATTAGGGTGGAACCGCGGAAAGATAACAGCTTTTCGTCCCTTGTGGGATGGGGAGCTATTTTTATGTATTTATAGGAGGTATATTCATGGAAAAAACAATGGAAAAAATCGTAGCACTTGCTAAAGGTCGCGGCTTTGTTTACCCCGGCTCGGAGATTTATGGCGGGCTTGCCAACTCATGGGACTACGGGCCGCTTGGCGTCGAGCTTAAAAACAATGTGAAAAAGCTTTGGTGGAAAAAGTTCATCCAAGAAAATCCGCATAATGTTGGGCTGGATTCGGCGATTATCATGAACTCGCGGATTTGGGAGGCAAGCGGCCACGTAGGCGGCTTCTCAGACCCTCTGATGGACTGCAAAGAATGCGGCGAGCGTTTCAGAGCGGATCAGTTAATCGAGGAGTTCATGAACTCGAAAGGCGATGTGCAAAGTATCGACGAGTGGACGAACGAACAAATGTCCGGCTTTATCGCGGAGCTGAATATCAAATGTCCGAGTTGCGATAAGCATAACTTTACTGATATTCGCCAGTTTAACCTTATGTTCAAAACCCATGCGGGCGTTACTGATGATTCTAAGAACCAAGTATATCTGCGCCCTGAGACGGCGCAAGGCATCTTTGTGAACTTCAAAAATGTAGCAAGAACGACCCGCAAAAAACTGCCTTTCGGCATCGGGCAAATAGGCAAATCGTTCAGAAACGAGATTACACCGCGTAATTTCATATTCCGCACGCGCGAGTTCGAGCAGATGGAGCTGGAGTTCTTCTGCGAACCGGGCAAGGATATGGAATGGTTCGAGTATTGGCGCGCGTTTTGCATAACTTGGCTGAAAGACCTGAATCTAAGCGACGAAAACATGCGCGTGCGCGACCATAGTGCGGATGAGCTTTCGCATTACGCACTTGCAACGACCGATATCGAGTACAAGTTCCCATTCGGCTGGGGCGAGCTTTGGGGCATCGCTAATAGGACAAATTTCGATTTGAAGCAGCATTCGGAGCATTCAGAGGACGAGCTAACTTATTTCGACCCAACGACAAACGAGCATTTCATGCCATATTGCATTGAGCCGTCGGTCGGGGTGGATAGAGTTTTACTCGCCTTCCTCTGCGAGGCGTATGATGAGGAGACCGTAGGCGACGACGATGTGCGAACGGTGCTACGTTTCCATCCGGCTCTTGCGCCCGTGAAAGCAGCAGTCCTACCATTGTCGAAAAAGCTTGGTGAGGACGCTATGGTAGTCTATGCGGAGCTTAGCAAGCATTTCAACTGCGAATATGACGACACCGGTTCGATTGGCAAGAGATATAGACGCCAAGACGAAATCGGCACGCCGTTTTGTATCACTTTTGACTTTGAATCGCTTGAAGATGCGTCGGTTACGGTTCGTTTTAGAGATTCTATGGAGCAAGAGAGGGTTAAAGTGGCTGAGCTGGTTGGTTATTTGGCACAGAGGATTGTTTATTAGGTTTGGTAGGTGTGGTGGCGGTGGTCGTTCGAGTTGGCTGGTGTGTGAAGTTCGTTGTAGTCCGTGCGGTTAGGAGTATATGCGAATTACGTGCAATATCGACGCTTTTGGGGCGATCCCCTAAAGGTGGCGCATCCCCCTACGAAAAACAATGTAGCGCACTATATTTGTACGGGCGCCTGTTGGGTGATACTCGATTGGTGCCCGAGACTTGTGATTATCTTGAACAAAACAGCTCAAACCCGAGCAAGTATCAGCCACCCCTACGACGTATTTGCTTGACTTTCGTAGGGGGTGCCACCGTGCTTGTACGGCGGGTTCCTGTCAGGCAACGCCCGTTGGCGACGACGCATATTCGCCCGACCTGCGCAAACGCGCAAGAAGTACGCGCGTTTACTCCGTCCGGGCGTATGCCCCACCACTCCACCATCACTATTCATCATTAACTACTAACTATTACCCCCCTCCCTTGACAATCCCCCCAAACATATGCTAAACTACTTATCCAAAGCAACAATTACTACACCATAAACTTTCCGTGCTAGCCGGGGCGCGTTTGGCGGCGTCTTGCATCAGTAGCTTAGCTGGGGTGATGTTTGTTTGAGGGTATTGGGTCTTATGCGGTGATTTCCCGTGAAGCGTGTCAGGTTCGGAAGAAAGCAGCACTAAGCGGTTCTGGTCATGCGCGTGAATTAGCCCTTTGTTCGATGGCAAATGCACGGAATCTATTTATAAAAGGAAGAAAGCCTTTCATAGCCAAATCTGTAATATATTCAAAAATAAGCTCGTCTGCTTTTTAATATATTACAGATTTAGCTAGGGTGTGGGTGTGTTTTTGATTTACACCCTAGCGATATATTTTCAGCTCCACCGAAAATGTATCGCTATGAGCTCCGACTACCACAAAGCCTTGCTAACCCTGCGAGGCTCTTTTGCAAGTAAAGCGAAAAGGGGTAACATCATGTCACATTTAGCCCTATATAGAAAGCTCCGCCCGAAAGATTTCGGCGAAATGATTGAGCAGGAGCATGTTGTTAGAATACTAAAAAACCAGCTGGCAAGCGGCACAACGAGCCATGCTTATCTTTTTTGCGGCACGAGGGGGACAGGCAAAACCTCTATGGCAAAAATTTTGGCGAAGGCCCTAAACTGCAAAGAGCGCGCCGAGGCAGCTGGTCCTTGCAGTGGCTGCACAAGCTGCCAAGCCGCAGCCGAGAACCGCAATTTAAACATAATCGAAATTGACGCGGCATCAAACAATGGCGTCGATAATGTGCGAGAAATTCGTGAAGAGGTGAAATATCCGCCGCAGGACGGCGGCGTGAAAGTATATATAATTGATGAGGTTCACATGCTCTCAACAGGTGCGTTTAACGCGCTTCTAAAGACGCTGGAAGAGCCGCCGGAGCGAGTTGTGTTCATCCTCGCAACGACCGATGCACAAAAAATTCCTGCGACTATTTTGTCGAGATGTGTGCGGCTTGATTTTAAGCGAATCGGCATCGACGCGATGACGAATGCGCTTAGAAAAATTGTTGACGAGAAAGGTCTGGCAGTGACGGACGGTGCGCTCAGGTATATCGCATCAACCTCCGACGGAGCAGTGCGGGACGCTTATAGCCTACTCGAGCAGTGCATCTCCTACTATCAAGGGCATGTTGAGGACGGCGCGCAGATTGATGTTGACGAGGTTTTGGCACTCACGGGCGCCTCGTCCGATGAAGTGTTTTTCGAGCTGATGGACGCTATCTTGGCGTTCGATTCGGGCAAATGCCTTGAGATTATTGATGATTTGGTGAATTTTGGGCGCGATGTTTCGCGGTTCGTATCGGACTTTACACATCATCTCAGGAACCTGTTAATCAGCGGCTCCGCAAACGACCAGACGCTGAATATAAGCCAACTTGCGCAAGAAAGATACGCCGCCCAGGCGAAAACCGTGAGTGGGGCGCGGCTAATCGAGTTAATCCATGAATTTTGCGCGCTTTCAGCATCTTTGCGGTACCGAGGCGCGTTTAACGAACGCGTAATGCTCGAATGCTTGTGTATTAAGCTATGCAACCCTCAAAGTAACGAAACGCAGGATTTAAGCACGCTCCTGGCACGGCTTGAGCGGCTGGAAAATGCCGAGCCGATGGCTGAATGCTCGCCGGTAAGAACAAGCGAGCCGCGTGAGGCAGAAGTGAAGCCGCCCTCGCATGAAGAACCTGCGCCGAAACCTGCGCCACAAGTGGCTATGCCGCAAGAAAATGCACCCGAAATCACATCTGAAGGCGTGGCGAACATAGTTTGTGAATGGGCGCATTTCAAAGCGACTTTACCCGAGCCGCTGAACGGCATTTTTAAAGACACAACCATGTATGCCCTGGGCGAGGGCTTGTGCATTTCGTTCAAAAACGAGGCGTTGCTGCCGCTTGCGAACATGCAGGCAGGCGCGATGAGCCAAGCGATAATGGGAAAATATGGAAAAGATTTGCCGTTGATGATTGTATCGCAAAATGAGCAGCCAATGGCAGAGCCGAGCGCGGCGGATGAGGATAAATTGCAGCAAAAACTGGGAAGTATTGATATAGAATGGGAATAGGGATAGGAGGCATTTAGCATGGCAAAAGGATTTAGAGGCGGCGCTCCGATGGGCGGCATGGGCGGCGGAATGAACATGAACAATCTCATGAAGCAAGCCCAAAAAATGCAGCAACAAATGCAAGAAGCACAAGAAGAACTCGCCGGAAAGAGCTTTGAAGTAAGCTCCGGCGGCGGCGCAATCAAGATCACAATCACAGGCGCAAAAGAAATTAAAGAAATCAAACTAAGCCCCGACGTAGTCGACCCTCAAGATGTCGAAATGCTCGAAGATTTGCTGCTCTCAGCGGTAAACGAAGCGTTCAGACAGGCGGAAGAGATGGCGAATAAGGAAATGGGTAAGTTTACGGGCGGCATGGGATTGCCGTTTTAGGTAAGGGAGCGGGATTGGTAGTTAATAATGAATAGTGAGTAGTGGAGGTGTAGGGTAGACACCCATCGGGCAACGCCCAAGGGTCGCTCTTTGGCAAATTTCGGTACGCGCCCCCTATAGGTGAGCGCGTACCCTACGTAACTGTGACTTTACCACAATACGCTGTAGGCAAAGGCAAGCTTTTGTCCTACAAGGCATCTTGTGATAAAACCACATACACACCTACCCATTTTAATTATTAATTGCCATGCCCCCCACAAGGAGCAAATATGAACTACTACGGCGAAAACGTTTCAAGACTTATTGAGGAATTTAACAAGCTGCCCGGCGTCGGGTTTAAATCCGCGCAGAGGCTTGCTTTTCATGTGCTTAACATGGACATGGAGCGTGTCGAGGCGCTTACAAGCGCGATAACCGAAGCGCGAAGAAGTTCAAAGTTTTGTATCATCTGCTGCAATTTGACCGATAAAGAAACTTGCAATATTTGCAGCTCGGCAAAGCGAGATTCGGGCATCATTATGGTGGTCGAAGACCCCAGGGACATGGCGGCGTATGAGAAGATAGGCGAGTTTGATGGGCGCTATCATGTGCTCAACGGGCGCCTTTCGCCGATGAACGGAATCGGTCCTGACGATATTCGCATAAAAGAGCTGATTACGCGCCTTAATGGTGTTACGGAAGTTATACTGGCGACCAATCCAAACGTCGAAGGCGAAGCGACTGCCATGTACATCTCAAGGCTCATAAAGCCGCTTGGAATAAGTGTTACAAGAATCGCGCACGGCGTCCCGGTCGGGAGTGATTTGGAGCATATTGATGGGCTTACGCTTAGCCGGGCTTTGCTTGGGCGCAGAGAGATGTAGGTTAAAATAATTATTCACACCAAAGAAAAAGGCCGCCTTGTTAAACTAACAAGGCGGCCTTTTTTATTAAGCCAATCTATCTAACAATCTCAATGCTTCTGGTAGCATCATCCCAAAGAACAACTGCCCCAAAGAACTCGCTGATGAATCTTAGCGGAACCATCGTTCTTTCGTTCATGATCTGTGCGGGAACATCCATGCCCGGAGCCATTTCGCCGATTGCAAAGGTTAGAGTTTCGCCGTCAAGCGTAAGCGTTACCTCTGATGTGGCTTCATTCCAATCAACTTCTGCACCAAGAGCATAGGCCATGAAGCGAATCGGCAATAATGTACGATCATTTTGTATAACAGGAATAACGTCCATAGTCTGTGTAGGCGCGTTTCCTGCGAGGTCAGTCAAAACATATGAATCGAGTGCTACGCTGATTCGTCTGAGCGTGTTTACATGGGCTACTGCGAAAGTGCCTGTCATGTTAGTGTCAAACTCAAAGCGCGAGCCTTGGCTAAAGCTGCCGCCTAGATTGCGTTCATTATGTACGCCGGTAATTCGTGCGCGGTTCATGTTCGCAGGGATTCGGTTTTCAAGGTTAGCAATAATGGTATACGAGTTTTGGAATCTTGCAACAGCATTGTTTCTCGCTATAAACTCGAACTCTCCAACCGCCAATACATTACCATCATCAACGTATACGACGCTGATTACAAACTCGCCATTCGTTAAACCTCTTGAGTGGAACTCGCTCAAGAACGCCACCGGCAGCATAGCTTCAAAGATGCCGTTTGCTGAGCGCACAACCAAAGGAGTGCCCGCCTGAACCAAAGCCGCAAGCGAAGAACCTTGAAGAGCAAGCTCGTTATTAGCCGCAACCGTCATGACAACCGCAGGCGTGCCTGCAACATCCGCCGTAGCGAGTGTTGTAAGCTGATTTTGGATACTTGTATGGTTTTGCCTTGCCACGTTTGTTGTTGCTTGATTTTGCACGCTCGGTACTGATGGACTCCAGTTACCGCTACCAACTGACGGAACGTTCGGAGTTGGGTCAGGCTCTGTAGGTGGAGCAGTTATAGTAAGTGTTAGCGATGAGCTAAGCCCGGAGTTAGTGAAATTACCTGTGCCGATAGCTCTAACTTGTACAGTATGCGTTCCTGCGGCAAGCCCTAGTGTCGCAAGGTTAAACGACGTTGCAGGCGCATTAACAACTGCTACCCTTGAGCCGTTTACATAAACGTGGTACGCGGCTGCGTTATTAACAGCGTTCCAGCTTACAACTCTGTCCGTGATGTTAAGGCCGGTTGGGGCCGGGAGCGGTTGTGTTGGCGTAGTGATATTCGCCGGGGTGAATGTGTGGACGACCGCTAAGTCCGCTACGGCATGAGCTGGCATGGTGAAGATGAAGGTATACTCTTCTGCCGAAAATACGTCGCCCGCTGCAACATCATTTATTAAAACATACGGAATGCTATGCCCTAGCGACTCGCTGCTAATACTTATTCCGTGAGTACCTGCTGCTGTAGCTGTGCCATTAAGGGTTACGGTTAATGTTATTTCTTCGCCTTCTGGCTGTGCGCCTACATGAGCGATTGTACCAAAGGCTGTTAAACCGTTTTGAGTTACGTTGTTTGTTGCGAAGCCTATTGGGAAAACATCGGCAGGGTTTACGTTGAAATTGACCATAAAACCTCCCCAAACATTCGCCCCGTCCACATTTATCATTGCCAAATGATTTCTTGCCGATAGACCCATTTCCGGTGCAATAGTAAAAATGTAGTATGAGCCAACCAGTATACTATTTATTGTAGTAGTTGATAATACAAATGAATCTGGCGCGTCTCCAGTTATTAACACACTTAACTCACCAGTTGGTTGATTACCTGTGTTGCTAACTATGACACTTAAAGCTTGTGACGAGTCGTATCCAACAAAAGCTGACGAAAAGGTATATATTCCTGTAACGCTCAGCGATATACCATAAAAAGGTAGCGGAGTATCATCGACCACATTTACGGTTGTAGTCCCAGCACGGCTTGAATCTGCAACAGATACAGCTGTAATAGTAAGTGTAGTTGCTGTTTCGTTTTCGCATATGAACAGCAGGCCGTTTGACGATATAGTAGTTGTTAAAGAATTGTTACCCTCAACACTCCAAATCACCTCTTGAGATGGTGGATGATGAATCCCAGATACAGTTGCAGCGAATTGCTGTGTTGTGCCAAGCTCAACTTCAATATCTGCCGGATATACCCTAACCGTCGAGACGATTGAAGGAGACCTCTCGAAATTAGCCATAACGGTTACTGCATTAGATGGCATTTCAAAATCGGCAGCAGGGAATGTTATATCCCCAACAAAGTCTACACCGTCAATAGTCCAATAGACAAACCGGTAATCTCTGTCTGGAGTAGCCATTAAAGTTAGCGGTGTTCCTACGCTAAACATTCCACCTGTAAAGAATGTTCCGTCTACATTAACAACGGCCTCACCACCAACACTCGCCAGAACCGTCAACGGGAACTCAGGCGTTGGAGGCAACTCTTCGCCTTCAAGAGGCTCAAACGTCAATCTAAACGTCGTATTCCAGCCACTATTACGTATTACTTCAAAGTCTCTCACGCCGTTTTGACCGGCTACTGGAAGGTCTCGCGCGCTGTTTATAAACACGTCAAAAGTATTGCCTTCGGCGTGAACAAGCGGCGGGAAGTTAATCCAAGAGCCATTAGTAGGTGTCATATTTGCCGCAAGGATAAGATCGGCAATATAAACCGTATTTGCAGTAAAGACATGACCCTGCGGCACAGCCTCGCGGACGCCCTCAGAGACCTCTCTAAACCAAGATACACGAGTACGGTTGGCTATACCAGAATTATATGGCGTTCCATCCCACGTTTGTCCAAGTACGAACAAAGGACGCTCGTTCAGATAAGGAGTATATGGGAATACGACATTAGCATCGCTTGGTATTGGGTCGCTATTAAACGGAACAAGCGCGTTTGGCGTTTCATTACAAAAAGCTACATTCCAAGCCTGCGCCCCGGCAGCCGGAGCTGCAAAAGTTCCCCATGTGAATCCTTCGGCGGCATTCATAGGACGCCCATTCGCTCCCGGGTAACCACCTGCGCGTACCCATACACCATAGCTTACTGATAAGCCATCAAACGGATCTTCAGGGTTATCGGCATAAATAGTTGCCGTTACGGTTACGGGCGATCCTTCTGCATTGCCTCTAAACGGCATGATTGCGCCTGTTTGGTTGGAAGTAACGATGTTTAAGTTAGCGTCTACAAGTGCCACGTGGTCACTTGAAACGGTGTATACTACATGGCCAGGGCCATCCCATCCGGTAAGGCGATTTGCCCACGGATAGAAGTTCGGACTATCAGCGCGCGTAACATCTAAGAATGAAAGTGAGACTGTTTCACCAACATTCGAATGTTCAAAGCCTAATTGGTCAATCGGGCCCGGTTGTGGGCGCTCGCCCGGTAGTTGTTCGAAGGTGATTGTGGCTTGCAGAAGATGATTTGCATTTCTTGAGAATGCAATATTTGCAATTCCGTCTTCGCCTGGTGCAGGAAGCCCTGCGATATTAGATACAAATGTGTCAAAAGCAAATCCCGCCGCAGGCATATTAAACCACGTTTGATTGCGTGGGTGCATTGGAGTTGCAAGGAATAGTTCTGCTATATAAACCGTTCCCGGTTGGAAAACGTAGCCGTGAGCCGAATCAAGCGGCACTGGTTGGCGCGGTCCTTCTTCCGGTTGCCAGAACCAACTTACACTAGTGCTTGTCGCAAAAGTGTAGACCGAGCCATCCCAAGTTGTGTTAAACGTCCAATATGGGCGGTCTCCGGCATAAGGCGTATAAGGGAAGCTGATAGGGGCAAGAGGTCTGCCGGTGGTGTTAATAGATGGACCCGGCATTACCGCTGTATTACTAAAGTTAAGATTGTAAGTACGCACCCCATCTACCGGGGCTCTAAATGTTCCCCAAGTAAACGATGGTGAAATAAGAGTGCCGGTTACATATTCGCCAAGGCGCATATTTCCACCATTAGCGCCCGGACCACCGCCGATAACTTGTACGTAGAAGCTTCTTGATTCGCCATCAAACGGGTCGCTTGAGTCAGTGCCGGAAACGCTTGCGGTTATCCTGACAAGCATCGGACCTCTCCATGGCATTATTTCCCCTGTTGTACTATAAGGAATCAATCTAAATCCGCCGGGATAAGCGGCGTTCGCTTCAACAAATCTAATAGGCATATTACCAACGCCTGAATCAGCAATGCTTCGCAAACCACTACCATGGACTCCGCCGTCTATCATATTTAGCGGGAATGTGTCTAAAGATGCGCCGCCGCGAACCGATACTCGGTCTGCTGTATAAACAACAGTTCTACCAGGATAAAGCGGGTCTTCCCACCCTGTAAGTAAGTTGCTCCATGGATAAAAATTCGAGCTGCCTTCTCGAGTGAAATTATAAAAATCAAGTCGTACAATCTCATTTACACTTGAACGCTCAAAACCTAAGCCGAAATGGTCTATTTCAAATATGACAAACCTTGATTCAGCATTATTTACAGCAACAATAAAGTCGCCTGCTTGCAAAAGCTCTGAAGCTGATTTTGGCGTTGCGGCGTTGAAGTCTGCGATGCTGGCAATTGTCGTTCCTTCTGAGAATATAGCAAAAGTGCCACCCATTTTAGCTTCAAGCCCTGAAATTATCTCGCCGATAGTCGTCACTCCTAAAACAAGCGGAACACTATACGGTGAAACTGTACGCATAGGATTATTGACCCTAAATTCTGCGCCCGGAGATTCGAGTTCAGGATAGAAATCATTAACACTCGCTACTCTTGTACTATCAATTACATGCGTAAATCCATTACCCATCATTATATACATGCGGAAGTTTGGATTTGTCAGTTCTTGATATGTAAATGGCTGGACAGGAGCAATATGCGCATCATAACCAAAGCGGACGCGATCTCCGATTGGAAGATATCTAAACTTTGTTCCGCCTTGTCCATGAGGGTTGGTGAGTGATGCTCCCATAAAGTTAAAAGCAGGGTCGATTGTATATGCGATAAAGCCACTTGGCCCACCGATTTGACCACGATCCATACCGCCGATAGGGATTACGCTTGTACCATCTATAGAAAGGCCAAATTCGCCCGGAGCGGTCGGTACCAAGTAAGACTCGAGACGCGTAGGCGTAGCCGTTGCAGCCTCAGTCTCAACGCCCGGCTTAACAACATAAATAATATTATGTGTACCATTTGCACCGGAGAATCTCATAGCGTTTACAAGCTCTTGCATAGGAAGCTCACGATAAACTCGGTCGTTTGCATTAGCGCCTGAACCTGACCATGGCTCATAGCTGATAACGTACCAATTACCGCTTCTTTGTACAACGCCAAGTAGCACTATCAAGTGTCCGTTTGTAGTGCCGTCTACCCTGGAAATAAAGTGAGGGGCACCTGGAACGCCTGAAAACTGTAGCGATAAGCCTACGGCATGTCCGGACACAAGATGCCTAAGTATAGTCTCCATCATTTGGAGATTATCAGTAGCATGTCTATCGTTATACTCAACATGAGCTCTAAGTCCATATGTACCGGCTCCGGCAACGGAGAACTGCCAGTTACCAAAACCATTAAGTTGATAGTCGAATAAGTTAAGCCCGATTTCTTCCATAGGTCTGTAAGGCGTGATGCCTTCCATATTCATAAAGCCGTTTACAATCATACCAATAGTAACGGCAGAACAGTTAACGCCGCCAAGTATAGGCCCTGTGGCCTGCTGAGAGCGCATAGGCATTCCTTGTATGTAGATACCGTGACCTGCACCCGAAGATATTTGCACGGAATGATGAGTGCCTCTA
>Ga0123355_10002804_pt1 | contig 24751 bp, 23 predicted proteins | sample TergutEmb28metaG_3_FD_89872 | JGI IMG/M metagenome (GOLD analysis project Ga0123355, IMG submission 89872) | Embiratermes neotenicus P1 segment gut microbial communities from Petit-Saut dam, French Guiana - Emb289 P1 | ecosystem: Host-associated > Arthropoda: Insects > Digestive system > Gut ...
GCGCTTTGTGACGGGGAAGACGTGGTGATCGGCGGCATCATGCAGCACATCGAAGAGGCCGGCATACACTCCGGCGATTCTTCCTGCGTGTTGCCCGCGGTCGATATCCCCCAACATCTGCTCGAGCGGATGCGGGAGTATACGTTCAAACTAGCGAAAGCGCTGAAAGTCGTCGGATTGATGAACATCCAGTTCGCCATACCGCGACGGCACGGGGGCAACGGGGCAGAAGGCGGGAGAGTCTACGTCCTGGAAGTGAATCCGCGGGCGTCGCGTACGGTGCCTTATGTATCCAAGGCGACCGGCGTGCCCATGGCGAAGATTGCAGCCCGGCTGATGACCGGGCGCAAGCTGCGCGAATTCCTGCCGGAGTTCATCGACCGCCGCGCCGATCTCGATACCGGAAGCTGCTACTACGTGAAGTCCCCGGTGTTTCCCTGGAGCAAATTTCCGGGCGTCGATACGGTGCTCGGACCGGAGATGAAGTCCACCGGCGAAGTCATGGGCGTGGCCGATAATTTTGGTGAGGCGTTTGCCAAGGCGCAGCTCGCAGCGGGGCAAAAATTGCCGACGGAGGGTGCCGTCTTCATCAGCGTGACGGATCAGGACAAGCGGCACGTTGCCCCGGTTGCCCGCAAATTTGTCGACATGGGGTTCAAGATCGTGGCGACGGCGGGCACGGCCGACGTGATCGAGTCCGCCGGCATGAACGTCGAGCGTGTCTACAAAGTGAAGGAAGGACGGCCCAACGTGGTCGACTTTATCAAGGGGCAGCGGATTCAGCTGATCATCAACACTCCCACCGGACTCGAACCCTGGTTCGACGAAAAAGCGATTCGCCGGGCAGCGGTGACGGCACGCATTCCAACGATCACGACGCTGGCCGCCGCGCGTGCCGCTGCGGAAGGGATCGCTGCGTTACAGCGGGGAGTGATCAGAGTGCATGCACTGCAGCACCTGCACGCTGACCGTCATGCCAGCACCCGTTGATTGCCGGCTTCCGGTTCCTCTGAAAAATACCGTAATGTGCCCATGCGCACGTGGCCTCCACTTCCGCCCACTCCTGCTGCCGAACCTCGACCGGGTTTGGGAATCAAGATCGCTATCGCCGTTGGGTTGCTTGGAGTCATGGGTGGAGCGCTGGTCTGGAAGACGGGAAAGAGCACCTACCGCAATCACCAGATCGCATCGGGCGCCGTAGACCGCTTCCCCCACCAGATGAATTTGGGCGACTACGACCGGATCTATGACGAAGCCACCGACGAATTCGGCGCTCGGGGACGCGGGCAGATCTGAAGCGCCTTTTCGAAAAGATTCACGACAAGATGGGCGGTGCCGGGGAACCGAGGGCAGCGGGATTTCACGTCAACTGGCGGAACGGAGTCGTCTGGGTGGATCAAACCTTCAACACGCAGTTCTTGAACGGGCAAGCGCAAGAGTACTTTGTGTGGAAGATCGAGCAAGGTAGACCCCTTCTCTATAACTATCGAATTAACTCGCCCAATCTCGACTAAGCCGCAGGCTCGCTGCATAGTATTCTAGGAGCAGGAGCGCAACCATGCTTCTTCACGGAATTCTTCCGCCGATCACAACGCCGTTCTACCCGGACGGCAACGTCTACTACAAGAAACTCGAACACAATGTGGAGCGGTATTCGCGCACGCCCATCTCCGGCATCGTCGTACTGGGCTCAACCGGGGAGGCGATCATGCTCTCCGACCAGGAGCGTCGGGAGGTTTTGAAGGCGGCGCGCGGAGCGGCTGCGGCGAACAAAGTCCTGGTGGCCGGCACGGGGGTCGAGTCGGCGCTCGAGACGTTACGGCTGACCGAGTATGCCGCCGAACTCGGATACGACGTGGCCATGGTGCGCACGCCGCACTACTACAAGAGGCAGATGGCACCGGCGAACATTCTGGCTTTTTACCGCACCGTGGCGGATCGGTCACCGCTTCCCATGATTATTTACAACTTCCCGCAGGCGACCGGATACGACATTCCCGCCGAGGTTGTGATCGAACTGGCGGAACATTCAAACCTGATTGGCATTAAGGAATCAAGCGGCGACGTCGAGAAAGTGCGCCAGATGGTGGAAGGCACGCGCCACATCAAGCGGAGCGCGAGCGTGACCGAGACCTTCGACGCGGTAACGCCACGAATGATGGCGGGCGCAGCGGCCGGCAATTCCGGCGAGGGCGGGGAACTGGTTCCGCTGGGAGTGCTGTCGGGCGCGGCGGAACCCAAACCGTCGTCTTCCGCTGTTCATGTTGCCGGCAAGATGAAGACGCGGCAAAAGGAAGTCGGATTTCAGGTGTTAGTCGGCTCCGCGCACAAGCTTCAGGCATCGCTCGATGCCGGCTCGGTCGGGGCGATTCTGGCCTTTGCCAGTCCGGCTCCGACCGCGTGCTACGAAATTTATGCCGCGTGGAAAGAAGGTGACCCGGAATTGGCCCGCCTCAAGCAAGCACGGATTTCGAAGGCAGCGCAGCGAGTCGGAGACCTGGGCGTTCCCGGATTCAAGTACGGCATGGATCTGAATGGCTACTTTGGCGGCCCGGCGCGCTTGCCCTTTCTTCCTCTGACGGCTGATTTGAAAGCTGAGATCGAGCATCTGCTGGCAGACATCCGCAACTGATTGTCCCAACCCTTTGGTTGCGGGGCGCGCAGGCTGATCTGCACGGGCCAAACGCCGGAAATCAAAGACGTGATCGATCAGGTTGTGATCCCAGTCACCTGGGCGTATACTCGATTCGAACGAACGTTCGAATTATCCGTCCGCTCGGGGGTTATGGGGAATCCTTCGACCGCAGCCCGCATGTCCGTGCGGCGTCATCGCGCGCTGACGCCGCCTCCGGAGACCCGCTACGACCGGCGCCTGGCTGAGATTCTTACCCACGCCACCGAAGTCTTCTGCAAAAAAGGATATGAGGGCGCCTCGATGCGCGACCTCTCTCGCGCCAGCGGCATGTCGCTCGCCGGTCTCTACTATTACTTCGAGTCCAAAGAGCGGCTGCTGTATCTGATTCAGAAGCACACCTTCTCGACCATCGTCGAGCGGCTCAAGACACGGCTCGAAGGCATGGATAGTGCAGAAGACCGTATCCGCGTTTTCATTCTCAATCACCTGGAATATTTTCTGGCCAACCAGGCCGCGATGAAAGTGCTTTCCCACGAAGCCGAATCACTGAAAAACGGATTCGCGGCGGAGGTGGCTGCGATTAAGCGCGAGTACTACCGGATCTGCGTGGGCCTGCTTGAGGAACTGAAGCGGGAGCGCAGGTTGCAGGTTTCCACGCGCATCGCCGTGCTCAGCCTGTTCGGGATGATGAATTGGATCTATACCTGGCACAACCCCCGGGTCGACGCGGACGCCGTTTCGATCGCGAAGGAAATGGGAGATGTGTTCCTACGCGGTGTGATAGCCAATGGCAAGGGTCGTGGAGAGCGGTGACGATAGTCAGAACAATTCCGGGCTTGCCCGTAGGACGGCCCACAAACAGGAAGGAAAAGGAGTCATTCCATGGCGACGACAACACAGCCGGCAGCCGGCGAAACTTCGAAACCACTGGTCAACTACCGTAGCGATGGCGGCGTGGCCATCATTGAGATGTGCGATCCGCCGGCCAACACCTACACCTATGAGATGAACCGGCAGCTGGATGACGCGATCCTGAAGGCGCGCATGGACAATGACGTCTACGTCATGGTCGTAACCGGGGCGGGCGACAAGTTTTTCTCAGCAGGCGCCAACATCAAGATGCTTTCCAGCGTTGATCCGACCTTCAAATATTACTTTTGCCTGCATGCGAATGAAATGTTGCTGCGTCTCGAACACACCCCCAAGCTAGTGATTGCAGCCATCAACGGCCACTGCGTGGGTGGAGGACTTGAAATCGCGATGGCGGCCGACATCCGCATCGCGCGAAAAGATGCCGGAAAGATTGGCTTGCCGGAGGTGAACCTCGGCGTCCTTCCGGGAACCGGAGGCACGCAACGGCTGTCCCGGCTGGTAGGGAAGAGCAAAGCCATTGAATTGATGGTGACGGGCAACACCTTCTCATTCGAAGAAGCGCTCGAACTCGGCGTGATCAACGACATCTTCGAGCGGGAAGGTTTCATGGAGAACATCATGGAATATGCGCGCCAGTTCTGCCCGCCGAACAAGGCTGCGAAAGCGGTCGGCCGTATCAAGCGCGCGGTGCAGACCGGCTGGGAGATTCCCATGGAGTCGGGTTTGGCCGTGGAACGCGAGAATCAACAGTTGCTGTTCCAGAGCGAGGACGCGAAGGAAGGCCTAGCCGCATACGTGGAGAAGCGGCCGGCAACATTCAAAGCGAAATAGCTCCCCCCGGGGGCGGACGCCTCGCCCGTCCCCGCAGAGCGCCAACGACTCTAGAAGCAGAGAGGTTTGAGCATCATGCCGGGCAAAGTGGCAAAAATCGGAACGTTCAGTGAGTGGGTTGGCTTGTTCAACGACTGGCGCAAAGAGATTGGCGTCAACACTGACGACATCGAAGCTTTCCACTTCGATACTCTTTATGGCGCGGTCGAGACAGAAGACATTGAGTTTGGCCATTACAAGGGCCGCCGCAAATGGGAGAACCTGCGGCAGATTCCAACGCAGCAGATGCGCGACGCTCTCATGAACATGATCGTCTACCAGGGCGACACCGAGTTTGCCAGCGTCGAGCAGCAGCGCAATCTGCTCGAAAACGCGCCCACCGATTGGGACCGCCGCGCCATTACCCGCGTCATGATTGAAGAAATGCGTCATGGCTGGCAGATGTGCGCGCTGCTGATCGATTTCTTCGGCCACTCGGGCAAGGTCGAGGCGCAGAAGCTGCTCGAGCGGCAAGCGTTTGACAACCAGCGTCTGCTGGGGGCGTTCAATGTCGACGTCGACAATTGGATGGACTTCTTCACCTACACCGATTTCGTCGACCGTGACGGCAAGTTCCAGTTGCAGATGCTGAAGTACTCTGCCTTTGCTCCGCTCGGGCGCTCGATGTCATACATGCTGCGCGAAGAAGCGTTTCACATGGGCACGGGCAATGACGGGCTGCGCCGCATCGTGGAAGCCGGAGTGATTCCCGCGTGGCTGATTCAGAAGTACCTCAACAAGTGGATCTCCAGTTCCTACGACCTTTTCGGCACTGATCATTCTTCGTCCGCGCACTGGGCGTACGTATGGGGAATCAAAGGACGTTACGACGAGCCCCGGAACGACAAGGCAGCGGATCTCGACGATCTGAACGACTACAATCGCCATCTCTATCGCGAAGAGGTGGCGGGGCTCGTCGAGCGGTTCAACCATTGGCTGAAGCCGGGTGAGCCCAGGCTCTATGCCCCCGATATCAAATTCAACCGATTCATCGGCCGCTGGGCGAATCAGAAATTCCACGCCCAGAGCGGCGAACCGCTGGAGGATGGCGCTTACGCGGAACATCTAGAACAGTACATGCCCACCGCCGAGGACAAAAAGCTGCTGCTCGAGACCATCGGGACCGAGAAGAAATGGATTGCGGAGAAGACAGGGGCACGCGATCCGCTGGAAACAATCGGCGAAGTGAGAAAGTCGGCGATTAACCTGTAGAACCAGATGAACACGACGGCGATGGACCCCAAGTTGATGCGAATCTCTCTGGACATTGAAGGCCCGGTTGCGCGAGTGGCTTTGCGGAACCCGCCGCTGAACGTGATTGACATCGCCATGATCGAAGAGTTGGCACGGACGCTGGCGGGACTCGAGGCGCGCACGGACCTGGCGATCATTCTGTTGCGCGGGGAGGGGAAGGCCTTCTCGGCAGGCGTCGATGTCGCGGCGCACACTCCCGACAAAGTCGAAGAGATGCTCGGAAAGTTTCACTCCGTGATCCGCGCGCTTGTGGGTGCGAAGAAAGTCACAATGGCAGCGGTTCACGGCCACTGCCTCGGCGGTGGCGCAGAACTGGCGATGGTCTGCGACATGGTCTACACCACCGAAGATGCGCAGTGGGGATTCCCGGAGATAAAACTTGGCTGCTATCCACCGGTGGCTTCGACGGCGCTGGCGACGCTGGTGGGGCAGAAGAGAGCGGCGGAGCTGATCCTGACCGGGCGCACGATCAATGGCAAGGAGGCGGCGGAAATCGGATTGGCAACCGTTGGGGTGGAAGAGGCTGAGCTCGCTGGGGCTGTGGGGGAATGCATCTTACGCTTGCTCACCCTCAGTCCGGCAACCCTGAGCATCGCAAAAAAGGCGTCTTACGCCTGGGATTCGATGCACTTCGACAAGGGCTTAGCCCGCGCCGAGAAGATCTATTTCGAAGATCTGATGAAGACCGCCGATGCCAACGAAGGCATCCGCGCCTTTATCGAAAAACGGCAGCCCAGGTGGCGGGGCCAATAAGGAGTGGTGCGATGGATTACGAAATCAGCGCCGAAGAAGTAAAGAGCAAGCTGGACGCGCGCGAAGCCTTTACCCTGCTCGACGTGCGCGAACCTTGGGAGTTCGAAACCGCGAAGATTGCCGGCGCCAAGCTGATGCCCATGGGCGACGTGCCGTCGCGTGCGCATCAGGAGCTGGATCCCGACGATCATATCGTCGTGATGTGCCACCATGGCGTGCGCTCGATGAATGTGACCGCCTGGCTGCGAGAGCGAGGGTTTGAGAAGGCACAATCCATGCGTGGCGGCATCGATGCCTGGTCGCGGCGTGTGGATGGGAGTGTGCCCGTGTACTGAACAGACTATGAGCCACGAGCAAATCGGGATCACTTGCCCTTCCGTGCTCATGGCTCACTGTTCATGGCTTAGTGCAATGAAAAAAGAACTCATCCAACTTCGCGTGAATGGCCGCGATCAGGAAATTGCCATCGAGTCGAACGCGCTGTTGCTGGATGTTCTGCGGCAGCAGTTCGACCTAACGGGCTCCAAGCGCGGCTGTGATGATTCCTCATGCGGTGCCTGCACGGTGCTGGTCGACGGTATGGCCATGATGTCGTGCACCCTGCTTGCTGCCAGCTGTGAAGGACAGGAAATTACCACCATCGAGGGCGTGAGCGAGCACGGCAGCCTGGCGGCCATTCAGAAAGCCTATGGCGACTGGGGCGGCGCGCAGTGTGGATACTGCACGCCAGGCTTCATTATGACAGTTAAGTCACTGCTCGCCGAGAATCCGAATCCATCCGAAGGGGAGGTTCGGGCCGCGCTCAGCAGCAATCTGTGCCGCTGCACTGGTTACAACCAGATGTATGAAGCGATCCGCTCGGCGATAAAGGCTGAGCGTCAGGCGGTGGCGAAGTGAGAATCTGGTGCGGGCAAGGGGCAGATTGCTCCTCGAAATCGTTCATCGAAATGACCCATGGGCAACAACTTTTCCATCATTGGCAAGCCTAGTGCGATGGTCGATGCCGCCGGGAAGACCACGGGGGCGGGCAAATACACCGACGACCTCCGCCTGCCCGGTATGCTGGTTGGCAAGATTCTGCATTCTCCGTACCCGCACGCACGCATCAAGAGCATTGACGCGAGCCGGGCCGAGAAACTCGACGGAGTTGTCGCGGTTGTTGTAGGCAAGGATGCACCCAATCCATACGGCATTCTTCCGGTCGGGCATGACGAGCATGCCCTCGCGCTCGACAAGGTCCGCTACGTGGGCGACAACGTGGCGTGCGTGGTAGCGACATCGGAGGCAATCGCCGAGACGGCTCTCGAACTGATCGCCGTGGATTACGAAGTCCTGCCGGCCTACTTCGAACCGGAAGAGTCGATGAAGGCCGAAACCGATCTCATTCACGACAACAAGCCGCACAATCTAGAGAAGGATTATCACCACGTATTTGGCGACCCCGACAGGGGATTTGCCGAGGCCGATGAGATCGCCGAAGCCCGCTTCAGCGCCAACGAAGTAACGCATGCGGCGATGGAGCCGCATGCGACCCTGGCGTCGTTTGAGATTGATCCGCATACCGGGAAGCGGGGGCGGCTGACAGTCTGGTCTTCGACGCAGGTCCCCTATTACCTGCAGCACAAGCTTTCGCTCGTACTCGAAATGCCGATGCAGCAGATTCGCGTGATCAAGCCCCTTGTCGGCGGCGGCTTCGGTGGCAAGAGCGAAGTCATTCCGCTCGAGATTATCGCGGCCATCGCCGCGCGCAAGGCCGAGGCGCCAGTCAAGATCACCTATACCCGCGAGGAGGTGTTCTGGGCGCACCGGGGACGGCCCCGGACCATCATCGATTTGAAAACGGGAGTGAAGCACGACGGCCGCATCACCGCCGTCAAAGCGCGCGTCGTGCAGGATGGTGGTGCTTACTGCTCTTACGGCGTGGTCACGATTCTTTATTCCGGGGCGTTATTGGGAGCTCTTTACGACATCGGAAACATTCAATTTGACGGCTACCGTGTCCTAACGAACAAACCGGCCTGCGGCGCGATGCGCGGGCATGGAACAGTGAATGTGCGCTTCGCATTTGAATCGCAACTCGACGAACTGGCCGTGAAAATCGGCATGGACCCGGCTGAGATTCGGCAACGGAATTTGCTCCAACCACCGTGCGTTACCGTCAACGGCCTGCGTGTCGAGAGCTACGGCTTGCCTGAATGCATCGAGAAAACCGTCGAGCGCTCCGGCTGGAACGAACGCAAGGGGAAGCTGCCCAAGGGCCGCGGAATTGGGATCGCATGCAGCCACTATGTCAGCGGCGCGGCCAATTCAATCATTCGCTCGGACATGCCGCATTCGACGGTGAATATCAAGATCGATCGTGACGGGGGCGTGGTCGTATACACCGGTGCCTCGGAAATCGGGCAGGGATCGGATACGATGACCGCCCAGGTTGCCGCCGAGGTGCTGGGATGCTCTCTCGGTCGAGTACGGGTTGTGGCTGCCGACACCGATCTCACGCCCATCGACATTGGATCGTACTCCAGCCGCGTAACCTTTATGGCCGGCAATGCCACGCTGCGCGCGGCGGCGGAAGTGAAGAAATTGATTGCGGCGGCGGCAGCCTGGAAAATGGGATGTGGCGTCGAGGAACTTGTTTTTCGCGACGACCGAGTATCGAAGGGTAGCCAGGAAAGACTGCCCGCCGAAAACCCGAGCGGACCGGGCTCTTCGACTTCGCTCAGGCCAGGCTTCGGGGAGCGTCTGTCCCCACCTGGTCCGTCGTCTTCTCAGGCTCGCGAGCAAGCCTCGGTCAGCGGCCGGGTGGAAGGCCAGATTTTACGCGGATCGCTGCAGCAGAAGCGCAAAGATGAGGGCCCCAAAGACCAGATGACCTTTGAAGAAGCGGTCGTCGGCGCGATCGATTTCCACGGCGCACTTACGGGGACCGGTTCTTATGCCCCTCCACCCGAGGCTCGAGGTGGCAAACACAAGGGTGCCGGAGTCGGCCCTTCGCCGGCCTATTCCTACTCCGCGCAGGTGGCTGAAGTCAGTGTCGATGAAGAGACGGGCGAAGTCACCGTGCACAAGGTTTGGGCCGCGCACGATTGCGGACGAGCGCTGAATCCGGTTTCCGTCGAGGGACAGATCATCGGGTCCGTCTGGATGGGAATGGGGCAGGCCCTGACGGAAGAGATGGTATGGAAAGACGGCATGCTGATGAATCCCGGGTTGCTCGAATATCGCAGCCCGTCGTCGATCGAATCTCCCGAGGTCGAACCGATTATCGTCGAGAGCATTGATCCCGAGGGCCCATTCGGAGCCAAGGAATCGAGCGAGGGATCGCTGGCCGCGACGATTCCTGCGATTGCCAATGCGATTTACGACGCTGTGGGCGTGCGGCTGCACGAGTGTCCCTTTACCCCCGAGAGGGTGCTGGCTGCACTGCGGGCTAAGCAGAAGGCGAAGTCCCTCAACCTGACCGGAGGTGTTGATCCGAGCAGGCCTGTGGGTTTCCGCGAGCATGGTGGCTCGCTCTGGTTTAAGGGCAAGGGCCCGGAGCGTCACGCGCTTGACCGGTCGCGTTCGGAGACGTCAGTCGGAGGTGCGGATTGAGCCTGCCTCCATTCAAACTTCTGCGGCCGCGATCGGTTGAGGAAGCTATCGAGTTTCTCGCGAGGCATTCCGGCGGTACTGACGCGAGTCAGCCGCCCGCGCCAACACCGGGCGGGAGGGACCCTTCGGCTTCGCTCCGAGGCTTACCAGGGCGCCCATCCCCCCACGATTCGTCGTCTATTCGAGTGCTCGCCGGCGGCACCGACCTGATTCCCTCGATGCGGCAGAAGCTGTTCGAGCCGGAGTGGGTTCTTGACTTGCGCGGGATCTGCGCGCTACGCGGCCTCAGGCGGCTTCCTGATGGGGGCGTGGAACTTGGCGCTCTGACCACGCTTCGCTCCATCGAGCGTTCCGACTATCTTCGCCAGCACTATCCAGTGCTCGCTGAAGCAGCAGCCACGGTGGCTTCTCCCGTCTTGCGCAACATGGGCACAATCGGTGGAAACATCTGCCTCGACACGCGCTGCCTGTGGTACAACCAGTCGCTCGCCTGGCGCAAGGGATGCGGGTTCTGCATCAAGAAAGATGGGGATCTCTGCCATGTGGCGCCCGGGGGTACGAAGTGCTGGGCGGCCTTTTCGGGGGACACGCCTCCGGCGTTGCTCTGCCTGAATGCGGAAATCGAGATCGCCAGTCCGGACGGCGTTCGCCGCGTACCCCTGGGCGATTTCTACACCGGTCTCGGCGACAGCTACCGTAAGCTGCGGGCGACTGAGCTGGTCACCCGCGTCTGGCTTCCGGCCTCCTCCTCTGGCTACCGCGGTGTCTACCGGAAACTGCGCGTTCGCGGATCGATCGACTATCCACTGGCCGGCGTAGCGGTTGTGGTCAAACGCTCGAACGGCCAGGTTGCTGATGCGCGCATCGGCATCACTGCGATGAATCCGGCTCCCTTGTTAGTTAAAGGCGCAACGGAGCTGCTGGCGGGCAAAACCATTGACAGTGCGCTGGCTGAAGCTGCCGGCGATTTGGCCGCAAAGATTTCGAAACCTTTGACAACGTCCGCCCTCACTCCGGAGTATCGTCGGGAGATGGTTCGCGTGTTCACCAAGAGAGCTGTGCTGGCGGCCGCGGGAGTGGCGAAGGAAAACTAGGCGAGTTTCGCGGGGAATCGGGAATGGCCAAATACCACATCGCTCAAGTCAACGTTGGTCGAGTCAAGGCAACTCTCGAGGATCCTCGAATGAGCGGATTCGTCGAACGACTCGATGAAATCAACGCACTTGCCGACAACAGCCCGGGCTTTGTGTGGCGCCTCCAGACGCCTGCGGGCAATGCGACCTACTTTCGACCCTATCCCCACGACGACCACATCCTGATCAACATGTCGGTTTGGGAGACAATGGAATCGCTTCGCCACTACGTCTACAAAACGGCTCATGCAGAACTTCTTCGACAAAGAGAGGCGTGGTTTGAGAAGTTCTCGGGAATATACATAGCTCTCTGGTGGGTGCCGGCGGGACATCGTCCTGGCATGGACGAAGCGACGAAGCGCCTCTCCCACCTGGCACAGCAGGGGCCGACCGAGTACGCCTTCACCTTCAAGACCACGTTCGAGCCTGACGAGCAATTCCAGCAAGCGATCGACTGGTCGTCGTTTCTCCCCTGTCCTGCGGCCTAGCAGCTAGCTTGGCAAATGAATTGCGCTGTTCGGCCTTCTCGCCGTAACAGCTCCTTCGTGGGCCAATCGACGTGGAAGCACGCTAAATGCTGAAGACCGACCGTTTCTTTTTCACGATAGAATAGCCGATCCGTTGTCGCTGAAGAAGGATTACCAGCTGATGCTGCCGGTGAGCGAAAGAACCGCCAGGCGTAAAGTGGAGCGCCGCAAGCTCCACGACCAAGTGCCGATCAACCAGCGGCAAGGAGGTGAACACTTCTACAGCCGCGTGTCACGGCTGCTTGTCATGGCCGTGCTGTTGACGATTATCGCGGCCCCTTCCCTCCTGCCTAAATATAGCGTTACCGATCCCGACATCTGGTTGCACCTGAAAGTCGGCGATTGGGTCATCGAACACCGCGCCGTCCCTCACAGTGGGATTCTCTCCGGCACCGTCGCAGATCGCCCCTGGGCTGCCTACAGCTGGCTCTATGAGGTGTTGCTCTCGATTTTTCATTCCCGATTTCATTTAGTGGGCATTGCGGTGTATGGCTTGCTACTGACCCTGGCGGCGGCCTACAGCGTAGTTTGGATGACACGCCGCCTTTCAGGTTCCTTCTGGAGAGCCTGTCTGCTCACAACGGTCTGCTGTGCGGCGTTCCTCTTCAATGTGCTCCCACGGCCGGTGTTCTTCTCGATGACATTCTTCGCGGTCACTCTCACTCTCCTGCTGGAAGCCAGGCGGAGTGGGCAGCCACGTTTCCTCTACTGCCTTCCGCCACTGTTCGTGCTATGGGTGAACGCGCACATTCAGTTTGTGTATGGGGTAGTGGCAGTAGCGGTTTTCGTGGGAGTTGGTCTGGCGCAGCACTGGGCGGCCCGTCGAGGATTCATGACCGATTCCCTTGTGCCACCTACGTTGCCCGCGCGTACGCTATTGCTCACTCTGGGAGCGTGCCTGCTGGCAACCTGCATAGGCCCCTACTCCTACCACCTGTATGCAGTGGTATTCGACTATGCGTCGTCGATGTACCCCTTCACCTACATCCGTGAATTTCAAGCACTTGGTTTCCGCAGGTACACAGATTTCGTCCAGTTGCTGTTGACCGGATTCGCTTTCTTTGCTTTGGGACGCGCGAAAAAGTTGGACCCTTTTCTGTTGGCGTTATTGATCATCGCCAGCGTCGTGGGCTATCGAACTCAGCGGGATTCTTGGTTCGCGTGCATCCCTGCAACGGCGTGCTTGGCTATGTCATTCGATGGGACGAAACGCGAGAGCAAGGAAACAATCGGGGAAAAGGCAGGGTTTGCAGTCGCCCTGACTCTGCTCATTCTCCTCTATGCCCGTCTCATGGACGTAACCAGTGCAAATCTTCGTCTTGCAGTAGCCCAAGTTTATCCCGTACAGGCGATCAATTTCCTGCGCGACCACCCACAAAAGGGACCACTCTATAACACCTACGATTGGGGTGACTTCATCACCTGGTACATGCCCCAGTACCCGGTGGCCATCGATGGGCGAACTGATCTCTACGGTGACGAGATCGACACCCGATTCTACGCCACGGAGAATGGCGATGCGTCCTACGTCGACGATCCTTACTTAGGTCGAGCCAACCTTTTCCTAGTTCCGAAGCGGAAAGCGATCTCCCGGCTGCTGGCGTCGGACCCGAAATTCAATCTGATCTATGAAGATTCGCTGGCGATGGTGTTGGTGAGGCGCTAGCGATAGCTAGGGTTGGAGTTCTCCAGGGACGGCACGGTTCGCGGCAGGCTGGTAGAATAGCCGGCGCCGACCAATTCTCTTGATCACCGACTGTCATATTCATATCGCGCCGATGGAGATGTTCAAGCCGCAGGCGCTTGAACTGATGAAGAAAAAACGCCCCAACTTCGCCCAGATCGTCGAATTCTGCCGCTCGCCCAAGGCCTTTCTCAAGTTTATGGACGCCAGTGGTATCGACCGGGCAATGCTCATCAATTACGTCGCGCCCGAGGTGATCGGCTTTACCAGCGGAGTCAATCAGTACGTGGCGGACTACGTGAAGGAAGACCCAAAGCGGTTGCTGGCGTGTGGCAGCCTGCATCCGCGGCACACCACGAATGTGTTAGCGGACGTAGAGCAGATCCTGCGACTCGGGCTCCAGATGATCAAGATTCATCCGCCGCACCAGTTGCTGTTTCCCAATGACTATCTAAGCGGCGCAAAGGAATTGGAAATCATCTACCGTGCGACGGAAGCCAACGGCATCCCGGTGATGTTCCACACCGGAACATCCATCTTTCCCGGTGCGCGGAACAAATATGGCGATCCCATTTATGTCGACGACGTCGCCGTCGATTTTCCCAAGTTGAAGATTCTGCTGGCACACGGCGGACGCCCACTCTGGATGCAGACCGCGTTCTTCCTTGTCCGGCGGCACCCCAATGTTTATCTCGACATCAGCGGTATCCCCCCGAAGACCTTGCTCACGTACTTTCCCCGCCTGGAAGAGATCCGGGACAAGACATTATTCGGTACCGACTGGCCTGGCCCCGGGGTGCCGGACATTAGGAAGAATCTCGATGATTTCCGCGCACTTCCACTGAGCGAGCAGGCACAGCAGCAGATTCTGAGCAAGACCGCGTTGACGATCTGGCCCGCCTAGGTTTATCCCACAAAGGAGAAAGTCACTCCCAGAGGCGGGAACCATTCTCGGTGGAAAGGGATTGCTACCTTCCGGCGGTCGCTCCTGCGGCTTTCTTACCCATCAATTCATCGGCCAAGGCCGTCGCCCCGTAGAGCTTACGGAGTGCCTCCTGGATTCCCCGGGAATCAACCGAGATGGCGCGCCCTTGAAGGTCGTTGTAAGCGAAATTCCAGGGTAGCGATTGCATATTGCCATCGAAGATAATTCCCACCACCTCGCCTTTCGTGTTCACCGTAGGAGAGCCGGAGTTGCCCCCGATAATGTCTGCCGTCGACACAAAGTTCAAGGGAGTCTTAAGGTCGAGCTTTGACTTCGCCTTCAGCCAACTCTGCGGGAGTTGGTAAGGCGGTTGGCTGCCGTGTGCAGTTGCATGTTCAAACGCCCCACCGATGGTGGTGGCAAATGGAATCGCCTTCCCATTTTCCTCATAACCCCTCACGGCTCCATAGCTCAGTCGAAGAGTAAAGGTAGCGTCTGGGGGTTCGTTAAAGCCGCTCTTAGCGAAGCGAGCCCTGGCGATAACTGCGCCGTCCCGCCGGACCACGGAGTCGACTTTGTCGTCAAACTCCTTACGGGCGGCACGTGCGTCCGGATCAATCGCCCGCATCGCCACGATGAGGGGATCGGTGCTCGCGTCTATGGCCGCCTGCCCGCCTTCGTACAATTGCTTGCGAACCGTAACGTCGGCGAGTTTGGTATTGGCAATGAGATCCTTCGCCGCTTCGGCCGGAGTCTTTCCCGCGAGCACTTTTTCGACAACGGGTTTGTCTTTCCCCAACCGTTCCTGCATTTCCCCGAGCGAGTCTGCCAGAGTTGCGGTTTCAAGATTGGTGTAGATCGGCTCGGTGGAAAACAGTTGCTGCTCGAGCGAGGGCAGAGCGGAATCCCGGTACTCGCGCAAACGGTCTGCATTTGGCTTCGGCTTCTCGGCAGCGGCGCGAACCAGCGTCCGGGCGATCTGTGCCAGCCGCGACGAGAACCCGCGCAGGCGCTCCAGATAGATCAGGTTGTTGTAAATGTCGTTCTGCACCTTCATGGCCTGGGCAATCTCTTCCCACGGGTCAGCTGCCCCGGAATTGTTCGGGTTACCTTTAAATGAAACCCGCTGCTTGGCTTCATCGGCAGCCTTCTCGTCCATGATCGATTTGTCTAACAACCCGGACTGATAACCGGTAATCGCTTTTTGCGAATTCCGCAGTCCGAAGAGTTGTTCCTTAGCAACCCGGGCATTCTCTTCCGACTGCCTGCTGAAGTCCTCCAGCAGGGCGATACGCCGAGCGAGAAACTTCAAGGTCGCCGGGTACTGCAGATCCCGCAGAGACTCCAGTTGGGCCATGGTGAGCAGCCGCCCCGTGCTCCCCGGATGCCCGGAAACGAAGATCAACTCTTCCTCTTTTACACCCGTGGGCGACCACTTCAGATAGTTGTCGAGGTGCACCGGCTTGTCATTCTCGTAGACCCGGAAGAAGGTAATGTCGAGGTCGTAGCGCGGATAGTTGAAGTTGTCGGGATCACCGCCGAAAAATGCGATATCGAACTCGGGCGCGAACACCAGCCGCACATCGGTGTACTTCTTGTATTTGTAAAGGTTATAAACCTCGCCGGAGTACAAAGTGACAACGTCGCAACGAAGTCCAGTTGCGGTTGTGCAATCCTTCTCGACCTGAGACATCGATGCGCGCTGGGCCGCACCGGCCTCGGCGGCCGACATTCCCGGCTTTACCCCAGCGTTGATTTTGGCAGTGACATCCTCGATGCCCACCAGCTGGTTCAGTTCCAGGTCCGGGCACTTGGCTTCTTCCGCCTGAGTCTTCGCATAGAATCCGGTTTTGATGTAGTCGTGGCCTGCGGAGGAGAGTTGCTGCACGCAGGCAGCGCCCACATGATGATTCGTGAAGGTCAGGCCGTCGGCCGATACAAACGATCCCGATCCGCCGTTGTTAAACCGCACGGACGACAGCCGCACATGATCGAGCCACGGCTCGGTCAATTCGAAACCGTACGTGGCCTTGATCTTGTCTTTCGGGGGGGCGTTGTAGAGCCACATGCCCTCGTCGGCAGTCGCCAGGGTCGAGAAGACAAAGGTGAACGCAAACACAATGGAAAGAAAGCGTTTCATTGGGGGATGATGCCTCCATCCGGAGTATGACGAGTTCCAAGAGCGCCGCAGAGAGCTTTGGGCCAACGTTTTAATATACGCTGTAGAAAAGCGGCCAGCAAAAAATGGGCCGATAACTCCGTTCGAGGCGCGGACTCCCGCTTCTGGCGGATCGCTCTGCGCGTCATCTTTATGGGGTTCGCAATGACCGGTTGGAAACTTCCGCGCCTTTCAGGTATAAGAAAAGGTTGCATCCCGCGCCAGCCCTCGCGCGGTCGGGCAACGCAATCACCATTGAAGAGAGGCGAATGTCCAGCGTGACCACAACTCATGCTCCCAAAGGGCTCGAGGGAGTCGTTGCCACAAATTCCAATATCTGTTACATCGACGGCGATCGGGGTGTGCTCGCCTATCGCGGCATCGACATCCACGAACTCGCCGACCATTCGAACTTCGAGGAGACCTGCTATCTGCTCTGGTACGGCAAGCTGCCGACGCACTCGGAGTTGCGGGAGTTGCACGACCGGTTGGTCGAGGAACGCAAGCTGGACGCGTCCATCATCACGCTTCTGCGCAACGCTCCTCGCCACGCTTTGCCCATGGATGTTCTGCGGACCGTGGTTTCTGCTCTCTCGTTTTACGACCCGGAGGAGAAAAGCAACGACCGCAAGGCCAACTTCGCCAAGGCCATCCGCCTGACTTCACAAATCGCGATGATCGTGGCTGCTTACGATCGCCTGCGCAAGGGGCATTCGGTCGTCGCACCCGACCGCTCACTCTCACATGCGGCGAATTTCTTGCTGATGTTGAATGGCAAGCACCCGTCGACGACGGCAGAACGAGCTCTCGACATCGCTCTGATTCTTCACGCTGACCACGAGTTGAACGCTTCCACCTTTGCCGCACGGGTAACCGCTGCGACTCTGTCCGACATGCACTCGGCCATTACGTCGGCGATCGGGGCGCTGAAAGGCCCGCTGCACGGCGGCGCCAACGAGGCAGTGTTCCACATTCTCGAGGCGATTGATGAATCCGGCGCTGATCCCATTGAGTACGTGAAGGGCATGCTGGCGCAGAAGAAGAAGATTCCCGGCTTCGGTCACCGCGTCTACCATACCGAAGATCCGCGCGCGACCCACCTTCGCGTCATGTCTCGTGATTTGGGCAATTCCAGTGGCCAGGCCAAGTGGTTCGAGATTTCGCACAAGATCGAAGGGTTTGTGAAGGCTGACAAGAAACTGAATGCGAATGTCGACTTCTACTCGGCTTCCACCTACCATACGCTGGGAATAGACGTGGATTTGTTTACCCCCATATTCGCCGTTTCCCGCATCAGTGGATGGGCTGCCCACGTCATCGAGCAACTCGATGACAACCGCCTGATCCGCCCGCGCGCGGAGTATCTGGGGCCGGAATATCCCAGCCACTACGTGCCGATCGACCAGCGCTAGCGGTATTTCGTCCAAGTGCTGTTCATTCAGTGACTCGGGTCCCGCAGCACACCCCGGCCGAGCGAGCCGAGCAACGCTCCCCGGCTTTCGATCCAGAGTGCAATCTTAGGTCTCCCTTCGTAAATCCCGTAGAATAGAAGCGGGTACGGTATGCACCGCGTCTACCTCGACAATAACGCCACCACCCCGGTTCTACCCGAGGTGTTCGAGGCCATGCGCCCTTATTTCGAGGAGCGCTTTGGCAACGCCTCGTCTATCCATCATCATGGGCAGGAGACAAGGGCCGCGGTCGAGGACGCCCGGGAATCGGTGGCCGAGTTGCTGGGCTGCGGTTCTTCCGAGATTGTCTTTACCAGTGGCGGCACCGAGAGCGATAACCTCGCCATTGCCGGATGGGTCGCCTCAGGCGATCACGTCATCACCTCGAGCGTTGAGCATCACGCAGTACTGCATGCCTCTAAGCATCTGGAACAACTGGGCTGTGAGGTGACGGTTCTCCCGGTCGATAGCCGGGGTCGGATCGATCCCGCGCAGGTGTGCCGGGCGCTTCGGCCAAACACCAAGCTGATTTCCGTGATGATGGCAAACAACGAGACCGGAGTCGTCCAGCCGGTTGACGATATCGGGAAGATCGCCCGACAGGCGAACGTCCTTTTCCATACCGACGCCGTGCAGGCTGCGGCCAAAGTGCCCATCCATGTTCGCCGTATCGGCTGCGATGCACTCTCCATCTCCGGGCACAAGATTCACGCTCCCCAAGGTGTCGGCGCGCTTTACGTGAAGAAGGGAACTCGCCTCGAACCCCTGTTCTATGGTGGTCGGCATGAACGCTCGCGCCGGGCGGGAACCGAAAATGTCCCGGGAATTGTGGGGCTCGGCAAGGCTGCCGAACTCGCCAGGCTAGCCCTTGATCGTGGCGACGACAACAAGATGGCCGCGATGCGCGACCGCCTGGAGCAGGGGATTCTGGCGCAGGTCGCTGAAACCGGCGTCAACGGCGAGGCTGCCGCTCGCGTCCCGAACACGACCAATATCCGCTTCGATGGGATCGAGGGAGAGGCGCTGGAGATCGCGCTCGACCTCAAAGGATTGGCAGTTTCGACTGGAGCCGCGTGCTCGTCGGGAGCGATCGAGCCGTCGCACGTGCTGATCGCGATGGGCCTGCGCCCGGATCAGGCACGCGCCTCGATCCGCTTCAGTCTCGGCAAGCAGACCACGGAATCCGACATCGATTTTGCGCTGGCACTTGTGCCCCAGACCGTCGCACGACTGCGGGAGATTTCGCCGAAATACAAAACGCGAGCGGTGAGCACTTAGCCATTCGCATTCAGCCATTCGGGAGTGAAACAGGCTCAATACGAAGTGCCCACGGCTAAGGGCTGTGGGTTTGAATCATCCGGTACGCGGTTCGCCAGAAGGTAACCAGTTAGGAGCTTAGAGCTGAGCACAAATATCATCGCTGTTGCCATGTCGGGCGGTGTGGACTCGTCCACCGTCGCCGCCGTGCTGCGCGCCGAGGGGCAGAACGTGATCGGCCTGACCATGCAACTCTGGAACCAGCGCCGCCTGGCCGGCCGCGAGGGCATGCCCGAGTCCGTCGAGGGACGATGCTGCTCGCTCGACGATGTCTATGACGCACGCCGCGTCGCCACCCAGATCGGGATCCCCTACTACGTGGTCAATCACGAGGAGCGCTTCGAGCGCGACGTCGTGCGTCCATTCGTCGAAGAGTATCTTTCGGGACGTACCCCGATCCCCTGCAGTCTTTGTAACAATCACTTGAAGTTTGACCAGTTACTTATTGTTGCCCAACAGATTGGCGCCGAGCGAGTGGCCACGGGCCATTATGCCCGCGTGGCTTACGATGAAACTCGTGGCCGCTGGCTGCTCAGCCGTCCGGCGGACCATAGCAAGGATCAGACGTACTTTCTGTTCGGCCTCACGCAAGAGCAGCTCAGCCGAACGCTGTTTCCGCTGGGCAACATGACGAAGCCACAAGTCCGCGAACTCGCGACCCAGTATGGCCTGGCGATCGCTGAGAAGCGCGACTCGCAGGAAATCTGCTTCGTGCCCGGCGGCGACTACAAGCGCTTCATCGATGCCTACCTTGCCGAGCAGGGCGAGAGCCTGCCCGACACGGCCGGCGACTTAGTCACCACAAGTGGCGAAGTCATCGGTGAGCACTCCGGCATCCACAACTTCACCGTCGGCCAGCGCAAGGGACTCGGCGTGGCCACCGGTTCTCCGCTTTACGTCATCCAAGTCAGCGGTGCGAATAAGCAGGTGATTGTCGGACGAGATGATCATCTTTATTCGCGCACGCTGCGTGCCAAGCGGGTGAACCTGATCGCGGTCGACGACCTGCGGGAGTCGATGCGCGTCACGGTAAAGATACGGCACCGACACGAACCTGCGCCAGCTCTGATCGAGAAGGCGGGTGACGGCGAGATTCTGGTGACGTTCGACGAGCCGCAGCGTGCGATCACGCCGGGACAAGCTGCAGTTTTTTACCATGGGGACGTCGTAGTCGGCGGCGGCTGGATTGGGTAGGTGGGCCGGCAGGAGTGCGGGACCGCGCGACAGCGCTCTCGAGTCTTGTATCTCAACCGCAAATATAACCTGGTAATGCTGAGCGAGGCGCGCGCGGGAGCTGTCGAGTCTGGCGGCAGATCTTCCAGCCGGGTCAGAAGCGTAGGTCTTTCGGGCAACGATCGCCAATCAGGACGGATATGTTTTTCCGAGGCTAGCGCACTCTATAATCCCGGCATGTCAACTGTGAATCCGTCGCTGGCTTTGCCTTCGAGTTCCATTCCCACCGAGCCGTCATTCTGGACCCGTGAGGAAACCGCGCTGAAGCAGGCAATCAAGACCGGCCTCGCCGGCACCATCAGCTACGCCCTATATGCGGGATGGCATCTGCATCAAGGGTACTGGGCGGTGTTTGCCGCGCTGGTCGTGACCCAAGCCAATCTCGGCGCGTCCTGGAAAGCGGCGCTGCACCGCACGATCGGATCGACCGCAGGAGCGGTCGCTGCCGCAATACTGGTTCCGATGGTGCGGAGCGGGCCGGTCGGAGTGGGGATCTTGCTCTTCCTGCTCGCCAGTCTATTCGCCTACCTGACGGCGCTGCATCCTGCCTTCACGGCTTCCGGTATCACGGCTGCGATCATTCTGGTTTTTGGCGGTCAGGGAGAACCCTGGCATTTGGCCTGGCTACGCGTGATTTATACCATGGAAGGTGCGCTCGTCGCATTTGCCATCGGTGCCCTGATCTGGCCGGTGCGCGCACGTGAAATTCTGCGTCAGAGAATCGCGAACATCCTCGAGGGCTCGGCCACACTCTACCGCGCGCTGACGGCAGCCGCGCTCGAGGGAATTGACAACGAACAGCAAGTGCGGGAACTGGAGCACCAGTTGCACGACTTGCGCGGGGGCATTACTCAACAAATGCAGGAAGCCCGCAGCGAGCTTGCTTTCTCGCGCTTCAATCAAAGCGCCTACCAGCGGGTGATCGATATGGCCGATCAGGTGCGCCGACGCCTGACTTCTATGGCGGATGATCGCTCGTTGTACGTCCGGGCGCAGGCGTCGCCCAGCTTGCTGCCCTCGTTGCCTGACCTGGCCGAGAAGACCGCTCGACATTTCGCCTGGTTGGCGCAGGCCGTACGAGATCCCACGATTGCATTGGATCCGGTTGACCTCGACGCTGCACTCCGCGCCCTCGAGGCCGACCTCGCAAAGCTCCGCCAGGAGCGAGTAACCTCTCCCTTCGCTCTGGACCGCATGCTCCCTTTCTGGGCGCTGGTGTTTAATTTGCGGGAGGTCGCCGGAGACTTGAAGGAGCTGGAGGCTGCCGCAAATTACCTGAAACCGGCTGAGGGGCTGAAGCCGCAGTGTTCTTTTTCGAAGGCCTTACCGTAGGACTTGTGCCCCTAACGCCGGGGCTTCGTCCGCAGCGTTTCCAGGAATGAACTGCCTGCGCCCTGCAGTTTCTGCTCGAGTCGTGCTGTGCAATCGCAGTCTCCGCAGGCCCAGGGTTCGGAGCCATTCTGGTCCCGGCATTTGCGACGGTCGTGAGCGTCCTGCACGCGCACAAGGTCAAAATACTTTTCCCAGTACGGACGCTCTTCTTCGAGGGGAGTGGGACAGTAACACACTTCGACCCATCTTGCCGTTTGATCATCCCAGAGGCGCGCGTCTTTCATATTGCGCAGGTATTCGCCTTCGGCCACCGAGCCTTGACCGAGAGTCCCCCGGTCGATAGCCTCAAGCAGATCGTCCTCGCGCCCTGGCTTCACCCGTGCTCGCACCAGATATCGCATATTCCCATAGTGTAGCCCCGGGCGCCTTCCTCCGGCATGGCGCCCGGATGCGCGGATCATGGTGCAGGAAAACGCCGACCGGCCGCCACCTCGCTTTGCGGGACTAAGGAATGCGTCCGTCGCTCCCCGAGCTATTCGAGGTCCGCTTGTGCCAGCATGGCTTGAAACTGGCTGCGCGTGCGCATGTCGATCGACTGCGCGACCAGCTTTCCTTCGCGATCGTAGACAAAGCTTTTGGGAATGCCTTCCACCACAAACTCTTCCGCGACCTTGTGGCCCGGATCGAGCAGGACAGGATAGCTGATCTTTCGCTGGGCAATAAACGGAGAAACCTTCGCGACCTCTTCGTCGGAAATTGATAGCACTACCAATCCCTGCTCTTTGTACTTGTCATAAAGCGCTTGGAGGTCGGGCATTTCCTTGCGGCAGGGCGGACACCACGTCGCCCAGAAATTTACCAGCACGACTTTGCCCTTCAGGTCCCGGAGATGCCAGCTTTTCCCCTGCAAGTCGGTCAGGGTGAAGTCAGCGTTTTGCCGTTTCGCATCGTCGGCTTCGAGACGCGCCGTCGCCTCTGCGAACTGGGGATCGATCGACGTACCCTCCATAATGTGCTCGTAGCGGACAAGGGAAGCGAGTTCGACGTAGGCGTCGTTAGGTTCGCCGTTCTTTCCTCTCGCCGGTGGCTGCTCACGGATTGCAGAGGCGAGGGTCGTGGTTACCTCCTCGAGCGTGTCGCGTCCGAAGTCACCCTCGGTCGAGAGATTGGCCAGCGCTACCGCCAAGACGAGCTTATTCGGAACGGCGGGCAGTCGACGAATGTGCAGGGCCAGATCTTTGGTCGTGGAGGCGCGCACCGAGTCGTCGAGGGAGCGCAAGCTGTTGATCTGGTCGACGATTGGCTTCTCCTGATCGCTCCAGACAATCTTGTGTTGCGCTAGTAGGGGGAGAATGAGAAGAAAGACACTGCTAAGAAGGACAGAGCTACCTCTCAGGACAGAACGCAGCATAACGGTATTCCTTCGACCAGTGAGGAACGACTGCCCCTGCGATCCGGAAGGCTAGATAAACATCTCATCCTGCGGGACAGGCCGCCGCTCTTCGCGGCTGCCGCCATTCCGGCGACCACGTCCGCTAAACAGGAATTCGAGGCCCACCGTGATTCCCTGCATCAATCCGGAGAACTGGCGCACCGGCGAAATCACGGTCTTGTGCACCATGTCGGTTGTCTGTTCCACGCGGTCCAAGGTGCGGCTAAACAACTCGTCGGCGCGGATGACCTGCAGCCGGGTGCGGTCGACGACATCGTTAACCGCCGCGTCGATGCGCTGCACTTGCGAGCGTAACACATTGGTGGAACCTTCGAGGTTTTGGCCGATCACCTGTACTCGTGGGCGCACATCGGTGAGCGTTTGGTGAACCAGCTCTACGGTCGGCAGGACTTTGGTCTTCACCTCTGCGGCCAGAGCCTCAATGCGAGCGGTACTCTGGCGGATCACCAGATACATCGCCAGCAGAACGCCGGCCTGCAGCAACACCGCAAGCCCAGTCAGAAAGACGAACCACGTCATCTTATCCATAAACAATCCTCCGGCCACTTCCACCCTGGAAGCTGAAGCCGGCGAGTGTCCTTACAGACTCTTACCGGTACCGGTGTCGGCAGTGTGTTCCTGATACGCCTGGCGTCCGGCTTCGTAGGCGGCGCGGAACTGTTCCTTTTGCTGATTCAGGACATCGCGGCCGCGGCCGGCCCAGTGCGAAGCCTGGTCGCGCGCTTCCCGCGCCCGCTTGTTCATGTAGTCACGGCCTTCTTCGGCACGGTGACGCAAGACTTCCCGGGTTTCAGTGCCCGAGCGCGGGGCGTACAGCACGCCTGCCAGCGCTCCCAACCCCAGTCCTGCCAGAAACCACACAATTGAGTTGCCGTTGTCGCTATCCGACATAACGCCTCCTGCTAAGAACGTCTATCCCGGATGGTACAACCTCCGAGCGGTAAATACAATTACCAGGGACTGAGTACGACTGGGTACGCGGAGTGGGCCCGCGATACTGTGGTGGCGTGGGAACAGCTCGGGGCAGTCCCGAGCGCGCTCACGCTGGGAACCGGATGAGCTTCCTGGTTGTAAGAAGTTTTACTTCTGCGGAGCGGTTGGCGCTGCTGGATTCTGCTTCGGAGCCGGCTGCGTCTTCACCGGCTGAGACTTGATTCCCTGCAAAACTGAGGCTGGGCCGCTGCGCTTGCTGGAATAAACCGCAAGGGCAATGGAGGTCACCATGAAGGCCACCGCCGACCACGTAGTGGCCTTGGAAAGCGCGCTGGCCGCACCCCGCGGGCCGAATGCCGTCTGGCTGCCTTGGCCGCCGAAGGCCGCGGAAATGTCTCCGCTCTGCCCGCTTTGCAACAGGACGACGATGATGATGAAGAAACAGACCAGGACGTGAATGGTTGTGATCAGATAAATCATAAGTTTGGAGCTTTCCTGCGTTCCCCGTGTGGACCCACCACAAAGGGAAAGAATTTATGGTGCGGAAGGCGGGACTTGAACCCGCATGCCTTTCGGCGCCACCCCCTCAAGATGGTGTGTCTGCCAATTCCACCACTTCCGCACGC
>Ga0123355_10002805_pt1 | contig 24747 bp, 15 predicted proteins | sample TergutEmb28metaG_3_FD_89872 | JGI IMG/M metagenome (GOLD analysis project Ga0123355, IMG submission 89872) | Embiratermes neotenicus P1 segment gut microbial communities from Petit-Saut dam, French Guiana - Emb289 P1 | ecosystem: Host-associated > Arthropoda: Insects > Digestive system > Gut ...
CAAACCCCCCCTTGTAAAAACTGAAAAATTAAAATAAGAAAACCTAAGAGGAAATTTTTTTTTTTGTTTTCCCGCCCCCCCCCCCCCCAATGGGCTACGTTCTCCTCATTCACGAGGTTTCTAGATCACACACAACGACGCACCACTGTCGGTAGGACTCTTCTGGACGAGCGATCAGCTCATCGCAGAGACCTCTACCTGACAACACACAACACTCACAACAGACAGACATTCATGTCTCCACTGGGATTCGAACCCACAAGTTCAGCAGGCTAGCGGCCGCAGACCTACGCCTTAGAATGGGGAAGGAATACTGAATTTAAAAAGTCACCCTCAAGATGCAGTCAGTGCGTTTCTCTGAAACGTCTGAACGTTTAACCACTGCACGGTGCATAAACCCAAAACAAGAAGTGACAACCGTTATTCAAGCACATATGTCACATAATTAAGAAGAGATGGGAATATGACCATGAATTATGCGTAGATAAGAATTTAACATTACACTACTGTGGTTTATTCCAGTTGGACAAACTATCCCAGAATCTGCCAGGACAGACCGGCAAACTACGAAACAGGCCCCATCTGCGCACGACACTACGGCGTCTGGGTGACACCCATCATGCGTGTGACCATGTACCGTCCGTTTAGTAAAACCCAGTATTCAGGTACGCACAATCTACCCCTCGATATAGCGCCAGCCTCAGCATACGTGAAAGTCTATGAACAGGAATCCCCTACTATACAGTATTTCGATATACCATCACAAATTACGTAACACCAACAGTGGCCCAGTATCGCGGTTTGAACCTACTGCCCTTCCCAGCCTCACACTTCTTTCGATAACACTTCATGTCAGTGAAGACGAATCTGCAACACGGCGCACACTGGAACGAGAAATGACTTCGTTTCACGCATAAGCGTATCTGCCGCGACGCCCTATTTTCATGTGAAAACTAAAGTCCATGAAAATCAACAGCATCAAAGAAATATTCATCTTTCGCCGTTTTATATGTATCTGAGATTCAAGTTTTCGTGGTGTGCATATATTTATACTGTTCCTTATAAAACTTATAAAACCCCTACCTTGACGTAGTGTTGGGGCTTGCGTGGTCATATGACCCTGAGAGCTATGCTGGCGGTAGCGTCGCTACTGGTAGCGTATCCCATGCCAGACAGGTGAAAGGTAATAATGACCCAGACGAAAAGGGATACCCTAGTCCTCCAGGTTGAGTGTGGGGCTGAAAAACCCACCCCAAAAAATTTATGTTGTGTTGAGAAGCTTCTAAAACTGAAGAGACTACGTTCCACCAAGGACTGTAATGCCAGAAGAAAAACAAGGAGAAGACTAAGAGGAAGAAGAAGGGGGTGGAGGAGGAAAAGAAGAAAAAGAAGACTTCTAAAACGTTCCGGTCAAAAGCTCTCAACTTCGCACAATGTGCTGTCTAGTTTAAAGAGTCAATTTTCCTGCATTTTTGTAGTATATTTAATGACGTAATTAGTGACTCAGACTACACAGCAGTAGTTTGCAGCTATACGAGTTTCGAGAGCAGCAATTTCTTGGAAAGCCACTTGCGCGAGCCTTGACATGGTCACCCTTGCTAGCCTATACAGCGTCATGACTGGGTGGTGAAATGGACAGTACGTGTGTGGAAAGAAGAGGCTGTAAGTTAATTTGAGATATTATCCCAGTATCTGCCTGTAGGACTGGGGAAAATAATGTAAGCGCAATCGGTCTTCGGGAAGATTTTTGAGACCCGAACCTACCGAACACGAAGTTGGAGTAATGGCCGGTGGATCGTGACAATCTAGAATTTAGTTTATATGAAATAGTACACGTCAATAAATTCACTATCACAAACTATTTTACCAACCGAACTACACTGTAAAATACAAAACCTTAAAATGGAACGTCAGATACAGCCCTAAACAGAGATAGGCCATAAATATTACTTACACACACGTGCGCTCGTTCACGTTGTACACGCATGCACATGTTTTGCGTCGCCATGCCTAAGTAAGATGCACGGGTGCTTATAATTTCGACATCAGATGCACATAAAAGGTTAGCAGTACAGTAACACATTTATTCGAACCTGATACGTAAATATGAACGCATCTTAACCTCAAAAGTTAGGTACGTAGCTTACCGAGAACAGAACTTGCAATATGAAAATTAGTCGTAATCTACTTACCACCAGAACAGCGGTCTTCTGATTTTCACAGCAATGGAAATAGTTCACACACACAAACACCATAATTCAGCTGGCGATAACGCAAAACCACACACCGTAACATGTGACCAAAGGAAGCGATTAACTGCATATCGCAATCGGTCTACACGGAAATGACATTTTTATGCGCTACCGATGATCATGCAGTGATCGATTTTTGGCCCAGTTCATAAAATGGCCATTGAAGACGCTTGTTAATGAAATTTTCACTCCACGAACGGGGCCTAACACATGCAAAATCTGTGAAACGTGAACACTGTGACTCTAACAATTCATACAAAAAAATCAGCCCCAAAATAGTAATGTCGTTTTCGTACAAATGTGACGTAATGTGTCAAAGAACACGCTCTACACCAGGAGCTCTCCAGGAAATGCCGCTTCTGCTGGCGAACAGCACATGCTAAATAATATTGCCGGATTGTTTTACACACAAATGTATGGTTTTGTTCGGTTGAGGTATGGTCATTAGCAGCTTTAAACACATTTATTAATTATATTATATTACATAATAAATTTTTATTTCTAAAAAAAAATCCTAATTTGTTTCAACCCATCAGAACTCCATGTTTCATTTTTAGTTTCTGTGCTATTTTAAAAAGTTTATGTCATGTGAGGAGATGCCAAGGTTAAATTTAAAGAGATTTTATGCTAAAGAAGAAAATGCTGTGTGCTCCCATACATATAATCGAATATATACAGTCCACTGTCTCACCAAATCTTTCGATTTCTCATAACAGCCCTACTTTACACTCAGGTGGCAGTCACTAGATACAAGTACTTACTACTGCAACATAACCCACACTAACCTACTCAGAATGGGATTAAATTGCTTCAGCAATAACGAGGCACACACTGTTACAATGCTTGTTTGTAGGCACTGCCACAGGCACAATCTGAGAGGTTTTGTTGGCCTGCGAGCAAAGGAATCAGGCATTAACATCACAACATCTTAATATGGTGTGTAAGGTCTCTCTGCAGTGAATTTCATATTCCAGTGGTATGTAGGGATTTTGAGACTCTCCATAAAATGTTATGGTCATTGCCTAGGATGAGAAAAACCTCATGTGGGATGACAACACAGGTACTGTACTATATACTGGCGCTATGGCAGTCTGCCAACGGGATACATGTGTTCATTGTAAATGAGATGGTAAGCCATTCGATGGAATATGCTTGAACATCCATGTGCTACTGACTGCATCAGTTACCACATGCCCTATGATGCCTACATGCCCAGAGATACAAGAGACTGTAGTAGTGTGTCCATTGCAACATAATGACTGTAACGTGTTTGGACCACAAGTACAGGACTGCAAAGTGAGCTGAGGTTCTCAAGAACATGACCAACACCTGGTGACAGCAGAGGGGGAAAACGAGAATCAGGCAGAATACAAAGTGGACATGAAGGATGGGTAAAACATGATCCTGAAGATAAGAAAACACATAACACTACAACTTTTCATGCTGTCTCCATTCCTGTATTTTTCAGAAACGCATCACAATACAAAAAATATACTCCACTTGGATGCGAGATGGTTGCTTTAAAACAAAGTTATACATCATACGGACAATGACCACACTATTCTAACACGTCACACAAGGAGACTGTTTTTTGCAAGTTTTCATATCCTTGGATGTGCAATCCGGTGTCTTTGACATGCCTTCATATTAATCACAACTGTTAAATGAGGTGTTCACAAATATTACAAAATAATAACAGAACAGCATGATCAACAGTTTTTAGAACTGCCATCAATAAAATGTGTTATGCTACAGCATGATTCAAACCATGGAAAGGCAATAAATTATCAGTACTGCCCGTTAGTACAGTAACTGTAAATTCAGTTCTGACTATTCAACAAGCTTCAGGTTCCACCTTAATATGTACAATAGGCCTACACACATTTATAAATTGAACATATGCTGTGCATACAACCTGGTATTAGTACTTATATTTTTATATTATATACTAGTAACCTTCATCACAGTGTGTGTCACAAGTAATGTTAGCAACATAAGAATTTTGATGTATATACTGGCATCACCTTCAGCACAGTTGACACTGCAACATGTATGTCATAAACAATGCTTGTGATGGACATGATGATAAAGGCAGTTGGTACATAATAACAGTCAATATAAACTACCAGCTATGTCTGGCAACTTCACTTGCTTCCCCTCACTTAAATCATAAAAAACTAAAAACAAGGTTTTCTTTTCTGTCTGAAGGAGAACTTTTCCACTCTCATCATGTGTACAGATTCTGTAACTTCACACATAAACTAAAATGTATTGTAAAAACTGCCATCACTTACTGAGGGTTGCCACAGTTGCTCTAATCCAGATAACGGTAATTACACCTGGAAAGCCAAAAAGAATGTTGACACTCAGTGCCTCAAGAGCATTAAACTTTTAACTGCACTGCAGGATAACATTTCCCCATATAAAAGACTTAAATACAATTTGATAATGGTTCACACAGTTCTTCCAATACTTCAGCTTACTGAAGCCACCTTAATAACTGTACCAATGGGGGCAGAATTTGGACAGCCATTCTAATATTTGCAGCTTTTTGTGTTCATCTTGGATAGAATTTCCTAATCCAAGGGCCCTGTAATTTCCTGAAAGATATGCAAATACAGTGTCAAATGAAAAGATTAGTTTTACAGAATTCCTGAGTAACTAATATTATGTCTCCAAGAGAAAAGTTTCTTTCAAATGTGCAATACACTGAACTGGTGCTGTTTTTTAGTAAACTATTTCCACAGTCCTTTGCAGAATAATATTTCAGGCAAGGGAATATAATGAAATTATTTAAATTACAATTCACAAACCAAAATAACTGAAACACATCAAACCCATAAACTCAGTTCAATTATCCCATGCTTCTATGTTTCCATTAGACTTTCCGTTCATATCAAACCAAGACAAATATGTTTCATCACATTCAATTTCTATTCCAGGTTGGACAATCCATCAGGGATTTTCAAAGCCATTCCATACTGCATACCACTTGTAAAATAAAAATCTCCATTCTGTCGTCACCAGTTCTACAAATGGTCAACTACAACTGCAAAGATCTGCCACACCAAACACCAAATGATCCGTGCTCTTGTGTGCAAGGTATGCTTTGTATGAATGTCTCCATGGGCATATTATCCTCCATTAACTTTGCAATAACGTCAAAAAACAGAATTCTCATTGGTGACTGCATACCAATAGGTTGTGCCTTCTTTAATACCGCTGGCGGTAATGAACTCCACAGCACACCAGCGTCAGACCATAGAAATGGTCACATTGATGCCCAGGTTGCCATTATCCGCAAACAGTTGGGCAATACTGGTGTCAAAGACAAGACAGTCGGAGTTCATTATTGCTGACGAGACTCCTTCGTGGATTGATCTTGGTGTTGCTTCCCATGTCAAACGTCTTCTTTGGCCATTCAGTTCTAACCTGATGTGCAAGAAATTAATTTTCAGCATACTGTACCAACAATTTTAAAGAGTATTTTGACTTGTCAAGCTATTACCCTGGAACCATTTCCTTCCTATAAAAATATTGCTTTTCAGGAGTGTTGAAAATGGGCGTGACAAAAGATTGTCATGCTCCTTGGCTCAATCTTAAGATTAGGTTTTCATTTCAAAACTCACGTCAGGGCACTAAAATGTTTCCAAAAGCTTCCTCTGAGTTATAAAAATATGAAAGACAAGCATATGGTTAACAAAATTGTTAAACATATTTACAACATGTTTTGGGGGGTGATACTTCATTGTATCACATAAAATGTAAAAGTTTGTTGGAGCTCATGGCAATCAGATTGTACTGTACACAAAAATGCATCGGATCATTAGACAAAACAAGAGAGCAACATCAGTCAATGCCATTTTACATAGGCAAGAAAGTAGGAAAAATAATAAACAAAAAGCTGTATTTGTTATTCACCTGGTGTTTAGGCTCACTTTCTCAGCTGTATGTATTAACATTTATTATAGTACATTTTGGGGGCAGAATTAGTCCAAAAATTATAAAACAAATGTTGTTACATAATAATTATTTACACTGTGATTAAACATGGATTAGAGTCAAATTACTGAAAAGAACAAGATTCAGCAACAGTTTAGAGCATATGCCTATGCAAATCTCACTGCACAAAAGATACTCAAAATATAACACTGGTCACTATATTCTTTCTCACTAACAGTAGCCCTGTGTAGGCAGTCCAGGTAGTTGGAACATTTCAGTTACAGCTGTTCCTCTTAGCAGTGGGAAAGGGAGGGGTTGCTGTAATGCCAGATCCATTTCATTTCACTGCCTTTTAAAACTGAACACTGAAGAAGTGTACTTTTTATCCAAATCAAGTACATCACATTCCTCTCCTCTGAAGTGTGCAACACTGTAATCCACACCAAGTGGTTGAGTGCTGCCCTAGTTGTTGGTTTTACATACTCTACGTAACATCTGAGATACCATCCTAGAAGTGACATTTAAATTAGGTTATCATTAAATGATAATTACATCCAGTTGAGTTACAGCAGCTCTGTGGTCCACCCAGCCTTCATTCAGTGGATACCACACACAGAAGTGAACAGTGACCTCCATCTACAGCACACATAAAGCCATACTTCCACACCCCATTATGCTTTCATGTCATACAAAGGGACAACCTTACTTTTTATGGATACAGCAACCAGTATAACCTCACACAAGCACTTACCTATATGCAAAGTTTTCTGCTTGTTTCCTTGACCCAATGAGTTGTACTATAGCAAAGAACTGCTGGTGCCCATCAAACTTTTCTTGTTTCTCCAGTACTAACATAAAGTGATGTCCAAAGCATGACTGCATCATGACCCAGTCTACTGCTCCTGGTAGGTTGATGTCTGTTGCTAAGAATACAATATCCTCTCCTGTAATTACAAAAAAACATGACAAGTAAATATATGCTACCATTAGGATTCACCCTTTAAGACTAAATTCAAGTCAAATTTATGGTATAGCTTTTCTTATACAAGAAGTTTTGTAAAGAACTTATGGTGCCTACTGTCCTATAACAGCTTCAATTTATAGGGTGGTAAAATATAATATAATATATATATATATATATATATATATATACACACACACACACAGTCATATACAATTTTATATTTTATCAGATATATTAGGTTGCAATCCCAACCACTGTATACCCCCATAACCACCCCATCAATTTTACTATATCTGTTTTTTAATGCTTTTTAAGGCTCACTGTATAAAAATACCACATTTGAATTTTAATCTTAGGTTTTTTATATAACATACCACAATTATTTTAACCGACTCTTGTAATATAAGATCTCATAAATTGAAAGCATTAATTGTACACTCCACCTACTCAAAGATCAGCCTGCAGATGTCCCTACAATTGGGCCGAAACATGTCGCTGGAATTACAACCTAATATATCTAATAAAATATAAAGTTGTGTATGATTGTACTATATATATATATATATATATATATTAGCAAATTCAACACAACGGGGATGTCTCACTTGCAAATTATAGGGTGGTAAGATTAGCAGTAACAAATTAATAATTATTTCCACAGAGCACATATATAAAAGCTCAAGTAAGGTAGAGATGTCGCTGTCCACACCAAGGAAACACAGGAGATGAGGTACAGATTCACCCACTCTTAAGCTCGGCACTAGAAGGAAGAATGTGGTCAACACGATTCACCAGCTGCTTCACCCCTTGGGTACATATTCCTGGTACTACTGTATCTTAGCACTGACCACAAGCAGCTGAGAAAAACCACAAACCTCAATTGACTGACCTAAATTTAAACAGAGCTCTGTATATGTAAAATTCAAGTGTTATAGGTTAATGCTAACCTAAAATGCCTAAATGGGAACACCCTAGTCTGGAAAATAAACTCACAGTGCAAAAGGTTTCATGCTTGGCTTTATTACCTTGCAGAGTTGTGATTGATTTATGGGACATCATAAGGTGAGGCATCACCTGCTCAAGGGAACCTTGCCATTTGCAAGAGGCCCCTGGACATGGGCAGGAGTATGGCCGGAATTCACAAGTTTCTTCATGTTCTCCCTTCTCAGTGTGTAGAAGGGACACTGCACAGCCAGATGTTGAATATTTGCACGGGAACATAACAGTACTTGCAACTTTCTCCATGGCCAAGTTGCGAATGTTCCCTGCAAAGAAAATAAACATCCTAACAAAAAATGAAAACATCGAAGACATTAAGCTTCATTTAGCTTTCAAGGCTTCTCAAGACAGTGTGCTGTAACAGACATGACTAATACACTGTCCAACATTTGAGGTTAAACACCCACAACATTTTGGATACTGGATCTGGACTGACTACAAGAAACTTCACATTCATACACGGTACAATTTGTATGAGCACAAAATAACCACCTGCGATAATGTAACAGCTACGTTATCTGTCTAGAGCTCATATACATCAGTTAGTACTGTGACTGGTTATAGGCTGTATGTCTGGGGTCTGATCTCCAAACAGACAGTATGAATTTTTCTTGAATCATCTGCTTCATGGATTCTGTCCATCCCTTCCTATTTACAATAACAGAAGAATAAAAAATACTACATTTTACCTTGGCCTCACCTTAATCAGACTTACAAGTTTCTAACAAACCTAGCAGAGGATAAGATGGATACAGACATACTGGAGTTCTGTTTTGTAATTCACAGTGTGCGTCAGAAAACATGGCAAACATGGCAACTGCATGCAATGATGTCTCATAGGAGGCTGAACCATGCCACTATGAAACAAAATTCTGATGTTTTGTAGGCAAAGAGAGTCCCTACAACACTGAAAATTCTGAAAATTCATTCCATAGTGATACAGCTGATTACCTAAGGAACCCGCACAGGGGGGGGAAAAAAAAACAGCTGGTAGTTTTAGATGTCAGAAGTAAAGTATTAATCCACTGCTGTGACATTTAAATGGCCTGCCACTCTAACTGTGCTAACAGATTAAATCTGAAGTGACACCACTTTTGTGCTATTTATTCTGGTCAATTAGCACTCATATGTCAAAACAACAATCAGGTGATCAAACCCAGTTCGTTCAAATATTCCCTTGCCGTCTGTTCATTACACAACGAAGGCTAGTTCATAAGAATGGACACAACCTTGCTTGAAGAGCCATACTAAATAATTCAATAAAAAGGTTTAATTACTAGGCAACTCACTGTACCAAACTTCTGCTACTGACAGGGTTAATTAATACACACAATAAAATTTGTACCCACCTAGAGGCCCCCTGCATGTTGGACAACAAGTCAGTTTCGGTCGACAATTGGAACAAACAAGATGTCCACTCTGACACTGCAATATCGGAGGCAGAACATAATCAAAGCACACCGGGCATTCGAACAGACTTGCCAGGTCTGCCGAAACGGTTGTTGTGTTGGTCGCCGTGGCTGATGAGCTTGATGTACTAGGAAGTCCTCGACGTTTTGTGGAGAGCGCTATCTGGTTACTCATTGTGAGATCCCTGTACCAAGCAAGAAAAGTGGTTCTATGCCATGTTCCATTTCATACAGTTCTCCTCAATCATGTCAATACTGTTCCCACCCTGGTAGTTCATTTGCCAGTCATGTCTGACAAGATGAAATGAGATATGTTAACAGGTGTGAAACAAATATGAAAAGCAGGCTCATTATGAAACCAAAAATATGAACAAGCAATTTTTCTAATTTCTCACAATCAATATACGAAACATTCACTTCTCTTACTATTTAGGTACCAATTTCTCTTCAAATTTCTTTCATAAGATATTTATTGCTCCTCTTGTTTTGAACCTTTCTACATACAAATTTTGTTTTAAACATACACTGTACTTTGATAACAATTACACTTAAAAGAAATTCCATAAACAAGTTTTAAATAGTGCACTCACCAGTAGGATGACACATTTTTTGTTTGCTGAAGAATTACAGTGTGTGACTATGTATTTCCCCGTCCTCTGTTCCTTCCTTATTGGCAAAATAAATCATCTGAAACATACCAGAATAGCAACAACACCTGACTTAATGAAGACCATGAAATATGGAAATGTAACATAGCTGCAACACTTGCTGGACAAAACACAGTGTGCAACCACGGGGAGAGATTACTCACATGTTATAACTGCTTAATAATTAACACTGACTTAAACTGCCAAGGCATGAAAATATTATACATGCATCCAGGCCTCTCGGGAAATCCACTTGCATATATAACTCATTTCCGTGTTTCTGTCTAGCACAGCATTGCGTCAGCCTGACTTGTAAAGATGCTGCAGTATTCCAAAACATGGACAAAAAATCTGAAAATATGATTATGCCTTGAATGATATGACAAAACATATTCAATGTTCTGAAACACATTTTCATTCTCAACAGTACACAATATATGTTGCTGAATGACCAACACAAGAATATAAAGTTAAAGAAGCTTCAAGCCAACAATATTAATGGCAATGCCATTTATATTATCCTACAACTTAATAATCTCAAACTGGCAACCACATGCGAGTCAGAGAACACATATTCATGGCACACGAACATGATTCAAGAGGAGTTTAAAATCCTGAAGCTCTCAACCCACACATTTGGCAGTTCCTTTACTTGATTAATCAGCTGCGATTATTTCTCTCTAAAGCAACGCTGAAATATCCTGCACACTTAGACGATATAACTAAATGCTCTAAAATGTGTCCAGAGAGTAGCTCATTTTGTGGATCAGTAACTGCAGGGACCCATCAAAAATAATTTCATGCATGTATAGATGTAACTGACATCAAAACAAATTTCAAAATAAAATACAAATCAATGCAAGCAGCTTATACAATTACAATGCCACTACTCTAAATAGCAGAATGGAGATGAAAATTGTAAACACAATGCATAAGCAAAGAAGCAAAAGTGTTAGATACACTCACTGCAAAAGAAAAATTGTGTGGAAAATCATATAATGAAAAACTTTCGAATTCCTGGACATACACAACAAAAAGATGAAAGTCACAAAGAAACCACTTCACATAACATTGAATATTTGAATAATGTACATCAAAATGGCCACCATATATAAGAATAAATGTGCAGTCCATTACTACCAGAACCTAATGTGTAATACATAAAACGAATGATCCGAACCTGAGGCAAAATGGTACTTCCCACAGCAAAATCCAAACATTTGCAAATGTCTACAAATTGACCCTCACTACTTAACAGTAGATGGTGAGAAAAGGAATTCAGTATATAACATCCTTATTACTTGTGCTTATGGAGGACCACAAAAGAGTAATATTTTGCAGCTGAATAACGGTTTCACACAAGCACTTCACTTTGAAAACACCACACAGAGACACATCAACATGAACCAACTTTCACTTTGTTGAATAAGAACATTTCAGCCACAGAGTATACTCATACTCTGCCTCCCATAAATCCAACCCGCGTTCATACCTCAGGGTTATGTGGATTCATACTCTACTCTACCATGGCAGGCAGTAACAGGTGTGGAGGGTATACCCTGATGTTACTACTACACATGCTGGCTAACGGGGCTCCAATCTACCCAAGCCAAGGTGGAAGGTATCGTGCCAAGGGCTGAATGGCACTGGGGTAGTGATAGCAGTGTCATTAATGATCCCCTTGTGGAACCAGGCCACACCCAATTGTATGCAAGCCTTCCGTCCGTGTGGGGCACCGTGGACGGTGACTGTATGTTTTCCCCGCATTTTGTGGGAGGGCTACTTATTGGGGACTCTGACATACATAAACAAATGAATAAAGAGACAGGCTCAAAAAATGATTTTGAGCCCTAGCACAGCTATAAAGGCCCAATTACTGTCCTTTAACAGGACACATTTCAAGGTCATTATTGGCCTTCTTACCAGACATAACACCCTGAGAAGACATCTATATAATAGGGTGGAACTGCAACCCCACTTGTAGGAAGTGTGGTACTAAGGGGGAAGCCTCAGTCCATGTTTTGTGTGGCCTTAGTCTCATTCAGACATGCATATCTGGGTGCCTTCTTTTAGGACCCCGAGGATGTTATGAAACTAGATATGGGGGCCACCTGGAACTTTGATACAGGACCAGGGCTCTTTTAGCCTAGTATTAGAGTATGGGGCACAAAGGGCCTGCTTTAAGGCCTGGATGCATCGGGCCCGCATGGGCTCGAACCCAAATACTATTCTAATTCAACTCTTCAAATACATATGACAAATTATACCTCCCTGGTTTATGACCTTAAGGCACATCACACGCCTAACTAAAATATCACTTTGGTAAAATTACATTGAAAATAAATTTCAAAATGTCTGTTACACTCAGGCACATCATAAAATAGGTTAAACAACAAGAAATGCATAACTATTCATGAACATACACTTGACTAAAGGAAGCATTTTCTACTTTCTCAAAATGAGCACTTTTACAGGAAGCTACAATTTTAAAACTACACTAGGACTCTAGCGGTTACCTAACATTACCACCACCCCCTACCCCCTAAACAGTAAGCGTGAACAGGTCAAATTCGTTAATTTGTTATTGTATTCAGTCCACTACCGTATCCACATACAAATTATACGCGTAAAGTTTTTTTTTTTTTTAACTGCCGCACATATTAAAAATAGAGAACATACACCTTAACCGTTGTACTAATGCTACCAATGGTGGTTATTTCACCTCCTAAGGAGATTCCATTAACTCCAGAATTTTGTCATAATGACGCACTAATGAATTTTATTACCGGAAAAACTTTCCTTGTGGTACCTTTTCTTCTGAATGCATCTCATATCACATACCAAAGCCGCACCACGCTACACAACATTCATTACTCATATCCATATGAACAATCCGGAGGACCGTTAATCGAGCTAGTACACACTTCCACACCGCACTACCTTCCGTCCATTTTGACTACTTGTCCCCTCGATGCACTACCCATTGGCACTCTGATCCATGCCCATTGGGTTAATTTCAGTCACAGACGTCAGACGTGTATATTACGTAAATGCAACTCATGCAGTGTATACCGTGGATTTTGATGGGGATGTTCCATATCAATGTTTAGGCTACACTGGTCACGGATCGGATATCATTCAGGTTCCACCTCAATGATTTTATAAGCTGACCAGGGGCGCTAAGCAGTACGAGCACCGTTCGTCACGGTGCCGACGAATACCGAAAAGTGGGCATGGTACACAGGCATGGTGTACGTGGTCACAGATCATCTATAATTTAGTGGTAGTGACCACGGATTACATGTTATAGTGACGTCATGCCAGGAATGGAGGCGTAGGTTTACATGTTTATTTGAATATATTCAGTATTTCGTGCATTAGATTTACGTGTAAACTACCAACAAATTAACTTTAATTTCACGATGTGTTTTTTATTTATAACATATTCGCCAACGTGTTTCGGCTAGTAATCCAGCCATCTTCATTGTGATGTTTTTCGATACAAGAATACAGTGGTAGTTAATGAAATTTTTAAAAATAATATTCCATTTAAATGTGTTACATTCACCCCATAATATTAAAATATGTAATTGCTATTAAAATCTTACTTGTGAATAGTAATGTAAACTATTATAGGATAAGAGTGGATAATTATAACTGCGTGGATTTTAAAATTATTTAGTGCCTGTGCGGTGATGTTTGATTTGGTGCGTTCTAATCCAGAGTATACATAATGCGTTGTCTTGAGTGTTGCACAACTCGGGACTGAGGTAGAGCATGGGAAATGGATGACTGCCGCAGCATAACTCACCCTATAACTGCTGTGTACATCACCAGCGCTCAATAATTTTAACGTCCGTTAATTTATATTTATCCTTTCTTGTTCTATATTAGTGTAGATTACCATTCGAAAGTAAAATTTTAACCGAAATTATATATTTTTAATATTATGGAGTGATTATGACAAATTTAACTACAATTGTATTCTTGTGTTGACTATATCACCCAGAAGATGTCTGGATTACTGGCCGAAACATGTTGGTGAAGATACTAGAAATAAAAAATACAATATAAAATTATAGTGCATTTGTTGGTTGTTTATGCATTTTATAGATATACTGTAATATTAATTGCATATTCGAACTGATCCAAGGTCAGAACTGGTAGGAGTCTGTGGGTTGGCATAATGTATCTTTACGACCTAGATCAGAAAGCCTTTTCACCATGTGGGGGCATAGGTTTATGACACTTGACATTGTGGCTTATATCCAATATATTTTGAATCCAAGCATGAGAAAAGCACATTTAAAGAATCAAAATGATCAGTAAAGACTTGCAGTCCTCGGCCAATACATTACCCATCATACTAGAAATTCCTTCCACATGAATATATACAGAAAAATTAACTGATGTGATCAAGTTTGAGCAGCAGATTCTTTGCTGGCAAAATATTTCCAACAAGAGATGTTCCCACAAGGAAATTTAACTTCATATCCAAGGCACTGACTGCTTCATAAAGAGAATTTGCCAAGGCCTGTTTTTCCATGGTGATGACAATCACGTTTGAATTGCTTTGTCAGAAATCTGAGATTTCTCATGATCAAATTCATAGCCCTCCAAATATGTTCCAGTGAATTTTCAAAAAGAAACCACCTCTATGGATTTAAGGGTTCAGGTATGTATAATCAACAAATGTATCTTGGAGATAACATTTGTTGGCTCTACATAACTAGTCAACAGTACTTCCACAATGCAAATGTAACTTTTAGAATGAAACCTTTTCAATTTATTCTTCAGAAATATCAGAATGTTTCGATGACTCAATAAAAGTCACAAGAATGTGCTGGCTGGTTTTCCACTTTGAGTAATGTTTATTGACATTGTTACACGAAATTATGACTGAAGTAAAGAAATGGCCAGAATGAGCTGGTTGTCAACAATTGCCACTTCTGCTTCCTCATCAAAATTAATATTATGCATTGTCACATGACAGTCATCAGGAATGAGTGAAAAAAAATAAGCTGTTTGTTGTTTCCTTCTGAGGACCGAATGGAGAGCATATTAGAGATTGACACAGCAGCACATACTTTTCTTGAAAGTGTAAACAAGTCTACTGGAGGGGAAAAAGAAAGAAAAGTGAATCAAATTACATTTAACTAAAGCATATGATTTTATAAATCATGCAATCCAACCTGCCAGATTAAATTCATATGGCGTAAGATGCACAGTGAACTTGTGCCTCATAATATTTATCATACTAGAAGGAAGTTATCAAAATGAGTTAGACAGTACCAATAAAAACTCAACACAAGAAAAATCATTGCTCGTTGAGAGATAAAACATTGTGTCCTTCATGGTTCAGTTGTTAGACCAGTATTGTTATACACATAAATGACCTTCCCGAGTCAAAAGATAATGGATTGGTACTCCTCATTAAATATTACTAGAATGTTAGAATCAACAAATATGAGATAGGGCATGTGGCAAACATGGGAGAGAAGAGATAAGCACACAAAATTTTGGCTAGAAAACCTGTCACATAGAGACCATGTAGAACTGGGAGCAGGTGGGATGATATTAAAATGCATCATAAAGCATCAGGGCAGGATAGCGTGGAAGATTCATCTTTCTTAACAGCAGCAGCCTGTGGTTAGCTGTAGTGGACAGTGAAATGAACTTGCGGGTTCCATAAAGAGCAAGGAATTTCTTGAGTAACAGAGTAACTAGAATAGCTCTATTCCGTATTGTTACATTCATGGTGGACATGGTTGCTTGGCATTGCTATTTAACATTAATCAACATAGTTCTAATCATGGCTTTGTGGAGCTTAAGCTCCATGCATTCTCAAGCTTGGCACAAGATTAAGGTGAGGATTGAGTACACACAAGATTTAAATGCTGTACAGTAAAGGTTAAAAAGGCGAAACATGTACAGAACTGCAAAATCTGGTATGCTACAGGAGAAAGAAAAGTAACAAATTATACATGTCCTCATTGCCATGGGAATCTTGATCACAGCTAGGATTGTGAGAGTCATAAAAACCAATAGTTTGTCTGGTTTATTTTTCAGTGATAATTTCCAAATATTTCTTTATTTTAGTACCATAATTTATGCAGATAATCACATTGCAGTAATATTAAAGTGTTCCATGATATGAATGTTTTCATTAATAATGAAAACTGGGTATTGGTATTAGTATGTCAACATCACAGTTATTGGCATGTGGCAGTAGCAGCACATAACCAATGCTGTTCACTTGTTCCAGTGACTCACATGTCTGTCATTAAGGCTAGCAATATGAAGATCAAAATGTAATAAAATAATTACTTTCTAGTGCATTACATTTGATCCACACCACAACAGATACTATACTCAGCTGTTTCTTACGTCAGTTAAGCTCAAAACTAGAAGTCAGGAAGTATATTAAGTGTACATAATTTATTGTTTTGTGTAACATAAAGCAAATCAATGACAAATGCTAACAAGGTTGAAGTGTGTAGACCCAGCCACACTAGGTTCAAACTGTATACCATGTGCTTAAAAAAATCAAAACTTATTGAATGATTTACACAATGACATGTATATCGTCACTCATGAAGAACTGTCTAGTTTTTATAGTTGCTGTACTTCAGAAATAAACCATACATATTATTCACAAGTTGTCACCTAATAACCATCTCAGTGTGTTGCATTTACTGATAAATGGGACATTCAGTTTGATGTCTTATTACTAAATAAAGCTGAACTGGGAACAGATATGCTTCATATGCAACTCATAGTTTATTGCACAACCAAATCATTGTATGTAACTTCACTGAACATTCTTTCACCTAACTTAAAAGTATATGTATTCTATGGTACATGTAACTTACTGATACAACATTTTCAAACCAGCAGTCTGTGTTAACTTCTCAGTAAGTATAACTGGTAGTGAACTTAAGAAAGAAAGATTAAAGAATGAATAGCGTGCTTTACATATATCTGATTACATAACAGAAGTAGGAGATTAACAAAAGTTAACTTCAGGTAAAGATTTCACATCTACCAACTTTTGAGCTAACCAACAAACCAGATAAAGAAGTTATTCTACTCATATATTGTGTCTTATTTTAAGCTTATTACCATCATTTTCATTTGGGCTGAAAAAGGGTTTTCTCTTTTCTTTCTCACAGAATAACTTCCTCTTTCTTTGAAAACTGCAAGTTTTTACATGTCTGCCCTTCTGATTTGAACATGGGTGTATGAGAAATGGATTTCCAAATTTTAAACACGGTAACTGACACGCAATTAGATTAAACCTGGCTGGACACATTTTGTTGCCCTGGAAGAAAGTTTGGACAGCATGAACCAAAGTGAATGCTATTTTGTGAGAAAATATCAGGTTTATTAGTTGATGGCTTGGTAATACCCACTTCCATGGGACTCATAAGATGCCATCCATTGTGTGTCATATATGCAGCTGCCTTAACCATACAGTGAATGCTACCACACATGGTAACTTTGGCCTATATGATGATAAAATATTCATTCCATTCACCAGAATATTACAAATTTATGGATTAACAAAGAATATGAAGGTGCCAACAATGCTTCACTAATTGAATGCAAGACAAATTTCATTCAAGATATTCTTTTACAGTTAAGCTTCAGTAACACAGACACTTCAGTCTAAATATATGTCACAAAGCAACATATCATACTAATGCATTATCTAAGAATCCGCAATGCAAAAATTTGAAGAGGAAAATAACATATGTATGAACTTCTAACACTCATTGAATTACATAAAAATGTATCCATCATGTATCAGTACAAAGGAATATCTGTAAAAGTAATGTGTTTTTGACAGTTATGTATCTTTCACCTAGGACCTCATGGAAAGATAAGCAATATGGTGTACTATTAATACACCTCTAATAACTTGCCAACTACATAGTTACCTATATACGTATTTGGCAGTAAAAATTCTGTACCATTTCATTCAGATACAGATTTACCCATCACAATGCCATACTTCTCTCATATCCTTGTGTTCAGAGTCATACCAACTTCCTGCCTTGAGGTAGTGTCTGAAGCCAGTTTAAGTTGCTAGAATAAATATTCACTTTGAGACTGTGTCTTGGGCCATAAGATGTTGGTGTAAACTTTTATGACATTTCTTCCATTCTTCTGTGGAATAGCAGAGAAGTACAATGATGGGGTAATAGTGGATCAAATTAAATTAGAATGAAATGATACTGAATCTTTTCCCCACCAACGATGCAGCTAATTGTGGAGTTATTAAGTTATTACAAATGGATTAATGGGCACATGATAGGCCTATGTATTATTTTTCCATAAAAATTAACATCAGAGGCTCTCACAGAAATGTGGACCTTTGGATTATTACTAGTACTGTCTTCAATTCCTGCAAGTTTGTGATCTTCTCTTATTGTAAATGTGACAATGATTCATATGATAATGTTTAGAATGCAAGTAATAGATCTTGCAAGAAATGGTAAAGAAGTCTCTGAGCCAAAGAAATATAGAAATCACGAACATAAGGAAGTCACATAAGCTACACAGATTAGTATCTTAAAATTCCAAAAACAGGGGGGGGGATAGTATAATGTAATTATGTTGGCAGGTAGTACTTGTGTTTGTACAAAAGGCTTGGAGTGTAATTGAGCCTGGATAAAGGAATTGCATAATCTTTCATTTGATCACAGGGATGAATATTCTGTTTCCATATGAAAACTTCCTTCTGCAATAGAAACAAGGAGATATAAATGCTCCCATATAAAATGAGAGTGTAGGATCTCCACCAATGCAAACACTATTTGCTAGATCAAAAACCTGGAAAATAATTAAGTATAAGGTACTAAATACTCGGAACCAACTGACAATTATTGATGCCCCAAAATTAATTTATAGCTTACATTTGCTATTTCCAGTAATAGCAAAAGAATTCCAACATAATTTGCCTTGGCAGCCCCACACTAGCACAGTACATTCAATAAAAAAATACCAAGTACATCTGTTCCAGCACTAACATACTTGCTTGCCACACTTTGATTTCTGTGTATCCACCTATTCTTTCAACTTCATATAACATGTACAGAAAAATAATATAGCTTTATATCACTAAAACGTTTTACATTAGTAATATTGCATTATTTTACACAGATTTAAACCACATCCATTTCCTCATTTTAATTTTTAAGTATTTCTCATAAAGGCACAAAGCTCTTCAGCTACACCAAAGTATGCATCTTCTGCAAACACACCCTGAAATTAGACAAAAATATTATTTTTTTCTTCATCAGAACCAGACAAACAAAATATGAAGCAAACTCTTCTGGCCACTGAAAGTTAACAGTATTCATGAACAACATAAAGGAATAATCAAAGTGTCTCCCTCTTTGTGAAGTTAATGCACATTTCTTGTATGTTTCAAGTTTGGCTACCTGCCCCATTAATTTTGGATGTAAACTACTCATTCTGCCACGAGCCAAACATAATGGAACCACCTGCATACAACAACGTTTCACATTTATTAATTAAAAACTATTCATATATAGCTCTACATGTTTTGAGAAAATTCTGTCTTCTTCAGCGGTATAAAAACAAGCAAAAGCTATTACAATTTTAAGTTTAAAGACTTATTTTTAAAATACGTTAAAATAATTATCCTTATTTTTTGTTGTATGTTCCTTACAATAAAGGGAAATAAACTGATGCATCACTTGAAGATATGAATCTGGTTGCATTACTTAATTTTTAAGTATTTAGGGTGCTGCGTGTACATATTATAGTTTCTGTCTGTTTTACTGAGTTTCTTCCTCATAGCTATCCTGATATATGGGGTAGTGTTCCTTCTGTGTCATGTAACTGACTGAAATATACAATGTACATTTGTTAGAATACAAGGAGCACAACTACACATCATACCAGCTACCAGAAAGCAACAAAATAAAACAGTCACAATAACATGAAGAACTCTCTGAATATATAATAATTAAAGAAGGCAGTCACAGACTGATCAGATCAACTGCCAAATCTATTCACTTCCTCTGATTTTCAGGAACATACCACAGAAAAGAATAAGGAATATGTTTAAGGTATTCTACCAATTTTAAATAAATGAACAGCTTCTACATATTTATACATCACTGAAGAAGACAAAATACTGTTGAATAACATATGGCCATATATTTTTCATAAATGAATTTGAAAAATGGAATTCATGTGGTTTAAGACTGACTTGCCAACAATAGTATGATTGTAATAATGACATTAAAATTATGTGGTCTGTATGGACATATTAGATACATATTTTAGGAACTTATATTACATTTTTTTCATTTGAATTGCTTGTTCTATGCAGAAGATGATGTACCTGGGAATGTACTCAAACTGTTGGCAGAAGATGATATCAAAATATTGACAACTGACCAACAACACATATGAAACTGGAGAGTGGTACAAGGATTTCAATGACATTAAAATGACTGCCTTAAAGAAGAAGAAAAAAGCTATAAAATGCGGTGACCAATGCACATACAGTAAAGGTAGTAGTAGTGAGGATACTTAGGAAGAGGATTGAAAGGAAATTTGAGGATGTACTTGGAGAAGATCATATTGTATTTAGAAGAGGAAGACAATTAGGGATGCAACTGGGATGCTAAGAATAATATCAGAATGAACTGTGGACAGAGACGAGGGAGTGTGTGCGTGCTTCATAGACTGGCAGAAGGCATTTGACCTTGTAAACTTGACCAAATTAATGCAGATCCAAAAGGTAACTGGTATCGATTGGTGCAAAAGAAGAATGATCACCAAATTTTACATGGATCAGAGTTTTAAAACAAACCTGGACTAGGGGAGACAAGAAAGAGTGAAGATTTGTAATGGAGTTAGACAAGGATGCTGTTTGTTGCTGATTTTATTTAACTTCTAGACCATATAACTTACCATGGAAACTAATGAAGGATTTGAAGAGTTCAAATTAGGAGGACAATTAATTTGCACTGTACAACATGCAGATGACTAGGAAATTAAATCCAAGATTGTCATGGCAAAAGCAGCTTTCAGAAAGAAGCCTTTTTTCACCAGCAAATTGGACTTAAATTTAAGGAAGAAACTAGTACAGTGCTACATGTGGAGCATAGCTTTGTATGGTGCTGAAACTTGGACATTTCAGAAAGTAAATCAGAAATACATGGAAAGGTTTGAAATGTGGTATTGGAGAAGAATGGAGAAGATCAGTTGGACTGATCATGTAAGAAATGAAGAAGTGTTACAAGAAGCAAGGAGGACCGGAACATTCTACAAACAATAAAAAGAAAGGTTAACTGGATTGGTTACATCTTGCATAGGAACTGCCTTCTTAAACGTGTTATTGAAGGAAAGCTAGTGGAAAGGATAGAAGTGGCAGGAAGGTGAGGAAGAAGACATAAGCAGTTATTGGATGACCTTAAGGAAAAAAGAGATGGTACTGAAAATTGAAAGAGGAAGCACTAGATTGGACTCTGTGGAGAACTCACTTCCAAAGAGGCTTTGGACCTGTCATAAGACAGATAACAGAATGGCAATGATGATTGTTCTTTATTAACATACTAACCAAATGGTGGCTGGCTTCAGTGTTCGATGTTTTGTTGAATCATGTTCTCCCACTGCGCAATCAGTGCATTTCGTTTTCGGATAGTCTTGAATGGCTGGAAGAGAAATCACAGTTATCATTAAAATAATCCATTTGTGTATTTATATTATATTTGAATTTTGAGGTTTTTACAGTGGTGTAATATAGAAATCTGGTCCTCTGGGATACAGTATACTGCTGGGTAAGGAAACTACATACTGAGTGATACAGCCTCACATCCCACAAGTTTAGAATCTGAAATCCTTTACTGTTGTGGTATTCTACATGACCAGTTTAAACACAAGATGCTTAAATATTCAGATTATACACATTGGTAAACAGGTGTTTCAAATGTATTCTCATATCGCAGTAATGTCCTATGAATAAGCGTGTGATCTTCGTATTCATGATGCTACAGAATGTCTAATCATCTGCTGTACTTAATAATCAGCTAACCAGACCAGCAGAGGCCAAAGTGGTCAAAAGACTTATGTCGCAAAGACAACATATACCATTTGGTTTGCTGAATATGTTGGTGTGTGTGACAGTTGCAAATACCCACTGAGGATAAGGCATCCATTAATAGCACAGTAAAGTATGAATCTCATCCTAAAGGTCTGATAAATAGACAGGTCAAAATTTCTGATTCGTGTAGATTGTGTTCAATATATGTGTCTTGTGCTATTATTAAAAAATAGAAGCCAACCTTGTCCAGAGTTAAGTCATCATCATTGTGAGGTGTTGTGTCCATGTCCAGCAAATGAGGGTTTGACAGAGTACCGCGAAGTGGGACGTGATTCTCCTCATTCCCATTTGTTATGGGGCTCTCCTCATCTTCTCCATCCTCACGGCACAGCAAATTAGGTTGAGATAGAGCACGCTGTAGCCTGAAAATAACAAAATTTATTGAATTGGTTTCGTGATGAACATTTTAATCACAATTTAAATTAATAAAAGCTACATTGTTCTTGTGTCTAGTCACTAACTAAATGGCTTTATTTCAAATGATAAAGTGCATGAAAATATCTTGATCCAAGACTACTGAAGTGTGTGATATATAGTGTACTGCATAAAGGGGAATCTTGACAGAGCATACAGGTGATCTATTGTTGTTAGGTTAATGAAGTCTAGAGGGCTTTGGAAGTGAGCTTGCATGCAGGGTAGGAGAAAAAAGAGTGCATGCAGAACTTTTGTGTAAAAACCTTTTGGAAGGCTAAAGAGCAAATGGGTTGACATAACAATAGTTGGAATTGAGAGACACATGTGGAATAAAGTGACTTAAAATCATATCCAGTACTGGGTTTTGGTCGTACTGACGTTAAAACTTTGGGTCTTGCTATCAGAGTTTTGGGTACAAGTCACATAAATAGACAATCTCTCTTCAAAAAAGAATGATACTGAGTTCATATTTCAGATGAACTGCATTTTGCAGAGCTGTTTTTGTGATGAAGGTGTTCTGTAATGATACAATATATTCAAACATGTTCATAGCTTAGTCTATTGCATTAGTTGTTTGTGATCAGCAGTTATTGTTTTCTGCCATATTCCAGTTTAACAGTGTTACAACATTTGAGATTAAGAACATATTTTGAATTCATTTTTGTAACATATGAAATAAGGTGACCGTAAACCTTCACTCAATGCAAAGATTACTTTGTAGACACAACAGTGAGACAAGCACATGTTTCCAAGGCATAAATTTATTCTGAAGACAGAAGAATGTCCGTGGAAAATAACGTGCATTCTACAAGTTTTGCAAGCAGTGGAAAATGAGTTGGTAACCATGATTATGAGTGAACTGACAGAAACAACAGAGCTGACAAAATAGGATTGTCTTATGGTTCATATCAGATCATCTAGTAAAAACCTGGAAATAAGGAATGCTTCAGCAAAATTAATTCCACAACTGCTGACACAGGTACTGAAAGCAAAATTTCTGTATCTGGCTTCTGGAATACACAGAAACCAGTGTAAACTTCTGACCAGTCGTTATAACACATGATGAGACAAGGGTCTATGGTTGAGATCCTAGAACTGAGTAGTAATCACAAAAAAAAATCCCCTTCCAAACTGCATCTAAAAAAAGCACAGTGACCTAAGTGATGTTCTCTTTGACTGCACAAGGGCGGCCTACTAATCACCATGTCTGTTTATGTGTATTGGGATGTCTGTGATGAAGAGTATCATGAATGTTAGCAAACATGACAAAACTTTTGTTATTCATTCAGTCCACATCATGCAACAGGTTTTAAGTACAAGTATTTTGCTGGTGAAGCAGCCAACAGACCCACCTTGCATCTTCTTCTTGATGTACAATTTAGGAAGGAATCTTGGAATTCAGAAGATCTGATGATAAGTAAATGTTTTAACATAATGAAATGGAACAGCTGTTGGTAATTCCAAAAAGCTGAAGGTAAGAGTCCATGGGAGGAATGCTGGAACAAGAGTGTCCATGCTGAAGGAGTCTACTTTGAATGTGATTAACTGTAGAACCTTGCTTTTTAAAGATGCAGTACCCATACTGTTTGATCTGTTCTCAAGAGGCAGATAGTTTCTTGAACACAAAACTGAAAATCTGACATATTTTTAACATTTTCATACTCTCAGTCATACTTTTCTTAAGTGCATAGTAATTGAGGTTTTGGCAGCATTTGTTAACATATTCTGATATACGTAGTAGAGGGCTCTATCAATATGGTATAAATAGAAAAGAAAAAGTGAAAACTGTGAAACAAAATGGCAAATAGAATGGGACCGCACAACAAAAGGTGTAACTACAAAACTATATTTACCTAAAGTAGCAGATAGATTAAAACTGAAAATTAGTGTGACCCCGAACCTTACAATGATGGTGACAGGCCATGGCAATATTAAGTCATACCTGTACAAATATAAAATTATAGACAGTCCAATG
>Ga0123355_10002806_pt1 | contig 24745 bp, 12 predicted proteins | sample TergutEmb28metaG_3_FD_89872 | JGI IMG/M metagenome (GOLD analysis project Ga0123355, IMG submission 89872) | Embiratermes neotenicus P1 segment gut microbial communities from Petit-Saut dam, French Guiana - Emb289 P1 | ecosystem: Host-associated > Arthropoda: Insects > Digestive system > Gut ...
CACACACCTAGCCACTGCTCCACAACACATTCCCACACACAACGCACACCTAGCCACTGCTCCACAACACATTCCCACACACAACACACACCTAGCCACTGCTCCACAACACATTCCCACACAACACGGTAAGTAAACTGCCGCACAATCCATTTAGCCGAACTATTTGTATATATAAAAACTATCATTATGCATTTACTCACATAGCTGTTTTGACAATATACTTAATAGTATAATTATTTACATATATGCTGCCACAACACCTCGTTTGCAAATACGAATTGAATTGTGAACACTGTAATATAACTTTATCAAGAAACAAAGCTCCCTGATAATGATCTGTGAAGATCGAAATATGTCGGAGTGTTTTAAAGTGTTTTATATGAAATTATATGTGCATTCGTTGGTTGATAAGTTGAAATGATAATTTGCATGATTTATTTTAGAGGAGTGGATGCTTTCGAAACCTGTTTATTTTCGAAAAGACTTACAAATTTCAAACAATTATTTCTTGGACGAGAGACAGCAACTGGAAAGGAATATTGGGTTCTTCATATAAAGTTTATAAATATGGAATATGTTGCATTTAGATGCTACTACAGACGTGACATGTTGCACGGATATTACAGCTTCTAGACAGTGTTTGAAATAGTGTGACGAGGAAGGTTCAACATCCAACACACGAAGAAATTTGTGGACTTCTTCCTCATTTACGACTCTTACACTTTCAATTTATGTTGCCATCCAGTTGAGTCCTCCTCTTCCAGGTTCGATCCCAGGAAACAGCTCCTTTAAGGTGTGAAAATTTTACTTTAAAACCTTACTTGGAACAAAAAAGTCCCTTGGCAATTCGATTATTCTGTTTGCTTACTTCGCGATTTTCCCTCAAGCCACCAGAGTAATGGTGTACTTTATTGGAAGTGTGAGACGGAGCGCAGAGATTGTGCAAGAGAGATGAAAATTCGGCTGGCCAACAGAAACATTTATGTGACAAAGCCGCTAATGAATTTGTGTCTCACGACATTTTTGGCTACTGGGGTTTGTTATCTGACCAGGTGATAAGTGGATTAAGCTAGTTAGAGCTGGAATTCAGCAAAGCTTTATTTATATAAATCTTTTGAACAAAAAATAGCTTTATCAGCGACATTAATCACAGTACCGACGCAACAAAGGCAAGAGTGTTGTGCATGTAGGAGTCGCAAAATTGCTGTACTGTAATTAATATAAATTGAGACCAATGAAATACCGTAGCTTTACGTTGTGTCTGCCTGAATGTGTGCTGGGTGGAATTACTTTGTTAGAGGTCTATCGGCTAAAGTTCTACTTGATATTGAAAGAGAGTAACTTAATGCAATAAATTGTTAAAAATAGTGTTTATTTGTCATTGGACATCATAAGATTCAGATATGTGTATTTGAAAGTTTGAAATTTCAACTTAAAAATTCTCAATTAAATACTGGATTACAACTCCCTTACTTTCATTGAGCAAAAGACAAAGAGACATACAGGCGGTTTGGGTCACCCAGCTCCTACTCCGAAGACATGTCGCATATCTCCAATCTCTCTCTCTAAATATTACTTGAGAAAGAGAGTGTCAACCCCCGCTGAGCTGTGAAGTGGAGATCTCTTACCAAGCCGGAACCACAGATCAAGAAGAACAGGTAAAAAGTAAAGAAAACATTTTTCTATGTACGTGATGAGCAAAATGTATTGTGTAGCGTATCCAAGAATAATGCGGATTTTGGTGAGAGCTAATTAGTTTTCTGATGAAATAACTCCGAGGTTCAAAACTACAACATCAACACGCGATATCAGAAAATATTCTTAGCCACATTTATTCAGATCCCATTCTCAAATCCTGCTCCCTTATCAGCCACATTAACCCTTTCCACTTTCATTCACTTGTTAGAGTGAGCTTGTTTCTATTAACTTGCTGCAAAGTTAACATAAAACTTATAAATTTAGAAGTTACAAGTAATGCATTTAACTCCATCAGATGGTAGGATGCCATGTCAGTCACCAAACAGGGGGCAACTGTTTAAATGTCTTATGGAAAGTGTACCTTGGTGGTTTCACTCTGTCGTTGAACGGATGTACCTCATAAAATATGTCTTTAAATAAAGAGAGAAAATTTAGTCATAGTTTCGAAAGGGTTAATGTTCTTTGTACATTCATTTTCTTCTCAGTTTTGTAACTATTACTTCCCTTTATCCTTCCCCATTTCGTAACAGAGTACGGGAAGCTAGGTGAATTTGGTCCCCTGATTTTTAAAACTTGCATAAATCTTGACCCTTGAAGTTATAATATTTTGATTTTCGTAAAAATAATATTTTTTCCACTCTTGTAAAAGTTTTGTATATTACTTCAAGATTCAGTTACTTGGAAATTAAACTGAAATTTGTCAGACCACTGCAACTTCGTTTTAACAAGTCTGTTTGTGTTTGGATCCTAGGCGTACTCTGCACCTTTCTTGGGTACTCTAACAAATCGCTTATGTCGGGCAGCCGAACATAATTATTATGCTGCAACTGTAAAGACGCAAAGAAATTCATGTCTATTCAGAAGAAATAACATTGCTGCCCTCCATTCAAAACACTTTAAATCCTGAAAGCTTAAACAAAACAAAATAAAGCATCTTCCTTTCCAAAATTCGGCAAAGAGTCGTTCTACGCATAAAAGTAAACACGTAGACGGAAATACTAAGTTTTTCGAAAAAATGCAGTTATATACTGTGGACATAATGACAGGTTTATTATTAGTCACAGAGACCACTTCGCCGTCCCTTTCTATGGCACGCATATCGCTCCTAGTTTTTCGTGAGGGATTAGAGTCCGATAGTAAGTTTAAAAACCACTCACCAGAAATAACAATATTATGCTTTAGGTTCCTGTGACCGTGCATCGTGAGCAAAGCGTGAAGAAAGCATACCAACAAGATGCAACAATATAGTTGATTTATTGTCAATTTCAGATGTTGATTATTGGCTACAATCTCGAAATGTTTCGGGCATCTTTATGCCCATCATCAGGAGAAAAAACCACGTGTTACTGCATATGGGGTTTTTGCTGTTAGTGTTGGATGTGGTTGGTTGCGGTTCTGTGATGCTACGTTGTAGGGTGTGAGCACTGTGAAGGTTGCAGCGAGCAGCAACTTTCGCAGTGCTCACACCCTCAACGTAGCACCACAGTACCGTAAACTGCCACAACCAACACTACCAGCAAATATACTCTATATGCAGTAACACGTGGTCTTTTCTCCTGATGATGGGCATAAAGATGCCCGAAACATGTCGAGATTTTAGTCAATAATCAACATCTGAAATTGACAATAAATCATCTATATTGTTGATCTTGTCGGTATTCTTTCTTCACAACAATATTATGACATTATATATATTTTATTACCTACATATCTATATGTATATATATATGTGTGTGTGTGTGTGTACTATATATTGTGTGTTTTAAAAGGAAAAGAATATGATAATTCTTGAAAGAATTAGGAACTTATCTGAACTTATTATTCCCTTCAATTTTATTAAAAATTCCTTATCTTTTGTTATCGATGCATCACTTATGATTTTAGTATTCGTCGCAAAGTGTTTCTCCATTTAAGTCTGAAACTATTGTGTATCGTAGATCTTGTCAAATTTCCCGGCTAGCAAAAGAAATCGAATCAACATCGGCATAACAGTACACAATGCAAGTCGACTAGGTTCAGACTGACAGATTTTCTTGGACGTTCACAACACCGTAAGAAATCACCATATACGAGTATATATCAGCAACTGCATTATAATTACATAAAATATTAAACAAATACATGGGAAAACTCTTACATGTTCTGACCTTTCCCGGCCAACTTCAGAGAGGTTTTTAAAAAAACGAAAATACAACAAAGGCTATTTACGTCATGGATGTGCAATAATGGATTTAGAATATATAATATTAAAATCGTTAAAATATTTAAAAAGCATAGTATAGAATGTATATCTTAATATTTATTATTAGAATTGCAAACAAATATCTATTTCTTCATGTTTGTGCCGTGCATCAATGACGATTAAAGCACTATATTAACCAACAGATGCACAAATAAATAATTTGTAGATACAATTAGAATTATTATAAAATATTTAAAATATTTAAAATTGATCCAACATGTTCCGGATCACAAGGGATCCATCATCAAGGAGCTCTATACAGTGCTTGGCTAAAATTACAGCAATGGTACTATCTCCTCCGTTGATATGGAAGTAGTCGGTGTTACGACAGCAGTATTTACCCGTGGTGCGTGTGTGTACTGCACGGTCTAGAGACTGCAGTACACAGACGCACCACAGGCAAATACGCTGCCATAACACCGACTACGTCCATATCAACGGACACGATAGAACCATTACTGTAATTTTAGCCAAACACTGTATAGAGCTCCCTGATGATGGATCCCTTGTGATCCGGAACATGTTGGAGCAATTTTAAATATTTTATAATAACTAATTTTATCTGCGAATTATATATTTTTGCATCTGTTGGATAATAAAGTGTTTTAAATATCTATTTGTTAAAGTTGTTTTAAAGTTGTCCATTCCACGCACTTTAGGTGCGTTCGCAAAAATTGCGAAAATTGACTCTGAAAGTCGTCTTATCTGTCCGTTGGTTCGCATGCAACAACTCATGTCCCAGTGGAAGGATTTTTATGAAAATTCATATTTGAGTATTTTTTCGAAATTCTGTCGAGAAAGTTAAAGTTTCATCAAAATTTTACAAGAAAAACCGGTTCTTTACATGAAGACTAATACACATTTTTTATTATATCCCGCTCAGTTCTACTTAGAATTAAAATTTTTCGGATAAAATTTGTAAAGAAGATCAAAATATACACTTTATAAACAATAACTTTATTTCCGAAAATGATGCTGTTTATTAGATAATGTGGAAAAATATTATAGAGCCGGACAGGTTACAGATAACAAGAAGTGAATGCGAAATACATGCAGGATACTTAAGGCTACAAATTCATACTCATACTATGTAATATTTAATGCGTTTGCATTGTAACGGTGGTTGCAGGAAAGAACCTCAAAGTTACATTAATCTAATGCCTGTCTTGTTAGAATAATGTGCTCATTTCATTACACCAGTCTATTGCATAAATTCATTTTTATTTTCAGGAATATGTCCCGACGATATCAAGATAAAAATGTGTTAATATATAATTAGAGACTCCCTGTATTTCCTGTGGTCATTATGTTGTATGTATCACCATGCAGGAATGCAAACTGCGGGTGTGTCGGAGTGAATAGAAAGCGGAAGCCCTGATTTTTATTCGCGTATGCGTATTTCAGTAGAATGTTATACAGCAGTTCGAGGAGTGGGTTGTCTTCAGGTGTGTTTTACCACCATTTAAACCGTTTTGATGTTAATGTAATGAGACAAATATGTTTTCTATACAATTCAAGGCTATTCGTTTGCTTGCTGGTTTCTTCTTATCATTTACGGGTCCATGTTTGTGTTTTGGTGCAGTATGTCTACAGCGTATGTGTACAGCGTATGTGTACAGTGTGCCATTATTGTATTTTTCTTTGTTGAATATCTCACTGAAGACAGCCGAAAAAGGTCGAAACATGTGGCAGGTTTAACAACTGTTTGTATATCATTGTATCTAATTTTAGTTCAGTTGTAGAAATTTATATACTGACTCGTCTTACTGCACGGAACATGGAAAATGTTAAATTTGCAATAAGAAATATTACATAATGCCTCCCCTACTTCGTATTACTGTCATTCACTATTTTTAACGCGGAATTTGCAAAAAATATTGTAAGTTGTTCAATAAAAGCTTTTGTTTCTGTTGTGGTATAAAGCATTTTGAATTGGAAGTATATTTGTTGCATAAGAACTGTGAACATCTTCTCGGTGTTTGTTACAGGAGAAGAAATGGGGTGTTTCTGTTGTTACTAGATGTCTGTACTGTAGTTGAAGAATAAGACACCAACTTGATGTCACAATTTATTAAGTTTTATTTTACTTCTGCCGTGTGTTCTTGTTTCGATGTGTGTTGGAGTTTCGGTGTGGCTGGGTTGTGGTGGTATCCGCGTGGCAGTCTTCAGCCTGTGTGCCTGTGTGTGCTAGGTACCAAAGTTTGCTAAAGGGGAAAATCTGTATGAATCGGGCGTGTTGTATACCGTGCAGGTCCCGATGATATACTGCGTAGATTAAGCACTTGATGTAATGCACCTCGGGCTGCATTGTGTTAGAGCTACTTGCAGCAAACTTTGAGTGAATGGTGACGCCAGGTAGCTCACCTTCAGTCACGTACTGGATGTCAGCATTTCCACGCTGTGTCCTGAAGTCCCATACACAAGGCTGTCTATTTTCTGGTGTTAATTAGCGCCCCTATAGCCCGTTCATATTGGCGTAGTATCCTCTGTGGTTTGGGTAGGTCCGAGGTGGATGTGAGTAGGATCATGATGTCGTCAGCGTACGTTATTACAGGGGGCCACTGTTTTCCGTCTTGTATGTACATGACAGGTCACGACCTAGCTGTTCAAGTAAAGGGTTGAGCGACAGCACACACAACAACATGCTGAGGGGGCAGCCTTGCCTGTCTGATCGGTGAACCCGGCGACATACGTCCATTCGTTTGACATTTTGATGAGGCATTGGCATGTGTGCCTTGTATGAGCTACAGGATGTCACCACGGTGGCCACGTGGCTGGAGAATTGAAACAGGTGTTCGGAATCTAGTGCCGAGTATAAGAACAAGTGGAGTTCCAACCCTACTCCCTTTATATATCTATATAGGTTGTAAAGTAGCATCTCTCCCGGTAAATTGTTAATGGGTTTAGAGCACACGAACTGCGTTACTGATCATTACTCGTCTTCTTAGATTATTATATTGTTTAAAGTTTTGGTTGTTACGTCTTAATGGATCTTCTGAATTTAGTATTTGCCTGTCTTGAGGAATGTCCCGATCAGAAGGATAAAATCCGCATTAGCTCTTGAATTGGGCCACGAAATTTCAGGCAAAATCTGTATACCTTCATTTCGCACTTTAAGGATGACACTTGAAAAATGATATTTTATTTGGAAAGTTTGTGCTTCTGGGCACTGTAACAGTAAAGATACGTCAATTACTGCAAGCACCAGACCAGGCTGTGTGTAGCTTGTAATGTCACAATGCAGCAGGCTACAAACATCCTGGTGGAGTCACAAGATTTACGTTATGTTTTGGTCTCCTTTTTATTTAACTCTACGACAACAGATACTGAGGGCCGGGATAGAGTAGTTGGTGTAGCGACTCGCTACAGGCTGGAAGGTCCGAGATCAAATCCTAGTGAGGACGAGATTTTCCGCACCCGTCAAGCCTCCCATATAAAGGTTATCGGGTCTTTCCAGGGATAAGACGGCCGGGGCGTGGTGTTGACAACTCACATCATCTAACGCCGAAGTTAAAGAAAGAGTGGACCTATATATCTACTCCTTATTTGGAACTTCTTTATCTTTTTAAGGGAGAACTTTACTTTTGTTTTACCTTTTTATGACAACAGATATTGCATAATGGAAAGTCCAAAGCTTAAAGTCTGAAAAATTTATCTTGAATATGTTATATAACTTCTGTAAAGCTTATAACTTTTGCGATTACACAAGATGTTTACCAAAAGTAAAGAGATATTGGAAGGAAGGTAGTGGCGTTGATTCTTTTTCAGAAATGTTTCCTTCAGGAAGTGCCTTTAACCTCCGAAAAGTCTTCATAGTGGTTTTTCAGTTTTTCTAATAAAACTTCAAATCCTCTTGATTCTCCAAAACAAGTATCATATTTGTTTTCATTTGGCGTTCAAAATGCAGTAGTTACTATGTTTCTATAAGCAAACAGCCTGATTTACATGTTTAACAAAATCAACAGTCTAAAATATTCATGTAAAATCTAACTATAGGGCGAAAATTCGATCAAGTCTATGCCCGCTTTCCGCGCTCAAATAAAAAAGTAGCTTTAGAGTTGCTTGTATATCTTATTACTTTCCTTATGAGTGTGTGAAAAGTTTAGTTTTAAAAAAGGACTGACCAGCTTATAGGAGACTGATGTTCGTGTATTGTTCCATTAACCCTTATCCTGCTAACGTGAAGAATATGGTGAACTCCTAATAATGCCAGCAGATAACGGATGGAATTTAACTCGGTGTTTAAAGGGTTAAAATACACAGAGACTGCATAATTGAGTTATAAATATCAATAATGCTTTTGTTAAAATGCAGAAACAAAAAAGAAGTTTGTCTGAAAGTAAACTGACTAAAATATAGTAGCAGAAGAATGAAGTATAATAACACTAATTATATCTGTTGCATTTACCAGAAGTTTTCGAAAACGGTATCATGGTGACTTAAACTCTATTGTCTTCTAAATGCAACATACGTGATGATAACCACTAAAAGTTGATATCTTTCAGGCAAAACATTTCGAAATAAAATAAGCAGTGGTATGGTTCGCTCGCGGACTAAAGCCACGGAGTTTAGTTTTTTAGTTTAGTTTAGTGGTTGAGAGATTTGGTCTTCAAAATAAACACTGACTGACGCTTTCTAATTTTTTTAACACCTGTTATGTCGACATTACAACTACACGTTCTAAATCATTTCTATTGTGCTTATAACCTTCGTTTTTGGAAATATAAAACTGACAATACTCTGAGTATTCTGAGACGCAAAACATTGCCGGAATCACCGCCAGAAATAATTGCAACCCTTAGCTATAATTCTCACAGAACAACTCCCATTGATCAATCCTAATAAAATAACCACTTCATTAATTATGCTTTCTACAAAATTTGAATTGTACTTAAATTTGCCTTATTAATTAGCAAGTCCTTCTAGTATTCAATAAATGCGTATTATGTTAATTAATTTGATTTGACAACAAATTGTTACAGCTTTATAAGAATTTATGAAGTATTTATTTAGTAGATAAAGAAAGTTTTATATTTTGCTATTAACTTTTAATTTTCTTTTGAATTCACCATTTTAATTAAACTCCCTTAATTTTTCGTCCGATTTAGGACACTGAAAATTAAGTACTGCCTGTCCCTGAAACCAGTAAAACTCTGCTTGACAATTCTGACAAATGCTACGTTCTGTGTTTAGATTCTTCCTGCTTAATTACGCCTTTTGTTTGAACAGAAACCGCTTCTTACCTGCTGCAGTACCTAGTAAAGTGGACTTTTCTCAAAAAATTCTACAAATGTTCAAATTACAAGCTCAAGTGAAGAGTATATCGAGAATACATAGAAGTGACGTTGTGTTTCACAAAAATCCTAATATTCTACCGATTCATAAAGCTGTCTTGCTGACTGTGGACCAAAAGTCACATTTTCCTCTCCACATAAGTAACTTTGTTCAAAGAAGTTACTCCAGTAACAATTGTTTAACTAATGTCACGATATTGTGTTCTAATATAAATACTAATATTTGTCCATTATCGTCGCATATATATATATATATATATATATATATATATGTGCTTTCCAATCCAAATTTTTTAATGCTTAGACTGATATCATTTGAAGATAATTTTGAACAGTAAATATTTTTGTAATACGAAATTTTCACAAAATTAATTTAAGGAATTAACAACATAAACAGTTAGAATTAAACACTGGTTTGTTTTCTTTTTGATTCTATAGTGATATGTGTGAAGTCTGATGAGAATTATGGCTATACTTAACAGCGAAAGTGGCAGATTTGTAATCCATTTTCTCCACTGCTCAAGTGCTCGAAATTAATGATGAATGATATAAGTCAGTACACATATTTATCTTTCTGTTTACAAATAATTTACTTTCCCACAACAGTAAAACTCATGACGTATTAGTTAGAAAATAATCCTACCCCAAAGTTAGTATCAAAAGAAAGTAAATCCCTATATACTGTGATCATATGTTAGAGGTATGGAAAGTGAAAGTTTGTTTCGTCAAAGTTTCCTTCTCAACAAATAGGCAAATAAATCCAAAATGTTATTCTCACTGTACACTCGAGAACCAGAAAGAGAAGACGGTGAATATTTTACCCAGATTCACAGAAACTTCTCAAGACGTACTTTCGTAAATGAAAGATCCTATTTTCTCTGTTTCAAATGAGTTCTTTCTTTAACCTCTGGATTCAGTAGCACATGTATGTTCCTCTTTCAGGTCTGTAATCTGATGGTGGTACGTATTGAAAGAAGAAGGAAAGAACATTTATTTCTCTTGTAGTGACTTGGTTCTATGTGGCGGTGTAACCGACTGCAATATATCTGAGTAGGAGAAATTCGGCGATGCCACTACGTCTGTACCTCCTACCTACGGTGTAATGTGCTTGAACATGATGTAACCGTTTTTCACACCACCAGGCTGTTTATTTTGAGGACCGGAGTACCAACAAACCAGAACTTTATGACACAAACCCCTTTTAAATCCTTACAATTTTTCGTTCTCCGAATTTCTTTCTCCATAAATCTGAAAAAAAAAACAAATCTTACACAAAAAAAAAATCCTTTTTAAACAATACTTACACGGTTGCAAATATTGAATAATAATAATAATAATAATAATAATAATACTCACTGAATGCAATACTGGCACAACTCCAAAATTGCCACTTTTACTCATTACTAACATTTAGCTAAAAAATATAGCAATTATATCCGACAATACCGGCATATTTCGTAGTCAAACCATACCCCGCTGGATGTCGGTATTGTCACATTTCATTGTTATTTTCAACTTCATCGTAGTATTAACTCCAAAAGGACAATTATTCGATTGTGACACTATTGCATTCAGTGGGAGATATGATCCGTCTTCGAATATTTAACGAAAATTTTGTGTGGATATATACATTTACACACACACACACACATATATATATATATATAGGATGGATCTCCAGGAGGCGCGATATGGGTATATGGACTGGATTGAGCTGGCCCAGGATAGAGACAGGTGGCGGACGATTGTGAGTGCGGTAATGAACCTTCGGGTTCCGTGAAATACGGGGAATTTCTTGACTAGCTGCAAACCAGTTAGCTTCTCAAGAAAGACTCTGCACCATGGAGTAAGTAATTAAGTAAGTAAGTAAGTATATATATATATATATATGTGGGTATTATAAGGTAGGACAGGGTTATTTCGATTAAAATAAGAAGCCCTTACCACTCTGATCCTTTTCGCAATAGTCGTTATTTTCGCGTCAGTACAGAAGCATTTGATTTTATGTCTCTGTACTGGGAATTTATTCCTTCACTGTTAACTTCCTTGTCATCAGAGCAGTGTTGTTACAGAAAGCTAAGTTGCGCCTTCCACATTATCGCTTTACAATAACGTCTGATACTAGTAAAGTTATATAAAGTATGTTAACGAATAAATACTAAAGCATGTACCCAAAATTCGCAGTTAACCTTCCTGACTACAGACAGCATTGTTCTTGCTTTACTTCCAATTGCACTGGCAATTCATCCGTCACTTCCAAAACATCAGAGACGGAATTGGTCCGATCATATTAGCAGGGAAAAGATGCGGTACAAAATATTTTTATTCTTATTTTTTTAAATGTCACCATGTGTTGTAGAAGAACAAATGGTCAGACGAGGGACTTAAAGAGATTCGAAAAGCTGCCGCTATTTTCAAAGTGACTTACACAAAGCTTCAAAATCTAATTGCAAATCTCCTTCTTCGGTATGTATCAGAAGCACATGAATAAAATATTCAGAAAAATTTAAGGCGTCCCAATGTACTGGCTGTTGACGTCGTACATGGATTATGTATGAGCATACTGAATGTAAAAATACACAGGCTGCAGTCTGACAGTACTGCAACAGGCGAGAGCAAATTATACTTTTTAGAAAGATAAGAAGTCGGCGTTCTTTTAAATAATACTGACAGTTTATCAGCTCTTTCAGTAATTTTATGGACAGATATTCTCCGTCATCGCTGAGGACACCTGAAAGAAACTCTAAAACAAGAGTTGGAATACTGAATGAAGCATTTGTTTATACGTACAACAAGGTTAAGTTTAAACTCTTTGCAGTGCTCGGATTCACTGAGTTACTACGTGTAATATATAATGCAAAAGAAGCAGTGTTCTGTTTAAAATACAAACCAGTAAGAACTGTAAGTGGAAAGGCAGGAAGAGAAATGGACAAGTTTACTAAGCTGACCGTGTTGAGAATGTTACAGTGGTTGCCTGTTTTAGTGCCAGTGGAGCATGCATGCCGCTTTTTGTTATATGCATTAGTGCTAGGATTAGACAAGCAAAGAAAAGTGATTTGACGCCAAAATGTGTAGCATGCTTGTGCGATTCCAGATATAACAATCAGAACTTCTTTCTTAGAACTAGATATTTTCAGGAAATTGGATCTCCTAGAAAATGTCTGCTTGTTCTAGTTGGTGAAGAATCTCAAGACTAAAACTGTACTCAAATTTGTACCGTGAAAATTATATCGAACTTTGTGTTTTCCTGCTCGAAAGACAAGTAACGTTTAGCCATTGGACTGCACTGTTTAAATCGCTAATGATCCTTTGATATAAAGATGCGATTACATTCGTTAACCACAACCCAAACATGTCCATTACGAAGTCTTATTTTAGAAATTTCTTCACTGCTGCAAGGAAGACGAAAAGTAGACTAAAAACGGAAAGATACAATTATCCAACCGACTGAAAAAGTAGAAACGCGGCAAAGGTACGCAAGCTTTTCCTATTGCACAGTTTTAAAGCAGAAGAGAGAGAGGTAATGGATGCTGATGAATGTGTTCCTTGTGGGTTTTGTGGAGTAAATTTGGGACAATATCCTGTTAGCGTTGATTATATTAAGTGCCAAATTTGTGTAAAGTGACACCACGAAATATGTGTTAGAGTTAGACCAGTATATCTGTGTGCCCCTCCTTGTGATGGCAGTTACTCTATCGTTGTACTGCGACGCCACATAAGCCGCGTCGCCTTTAATTGTAATTGCACAGAAATGCTGAAGATTCTTAAACCAAATCTGTTTCACATCTCTGTCTTCAAATACGATCTTTGGGAAACTAATAAATGTTGTATTATGTTTTCTGTACTTGCATTCGGAATGACTGGAGTATAGCTCATTGCAGTGTGTACTAGAGTGGTACTGCAATTACCAATTCATAATATTTTACAATGTAACTAATGAGTGTCACATTTGAATAGGGTTCGAGGCTTAGTGATTTCGGAAAATACCTTTGCATGGCATCGTGCATTACGAGTAGGATACTTCAGTTTGTCATAATCATCTTATAATTAATGGAGCTTCAATGTTAGTTCTTTGGCAATTGCTCCATCGGGGGTTCGAAAATTACAAAATTTGCGGAGCGCGAAATGTATGTAGTTATGTGACTTTTCTTGAAAGAAAATTTTTTTTTTGTAAATTTTACGACGGAATTGAAAGGAAGAATCTGCACGGCACTTGAATTTTTCTGTTGTATACTCATCATTTCAGACCGCCCGTAACTTACGGCCAGCAGTCTTACAATCTTAGGAATATATATATACATAAAATAATTTCCGGTTATAACGTTTGGACAGTGGTTAGATTTTCAAAATATCGTGGAGGGTTCCGTGTAAGACGGTTGGATATTTGGATGAAGGGGAAAGTAGAAGAGTTGCCGGTTTCAAAGGAGTGTGAAGTATCACTCGTGTACTGCACACTTGGAAAAATCTACCGTGAGAAATTTTAAAGTTAAGTAACAATGGCTATGACTTAACAGCTTTCCGTTCAACAAAGTATGTAAGCGGAATAATAATTTCCTTAATAATGTTGTTCACATTAACTATGAACTGCAGTCAATTACATTATACCTACGTTTTATTCTACACTTATATGATAAACCAACAAATGCACTTTTGTAAATATAATCAGTCACATATTCTTTTCCTTCACCAACAAGTTTCGGTCACTCCTGTGACTTTCATCAGGTTGTCGTACAACAAGAGTACAATTAGTATACAAATAATTGTACAAAATTGTAGGATAAAACCATTTAGTATTACACTTGATTTTTCTGTACTGTCGCTATGGCCATAAAAAGTCAAATTATGTTGTAGTTAAAATGCAATAAAATATGGCGTGTTTATATTTTTTATTGGGTTGTATAGCTGATTTACGCTTTTTAATAAAAGTAACAAACTTTAGATATTATCTTACCAATATAATATATGTAACAATTTTATATTTGGTAAAACCGTTTTCGCTGTAATTGCGTACATGTTTATTTTATAGTTCCATGTATGAAATTTGTTAATGTTTTATTGTATGTTACATTTTCCACATCCCTATATTTTTGTACACTCTTGAGGTACGTCGGCCCTTGTCAACCGGATTCTAGTCCAGACACGTGATAGTTTGTCACCGGTAGAATCACAAGTGGTACAAAGGCCGGACCGCAGGTCTTAGGAGTGCTAGAAACTGTTGGACAACTAGATATCTTATCTTTACGTTTCACTGAGAGCTGTTTTTCAGATGGTCACTCTACTTCGAAAGTAGCTTGGTTTCAGACACGTACTATCGGGCTGCCGTGCGCACGAGCTGTTTCTAGCCGGCGATCTCCTGGTCTACTCATTCCCTGTAACCCACTGCAACACGCAAAAACCTCTTCTTGCAAGATTCATTGGGCTCCGTTACCACTTCTCCGAAGCCTTAACCTGAGGTTCGGATCCAATCGCCTAGGGAACAAAATCCATTATACGTTCCTAGCAGGAGACCAGAACTAGGGTACTACAGGGTTAGAATATGTGAAGTCTTGTGAGCTAGAAGGGATCGCTTGTGACTGGTGTATGGAGTGTAGCTAGATACGTAGGAGCGATAAGCTTGAGGCTATACGAGCGCGTATTAGATGCATGCATGGTGTAGTTGCGGATGGTAAATCAATTATTGGCACACAGATGCAGACGCATGAATACTTTAGAGAACTATAATATTCAACTTTTCCAACATAATCATATTTTAGATTACCATATAAGCATAAAATGTTCCTTAATGCACGGATATGGAACACATAAATTTCTGTGTTTTATTGTATGAGTGGCTCTAGCGAGAGGTAATGCAAGTCCGACTGAAGTAGCCTAATTTCAAATATTTTTTGAATAAGTTTATGAGAACTGAAATTGAGCTACTTTGTCTTTCACGTCAGGAAAAAACACCCAGGGAACTGAGCAAATTTAAGTTCGTAGTGGTGAGTGGCAACCAAACGTGGGGCGCGAAAAGGAGTGAAATTTGGTGCAGTAAAGCGCAGAATAAAAGGCCGACCACGACACAGTTCAACTATAACAAAACTAGTCAAATGCAAACCAAGATTAAAGCAAACTCGGCGCGAAAAAACGAAGATTCGTGGAACGCCGCCAGGGGAAAGAGGAAATGTGGAAGACAAATAAGTAATGCATACGTTCAGAAAAAACACTAGGACACCAGTCGGGGAAGAAAAAGGGGCACATCCCCACGAGTATCAGACAGCGGACCACAGACGAAGTGCCAATGTCAGCCAGTAGCAGCGATGCGGAACGCAAGTGAAACAGAACGGCGGTGAACAAGGCAAAGACCGGCAGCGGGCAGGCATCAAATGAAAACACCACGTGATCACAGAACAGCAGGAGACTTATTCACTGCCACAATTTTTTTTACACAAATGCATATTGATTGAAAGCAGTTGTGAAAAAATGGTAGGTAGATGTGTCTAATAATTATACAGCGTGCCTATTAACGTATTTGCTTTTTGTACAAAATTTTTCCTTCATAATGGAGAGGAAACTGCGAATTAGTAGCGTTCTCGGTATCAAACGAGTCAGAAGCATCACTCGTATGCTGTGTTTTGGGGAGTCTAGGCTGAGAAATTTGAAAATTAAAAAGCAACTGCTGTGATATAAATGCTTGCTGTTTGGCAAAGTGTATAAGCGGAATATGGTGGGGTTTCTTTGGCCAATTGTCCTGAGAGCTACGCTGGCGGTAGTGTAGCTACTGCAAAACAAGACTAAGGTGACGACTCAGACAAAAAGGCATATCCTAGTCCTCCAGATTGAGGGTTGGGCATGGGTAAGTACACCACACACTATAACAAATATGTTCAGTTGAGTTTCTTTTACAACGAGGGATATAGTGTCAGACAGAACGAAGAAGAAGAAGGAGAAAAATAATTGTAAGTATAATGATAATATTGCCAAACATGTCTTTTAGTCTAACCGTGAAATATATTGAATTAAACTGAACCTGTGTTTTTATCTCAGTAATTTACCTGAGATGCACGGTCAGCAAAACGTAAAAATTTTAACCTGTGTTGTATTGTGTGATTGGCTGAACTGCAAGGTACTGCAGGTCCGACTGAAGTAGCCTATACAAGAAATATTCCCTGAGATAATGCTTATATAAACTGATAACAGAGTAACCGTAAAACATCAGTATTAGAAGCGACATATACAACTTCCATTTTCTCAAAACTGGGCTTTGAGATAAGTCCATTTTTCCTTAGGGAGTTTCAGGTCTTCTGGGATATTAGCCATATGAGTGTCAAACATTCCACGAGGTCGTTATTCTCGCAAATCTTTGACTCCGAAGATGAAGCGCTGATATAATTCAAACGTCGGGAAAATTAACATCCAATCCACAATATAACATCCCTGGTGGCTTGAACATACCACACCACAACTAACAGAATATAAAATCTCGAATACAGAATATTTTGTTTATATAATTCAAATCATTACTCATATTCGTAAGCTATCCTCGGCAAAAGAAAATTCCAAAACGGTAAGACCGATGGAGAACCCTGTAGTCCCGTTTCTTTAGAGCATGTGGCTTCACACGCTCTACAATGGTGATGTGCTGTATATTACTTAGCAGATTTACTGTGTGTTGATTTCCGGATACACATTATGTTTAACTAAAATGAATTTAATTTTTAAACGTTTGGGAAGGTGCCCTACTAGTGCACTGAACCGCTGTATTGTCTTCAACATATTTTTGTACTTTTCAATGTACATGTACTGCAAGCTGTGTCACTTACCACAAGTCTGCTCTGCTTCGAAAACTGTGCTGTGATTAAACACAAGCTAAACAAGGACCTGCTTTTTCTCGTTCCTATAAATTCACGGACATTATTTTCAGAGAGAAATTTCGGAATGCTTATTTGCAATAATTTATTGTACCAAAATTCCCAGATATTAACAGATACGATTTTCTGAATCACAATAACTCTTCTTGGACACTTACCTCACATTGGAAGGACAGGGAACATTGTTAGATGCGCAGTTTATTAACCCTTATCCTTCTAATTTGGAGAATATGGTGAGCTTCTAATAATGCCAACAAGTGGCAGATGGTATTTAATTCGGCGTTTAAAGGGTTAAATCCATAATTAATTTTTGAGAGAATGTGCGTCGGGTTGCGTCTTGCAATGCACCAATAGTTCTCAGCCAGTTCATGCATTCAGTAGTCTGTCTTACGACATGTCCAAAACCTCTTCCAAAGCGATCTCTCCACATAGTGCGATCTAGAGCTTCCTCCTTCAAATGAGAATATCCTCTCCTTTCCTTAAGGTCATCCAGTAGCTTCCTACGTCTTCTTCCTTGTCTTCCAGTCACTTCTATCCCCCCTTTTATCTTTCCTTCAATAACCTGTTGTAGAAGGCAGTTTCTACCCAGAATGTGACCAAACCAGTTGGCCTTCCGTTTACTTATTTCATGTAGGATATTCCTCTGTTTATTGACTATATGTAATGCTTCTTCATTTCTCACATGATCAGTCCAATTGATCTTCTTCATCCTTCTCCAACACCACACTTCAAAACTTTCTAGGTGTTTCTGATCTACTGCCTGAAGTGTCAAAGTTTCAGCACCATATAAAGCTATGCTCCAAATGTAGTAATTCACTAGCTTCTCCCTCAATTCCAAGTCCAATGTGCCTCAGCCATTATCTAATAAAAATCCAAATTGAACCAAAATATTGTGTACAGGAAGATGTACATCATTCTAATTGTATAGCAACCAAAATTTTATGTTTTGTGTCAAATTGTAAACAGAGGAGAAGAGCTGTATCTGCCTACACGTTTCGTGCAAGCAAATTGACAAAACAATGTAACCAGGAATTTTTCCTTCGTTAGTAAAGCAACGTGAAATACACTCTGACCGCTTTGATTTTGTTCGGTTGCACTACACATGTGCATGACAATCTTACGGAAATTTAAGAAATTTTTATACTGTTTAGGCGCGTTCGCAAAATTAGGTAAAGCGACTATTAGCTTCGTCATATCTGACTGTCCGTCTGTCCGTCCATCCGTCGATCCGCATGGAATAGGTCGGCTCCCACTGGATGGATTTCCATGGAATTTCATATTTGAGTATTTTTTTTTAAATCTGTCGAGAATTTTCAAGTTCATTACGCGTAATATCTCATAAAAATGACGAGTATTTCACATGGACACCTACGTACGTTTATGACAATATCTCGCTCAATTCTTCTGAGAATGAGAAATATTTTAGACGAATTTGTGGACACAAAGTCACACTTTATGTTTAATAAAAAATTTTTATGAAAATCTTGCCTTTTAAGAGATAATGTGGGAAAATATTGTAGAGCCAAAGAGACCACAGAAAGCAATATGGTGGGTGCATATTGCATGCCGGGTAACTAAGACTACAGACACATACTCAGATTATGTAATACTTGTTTTATCGCGACACCAATGGTTATAAGTACATGACTCAATGTTACATTCACACGTAAAGGGTCTTGTTATATCATCCAGATTGTAGAACTAATTTCCATAATTACATTATTCGGAATTTCTAAATTTATTTTAAGAATTACAGTTATATTTGCATGACTTTGCTCATTACTACGATAGAATAAAATTTTGCTTCGCGGAATCTTTTCTTGTCTGAGTTAACTGTAACTTCTATTTTGTCACTATCGATCCGTTGAATTGAAGTCATTTATCCGACAAAATCCGAAGGTGACTCCATGTGAAATCACATTCTTGAGATACGTGATTTCAGGCTCCCGCCGCGAAGTGTATGATAACTGCACTCTTCTGGGTTATTACGCAGCGAGAAGTAGTAATTCCTACCGACGTTTCGAGACAACCTATCGGTCTCAATTAGAAGGGTCAAGAATCCATCCTAACAACATGAACAAGGAGAATGGCCCGACTTTGAGCGGCCCAAAGAAATATCTCTTTCGCCTCGCGAGTGAGAGTAGACGGCCCCCACATTAGCGGTGACAAGCTTACAGCTATTCTAGGGGCCCCAAAATCTATCCTTATTCCCCACGCTCTAAGGCGGTTCCATTATCCAACACCATACTACGGTAGGACTCCATGAGATATATTTTTTCCTCCTGGGCCCTGATAGCATTCCTCACCGTTTTTTCCTTGTGTCTTCCTTCTTTTTCCGCCTTCCTCCACTTCAATTCTTTGCCCACCTTCGGTTTGTTCCTCCGCTTTACTTTTCTTCTTTTATTTACCTACTTCTTCTCCTGCTTCTTCTTTTCCCTTTCTTTGTTTCCTGCTATTTCATATAGGTTCTGTTTCGGCTGTTACTTAACTACACAGGTACCCCTCCTCCCGTCCCTCTTCACCTCGGTTTAGTACCGAGATACTACATTCCCCCCTCTCGTTTTCAGTGTTACTTACAATTTCATTGTTCTAGTCTTCTAATCCCCTTCCTCTTTTCCCCCGTCCTTCATTCCACATTATTATGTTCCTTTATTCTCCCGGCTCTGCATGTGGTAATTTTACCATTTAGTAGCGCTGGACCAAGAATTTTACCCCTCCTATTTTTGTTTTGCATTTTTATATTTATTATCACTTTGGACTGATTTTTACTTATTTATTTGTCCCTGTTTTCTAATCTCCTTCCTCGTTCAATTTGTCCCTGTCTTTACTGCAAATTTCTGTTCCATTGTCTCCACCTTTGCACGCGTTTTTTCTTATAATGGATTAGCGTTGGACTAGACTTTCTCCCCCCCCCCCACCCTCTTATTTTATTTTATTTTATTTTTTTGGATTTACCTATTCGTTAATCATATATTGCACTTCTTTCCTTTTGTTTTCTACCACTTTGCTCATGTAGATGTTAGAATTTCTTCTCTCACGGAACGTTTCACCTCACCACAGCACTGGCGACTACACTGCCCTCTTCACAAGCATCCACACTTGCATCAACTCTATTGGCTGGCACCACGATTCTGATAACTTATAACCGCCCACATTCTTCTCTATATAAGCTCCGTACTGGGGCAGCCGAATTTGTTTTTTAATTTTTGACCCTTGAAAATGGGATCGATGTGTTGTCCCTAAACGTCGGTAAGAAATTACCACTACTCCTGCATAACACTGAAGAACGCAGTTCTGTTCTAAGCGTCTAAGTGAATACAAATCTTATACTACAAGCAGGCGATGAAATTTAATTTTAGAGTACGCAGTTTCTTAACGTGATTTGTAATTCGAAGAACAGTAGTTATGCTTATAACACTAATTTAACGGAGCTCCATATTTTAGAGGATCAAGTTTATTGTATAATATAAGATTTTACCACCTTAGGGACTTAAGCAGCCCGACCAGAAGTAATCTTGATTTAGTAAATAATCTGGTGGAGTAGGTCATGTTAAAATTGCACTATGCAGATTGCTGTTAAACAGACGCTTTGCCTTCGGGGTGACAGAGTTAATAAGGTATGGAAATGTGTTAGAATTATGCATACAACTCAGCCATTCCTAAAGCGCTCGATGCAATGTATGGGCCTACAACAGTGCAAGGTATTTTGGTGAAGCTATCTGTCACAATAGACAGAATCTGCCTGCCGACTGTATGCCTAAAATATTACTGCTTCAGAAAAAAATTCGAATCTTATAGAAACTCTATTTCTGTGTGTGTGTGTGTGTGTGTGTGTGTGTGTGTGTGTGTACAATAGTATGATTTTAGGTTAAAGTTCTTGAAGTCAGTTATGTAACTTCAAAAAATATGCCGGGTATAACCGACTAATAAGTTAATGCATCATCTTACAGAGAATTGAAATATTTCTGTCTTATAAAGAATTACAGTTATATAGCCAATATTTAAAAAATCCCCCCGAAAGTATCCCTACTTTGACGTAGTGTTGGAGCTTGTGCGGTCACATGATCCTGAGAGCTATGCTGGCCGTAGCTTCTGCTCCTGGTAAGGCCTCCCATGCCAGACAGTTCAAAGGTGATGACCCAGACAAAAAGGGACACCCTGGTCCTCCAGGTTGGGGATTTGGCGTGGGGCTAACAACACCACCCAGTAAAAAAAAATTATTGTTACGAAGGTCGAGCAAAGGAAAAAGCTGGATAGATTAAATGATGACGGACGGAAGAAGACTAGATATACAGAAATAACCCTAGCTACATGGAACGCACAAACCATGCTAAAACCTGGAAGAAAGGCAAAGTGAGAGTGGATGTAGTTGCTGTGCAGGAAATTCGTAGAAAGAGATCTTCAAGTGCTGGGAGTGGGAAGATGGAGAGAGTTGGTTGCAGATAGGAAAAAATGGCAGGACAATGTTCGATAGGTCAAAGCCCACAGTGGGCTGTAGCGCCAATGGAAGAAGAAGAAGAGTACGTGTATTTATAAATTTGAGTTCTTATTTCAAGAGGAAATATTTTTGTCAATTTTTGTTAAGGCTATCTCGGAACATAAAATAAATAATGAACGCACGTAATTTTCTGTGCGGTAAAGTACAAATTTACCGAATATTGTAGCAGGTGATATATATATATATATATATATATATATACACACACACACTAGGCTGTAAGAGATTTGTTACCGACTGCTAATTCTATCATGTCTAACTTTCTGACCTGTATCAACCTCCCGATTTCGTGTTGGAATATAACTTTTTGAAATTTAAAGACAGCTGAGGTGAGGTTGATAAAAATAAGGCTGATTAAAGAAGGGAGAAAATAGATGAGTGATACGAAGAAGGAGAGCAATAAAGAGAAGATGAAAAGAGGAATAACACTGAAGTCGAAAGAGAAGGAATGAAAGCGGAAAAACTACATTTGGGGCACAGTAATGATGATGACAGGCATTGAATGCCTTTAAGAAGTGGACGAAAAAGATGAAGAAGAAGAAAAGAAGGATTTTGCTAGAGAAGGGAGGGGAAGAAGAAGGAGAACAATAAACTGTTTTCTTTACGTCGTCGTCATTCCTGTTTTGTTCGAACAACGTACCATACACAACTGGTCTCATCGTAATGACCTGGGTTCCTGAAAGGTTAGAAATCCTTCTACTCAACCAATGGCTTTCGAAACGCTGAGCAATCTGGAAGGCATCTAGTTTATACGGAATGATCTTTGCGCCACACAACATGAACTTTACTGTCTCCCTATGTTTTACATTATGGAAGAGCGGTAAGGTATGCGACAATGTAGAATATTAGTGGTGAGAGAATGGCCGACCTAGATATTCAAGGAAGCGAATAGCCGTCTTTTGTTATATGTGTCACATCAGAGTGCAGCGTAATGTTTGGATCAGAGAAGCTGAGTCATAACTTTCGAACAAAGAATTATTTTTGCAAGGCCGTATTTGCTAGTAGATCTTCGGTATTTAAAAGGATATTATTGTTATTTTAACCGTAGTTTTGTACAGATTATTGTTTGACACACATTTATAGTGTAGCGTAAAGTTGGATTTCTTTTTAAAATTAATAGTTTTGATTACAGAGGGCACGGAGAATTTATTTATCCGTTTATTTCATTATGCTGACAAAGACTGAGAATAAAAGACATGAAGTTGAATGAGGTGGAAGAGAGCAGCCAGTGACGAACCTCATATCGGTCATGGGCGTAGCTACAGTGTAGCAAGAATATGCATTTAGAGGAACCCGGACAGGAGGCTTACAAGCCCCTCTCACAATATATTATTTCTGGACTAACAGAAAGCCACCCAATATTCGGGCGAATTGTAACATATTTGCAAGGATTGAATTCAAGCGAATGCGCTGTGGGTACATTAACAAGCTCGGTTAAAGCACGCGAAATTTAATATTTACTTTATAACACTAGTTTTTTGAGTGACTCTGGAAACACTACATTATTTTCTGACTTATACATCCAAATATAACCAAACTTATTCTTTATAATGTTGTGTTTTTGACATTTGTTAATTTGCTTTTATTATTTTAGATAATGGGCCGGATAATCAAATCCCTATAAATTAGACTTCTGGGGCACATTGGCTACCCAAGGTACTTCAGGTTGTAAAAATGATTGACCCAAAGTAGAATGAAGTTTCTAAACAAGAGAGAATGTGAGGTGTGATCGGATCATTGCATCCCCGTCTTATCTCAAGCGTTCACTGCATTTATTCAAGTGTACAATTTAGTTTTCGCTTGCAGAATAAAAGTTTATTACAAAGAAATTGATAATATTATCAGTGGACGTTATTATATTTCTTTTAAAAATTATTATATGCAAATGTTATTTTTTTACATTTATCGGTTTTACGTAATGTCAAATCTCCAGCCTAACGAAATACTTTGTAATGTCTGACTTGAAAACAATATTTTCGATGAAGTTCTGATGTTTTCATAATCTATCCGTTTATCAAACTCTAAATTCCAAAATGAACAAGAAACCTTAAATTGTGTGTATGTATGTGTTTTATTTTACTTAACCATGACTTTTGTAGGGAAAAATAAAGAGTAGATATATTTTAATACGTACGTTACGTCCCAGACAAAGTCCACGTCAATTATTATTACGTAACACCACAACAAATTTAATCTCCACTGTACGACAAAATATTTTCCTGTAATTATAACCAAGTGTAAAACACTAATTATCAAATGTTATGATTGTGTTCTTGCTTTCAAATTCCTTCTTGCAAAATCCATTTTAACCTAAAATTTCTTTCGGTCGAAGAAGAAAATAATTCGAACTCTCACTCTACATATTTCTACCTATGAGATCTACACGCTTCTGGAATGTTACACAGCATACATTTGTTGCTACTTTCACCTTCAAGGGTCAAGCCGCCCAACAAATCTTCTTGAACGATTTCATTAAGGGACTGATAAGTCGTCCCGAAACATCAGTTGCTACCTACCAATATATGTCCAGCAGAGCAAAGATCCTATTTACATTGCGGCGGAAGTTTGAAATCACGCATATGAAGCCTTAATCACACATTATGCAAGTCGAGGTTCTTTTTTCGGCTTCATATTTTGTTTTATGAAGTCTGGTTCTGTCTCATTTTCGTAATTATCTCGTAGAACTTCATGATTTTCGGAATACAACTGTTACTAATATGAAAGGTGTGTATTCATTTTTTTACAGGTTTTCTCAGAAACAGATTTTATTTTGGGAAGAATTCGGCGAATTATTATCCTGAACAAATTAGCGTCAACTTGTAGAGGTCTCATAAAATTGTTTGATTTCAACAAAACCAGTTTCCTTGACATATATTTTTCAAGTCTAAGCATAAAGTTTCTTAAAAACCCATCCAGTGATAGCGATTTGTTCCATGCGGGCGGACAGATAAACTTACATTTTGAAGCAAATTATCTCTTGTCGCAACTTTGTGTATTCACCCATTAGTTGACTAGTGACAGTGGTATTGGGATAATCTCAGAGACTCTGAGCAGTACTGGAAATTTGAAAGCTGGTCATTGGAAACTTCAGTGGTACCAAGTATTCGACGAATTACTTCCCACTTCAGTTCCAAAAATTAAAAAAAAAAATCCTTGTAAATTC
>Ga0123355_10002807_pt1 | contig 24743 bp, 9 predicted proteins | sample TergutEmb28metaG_3_FD_89872 | JGI IMG/M metagenome (GOLD analysis project Ga0123355, IMG submission 89872) | Embiratermes neotenicus P1 segment gut microbial communities from Petit-Saut dam, French Guiana - Emb289 P1 | ecosystem: Host-associated > Arthropoda: Insects > Digestive system > Gut ...
ACCTACCTACCTACCTACCTACCTACCTACCTACCTACCTACCTACATACCTACCTACCTACCTACCTACCTACTTACCTACCTACCTACCTACCCACCCAACCAACCAACCAACCAACCACCCACTTATCCACACACCCACCTACCTACCCACCTACCCACTACCTACCTGCCTGCCTGCCTGCCCGGCTGCCTGCCTATATATCTACCTACACACACACACACACACACACACAAATATAGATATATACATATATATGTATATATAAGTATTCGGCTACACGTTTCGGCTTGCAGTTCAGCTATCATCAGTCAGTACACGAGAATTAAAAAAGATGAAAGTGAATAACTGTAATATTAAGATATATTAATATTGATATTTTAAACATATAACACAAGCCAAAGACAACGGGTTATTGAAGGAAAGATAAAAGGAGGTATAGAAGTGACAGAAAACCGAGGAAGAAAACGTAGGAAGCTACTGGATGACTTTAAGGAAAGGAGAGGATACTCATATTTGAAGGAGGAAGCTCTAGATCGGACTATGTGGAGAGCTCGATTTGGAAGAGGCTGTGGACCTGTCGTAAGACAGACTACTAAATGAATGAACACAAGCCATTTTCGTGTAATATCAAAATTATTGACAGATTTTACACTACATATTAATGTCTTGAAGAGGCTAAAAATGTAAAACAAAATACAGAATACTTTTAGTATTATTCGCGGTCGTGGAAGCAGGATCTTAGTAGGTTACAGGCTGTACGGATGGTTATTAAAATGGCAGACTATAAAATTTATATTGTTTTTTTACGCAACGTGTTTCGAAACCCACTATTTCATTTTCAGTGGTGTCGTTCCAGTAACAAGAAAACTACTGAATCACGTGTTGGTAGAATATATGTTGGAAATAGCATTCGATAAGTTGTGTTTGGCCGTAAATAGTAGATTAAATGGATTTAATGCAGATATAACCTCTTTATATTAAGAACAAATAGTCTGGTTCGAAAATTTATCTTCACATGGGAAGGAACTGCTAAATCATGGTGACATAATTTCTGTACTCTTAGTATCTATATTTTTTTTACAACATGTATTGCACGTTTCTCTTTCCTTTACAGATCTATTAGTATTAATCTTTCCATCCTCTTAATAACTATGAAATTTTTAATAAGGTTCATTATTGCATCCAGAACAGCCAACCAGTGGGCCTTAGAGTGAGCCAGGTTAAACATTTCACACTTTCATTTCGACTTTAATATCTCTTTTAATATTATTCTTCTACTTGTTCCTATAATTCACAATTGCCCATTCCGTCCACTTTTTCCGAATAGAAATGCTCAGAAGATTTAAACCAACTCGGAAGCTCTGTGAAGTAAAATGCCGTCATTTCGAAGCCGGCGGAATCCTCCTTTTTGTCTGTTGCTGACTGCTCAGTCAGTACATTCGCAGTTCCTCTCTGTGTCAACTGGAAAAGGGTTAACATTTCTTTATCTCTTATTTACTACTTTGATTATTGTGAATAACAACGCAGCATAATAAATCTGTCCTAAAGGGAAGTACAATACTCCTTAATCTACGCAATGTAAACAACAGTAACTCAGACGAAGAACTTTACATAGCCGATATTTGTTTTAACCATCCGTGGCAAGACCCTGTAACGTACAGAGAAATACTGGTTAGTGCGTAATGTGTCAAGCACTAACACGGAGTTCAGGTCAGAACTCTCGAAACCTACTGTATTACTGTATAAACATACAGCACTACAAAACTTTGAATATTAGTATTGTTCTAGCTTACTTTATTTTTCTGGAAAATTCAATACTTAAAAGGTGATTTACAATGCTATATTTGTCTTAAAATGGAATCTTAAGTTTCGCAATGTCACGATACATGCTCACTTGCAAATAATATTTAAGAAACAATGTTAGGTATGTTAATTAATAACTTATCACTGTGTCTCAAATGTCAGGAGTTCATTGGTGATGGCCACCTTCTCTTTTCACTCCTTAAATCACTCCTAAAACAAAGTCCGTTTTTAGTTCGTCACTTAGTCAAGAAGCATTTTACGTAACTCGTTAGTTCATTGTCTCTTCAGAATAGCTCACGGGTTGTCTCTGTACAAAACAAGAAAAACGCAAGTCATGTACTCCCATTCTACATGTTTGAGATCTGTTGTAATATCATCTTCACATCTAGGTCTTTCTTTGATCTGTTGTAATATCATCTTCACATGTAAGTATTTCTTAGATCCGTTTTAATAAGTTAACATTTACGTCTTTCTCAGATATGTTTTAATAATATCTTCACATCTAGGAATTTCTTAGAATTGTTTTAATATCATCTTCGCCTCTAGGTCTTTCTTAGATCTGTTTTAAAAGCTTCACATCTAGGTCTTCCTTAGTCTGTTTTAAAAGCTTCATTTCTAGATCTTTCTTAGATCTGTTTTAAAAGCTTCACATCTAGGTCTTTCTTAGATCTGTTGTAATATCATCTTCACATCTAAGTATTTCTTAGATCCGTTTTAATAAGTTAACATTTAAGTCTTTCTCAGATATGTTTCAATAATATCTTCACATCTAGGGATTTCTTAGAATTGTTTTAATATCATCTTCGCCTCTAGGTCTTTCTTAGATCTGTTTTAAAAGCTTCACATCTAGGTCTTCCTTAGTCTGTTTTAAAAGCTTCATATCTAGATCTTTCATAGATCTGTTTTAATAGATTCACATCTAGATTTTTCTTAGCTCCGTTTTAATATCATTCTCACATTTAAGTCTACATAATACTAGCAACATATCTGTCTCTTCTGTGTAGAGGGCACCCAATTCGCTGATGAAGTTCGAGTCAGGTATTACTCAGATACAACCAATCATTGTACCACTCGGTACTGCACGTCCGCTAAACCCTTAGCTCGCGGCTGTATATTGGCTGTAACACAGTGTTATTTTTCCCACACAGATATTTAAAATGTTCACATTTTTTAACCCGGCAAGGTCGAGATAGGACTGCAACGAGATTCTGAAAATATATGAGCTGTTTATTTATGCAGACATAGATTATGTTACCGACTCATTTTGTAACAGTACGCCATACACAGGGGCTCCCTGGCCTATATTTTGAATTGTATTTTTTACAAATTTTTCCTACTGTCATTAGTGTATTTTATAGCACCATCTATAAAAAGTACACTAATAAAGTTACAATTGTACGACGTATACTTATTATTTCTTCAATCTGTGTATTGAAGTTCAAGTTACCATCCATGCAGACCAAATTTTACCGAAGCTACTCGCACCAGATGAAAGATGAGCAGGCCAGCAGTAAAGTATGAATAATTAAAAAACCGCAGCAGGAAAATTCACTAAACAAATAATGTGTAACCGGAATGGACACAATACACCAATGCAATGCGCTACAGACTACAACTGAATGAAAAAGCAGCGAACAGTCAGTCGAAACCAGACAAGGCCATATCAATACAACACGAAAGCTTCCTAAAGAAGAACATTTTTCTTCAGACAACTGTTGTGGTTTTACGTCAAGGGTTTCGTGTTACGTAAATAAAATAAATTGAAAAAAAACTTAAATATTTCTGTAATGGTGGATACATGATTAATCTCAGGGAAGTTTGTGTAAACAGTGACACTGAAACAAGTTCTCCTGCTATTATTTCATTGTTCTCCACTCTGACAGCAGTCCGTCAATGCTCCATATTCATTCATCACCCCCTTACTCTGTAACAGTCTATATACTGAGAGCATCGTGAAATTGATTACTACTATAACTACATTTGTAATGTTATCCTTACACTGTCCTACTTGAAAACATCGACTAACAAGCAACTGAGACAATGACCAGATTACATAACGAGTAAACTTACATATATAATTAATCTACATTCAAGTTGTATTTCCATTTTCACAAGCATGTTGATCTAACAAACAAGAGCAGGTGTTTAATATATATACATATATATATACACAGTTCGTTCGCAGAGACAGGCAAAGCGGGAGATAAGATAAAATTTGAAAAGGACTGAGAAGGAGTGGATGTGTATAAACTTGAGAATGTCAGAGTAGAAAGACGCGATGCAAAATGTATGTGGCCCGTGTGTGCCTCTTGTATATTAAATATTCAAGTACACGATTAGAGATAATTTTCATCGGTGTCTTTGAAATCCGTAAGATAATGTCCTTGGTTTATCAAATGCATTATTTTATGTAACCGTCTGCTGTAATTATTGTAAATAATGGATAGCAAGCTCACGTTCTTAAAGAAAAAAATTTAGACCTTGATATACTATCGCGAAGATCAGGGGAAATACAACACCTCCAGGTACATAATTGTACTGACTTCAGTAAATTGTCCACATATGACAAATCGCTTCTTGCTTTTGTGCGTTAATTCAGTACCGTTAGCCGAGAGATACATCTCAAGAGAATGGGTGTAGACTAGTTATAGAAAGAGAGACTATGTACATATTAACGTAAAATTGAGACGCGTTAGCTTAAACATTGTTTCCACGTAAAAGCAATAAGCATTTAGTAAGAGTGAGTCTGCAATCTTCGTTGTGCGGCATGCCAATGGCATGCGGGCTGTGGCCATGTTTACGTCCACCACATTTTTCCACATTATCTCATAAACAGCACGACTTTCGGGGAAATTATGGAAAATAAAATTTTGTTTTTACTTTCTCTACAAATTTTCCTGAAATATTTCTCATTCTAAGAAAAATTAAGCGAGATATTATCACAAATATACATACGTATTAAAATATAGAGCACGTTATTCTTGTCAGATTTTAATAAAAATTAAGTTTTCATGACAGATTTTCGAAAAATAATCAAATACGAAATTTCATGAAAATACGTGCAGTGGGAGCCGAATTGTTCCGTGTGGACAGACAGACAGACAGTGGAAAGGCTTAACGAAGTCAATAGTCACTTTTCGCAGTTTTGCAAACGCGCCTACAAAGACATAATTTAACGCATGTGTCTGATGTCACACTCGTGCAGCATCGTGTTGTAGATCACGCATATTTTGGACAATGTAAGGTAGTACCAGCCGTTGGGTTGCTAATTTAATGATAGCACCACGTATTTTACCCGTCAATGTTCGCGCGACGGAGACAAGTCTCAAAGCTCCGTGCTTTCAAGAAGGAGGTTTGTGTTTGCGAAACGCGTATAAATTAACTGCAGGAATGCTGCCACTTTCGCAATAAGGGTATAAAACAATACACGAAAACTCATTTTATCGTCTGTGGAATGCGCTAAACACACAAGAGAACTGAGGTGACATTGCAGACTTAAATCAAGCTTTATCACATTCCATCCCCAGTAGATCCTACACTTGCCTGTTGAAAACATTCCATGCGAAATCAAATATAAACATATTACGTTCATTTAACTTGACTCTGCGCCCTTTATTATCTTTGTGTGTATAAGAAGGACGTGTGAGGTAACAGGAAATGTAACGTCAGGCACTGAAACTAGCAAAATATTCGTTTCACTTTAATCAAGGACGCCATAAAGGAATAGGCGTGGTGTCAGTCGTTCCTCCTGTGGCCTTTCGTCTTCTGTGATGTCATGTACGAGAGGGTGCTGATAAGTCATTAGCCCGACGTACTTCCCGATGTCGTAGGACGGAATCGAACGTGTCGTTGGAAAGAGAGGTCTGTTCTTGTGCCGAATTAAACGTCTTTTCTTGTTACAGAGGCTGAAAGGAAGCATGTCAGGCGACGCGCGCCATTTCGACAACAAGGTGACGCGAGCTGTCATCAAGTTTTTTTTCTCTGCAAGCGAAGGCGCCGAAAGAAATTCACGCACTTCTGACATAAACACTAGGGGGAACATGCACCATCGTATGCCACCTTCAAAAACTGGGTGACCCAGTTTAAACGTGGTGATTTTTTCCACCTGTGATGTGCTTCGTCCTGGAAGACCCAAGAGTGACCACCCCAGAGATTATTGATCAAATTCACGAGCTAATCTTGGAAGACCGCCGAATTTTGGCTAAATCAATAGCTGAGCAACTGGGCATCTCACGTGAGCAGGTTGGATCCATCATTCATGAAGATCTGGACATGCGGAAGCTCTCCGCGAAGTGCGTCCCAAAAAGCCTGAACATGGACTAAAAACGTCAACTGTGCCAGTCGTCTGGGCAATTTTCGGATTTTTTTCGGTGCGGTCCAAATGATTTCCTGTCGCGACTGGTGACCATGAATGAAACCTGGTTATATCACTATCATCCGGAGACAAAGCAGCAATCAATGGAGCGGTGGCATAGCGACTCACCCTGCCACAAAAATTCCGAGAGCAAAAATCCGCTGGAACAGTTCTCGCCCCGACTTTTTCGGATCAAGACAACATCCTCCTCATTGATTATCTTCCGAAGGGCCAAACTATCAACGCGGAGTATTACTCATCTCTGCTGGTGCAATTGAAGGACATTTTGAAGGAAAAACGTCGCGGGAAGGTTACCAATGTGGTCTTATTCTTGCACGACAATGCCCCCGCCTCACCGGGCACTTGCAACTCTGAAGAAAGTGGCCTACCTGGGTTTCAGTTTTCTTGATCACCCACCCTATTCTCTGGATCTGACCCCGTCGGACTATCACCTGTTACCTGGACTGAAAAAACAATTGAGTGGTCGCCATTTTTCGTCCGACGCGGAGGTCATTGCTGCCGCGGAGACCTGGTTGGACGGACAACTTTCTGAATTTTTTTTTTAGTGGCTTGCAAACCTTAGAGCAACGGGCTAAGAAGTGTAGTGAGCTTCGTGGGGAGTATGTTGAATAAATCTCGAGTTTGGTCGCTATAGCTTGTTTCCTTCCTGGTCGGGCTACGGACTTATCAGCACATTCTGTAGTTGGTTCTGGGTTTACGAACGTAACGCTACCCTGAAGAAGGAGGTAGCAGCTTGCTTCAAAACGCTGGTATCCACCTAACAGACTAGACGTTGTCACATCCTAGAAGCCTGTATTCTTAACATTCTGTCGTGGAAACGTCAGATATCAAAGCCCTTAGGTGTTTGAACCTCATGTCTGAGTTTTTATCGACGTAAAACAGTATTGTAAATGAGTAGCCGTGACTTGTTCATACGCCAAACAATGAAGCCTTGTCAGCTGTCCTAGAAGTTTCAATAATCCTTGCGAGACCGAGAACCCACCAGTTAGACCAGAAATTCCTCTCCCGTTATGGGAATTTAAATTTCATTGCTGCGTTAAAAAAACTAGGATAAATTGTTCAAACAAGTTAATATTATTTTGTTCCAAGAAGGAATGAAACTAAGAATAAACGATTAGCCACGTGAAGGGTATCTGCAACATTTATATAACTCAACAAATACTGTTAGAAAACGAATAAGCTTATTGTAGTCTACATGCCTAACTCAAATTGGAGGAAATATAAAATGCACATACGAATTTGACAAGAAATGTCTTGAACAATATACACTGTGAATGAGATGTGAAAATAAAGTTGAAACGTGCTTCGCATCAACAGATACAGAAGGTGTTAATTCTTCTTGGTCAGAAATATAAAGTGGCGAGGTTTTTGTTGACGGTCTTGAGACATCGATTTCGATCACCTGACAGGTACATTCCGCATTTGCAAGACGAAAAACTCTCTATTTGGAATGACTAGAAAAAACTAAAAACGTAGATTTATTTTATGGGATAATTACATGCCCATATGAAGGGTTTCAGAGTTAAAACAATGCTGCTAGAAAAGTAAGAGACTTTCTGATTCATAAATTAATGTGCGAGATTGGGCTTATAACTATCAAGTGACTGACTTAATAGAAAAGTATAACATTTTAGTCCACACATTTTTAGTATCTGAAGGTATAACCGAAGTACACAAAAAATTCTTGTACTTTCAAAAATGTGTCTAAAGACGGAGTCAAGATAAAAATATTGCAATGCCTATTTTTGTGATCAGAGAACATCAAGGAGGAACATATGTAAGAATTCCGACATTTGTATTTTACTGACATCGGCGCCACCAGTACGAGCACGGATGTTGAATAACCCTGTATTTCAGCTTCACGAACAGGGTATCAGTAACGGCTACTTCAATTGAACATATAACATAGCTGGAGCTTCCGACATGCCCGGAGTAACAGTCGAGAAGTTATGAAGTTATGTTTCCCTTCTGTTGATCTATTTAGTTAACGCAACTTCAGTAAATGAAACACAAGCCACCTACCACTGAATAAGCAATTACAAGGAAATGTGATTTCATTATGACTCTGTTCCACAAACCTCATGTTGTGCAAGTTTATATTGCTTTTAGAACTTCCGAGAAATGTGTACTTACATCAGTAGACGCAAGGATATTATGGAGTTCTTCTTACAGACATCACTTACCTGAAAGGAATAAAAAGACATTAGTAGTTATAGTTACAGTAATAGTTAGAGTAGTAACTCTAACGTGACATAGTGCCTGAACGGTGGAACATGAATTATGCTGGTCATAATGCCGTGTCGATGAATGGGAATGACAAGGAAAGAGAAGTATGGAGGAAACCAAGAAAGCAGAATAGGAAGAAAGAGTGAAACAAAAAAAAACATAAACATGTAAAGAAGTTACGTATTTATTCCGTCCAGCTTATTGGACGACGCCGCCTTTGACTGGGACTATGTAGCTTCGATCACAAAGAAAGAAAGGAAGAAAAGCAGCAAGCAAACAAAACAACAAATGAACAAACACACAAACAAACAAACGATAATTAAGCAAAAATACCTAAAGTTTGTCTTTAAGCAAAGGCACTGTGTATTTATGTAGATAGGCACCAACATTTCGGATCAACCTACTGCCTCCATTCAGAGTAGAAGGCATTCTATTACTTTTAAGAAAATACCAGCTGGTGAGTTCCGGCCCGAGTGAACAAACCGAAGAATGATGAAAACTAGAAGACCTACCCACTTACGTAAATTGTCTATGACAGAAAGTACCTAGATGAGAAAAAAATGAATAGAGCATCGAAACAGAATGTCAAAAGACGCATTACCACAACATATTCTGCATTATTAGAAGTGATAATAATGGCAGAAGTGAACACGACATAGATAATGAAGGGGGTTTTTACTGTCCTTAAAAGCAGAAGTAATAGTCCGGCGGAAATGATGCGCAAATTAACATGCGTTCATTATGTGTTCGGTTCGTAACAATAAAAAAGTGATTTTCTTATGACTATGACTAATCTGAACATGAAGTCTTAAAACAAGAGCAGATTAATTGCGGGGAATATTTGGAACGAAAGAGTTCAGAATCTTTTGACTTATGATTTGTTATCTAGAAAAGCAAAGTTTAAAACAGACAGAACTACAATTTTGCCTAGTTTATGTGAGTGTGAAACTTCGAATTTATTTATTGACGGAAGACAACAGATCGAGGGTTTTCAAATACAGGTGCTGAAAAGTGTCTGTCTGCAGTAGGTGGTACGGCAAAATTGAATGTTAAGGGAGTTTTATGGTTTGCACTCCTCGCCAAATCAAGGAAGAAGTGGCAAGCATGGAAGAGGGAAAATGCATAAGAAATATGATGGAAAAAATCTAAAGGTAACGGTCCACATGGGGGTCCAGGGAGGATTTTAAAATTACAGTTATAAGGAATGGGATAGAAGGGTGTGGACTGGACACATTTGGCTCAGAACAGAGAGCAGTGACAATCTATTGTGAACAGGAAAGTTAAATCAAGCTTACCACGAAACTGGGAAAATTTCTTCATTAGTTGTATACCTATTTGCTTCTCAAGAAGGGAGTTTTTTCACATTGATATCAAAGTATCCTATTTTTGTGAGGGGAATCCAAGCGGCTTTTGTGGATCGTAAAACATGTTACGTAATAAACCTTCGCATTAAATATGATGCAAAATAGAGGATTAAAACAAGACAGGAAACTTGCGCATAAAGTAACACAGAGGCACGTTCAGATTTTGGCATCCTTAACCCATCTCAGATGGTAATAATACTTAATGCACAGTGGTCAAACTTTCTGTTATTGTTCGCAAACGTTATCATTAACTTATGACTTTCATATTTTCTCATTTATATGTTTACGCTGATATTTTCAATGCTACTGTTATCGATCACACATAACCTCAAATTTTCAGGGGTCGTAAAATGTTATAATTGCTGATATAAAAAATATCTTGCACAAAAATTGCGGGTATATGCATAATGTAACCATATTATAAATTTCACATTCCGAGGCGAAATCTTAAAATATGCCTATTAAATATCAAAATTTTACGTTTGTGTTTTCCTGAATTATACGTCATGTAAATGACATGAAGAAATGAGACAAATTAGCATCGATTACTGTCGTTAACCGTGGTAAAGCTAGGAAACACAAGACGAGTAATGTATGTAGGTCTTCATGTAAAGTGCCTATTTTTTTCGGGCTTTAGCCAGATTTGAAATTTCTCGACACTTTTGGTAAAACTCCCCAGTACAAAATTTCAAGAAAATCAGTCCAGCGGAAGCCGAGAAGCCAGCATGTAGCCGCTGATATATGACACGGTTTCACAGCGAAAGTGGTACAAAAACTCCGTGACTTTCATTTTAAAATGATTTTTTTAAATAGTTCGGCGCAGGAAATGCGTTGGAATTTACGTTTTTTTTGGGGGTATTATCAATATTTTACCACTTACAGTTTATTTAAAATATCTTATACTTTTATCAAGTCTTTCATTTGTCCAACCAAAACACACGAATTACCATAAAATTGTTAAAGAGTTAAAAACATTTAAAATTATAATAGTTGCTCCAACATGTTTCGGTTGACATAAACCTTCATCAGGGAGTTCTCAGCCTGTGCTTCGCTAAAGTGACGATGTTGACTTCGGTTACATATCGCTATTTGAAGTTATCGGTATTTTGGCTGCAAATGCAGCCACAATACCGATTTATGTGCGTTAGTTGGACAAATAAAGGACTTGATACTATCAACATGCACGGTGCAACTACGAAGATTATTTTATAGTTGTGTTTAGGGATGTTTGGAAAACGAGTTTTAGTGAATCTCACACAAGCGCCATTTCCTTCCTCACTTAATAGCCACAAATTTTAAGGCATGCCTACGTAGCTACATTTGCATGAGATATTTTCCATCGTAAAGAAATAGCAGATTATGCAAATTTGTACACTAATTACGAAGAAATATTAATTAGCTAAAATATATAGCAGAACCATATGCATTTTCTCTTACAAACGTTTATTAAAAAGTAACATCTGTATTAAATATCTGCAAACGCGCATTTTGAAGCGAAATTCTGAAACACTGTGAATGCGTTCAAAGTTGTCAAAAACCACAATTTGTAGACCAATATATTTGTGTTGTTATATCTCCATACTTTATGCTTGATTTGGGCTATTGGATAGTAGAGGTGAAGCAATCCATATACAGGCCTCGGCAGGTTTTGAGTGTTCCAGGAGGTTGAGGCTCCAAGATTTCAAGACATTCGGCACATGAAGGTGGTAAGGTTGTAAGCCCTACACACCGGCCACCTTTACCTCCAGGAAATATTCCTGGCACTCATTTCTGTTGGAGCCTGAGTTGGCCCCAGGGCTAGAGGGCAGTCCGAAGGATTATGTCAATGAAAAATTCCAGTAACACCCTAAGTGGGTCGAACCTGCAACCTTCCGGCTTGTAGCGCAGTGCCTCAACCAACTGCGCCATTGCGTGCCTCTTGGATAGTACTATCCCAAAATTAACCACGCGACACGGAAAAAAGTACGAAAGAAGGCAGTGTGAATAACCGATGAAAATTCTAACCGGCAGTTTCAAAGTATGTTGGTCCGTTACGGCAACCCACTTCGTTTTGTTAGCGCTGTGCTGTTGTAATAAAAGTGATTAATTTCGTAAAAGAAAGTCCGTAGTTTACGAGGCCATCGAAAGAGGTCCCTACAGAACGCAATGTGACATACGTATGTAACACTAAATTCGTTATTTTTTGCAGACGTCTAGCAGCATTATGAACATCTCTAAGTTATTCGTGTCTGTCGTGAAGGCAGTGCCACATTGTAACGGGGCTTTGCTTTTCATTCCCAACTGCAGATCTCGACATGCGACATACTGAAGTGCTTGGTAAACACCAGGGACGGAGAACAATAGGTGTCTCTGTATCAGAAGAACATGCATTTCGTCTACATGGACGGAAGTGTGTTCTTAACCTAACACTCGGCGCCTTAGGCTACTGCGCTATTGTTGTCTCAGTACTTGCTTGATAAAAAATAGTTGCACTTTTATATTCTGTGAAAGGTCACTGCGCATGGCGCTGGGAAGGAAGACTGCGAATCTGTTGTTTCTTCAAGAAATCTCGTTATACGACGTAACGTTTTCCGAGGACCAGAATTTTCTAAAAAAAAAATCTGAAAGTACTGCAGTGGTTTGGAAACGTGAATGCAACAGTCTTGTTGCAAGAAAAATGGAAAATTTATTGAGAGTATGGAATGGATCTGCCGCCATCTGCAGAAACAGCCGCACTCCAGGTACAAACGTGGTTTCCTTATTGCACCTTCTGCAACAACAGCCACACTACAATACACACATGGTCTCCTTATTACAACTTCTGCAGGGAAAGACAAACTGCAGATACCTACATTATTTCCTTATTACTATTTATACAGAGACAGCCATACCGCAAGCACACTTGTGGTTTCTGTACTGCCGTGGTGGCTGCGAAGGATCTTTAATCGATACACACTTAATTGATCAAAGAATAATGGGCGAAAATCCGAATGCCCTCCTCTGAGGAAGTTTATTTCCATCTAAGGTTACAATAGACTAGAACGAATGCCCTGTTAAAACTTTCACATCAAAGTGGGAACCTTTTTTCTTTCCTTCTTTCTTTCTCTTTTTGCTGCTCAGTAGGTATATCTTATGAGAGAATAATTTCCTGTAAATCATTAATTTCACGCGAGATATTTTGCGGAGATAATACAGAGTTAGACTAATAAACTGAATTTTATTTAATAATTGTCCAACAAGATGCGACTTATTCAGTTTATTGTATTTCTCTAGGCAGCTCTACATGTTTCGGGTGTTGACACCCATCATCAGGAGCTCGTAGAATTGTAATTACAGCTTCTGGTATTGATTAACTGCAATGAATAAAATACGCTGCTATTAATACTAATATATAATTTAAAGTTCTAGATTGGTTATATTGAATGTTACTAGTCTTGACGAATGTGATATATAAAATAATGGTGGATGGTTAAAAACAGTATTTTTAAATTATGTGCAACAAAATATATAAATATATATATATATGCTTGGCATAAAAAAGAATTTTACCGCATACAACAGGACATAACGTAAGAAATTGGAATTAACAGCTTTTTCAAGGAACTAGTCACACAGAAACTTGAATAGACAATTAGCCTATTGCTTTGTTACCGAAAATGTACACAATTCATTTTTACCCAACTACATCACAACTCAGAGAACAGTAGGCATGTTGCGTCCTTCATGCCGGATCTGGGTCACAGTGGATGACTCTGGTGATAACAGTCGAGAATCTTACTTCTTGCACCATCTGTACTCTAGCTAAAGCCAAAAGCGTTAAGAGACGAGACTACAGCACCTACAGTACATAGATCCTTCTTGTTTTTGTAACTTATCCACTCTTGCAACTCGCACTGTCGCTGCGAAACCAAGTTAATGGCCTATGCAAGACTCGCCTATTAGGTGGGGGCTGTACTGTCTAGAGATAAACACGGTGTTATCACTGGTCTCCCACATGACTCGCGCGCAACACTCACCTCTTCCATACACCAGAAATGATGAAGATCTGTTCACAACTGGTGTCAAGCGCAGGGAACTGAACCGTTGCTTCCATCACTCTTACACACCCGAAGACACAATTCCAAAAAATTGTAGGGAATATCAACATGATTTATAACTTCACCGTTCTCTTTGATCGAATGGCATTTCATGTCGATTTGGCAGTAGTTGGAGGAAAGACACAGTGGTGCGGCACTCGGTGTGTCAGAAGAAGTTAAACGCTTTGCGTTACGCTAAAAGTCCATACCCACTAAAGGCGTCGTCACATACCTGCAGAATGGACGCCCGCACTTGTACCGGTATAATGCTACATTATTTCGGATCGATGAAGCTAAGCTCAATATCACAATTTCGAAAAATATAGCTTGAGGATCACCCGTGGATATTGATGACAAGGAAGACTCGGATGGCTGTAGTGACGAGGAACATTACGAAACGGACACTAAGACGTACTTCCTCTGTCACAACAGCACGACGCATGCCGTTTGTGGGTTGTTCAACTGGGAGGGGCACATGAAATGTAAAACATGGGGATGGTGTGTGGGCGTATGTCAAGAATGTACCGTTAAATTTTCGATTATACGCCTGGGACAACACAGTTATCTAGCCCGAGCCGAAGCCTAATACTAGTACCAAGAGCAAGAACTGGCCCGGCCCCAAATACCAGCCGATACTAACACATGCACCTTCTAGGCATATACACTGTTGATAACAATGTAATATCAAATGTCTGGCAGTTCCTTAGATTTCTTATGTGGGTTTTATAAAAAAAAAATTAAAATTAAATGCGTGGGCCGGGATAGAGCAGTCGGTATAGCGACTCGCTACAGTTTTGACGGTCCGTGTATCGAATCCCGATGTGGGCGAGATTTTCTGCACTTGTCCACACCGACCCTGTGGCTCAACCAGCCTCCTATACAATGGGTACTGGGTCTTTACCAGGAGTAAAGCGGTCGGGGCGTGGCGTTGACCACCCACCCCATCTAGCACCCAAGCTGAAGTAAAAGTAGATCCATACACTTGCTCCCCTTCTGTGCCTTAATGGTCTGTTCTAGGGTGAATTTTACCTTTTTACCTTTTATGAAAATTCTGACATTTTATTAACAAAAGCAACTGTGTAAATATCGCGACAATAAGAAATATGCACGTAAAGTTTGACAGATCCGACATAGTCGTCTATTACCATTTAATAAAGTTAATGAAATGTGACATCGACTTTATACTCAAACACACTCTACAATATTTTCTTCCTAAGAACCAGGACAGAAAAAGTCATCTTTGCGGTGGATAGGAGCTACGTTGGAGATTAACGTTCCGGCCACTTTAATCTCAATAAAAAAGCATTCAGTATTAACTTGCTTTTATTTAATACCGACGTTCCACGATAGGTGGCTGTGAAGACCAATGGAGCAGATCTTGATCACGTGGCACAGCTTCACCGTGTATCTAAGAGAACCGTAATAAGACTTAATTATACGGCAGTGTCTGAAGTAATTCGGGCCCTACTTGACTTCTTAAGTGGCCTTAACGTAGCTTCAGATGCGGGAGAGGATGCATTATAATTACAGCTACATTATCGGGTCTAGTGCTGTTCGCTGCGCAAATTCAGGCCTGCATACTACCATCCGGTCACCTCGAATAAGCCTTTGGGTAAACGTATAGTCGTAGGATAGTGGATAATGGACTTGTCTTGCGAACAGTTTCCATTAGTCACCGATTCGACATTACAGCGACAATGAGACTTAAGAAACGAAGATAGAGAAGTAATTTTATTGTCTGTACAACGGTGTAAAGAATAAGTAATATTAATATTGGTCTTGCATCACGCCAGAAATTACACGTAGAGGTAAATCACGATAATAATTTTTTTTTACTTTCTTTCTTAGTCTGACCTCTTTCTACCTACTCATTGTAGGTGTAGATTTATTGCTGCACCTGATCACACTCAATGACCCACACACACACACACACACACACACACACACACACACACACACACACACACACACACATTCAGTAGGTCTCTTCAGGGCGAGGCATCGGCCCGTCCCTGAGACCACTACCTGAGAATATACAACTTGCACAAGAGACATCCATGTCCCCGGTGGGATTCGAAACCGCACTCCCAGCAAACGAACGGCCGCAGACCTACTCCTTAGACCACGCGGCCACGGTTATTGGCCTAATAAAATTTTAATTAATTTGTTATTCAGAAATGAGAAACAAAAATTAGCACCAATTAAAGATTGACGCTTACCAAAACTGTATACAAGAGGAATGGAAGTTTGAGAATTAGGCTATGGAATCAAGAAACAGATTTACTGCCTCAGCTTGAAAAAACAGCACAAGGATGAACTGAATATTAAGTCACACAACCAAGGAATTGACAAATTACAATAGCGGGATAAATTACTATGCAATTTAGTATTATTAAAACTTATTATTTGATATAATAAACGTAATTTGATACAGGCTGAAGAAATGAGAAAATCATCAACCTCTTAATGACTTTTATAATAGTGAAAATTATTAATCGATAAGAACGTCTCCTCGCATTCTGGAAAATCACACACACATACATACACACACACACATACATATATATATATATATGTGTGTGTGTGTGTGTGTATACATACACACCTGTTTTTCTTACTTCTACATTACAATTTGTTGTGAAATGTTATCACTGATATAGTTATACCTATCTAGTGGCAAATGGAAACCTTCGTGAGTAGGGGCCTAGGTTAAGTTAGGATAAATATGTAAGGGAAAAGCTGTGTGTCTTGAGTTATTATCGTTGTTTTTAGCAGGGGTAATTTTAAGAAACCACGATACACTTGCCAGTACTTTGGACCCTGCGTCGAAACTGAAACTTCGAAGCACTGACTAGAAATTTTAATTACCAAACTGTGGCGTTGATTTTGTGAAGAATCATTATTACGTATGTAGCCAAGTGAACTGTGAGTGGGCTGAGAAAAACCAACACAGGTAGAGTGAGGTTTTGACCCATTGACCCTTTTCGTCCTGGCATTCGTATGAAGATAAATAAAGAAGTAAAGAAGAAGGAATTTATTTAAAAATAAACTGCATTATTAAACCACAAAATTATTTAGAATTAGGCGGTGTTCCTAAACGAGAAATTTCTTTCTCTCTAGAAACAATCAAAGTATATTATTTCGCCAAGTGAATATTTTCAAAAGAATTTCTATAAATTTCAAGGAAAGTGCTTACAGATATAAATTACGAGAATCAAAAAATACTCACTTAGGCACTGATCTTATATGTTTTTGGGTACACACTAAAAAAAGAACTTTGGTACGTCATTAACATAATTTTGAGAAACAATGAAGGATGTGCATGAAGCTGCTTTACTAATAAGTGATATGGATACATGCAGATTCTGCTCTTCAATATCGTGACGTGTTCAAGTTCAGTAGCGGAATATCACTTCCATTCCCAGCTTCATATTTACAGTAGCAGGCAGCAGGTATTAGCGGAAAAATACGAATGAATCACTAATTCTTCTAAACTCGTAGCTTTATGGACTTTTTACATCGTATAATTGTTAAAATTAATACATTAGTACATCTCATTAAATAAACTGGACGACGGAGAAAGGTCATGAAGTTAACGAGACTAGGCATCACGCGCCACCTCCGAAACCTCAGAAAGCAGTGTTACAAATTCGCCTATACATCACTTCTGAAAATACCTACGCAGTGAATTCAAACCAAACTATGTTTACCCTCCTTAAAAGGTTTTCATTATGGAAATTGAGGGTACACAGTGAGGCATGTCTTTGCATATGCGGAATTCTTAGTGACCCATGCCTATTTGCATACATTCCTCTTAAACAAGTTTCTATAAGTTACACACTTTGCTAGATATAATATCAGTTTGAGTCGTGACCATGTTTGCAAAAGTTTACATGTAAACATTGTCTAGCATAAAATTTGCATCTGTTTTTATGATCATTCTCTATACAAAACACAAATTCCTAGCCCCATTAGTTCGTTAAATATAACCATCACACAGAAAGGTACAACCAGTTTTCAAGCGACTGAAATCCTCCTGATTGAGGTTTCTCTTTCAGAGACTGCAGAGGATAGCAAACATGTTTTGCAATATTTAATCTTTATATATGAATAATTAGGATGGATCTCCAGGAGGTAGGATGTGGGTATATGGACTGCATTGTGCTGGTCCAGGATAGAGACAGGAGGCGGGCGCTTGTGAGTGCGGTAATGAACCTTCGGGTTCCGTGAAGTGCGGGGAATTTCTTGACTAGCTGTAAACCAGTTAGCTTCTCAAGAAGGACTCTGCACCATGCAGTAAGTAAGTATACGAAGCGTAGTAGCTTTATTTCAATGTGTTTTAATATGCGATAAATACAGTTATATAAAAAGCCAACTAGATGCAACAATAATAATTTCATTAATAATTTCAATTAGCTCAACATGTTTCTAGCGATAATTTCGCCCATCCTACACTGTGTTTACAGCTTGCGGTATAATGCACCGACGATGCTGCCTGCTGGTGCATATGTACCAGCAGGCAGCATCGCCGGTGCATTATACCGCAAGCCGTAAACACAGTCTAGTGCTTCTGAGGATGGGCGAAATTATCGCTCGAAACACGTTGAGCTGATTGAAATTATCAATAAAATTATTATTGTTGCATCTAGCTGGCTGCTTATATTATTGTATCAATTAAGCATGGTCACACAAATATCAAATGCGGTAAATAATTCGCTGTGTGAAATAAATAACCGTCCAGCAGAATGTTGTAAAGAAATAATAAAAGACATAAAATGTAAGTACATAATTGTCGAAAAGTTTTATAAAAGCGTGAATTAAAAAATATGCAATAAGACGTAGAATACTTAGTAATTAACCCTTTGACGCCTAACGACGATTATAGTGGTCGTACCGCACCGCTAACCTCTAAACGTTGCATTTTATATATTTATTCAAGAAATACAGGTACTAAATATTTTAAACATGGTATATACTCTCCGTTTTTTTCCTCTTCAAAATGCAGTTTGTTTCGTAATTCTAACGTATTTGGTTCCTGTTTTATTCACATTTAATTTACAGGGTGTGCTAAAATTAAAAAAATAATTCCGGCGCCAAAAGGTTAAGTAAAAACGGACAATCGGACAAAAACGTGGCATGCGGGCAGGCTACGAACGATTTGACGCGCCTATTGGCTTGTCGGCAACTTTTCTGACACTATTGTATGGCATGTTGTCTAAACAAGCGGAGAATTCTTATTACATAGAACAACCAAGTCACAAGAGATTCATGGCACAAACAGAGGACTTATTAGTTAATTAAAAGAAACAAAAGAAGAATACAAACTTACAAGATGCCTAAACAATTCAGTTCAGTGATAACGATATTTCACGTTGCAGGAGAAAAGAGATGGTGGTGAAGGGCAAAGCCGCCGCCATCTGCATCACTGCCACAATCACAACCACCCCCACTACTATTATTACTACTTTAAAACCGCACTAATCTTTTGTGGTGTACAGTGGAACTGGAACAGATTTTCTTCCGAGTACTTCAGTGTTTGTCAATGTCATTCCAACAATGATATGAACACCAATTAGATGCAATAATTACAATTTATTGATAATTTAAATCAGCTCAACATGCCTGCTGGTGCCTAGGCACCAGGAGGCAGCATCGCCGGTGCATTATACGGCAAGCTGTAAACACAGTCTAGTGCTCCTGAGGATGGGCGAAATTATCGTCCGAAACATGTTGAGCTGGTTGAAATTATCAATACATTTTTTTATTATTGTAGTGGGGTGTTTATATCATTGTATCAGTGATGCACGGTCACACAATCATCAAAGTCATTCCAACAATATTCCACAAGATTCGTTTTCTTTGTTTTTGTGCTATTTAACAACGTTGTCATTTGCTAAGATTATATTGCGTCTTTATCTACCAGAAAAAAAAATAAAACGGACCATATTTCAGAAGGTGACAAACTCGCAGCTCGGCAAAAATTCCTCTGTTTTTTAAAGAAACTCCAAATTCATTTTCCTCTTCATACGAAACACTAACTTGATCCTAAACTTAGCCAGTTAAGTCCAAGAAGGCCGTAATACTATAGGTACTTGAGGTACGCTTCAATATTCCTACCACATAACCCTGATTTCCTCAATAAAATTGCATAGCCATTTCCCACACGCTCGCACATGCATCCCAACCCGCCCTTTCACATCTCACCATCTTCTGAGTTGATCAAGCAAAATATATTTTGTGCAAAATGCCAACCATTAACGTCAGAGTCACATAATTTTCTCCATCCTCATATTATTTGCACTGCCTTAGGTCCATAAGTTGTCAGGTTTCACGCCAAGAAACCATAGTTCATAATCGTAGGTAAACTGCCAATTATATTCTTTGATATTTTGCTGAACGTGCATTTCAGTACATTTATCTTAGTAATTAACCAACTTTATGCACAAATTTTTTGTTTTACAATAAGTTTATTTCGTAGCCTCCACATGTTTCGAGCACATGTGCTCATCACCAGGAGGTCAAAATGGCATTGCACAGCCTCTGGTATAATCACACCTATAGGTGGCCGTCTCGTGCACAGGGTGAGAGAAGTCTTCTCTCAACCTGTGCACGAGACGGCCACCTATAGGTGTGATGATACAAGAGGCTGTGTAATGCAATTTTGATCTCCCGATGATGAGCATATATGCTCGAAACATGTAAAGACTACGAAATAAACTTATAGTAAAACAAAAATTTTGTGCATCAAGTTGGCTAATTACAAATTATATGTTATTGTTACGGATGCATATTGATGCTAATGTTTAGAAGAAAGAAAGTAAGATAAACGGGGTTTGAAATGAATGAAGAATATGTCCTGAATATGTTTTAATAGCTGTCTTGAATGGTTTATGTTTGGTGTTGTTTCTTATCATTTTATATAAATTTTACTTATGTATGCCTCTGTCTATATCAGACTATATAGTGTCGAATGGGAGGATAAATCCTGAAAATGATCTTGAAATTATGTAAAAAGAAGGGATAAAAAGGACATGGCCTCAGTACTTGTCCGGAGGAACTAGGAAAATGACGATTCTGCCGAGATTCGAATAGGCGAACCCACGAATAAAAATCACAAGCTGCAGATGCCTTTCTTAATTATGAATATGGTTATCTGTAGGCCTAATTGTGAACTGACGGACCGAGGTTCTGTTTGCGTGATATTTAGTACCTTCGTGCTCTGTCCCTGTACATGAACAACGTCGTTAGTGTTAATTGGTAGCTAGTTGGTATAGCGACTTGCTACGTACTGGCCCTTTTGGGACTCGAACCCCGGTGGGGATTGAGATCTTCTGAACCAATTCAGGCAGACCCCTAGGCCCGGCCTTTCTTCTGTACAACAGGTAACGGAACTTACACGTGGAGTTGCTCCCCCCTCTAAAGCCGAGGTTAAAGAAAGTATAGAGTTTTACATCTACGCTCCCTCTGTGCCTTCACCGAAAGTTGCTGGTTGAAATTTAGGTTTTTACTTTATATTTAAGGGTCGAAATTATCTTCTCCGTATACTACAGTATCAGTTCAACTCCTGAAGTTGATGTTTGATTTGTGATGCTAGTACTATGTTGCTGCGTCACTTCTCGAAGTTACGCAGCGTCGTACAATTGTGCACCGTACACCTGTTGAAGACACCTGTCGAAGGTTGTTTCAAACAAATATTCCAGAGTTTACCTATAGGAATTCCGGGAAGGATTTATTGTTTCTGTCGAGAATTCGAACCGGGTATCTGTAAACGACGATTACCTTGTCACAATAACAGTTGCCTTGTTTAGATGACATATGTCATTCTTACCTACATAATGTTTCTGAACGTAGATTTAAAAAAAATGTAGGACAACAGCAAACAAATCGTCTGCCTTTTGTTGAGCAGTCACAAGAAACCTGTTTACAAACTGCTGTAAATGGCCAATAAATTGCGACACTCGACTGAAGATTAACTCTCGGAAGACTGAAATTCATCCACAAAATATTTAGAACTTCTTATGCCACACAAAACACTGCGTCTCCATTACAACGATAAATTACTTAGCGCCGGTTTCAGGCAAACATTCGCTGTTTATTGCGTGAAAAAGACAAACAAGCAAAAATAGATTGTGTGGAAGAAATGCAAATGTATTTAATGTTGTTGCTGACGCAAGGTGTCGTAACCAACGTGCTTTGAAAGTTAATTGAGCAAGTTACCCGACACAGAGCGCTGCATAATTCTTTATACTATGTATCAAAAGCCACCGTTACGAAAGTTGTATTGTGTTATCTGAATGCAACGCCGAAGAACAAAATACATCGTCACAGTGTCTGGACAAATTATATTTTTCGTTCACCGTTTTTATTGCAGATGAGCAGGAACCCATGTATCAATACAGATTTCATGTTACACGTCTCCAGCTTTAGTACGGTCCGTCAAGTATAATTCCATTCGTGGTTGGCACTAATTGGGCATGAACAGCTGAACTACAAAGTTCCATGGAAATGAACGCGTTGCTTACCAATCTTCTTTCCAGGAATTTTAATTCAAACAACATTTCCAGCACCCCGACTAGTAACAGTTTGACTTTTGTACCCATCGGATTGGATTAACTATATAAAGCTGTGTGATTTATACACTTACCATATCACTTGTCATAACACCGAAAAAGTGTTATATTCACAGAATGTAAGATGGATGTTCGAAAGTATTTGGTGTGACGTGTAATTAAATGACTAAAGAATCTACAAAAACTGTGACTACATCTGGGGATTTTTTTATGTTTTGCTAACCGTGTATCTCAGTGTAATCCTAGTAATTAACCAACTTGATGCACAAAATCTTGTTTTGTAATAAGTTTATTAAATGCCTCTACATGTTTCGAGCACCATGTGCTCATCATCAGGAAGTCAAAATTATATTATACAGCATCTGGTATCATCACAACTGTAGGTGGCCGTGACTTATTATAAAACAAGATTTTGTGCATCAAGTTGGTTAATTTCTAGGATTATAACTGGGGAATTCGACGCCGAGCCAAATACATTATCATTCCTACTCGGAAAATAACTTAAAATTATTGATTAACGTAATCAGAGCCATCGCATCGGCTAATACAATTCGAAAAATGGAGAGTTTATTTAGGACAATACGAATACAAAAACGAAAAGGCAGTAAGGTTTTATTACAAAGATAACAGAGTCGCTTGCATTGGAGACGTGCCAGTTACGAATCCCATCGCTTTACTGGTTAATCTAAGGACTTTGTCTATTTACTAATCTGCAGGCAAATGACTGCGTTTGGAATCTTCTACCTGGTCCATATTTATGATCAGCTTCCAATCCTATCCCATTCAACGTCACCTACGCAGTCACAGAGCGTCGCTAAATAATTTCAGCAATTACTATCACTCTTGGTGCAGTGGTAAACACTTCTGATTTGATTTTGAAAGTGCCCGGTTTCATCCACGAACAAGGCACTACAGAAATTTTCCAGAATTTATTCCCTTCAGGAAAACATAACACATTGCCGATACAGAGAAGGAAAACAAGGTAACTTGTTTGTATAATTAAAACTACAAAATATACAGTCTAGACACAACTATGTATGTAATATAATATTAAACAGTGTACGTCAGCACAACCACTTTATTACTCAAGGCACGTAAACGCCTTGAGTAATAAAGTGGTTGTGACGACGTACACTGTTCAATATTATATTACGTTTATAAGCACGTCGTGATGCTTCCATTCAAATTTGTGGTCAGTCAAGCCAAATGCATCTACCTATAAAGGAACTTACGAAAAAAAGTCCAAAGATGCTGTGGCCTATGTAAATGCCTTGAGTAATAAAGTGGTTGTGCTGACGTACACTGTTTAATATTATATTATGTTTATAAGCACATCGTGATGCTTCCATTCAAACAACTATTTATTTCTCAAGGAATCCTCAGCTACATATTGCGGGTAAAATGAATAGCCATCATGAGGCTGATAGCGAAGACAGAAGGAAAACTGAGAGCTGTATTGTTTTGAGAATTCTAAACTATTAATATAATGTTATATAATATATATATAAATGACATAAATATATAGCCTGCCTACTCACCACTCGTGAAAATCTATTACATTTATCGACTAAAAATTTCTTACATGTTTTAATAAACTGATTTCCACCTGTGCAAGTTTTAGGGACTCAAACGGGAAAAACATTGTGAATGATGAAAAGAGACGCCTTTGAAGAAAATATTCGTAGCCTATTTCAGGGAAGTACCCCAAAGTTTTATTGGGTAATTGAGAAGAACTATGGAAATCTTCCCCGATATAGCCGCTTTTCATATCACGAATCGAAAAAAAAGATGCCCAAAGCAGTATTTCTATCCACTTAGCCACAACAGTCGATCGGCATTATAACGCTAAACGGTATGCATATCGTTGTTAAACACACAACGAGACAACAAACATGACACGTGTGACCATTGTTTGGCTGCACAGTACGATATTAGAAGACATTACGAATGCTGTCAATAAAATTTCTTCCAAGTCTCACACAAGAAAACAAGTCTATTTTGTCCGTCAAGGACGTCAAGAAGCTCCCTTGAGATATTGGAATGAGAGTTAATGGAGTGGAAAGTGGCAATTTGACATATGATACAAACGGAAGAATTATGTTGAAACTAATTAGATGGCAAATTACAAGCCCAGTGTTTTACTACGCGCAATTACCACTATCATTACAATTATCTGAAACCAGCTTTATAGGACAGCAGAAACTTTTTTTTTATTTTATTTTTTTTATCTCCCAGTATCATTGCAATCTGTCCGAGGACATTCAGCAATCGTGTTTGACGGTCACTATTAATGGCATGTAGGAAATACATCCAGTGATGTATCTCCTATATTAAGTTCAATCACAT
>Ga0123355_10002808_pt1 | contig 24735 bp, 19 predicted proteins | sample TergutEmb28metaG_3_FD_89872 | JGI IMG/M metagenome (GOLD analysis project Ga0123355, IMG submission 89872) | Embiratermes neotenicus P1 segment gut microbial communities from Petit-Saut dam, French Guiana - Emb289 P1 | ecosystem: Host-associated > Arthropoda: Insects > Digestive system > Gut ...
AATAAAGTAACAAAAATTGGAAGAATTAGTCATGTTAGCACTTCCAAATACAGCCGAAGCAGCTTTGTGACCTTGAACATATCAGCGTACTCCATCAAAAGCCGCCAATCTTGTCCGTTTCCTGATGTGTAACCATTGATAGCCGCAGCAAATGTCTGGCTTTCTATTCGGCTTCGGCTGCGTAGGATGTCGCACAAAGTCCGCTCTTTATTATAAGCCAAAACCTTATTCCCCATCTTTGACGGAAGCAGACAAGTACCAACGCCATGCAATTCCGGCTTCACATAATAAATCTTACAGCCGTTAGATGCAGTAGGCGATAGCTTGCTGTCGCTCGGAATGGTCAGCGAATGCTTTACTGGTGTCCGCTCTGCCATGTCATGGAGATAAATAGCCGTTTCATGGGAGAAAACAATTTTCTCCGATTGTAATTGAAGAAGATGCAACTCGTCAGGGAAGGTTTCCGGCTTTGAATATCGGCCATGTGCGACACGTTCAAGTTTACCATCGTTCACAAGCTGGCTTAACGTCATGCGGGATATACCAGCCCGGACAGCATCGGCGGTGCTTACAACACTACCGTTTTCGTTAAACAGTTTGTCGAGTATAGAAATGTTTTTCATGTCTGCACCACCTCTTTCTTACATTGATACCGATATTATAATCAATTTCGGCATCAATGTAAAGCAGTTATTTGTTACAAGTACAATAATGGGGTGAAATACAGCCTCTAGGCATAGCGGCGAACAAAAAAGATGTGTTGCTCTACCACATGAGGGTTTCGTTTAAGCCGGGTGAGATAACTCCCGAAGATGCTCAAAAACTCTGTACCGAAATATCAACCTCACAACGGCGGCGGCATCCTCATCAATCTCCATACGCCCATCCGCTCCCTTGCGGTAGCCGTAAGGACATATCTTACTTTGGTATTCGCCACGCCTAAACTTGGCGTACTTGGCCGATTTGCTTTTCTTAGACATATCATGGCTGTAATACTCGTGCATGAGGAATTTGAAAGCAACTTGCATACCGCCTGTATCTTCCTTGTAATCATCAGAATCAAAGCCGTCTGATATAGAAATAAAGCGGGTACGGAAGATAGGAAACACCATTTCTATGAAATAGCCTGTTTCTATGCTGTTTCTGCCAAACCTTGAAAAGTCCCCGTATGTTATAATAGGAATAAATCCAAATAATCCAGTAAAATCAAGGGTTAGGCGGGTGCGATGCTATCTTTTCCACGACTGCATCAATCCAAAATACGGGGTCAAAAATGAACTTGAAAAGGACGGACGTTACATTAGGAATAAAAATTTTTGCCCCTCCAAACAGGAGGAAAATCTATGGGCAAAACAATCGCGGTTTCAAACATGAAGGGCGGGGTCGGCAAAACGATGACCGCTGCAAGCCTCAGCGCGGGGCTTGTCCGACAAGGCAAAAACGTCCTTTGTTTGGACGCAGATGCGCAACATTCTTTGACTGTCAGCTTCGGTATATCTGAACCGAGTAAGCTGCCGGTCACACTTTCCACCATGATGTCGAACATCATCAACGAAACGGACTTTGACCCGACTTCGGGCATTGTTAGCCACTCGGACGGCGTTCATCTGCTCCCTTCTAACAACACCCTCGCAAGCATGGAAATCGCGCTCGCGGGGCTAATCGGTCGGGAAACAGTTCTCCGGCAGTACATCGACAAGGTGAAGCCGCTCTACGATTATGTAATCGTGGATTGTGCGCCATCGCTCGACTTGTTGACTATCAACGCACTCGCCGCCGCCGACAACATAATAATTCCGGTTGTGCCGCGTTATCTTGATGCGAAAGGTTTGGAACTCTTACTTAAATCAATCGCGCAGATACGGCGGCAAATCAACCCTGCGCTCTCCATCAGCGGCATATTGCTTACAATGGTAGACAGTCGGGCGCATTTCACACGGGACATCATCTCACTCGTCACAAGCGCATACGGCGGTAATATCCGTATCTTCGGCGAACACATTCCACATTCTGTCCGAGCAACCGAATCAACGGCGCAGGGTATCAGTATCTTCGAGCATGACCCGAATGGTAAAGTCGCGGCGGCGTATGCTGCCCTTACGAGGGAGGTGCTTTCGGATGCCGCGTAAACCAATAGCAGTCGGCAATCTTGCGCTTGCCAAGTTTGACGATATTTTTACAGCAAGTACGGGCAACCCGAACGGCGAGTGCATTGTTCAAATTCCGCTTTGTGACCTACACGCGCCAGAGTTCCACCCCTTCATCGTGCAAGATGATGATGCCATGAATCGTTTAGCTGAAAGCGTCAAGGAATACGGCATCCGTGAACCGGGTCTTGCCCGTCCCCGTGCCGATGGTGGTTATGAGCTAATCAGCGGTAATCGTCGCAAACGAGCCTGTGAACTTGCAGAACTGTCAACTATGCCGGTGATTATCCGCGAATTGGACGACAATCTCGCGACGATTTTCATGGTCGATTCCAACCTCGACCAACGCGAAAAAATCCTTCCAAGCCAAAAAGCATGGGCGTACAAAGTGATGATGGAAGCCCTCAAACACAACGGTGTTCGAGGCGATAATCATTCCTACGAAATAATGGTAGAGCGTACCGGTGAAAGCAAGAACCAAATTTTTCGTATAATCCGCATGACCGAACTCATCGTGACCTTGCTTGATAAGGTGGACGCAAATCAGCTTGCGTTTAACCCCGCCGTGGAACTTTCATATCTTTCGCAGAAAGAACAAACTGCCGTAGCCGATGCAATGGTGGCGCACGGCGTAAAACCATCGTTGTCGCAGTCAGTACGGCTCAAAAAGATGAAGCAATCGGGAACACTTACGATTGAACTTATTCACAAAATGCTGTCCGAGGAAAAGAAGCCGCCAAAAGGGGAGCCAAGCGGAAGCGCGCGTTACCGCCAATTTTTCCCCACAACCTATTCACCGAAGCAGATTGACGCGGTTATTAAGGAACTGTTGACGGACTGGCGAGCAAAAACGGCAGTGTAACAATCCCTATCCCAACCCCCTGTTTCCAAGTTTTTATTTGGGCAACAGGGGGTTTCATATTATGAAGTAGATTCCTCCGGCAACATTTCCATAATTTCAGATATGTCACAATTCAAGGCTTTGCACACTTTGGCAAGGGTGTCTGTGTTTACATTTTCGCCTTTGGAGAGTTTTGCCATTGAAGCAGGGCTTATGCCGGATGCTTCGCGGAGGTCTTTTTTTAACATATCTCTTTCAAGCAGCAAGTGCCAAAGTTTTTTATAGCTAACCCTCATCTTTCAATCTCCCAACATTTGAAGTGATTTGCTCGTTAAACAGAACAACGCATCATACATGCTTTGATTCACCGGCCATATTGCGATATACGGCTGTTTCTGCCGCGTTGCCCATTCTTTCATAATTGCCTGCCAAACGCTCGCACACGATTCTAACAATTTTATCCACGCCGGCATTTTGGTAATACGATAGCAGTATGTGCAGATGATTGTTTGCTTCGTCATACAACTCCATGACTTCATAAATTTCTGAGGCGAATGAATGCCTTAACATGGTTTCAGGGTGTCCTTCACCGAGCGTTTCCTTTTGAATGTCAAGCGTTTTCAAACACCAATCTAAAGCGTTTTCATAATTGGTCATTGCCATGTAAGTCTTTGAAATATTACCGCAAACTGCCGCTGTGTCGCTGTCATATTCGCCGTAGACTGCCTCGTATATACGAAGTGCCTTAAAATAATAATCGAGAGCCATGTCGAATTTCATCAGTGAAAAATATTCCCTTGCTACACTATTGTACGCCGTTCCAATATCGGCATGTTCTTCGGGATAATGTGCTTTCAAGACATCTATCGCTTTGAGGTCTAATATCAATGCTTCCTTAAATTCTTCACGGACATAGTGGATGGATGCCTTCGTCAAATGAACGTCCGCCGCAATCGGCGCATCCGCCAACCCATTTCTTTCCAGAGTCAGCACTGCCTTTGCATTCCATTCAAGTGCGTCGTCGTATTCATAGCTTTTCATGTAAATTGAGGTAAGGTTATTGTAAGCGATAATTAACTCTCTTGGCGGCGTGTTGTATTTTTCAGCTATTTCTATTGCTCTTATGTTGTACTCGGCAGCGAGAATGTGGTTTGCCTTGATGTTGTGCAGTACAGCGATGTTATTGAAAACAACCGCTAAGCTCTGTTCATTACCGTTTCGCTCTCGAATGGCAACCGCCTTGCGGTAGTAGTCCAACGATATGTCATAGCTCGATATTTCCTTGTGACCAATGCCTGCCATGCTGTAATACTTAGCAACATCATCATCCGTTGTTTCGTCGGGATTAAAATAACCGCCTAAAACGTCGATATGCTCCGCGACAGTGCGGAATCTGCCGGTCATTTCTGCTGTTTCAAATCGTTCGGGGATATACTCAATCATTACCCCGAAGCATAAGCGTAGCCAGTTGTATGAATCGTTATTCAGCAAAAAATCACCTCGCATTGCGCATACTCTGCATTCATTCGCACCAGTTAGGGTATGATTCGATTCGTTGGTTCACCCACTCTTCAAATTCGCCCTCGTCACCACCGCTTTTTTGAAAGCAAACAAAAACAGCTTCTATTGTTTCTTTTGTTGATGGATGATTCGCCATATCGTTAATAACCAATATCGCTAAAGCTTTGCAAAATAAGTCTCTGGCTTTTTGGAAATTACCTTCTTGAAAGTGCAATGTTGCGACATTGCTATAAGTAACGCCTGTGTTCGGGTGTTCGCAGCCGATGGATTTCTCTTGTATTGATAGAGCCGCGTTGTACCATTCTAATGCCTTTTCCGGTTCGTTGCGGTCTTGATACAGGCTGGCTATGTTGCAATAAGATATAGCTGTATCAGGATGCTCTTTTCCTAATACCCTCTCAGAAATTTGTAAATCTTTGCGAAAATATTCATAAGCCTTATCCAAGTCACCCATTTCTTGAAATATCGTCGCCATGTTGTTGTACGTTATAGCCATTTCGGGATGCTCCGTACCTAATGTTTTTTCGCCGACAGCGATTGCTTTATCGTACCACTCTAATGCCGTTTGCAATTCATTCTTCAAACGATAAACAAGACCGATGTTGCTGTATGTCGTCGCAGTCGAATGATGCTCTTCACCAACGCTTTTTTGTTGTATGCCCAACGCTCTATGAAAGAATGATAAAGCCATATCATAATCAGCTTGATTTTGGTGAGCCAATCCGATGTTATTATAGGTCGATGCTACCGAAGGATGTTCCAAACCAATGGTTTTTTCAAAAATGTCCAAAGCGCGCGCATACCATTCAAGTGCTTTTTGATACTGCCCTTGGTCGTCGTAAGCGTTTGCGATATTGTTATATGAGGTCGCTGTGTCTTTGTGGTTTTTACCGAGTATTGCTTCTCTGTTCTTTATCACTTCACGATGCAAGTCGATTGCCTTCGCTGTATTACCGCATTTTTGATGCAATGTAGCAATATTGCTCAATGTGGATAATGTTTCAGGATGCTCGTTTCCAAAGACTTTTTTGCGAATATCCAAAGCCTTTTCGTAATATTGCATTGCTTCCTCATATATACCGTGCAATTGAAGCGTAACGCCAATATTGCTGTAAATTGCCGCCGTTTCATAATGGTCAATGCCATATAAATCTTCGCAGAGTTTGACGGATTTTTGATACCACTTCATTGACAGACCAAAATCACCCATATCGGCATATACGCTTGCAACATTGTTATACGAAGTTGACATGATGGGGTAATCATAACCGAGAGATTGTTCCCTTGAAGTCAATGCTTTCATGTAAAGCTGTAGGGCTTTGTCGTATTCTCCGCGAGCATTGTATATAACAGCGACGACATCATACGAAGATGCAGTTGAGGGATGGCACTCGCTCAAAACGTCCTCGTAGATTGTGGTTGCCTTTTGACCCCATTCAAGAGCTTGCTCATAAAGACTCTGATAGTAATAGATTAAAGCCATGTTACAGTAAAGCAACGCAATATCAGGGTGTGTCTCACCGAGGATGTTGAGTTTAACGTCAAGTGATTCTTTATACCATTTTACTGCTTCAAGATAGTTCCCTTGTTCTGAGTATATGTTTGCAACATTGTTATACGATGTTGCCGTCAACAAGTGATTGCAGCCCAATACCGCTTCCCGAATTTTCAAAGCTCTTTTTATCATATCTAAGGCTACTTCATATTCGCCTCGTTCTTGATGAAAGAGCGCAATATTATTGAATGATGTTGCAGTGGTAATATGATTTTCACCCAACACCTCTTTTCTCACATCTAAAGCCTTGTAATAAAATGAATGTGCTTCGTTGAATTTGCCTTGCTCTTGGTACACTGTAGCAATATTGTTATGGGTTACTGCTTTACTTAATTTTTGCTCATCGGTTGCGTCCTGCGATATAGACAAGTCCATCTGATACCATTTTAGTGCTTCTTCAAAAGCCCCTCTGTCAGAATGAAGCATTGCGATGTTGCAATATATAGCACCGACATTGTGATGGCTTTCACCAAAAACGCACAAGCCTATTTCCAACGCTTTCTCAAATAAACGCAGGGCTTCATCATAATTGGCAATCGAATAAAAACCCAATGCAATATTGACGAATGAATCGGACACTCGTTCTTTTTCATCGGATTCATTGGTTGCTGATTGATACTTTTGCGTTATTACAACAGCATGGTCGGCAATTACGCCAAACTTATCCCGTGCAATTTTCCCTTCGTTATACGGTTCAAGTCCTTTGGGCACATATTCTTCTATCGCATCAAAGCACAGGTTGAGCCAATAATTTTTATCCATTGACCGTCACCTCCGTGTAAGGCTCTGTACCCCAAACCGGGTAGGCTTCAACACGTTCGCGGAACCATTCGGCAAAATCTCTGTCTCCCACGCTCGATTTTTCAAAACAAGCCCCCAACGACTTGCCGAAAATCTCTACATTGGGATGGTCAGCAAGACCGCTATTCGACATAGCAATTAAAGAGCGGCAAAACAAGTCAAATCCTTTATCGTAATCGCCCATATGATGATAATTTGCGCCAAGATTGTGATACATCTTTGCGGTCTCAGGGTGTTCCGTGCCATATACATTTTCGCAAATTCCTAATGCCCTTGTGTGCCATTCAAGGGAGTTGGAAAAATCTCCTTGCCGTTGATAGATAGCCGCTATGTTATTGTACGACGAAGCTGTAACCATATGGTCTGCGCCAAGATTCTCTTTGCGGATGTCTAAAGCTTTGAAGTTCCAGTCTAAGGCAATATCGTACTCACCGCGTTCATAGTGAACAGCTGCGATGTTGTTGTAAGTGGTAGCTGTATCGGAATGGTTCATACCCAATAAACCTTCTCGAACATTCTTTGTTTTTTCATACCATTCCATCGCGGCATTGAAATCTTTGAGTGTATGGTGGATTGCTCCGATATTGCTATATGTCGTGGCGGTTTCGGGATGCTCAGTACCCAATGCGTTTTCTCGGATTACACGACAATCATGGTGAAACGCAAGTGCCTTGTGATAATCGCCTTGCCCTCGGTACACATTGGCGATGTTGCTGTATGTCATCGCCATGCTTGGATGGCCTTCATCAAGGCTTACTCTTTTAATTTCAAGAGCTTTCCCAAGCCATTTTAATGCTTCGTCGTAATCCGCTACGCGATGATATACGCCGGCAATATTGCCGTACAACAAAGCGGTATTGATGTGGTTTTCGCCCCATGCGTCAACCGTAACGCCTAAAGCATCAAAATAAATTTGTATAGCAGAATTAAAATCACCTTTTGCGAGGTAAACCCCGGCAATATTATTTTTACCTACTGCCGTTTTGGGATGCAATGCGCCAAAAACATCTTCATATATCGCCAATGACTGCTCGTACCCGGCTATTGATTCGTCGTACCGCCCCATGTCTCGGTGTGTGGATGCAATATTATTGAGCGCGTCGGCTACGGTTGGGTGGTTGTCTCCGTGGTGTTTTGTCCGTATTGATAAAACCAAGCTGTTCAGCCGTAATGCTTCAAGGTATTTGCCCTTGTCGCGATAAATGCTTGCCATATATTGGTATGTGGCTGCGAAGTTTGGATGGTCGGCCTCAACTGTTTTTTCATATATCGAAAGTGCCTTTTGCAACCATTCAAGAGCTTGGTTTAATTCTCCCTTGCTGTGATGAACATTCGCAAGGCCGTTATATACTCTGGCCTCGTCAATATGCTCCATGCCGAAAATTTCATCCAGCAACCGCAAAACACTTTGATAATGAGCGTAAGCTAAGTCGTTTTTCTCATGTTCGCTATATTCGGTAGCTACGATGATATTTGCGGTTGCTACAAGTCGATGGTGTGGTTCCAAGTGTTCATCTGCATACTTCAATCCCCTTAGCTTCCAATCCAATGCCCTTGAATAATTGCCAACCGCCCTGTACCCAACCCCAATTGAAAGCAAGAGGTACACCGATTTTTCATAGTCATCTTCGTTAGCAGATAATCCAATTTGGTAATTAACAACTTCGGCGGCATGGTCAGCTATGCACAGGAATTTATTGCGGGCTTCGTATCCGGCGTTATAATCTTCAGTCTCCATCGGAATGAAATTGTATATCATGTCGAAGCAGGTCTTCGGCCAGTTTACGTTCAATACGTTCACCCCTATCAGATTCGTGTTCCCGTGAGTTTGCCATAAGGCAGTAAAGCAAAATATTGTTCAACGCAGCATTGTCTAAATTGTTTTCTCCATCCTCATCGCTTCCTGCCGATTTAGTTACTTGTTGATTAAATATCCTTATTAAGTCCTTCATAAATTCATTGAGATAATCCGCTCGTGCAGATGTTCCGGGGCGACGCGTTAATCCAGACAGTTCCATTACGCATTTTAGGTGTTCATTTATTTCCCAATATTTTTTCGATTCATTTTTCGTTGCCACTTCTACAGGCAGGTATTCTGACATCATATCAAGGCATATGCCGAGCCAGTCGTAGCTTTTATTCGTCATCATCAATCCCATCTTCATATTTAACTACACCGGAAAGCCATGTATCAAATGGCACAGTTGCATTAGTGGATGAATACGCTTTGGCCGCAACAAGGACTACAGCTTCAAAATCAGGATGGCTTACTCCCAAGTAATCAAACCTGATAGAAATTGCCTTACTGTACCAGTTTAATGCTTTGTGAAAATCCTCCATACTGTGATAAGTTGTGCCTATGTTTGTATATGATACCGCTGTGTCGGGATGTCTTTTTCCATATTTTTTTTCACAAATCCCCAAGTCCACCCAATGCCATTTCAGTGCTTGTTCATAATTCTTTTTCCCGGCATAAATGCTGGCTAAGTTGTTACAAATAACAGAATACTCAATATCACGCTCCCCAAATTCCTTCTTAATAATATATTGGGCGCGCTTCATATAATTTAACGCTCTATTATACTCTCTCTTTTTTTCGTACACAGTTCCCAAACTGCTGTAGGTATGAGCTGTGCTGATTCCTTCTCTGCCGTGAATGGCAAGGGTTATATCCAAATCCTTCAAATACCACTCAATAGCTGTATCAAAATTACGCAGCTTTTCGTGAAGCCATGCAATATTGTAGTAAAGCGTGGCGCGCAGCTGGCTACGCGAATGTAAAATGTTATCTTGCAATAACAAAATTCGCATATAGCAATCTAAACTGGTTTTGTAAACACCGCTATAACGTAATCCATAACCAAGAGTGTTCAAAACGCTCACGACATTTTCTTGATGTGATATGTCGTTACGGTTCGTTTGCCATGTAAAATCTATGATTGAATGCGCATGAGCGGATAACCGTAGGAACTTCGCCATTAAATCCAAATTACCCCATTCATAACGAAGACCATCATGCATCATGTTTAGGCAGATATTAAGCCATTCATTTTTCATCACCGCTTACCTCATGGCTTTTGCGCACCACCTCTTGAACAAGCCTATGAATGTTAATGAAATACGCATCGCCGGTTGCCAAAGAGAAGATACGCAGTCCATTCACAATACGGTCTTTTATGTCGTCATCGGCAAGGTCATCTTTTAAGGGTGACGGCAACTTGTCCCGCATCTCCACGAAGAATGAAACGGGGATTTTATCAGGAGCCATATATGCGCAAAGGTTCATAAGGTATTGCGCGCTCAGTTCAAGATTCTTGAAAGAGATAGCCCATGTGGTATGAACGGCCTTTGTATAAAACTCGGCTTTGGACTTTTCATCATCGAAAACAACAAGACCATTTCTGTCCAGTTTCATTATATAATCGGCAATCGTCAATTTGACTTCCGCTATAAATGCAGCGGCTTGTTCAAGCGCAAGGGGCAGATAACCGAGCCGCTTCGCTAATATTGGAGCTTGCTCATTAAAATCATCGAATTTGTATTTTTCCATTTTCAAAGAGTCGTTTTCAGATAGACGACGTTTTATGAATTTTACTGCTTCATCCAAATCGAACACTTCAAGCTCAAGTGCTTCGCCATATCCAATGCGTGTATTGCGGGAGGTAATGATTATCCTCCCGTTTATTTTTTGCGGCAGATATGGCTTTATCGTGTCGTATGATTCAAGGTTGTCAAAAATAAGCAACCAATATTGGTTGTCCGACAACCATGCACGTACAATCCCTTGTAAATCTTCCGGGCTGCAATCATCGGGAACATAAAGGCTAAAGTGATTTGCTAAGTCTCGGAAGTAGTTAAATACCGTAGTGGGGCTTTCCGATACAACGAACCAAATGAAATTAATGTAGTTCTTACAAAATCTGTGCGCGTACTGGACGGCAAGCTGAGTTTTACCGATTCCACCAAGCCCTGAAACGGTTTGGCAGATGCTTACAGCATCTTTATTGCCTTTTTTGAAGAGTTGGTCGATTTTGTCCAACTCTTTTTTTCTACCTGTAAAATACACGCTTCGCAGGTCGCTCAAGTTGTTGTTTGCTGTAATTTCAAACTTTTTCTCATCAGCAATAAACATCAGTATGTTCACAAACCAATCCGTCAGAGTTTCAGTGACCGTTTCGGGCGCAGCCTGAATGCCCATCCGTTTTAGCTTGGTGCAAATATCCGATGCAGTGTCATCAGAAAACTGAAATGAATCAAGGTAATCCTTAAATTGCTCTTTGTCTAAACGCGCAAGAATCCATGCCGCGCTTTTTTGCGGCAATTCACGGATGCCATTGTAATAACTCTTGAGCGTGTTCGCGCTCAAATTTGCAAGCGGATTATAATCGCCGTCACTGTTGCGCTGTTCGTCAACCGCAGAAAGCGGCACAACCATAATTTCGTCTACCAATTTCTTCATGAAGTCATCGGTTTTCGTTTCGGTGTCGCAACAATAACCATGCAGGAAATTTACATAATCACTAAATGTCATAAGTCACCTCTACAAGATTGATTAGGGGATTTGTACCCGCGTGTACCGAATGGGAAACGCGGTTTTTTTATACTGGTAACAGTTCACGAAAACGAATGACTGCGACGTGTTAGATGAAAAGCCTAATGCTTTATTGTAACACGTTTCACCATAAAACGCAACGCAAATATTCGCTATCGTGAATTATATGTACGCTATGCCATGCACCAAGAACGCATTAAAAACAAAGGAGGCACACACATGAAAAAAGAAATCCGAAACGGAAACGGAAAACTCGTCGCTTCAATCGACGAAGCAACGCGCACGGTAGAAATCGTACAGCGCGGGAACATCACCAAGATACGCCTAAAGCCTGATGGCTCATTTGAAGTCATCAACACCGAACCACAAACCGCATAGCGTACCAACTTACCACCGCCAGAACGCTCGACGGCAGCGCGGAGGACACCCGAAAGGGAATCCTCGCCTGCCGTTTTTCTTTTGACAAAACGGCCTCCGGGGATTCCGCAACCGCGAATCGAAACGGAGGACGAGAAAATGTACAAGACAAAAACAGAACACACGCTCAACAAACACCCTGATGCCGTTGACAAAATTATTTACATCAACGCGGACAAGACGACAACCGAGGTCACGCTTGAAGCCTTTTTAGGAGCAGATGAACGGCACACAGAGGAGCAGTTCAAACAACTCAAAAAAGTGTCCGACGAATTTTTCCGCTTGGAAGATAAAGCGGCGCGTGAACGGTCGCGGTATGAGCTACAGCTCTTTGATTGGTCAGACGGTGCTATTTCAAAATCCAAGTGGACGGGTAGCTTCTTGTCCGAGACAGTCGAAGAAGAATGCTTTGGCGATGGTGAGGACGAAGCGCATGAATTGTATCTTGCACGAAAAGAACAAGCTGTTGCGCTTCTGCCGGAAGCATTAAAGGTGCTTACAAAAATTCAAATGCGGCGGCTTGTTGCTGCTCTGCTCGGCCACGTCAGCGACATTCCACTCATCGCACTCCTGCTCGCAATTTTGCTCACCGCATTGGCAACAGGCGGCGCATATTATTTTATATCAAAAAAGAAAGGGGCAACCAACCATGAAGAAATTCATAACGATGCTGCTGATGATTCTGACGATGACGGTAGCGTTCGCAATTCCCGCGATAGCGGCTGATTACCGCTTTGGCGCAGAAAATCAAGACCGAAATACGTTCGGCACTTCTACAAGCACAGAAAACACCGTAACACCCGACACCATGACCCAAAACACTCGGCGCAACAAAGACGCGGCACATCTGCCGCCGCCGTTTGGTATTTTCAGCGGCGAAATCCCAACAGACCAAGCAAGCCGATTTCACAACAACCTGCCGCAGAGTGGATTCGTTTCTGTTCCGCAGGACTTGCCACCCATTGGCAACGAAGCTCATGCTCCGGGAAGCGCAAACGTGACAACGGGCTTCTTGCCAACCACTTCGCAAACCGCGACCACAAACACCATGCCGTGGCGTTTTGATGATGGCTCTATCGGCAGGCTTCATGTCGAACGCACCAACAGGACGATTCGCGTGTATGAAGGTACGACTGATGCCGTTCTTGCAAGGGGTGCAGGGCATTTCTCGTCTACCTCGGCATGGGATGGCAACGTGGTTCTTGCAGGGCATAATCGCGGAGTACATGGGCATTTTGAGTTTATCGCAAGCACCCAAATCGGCGACAGGCTGACCTTTACGACAAGGTATGGCACGCGCACATACCAAGTAACGTCTATAACAAGAATCAACGAGTGGGATAATTCACCGCTCTTTTGGACTGCCGATAATCGGCTTACTTTGATTACCTGTGTGGCGAACAGACCCGAACTGAGATACGCGGTTGTGGCAGTCGAAATCAGGTAATTTTTTGTTCAAAAAAACTTGCGATTTTTCAAAGAAAATTCGCGAAAACGCTTGACTTCGCAAGGCTTTGGTGGTAGTATATAGTTAGGGTAATATAACTTAAAAATGACTAACGGCAAACCACCCAAATTATATGAAACGGGAGGTTTTTCTCATGAAAAAGCACATTTTCTCAAAGGCAGTCCTTCTAATCGGACTTGCGGCAATCATGCTCCTTGCACCCATCACCGCACTTGCGAACACCGACACACCCGCCGTAGCACGAACAAGAGCTTGGGACACAATCCCCCACACCCTCGGCGGCGTACCCGAAAGCGTAAGATTGGTTGAGTATTCGGGGGTCAGATTCTACCTCGGGACAGGCGTAACAGATGCAGACTTCCTCGCGGTATTGGATTCAGAAGTATCAATCCCAACCACGAACCCCATCTACATCCTCTGGAATGCCGACAAAACAATCCTTCTCGTTCACCCAATCATCTTCGCTTTTGACGACATTCTCACACCCGTAGCTATCCCAACAGTATTCACTTCAACACCTGCCGAAACTCAACCTTCGCCCCCAACCCCTCGACCGGCAATGACAATAGATGAAACAATCGAGTTTATGCTCACCGCTGAATACGCGGATATGGTCAGGACAGAGTTTTACAGGCTTCTGAACGAGTACAGGGTAGCAAACGGACGGCAGGAACTGGCAATCAACTTGGAACTTCAAGATTATGCCGACATTCGGGCAAATGAACTGAGAACACGGTTCAGCCACACTCGCCCCAATGGAACTGCCGCAGGAAGTGGATGGCACAACTCGCGGAACACCCTCAACACAAGGTATGCAGAAAGCGTAATCGGCGTAGGTGTACTAAACGCAGACCCAACTGAAACGGCACGAAGCATACTTGAACGATGGATGAACTCCGCACCGCATAACAGGCACTTGTTATTCAACTTCAACGCTCAAACCACGATGGCATTCGGGATTACTCCACAACTTGATTCAAGTGGACGTGTTACATCAGGAGCGGTATTCGCAACAGGGTTTTAACCCACAAATATCAATCACAAAGGCAGTTAGGCTCACAAGGCTTAACTGCCTTTTTTTATGCAAAAAATGACGAAATGGAGGTCTAATATGACTTGCACAAAAATTTTCAAACCGATTGTGTCGCTTGTCATGACACTTGCAATGCTTATTGGCATTGCTCCTATTGTTTTTTATGCGCAGGTAAATCCCGCAGACGAAACGACAGAGCCGCCTATCGGATATATCTACGTCGATGGCGAACGTATCTACCTTGACGATGCGCGAGTGGAGAACCACATAATTTTGCCAACAACGCAGTTACAAGCATCCGGCATAACCCCGTTTAATGCGGGAAATGTGCCAAACATCAGCGGGGTAACATCTTTATCACTTAACCTTGCTGCTGACCCTGTTGTGTACATGAGCGGTAGCCGCGTAAGCGCGCGGCGATACCAAGTTTCATTAGACGGCATCACATACGAAGCGTTTTGTGCCGACCCGAATATACGAGGGCCGGAAACGGCAGGTGCGGTGTATGAAATGGCGGGTGAAGCAAACCCTCAGCTATTGAACTCATTGCGAAACGGCTTCCCTGTAAATACAGCATGGTCATCAGAAAGTGATATGGAAGACCGCTTATGGTGGACTTACATCACCCGCGTTGCTGTTGCGATTGCCAACAATCCAACGCGCACATTTACCGGCGACCCCGTGGCGTTAGCGCAGGCTGAATCACTTGCCAATGGTCAGATTGTCGCAGACCACAACGCTTTCCCACCCATCATGCTTAATGGCAACAGAAACGCGCAAGATACAGGACGCGATATTCAAACATCAATGGCGCAATCTGAAACCTTTGCAGTAACGCACAACCGCAAGACCAACCTGCAATATAATCCGTTCAGATTTGAATGGGCGGCAGGAACACCGACCGGTTCGCGGCTTGTGGTTGATGGTGTAGTCGTTGCGATAGCTCCGATGAACCCCACCAGAGTCTTTCGTAATGATATTACCTCATTCCGAATTGATGTCCCAAATACAGCGGCGAATCGCGGTCAAACAGCCGCTCTGAACCTTGTCGGCATTCACAACCACTATGCCGACAGGATTTGGCTGATGCAAAACGCCACCAACCCCGATACTTGGCAGGACATTGTGTTCTACATCCCCGAAGTGTCGGCAAGTGCGGCGTTTTCGTTCACTTCCACAACAGAGCCGCCACCCTACACGCCGCCTGTTTTGCCACCGAGCGACCCGACAAGCGTAACCATTCAAAAGATTGACGCGCTGAGCCGTGAAAATATCCCCGGTGCGCTGATGCGCTTGCGTGGTATGTCGTCTATGACTCTCGTAACGCAGGACGGACAAACTTTCACGATAAACAACACGGGCATCAACTTATCGCAGGTTCTGACGGCGGGAGCAACGACGGCAGCTCCGGGCGAAATTGTCAGCACGGTATCGAACGGCGTATGGAATATCGAAGGCTTGCCCTACGGCTTCTACATGGTGGAGGAAGAACGCGCACCCGAAAACTATTCTTTGTTGCCGGGGCATACGGCATTTGGATTTTGGGTTGTGCCGCCGACTATCACAATCAACGCCGAGGGCATACCCGTAATCAATACCGAAACAGAAACCGTTATCACCGAGGACTCATTTTCGTTCATTCATGTCGAAACGGTTGACCATGTAGATGTGGAGTTTGAAATTGTCCTCACGCCAAACGAGCAGTCGATTTTGATTACCTTCGAGAACTACCCTTTCGGGCAAATCGAAGTGAGTAAATTCTGTGAAGTGACAGGCGTTCTCCTTGCGGGCGCGCATTTTCGCATACAGGGTTACTTCGCCGAGGGCACGACAAACGGTATGCCCATCGACCGCGTGGGTGTGACGGGTGGCGATGGCAGGGTTATCTTTGATAATCTCCCCGCCGGTCAATACACCATCAGCGAAATACAAGCCCCGCCGGGGTTTGAACTTGACAGCACGGCGTTCCGCTCTGTTTCGCTCACATGGGGACAAACCGCAAGCACCTCATTCTTCAATCGCCCTATGACCTTTGTTGAGGTAGTCAAGATTGACGGTGATACAGGCGCGATGCTGGACGGAGCGGTATTCCGCTTGACCGACCCGACAACTGGCGAAACATGGGAAGGCACAACAAGCGGCGGCAGGGTGCGGCTTGGCTCTGGCGGCGGTTCTTCCGGTAATCAGCTTGTCGCCGGCAGGTTGTATATCCTCACCGAGATACAAGCCCCCGCAGGTTATGTGCTTGACCCAACGCCGCGACAAGTCATCGCATCGGCGAATAACCAACTGAACATCGTCACAGTCAGCAATTACCGCTTGCCCACGCTCACTATCCGCAAATTCAACGAACTCACCGGCGAACCACTCGCAGGCGCGACATTCAGAATATGGCGCACCGAGGGCGAAACGTGGAGCGAACTGCAAATCACCGATGCAAACGGCGTTATCGTTTTGACGGGCTTAGACCCCGGCATCTACTCCGTACAGGAAATCGACGCGCCATTCGGCTTCTTTATAGACCCGGAGCGCAAAGAAATCTTGCTTTCGGGCGGCGACAACAAGGAGTTGACCTTTTTCAACCGTCCGCATCCGATTCTCACCATCTTCAAGCGCGACCAAGTGACAGGCGAACCGATTGAAGGTGTTCGATTCCGTGTGCATCGGCTCGAAGGTGGGACTGTCGGCGAGTTTTTAACCGATGAGAACGGCATGATTGTACTTTCACCCGCCACAGGCTTTTTGCTCACGGAGTCGGTCTACCGCGTGACGGAATTACAGCCACCTGCCCAATATTTGCTCGGCGATAATCACATCAGGGATGCAATGCTCAAATGGTACGAACCGACAGAGCTTATCTTTGAAAACCTCTTGAAGCCGACTCTTATTTTTGAAAAGACAAACGGCTTAACAGGGCGCGGTATAAGCGGCGCGACGTTCAGGGTTCAATTTGAAGCACCGAACGGCGGCATCGTCTACATCGGCACATTTGTCACCCGATGCGGCTTGATTGTCATTCCGCACGTTCAGCCGGGATGGTACGTCATTACAGAAATACGCCCTGCGCCGGGATTTCAATTACCATCTAATCCAGTAACGCGATTGTTCCTTTCGCCCGGTCAAAACAGTTACACTTTTGCTCAAACAAATGTGAATCTATTTGTTGACCCGCGAACTAACCCGAATACCGGTTCTCGCGGTAACTGCGGCGACTGGTGCGGGTATCTTTGCTTTCGTTTGTGCGCCGGTAACTGCGGCAATCCCGGTGGCGGCAACAACGCAGGTGGTACAGGCGGCGCGTTTGGGAACATGGTAATCACTAACGGCAACGGGCAACCCCTCGGCACGGTCAACGCCCCGCCGACGAACCCAACCGAAGCTCCGACCCTAACGGTGGGAACGGTTACACGCAATAGTAACCAGACGGCGACAATTACGTTCTCGTCAAGCGCGGCGGGCAGATACTTCACCTCTATTGTGGCCGCCGGCGCGTCTGCGCCGAACATCGCCACGGGTGGCATCGGTACTGCCGCTGTTGCAGGGGTGAACACTATCACGGTTCACATGACGGCGGGCGCAAGGGATGTGTATATCAGAGTTAGGGACGCAAGCGGCAATCTCAGCAATTTGCTGAAAGTCAGTGTACCGGTTTTTGAGGAAACGTCCACAAACCCACCGCAAGAACCCGATGACCCTCCCGCAGACAGCGGCAGGGTTATTTTTATTCACCCCGACTTTTCGGGTATCACAATCACATTCGGCAACCAATAAAAAGGAGGAATTATCCATATGAAAACAAAAAGATTTACAGCGTTATTTCTCATGGCGTTAATGGTGCTTGGGATTTTTTCATCGCCCGTACCCGCGCTCGCAGAAGGCGGTTCAACGAATTTTCCGCTTAACAGCCTTGTAATCAAGGTCGAGGACGCGGTAACACACCGTATGCTCGCGGGCGCACGTTTCAATATTTACTTTGTAAACGAAGCGGTCAGCGGCGGTCACGGTACGCTTATTGCCACCGTCGATTCCGACAGCAGCGGCGTAATCGTTATTTCAGGCTTGCCGAGCGGTTATTACATCGTCCGTCAAACCCAACCGCCCACGAATTATCAACTTTCCATCACCAACGAGCAACACGCATTCTTGAAGCCCGATGGCACAAGCATTGTGGAACTCACATTTTCCAACTATCGCTTCGGCGGCTTGGTTGTTATGCTGGGCAACAGCGACACGGGCTTGCCCGTTGGGAGTGCATCGTTTAGCGTTACAGACGTAACCGGTAGAGCAGTCGGGCCGTCTGCGAACGGTGTTTATTTCACCGATGCAAACGGTATGTTTTATCTTGAAAACCTGCCTGCGGGTGATTATGTAATCACCCAACTCACCGCCGCACAGGGTTACGCGATGGACGCAAACCCAAGTGTGCGAACCGTGCGCTTACAGCATACCACCGCAGACCAAACCGTGTTCAGAGCGCAGTTTCACAACTCCCCACTCGGAACGCTTCTTGTCCGTTTGCGCGACAGCGTTACAAATCAGCCGATTGCCGGTGCGGTGTTTAACGTCCGCATGAGCGGCGGTGCAGACATGGGCGAGTTTACGACAGGTGCGAACGGCTCGTTCTCTCTGCCGCGCATACCTCGCGGCTCGTATATCATTTCGCAGGTTTCCACTCCTGCCGGTTATCTTATCGCCACGAGTACAAGAACGCAGTATGTAAACTTCGTTGATACCTTTGCCGTGAACTTCGAGAACCAACCGAGAAGCGGCTTGATTGTAATGAAAAATTGCCGCGACAGCGGGTCACCGCTTGGCGGCGCACGTTTTCAGGTGTTTCAAAGCAGCACGTTAGTTGGAATTTTCACAACTAACGACAACGGAATGTTCCATTTGCCGAACCTTGACCCCGGCTGGTATACCGTTGTGGAATATCAAGCTCCTTATGGATTCATCCTCGATGCAACTCCTCAAAACGTGCAGGTAACAGCAGAAACCCTGCATCAGCTTGTCTTTGAAAACCGCAGGCTTGCGAGTTTGCAAATCTTCAAGACCTGTGAATTTAGCGGTGAACCGCTTGCGGGCGCACGATTCCGCGTAACCACGCAAAACGGGAAGTTTGTCGGCGACATCACCACCGACGCAAGCGGCAGGGCAACCATTCCGTCCATTGAGCCGGGGTGGTATGTAATCACCGAAACACGCGCTCCCGTGGGCTACCTTATCACCGAACCTTCACGGGCGGTTGAAGTACGCGCCACTGTGCCTACCGTTGTAAACATCACAAATCGCCCCGAAAGCAATTTGCAAATCGTAAGCGGCTATATTCTCGATGCCCAACCGCATAACGTGGAGGTTACATGGGGTCAGCCTGTAACGCTCACCATTGAAAACACAGCAACGGCGGGCTTGCTCATCGTTAAAACCGATGAGGTTACACGCAGACCGCTTGCAGGCGTTGTCTTTGAAGTGCGCCACGCGGACGGCAGACCGGTCGGCAGCAGCATTGCGGACGGTAATCAGCCGAACACGGTAGCCAACAGCCCGAATAACGTGGCGGGTATGCCGGGACACTTCATCACTGATGCAAACGGCAGAATCCAACTCAACCACCTGCCACCGGGCGAGTATCATGTCATCGAACGCCAAGCCCTCGATGGTTACGAGCTTGATGATACGGTGCATACCGTAACGGTCACACCGGGCAGACAGGCGGTGCTTCAAGTCACCAATCGTCAGCTTGGCGGCTTCCGTCTGCTCAAAATCAACAGCATCACCCGCGAGCCGATATTTGGTGTTGAGTTCATGGTCTTTGATGCAAACAACCGCAACGTCGGCACATTTATTACCGATAACCGTGGGCTTATCGACTTCACAGGCATACTCCCCGAAGGACGATACACCATCCGCGAAACACGACCCGCAGACGGTTTCATGCGCGACGATATGCCGAGGACGGTTGAGTTTAGAGCAGGCCGCGTGACTGAAATTGTGTGGGAGAACACGCCAATGTTGGGGCAGATTCAGATTATGAACGTTTCCGGCGACGACAATCAGATTAACGGTATGCCGCGAGGTACACCGCTGGCCGGTGTGGTGTTTGAAGTTTATCATCACAGGACTGGAAACTTGATTGACCGCTTTGTTTCGGGTGCTGATGGGCGCGCGGTATCAAGGCCGCTACCACTTGGGCGTTATATCGTTCGACAGGTAGAAGCTCCGCAATGGTATAAACTCTCGACTGAGGCACTCGACATTGAGATTGAGTTTGCCACGCAGATTATCCGGCGCGACTTCCAAAGTTTCAGCGCGAACACAGGCGTTAGAATCCGTCAGACGGGGCCGAATGAGGTTATGTCCGGCGATACTATCCGCTTTGACATCAGGGAAATTCGCAACGAGTCAACCATTCAACTCACGGACTTCTACTGGCGCAACAACATTGCGACCGAAGCTCTGCGTCTGAATAGAATCGTGACAGGGACTTTCAATCAAGCACTTCGTTACAATGTCATCGTCACGCTAAACACAGGCGAAACCCGCGTAATTGCGGATAACCTCAGCTCCACGCAAAACAACGTAATCGACACACGCAACGCCGCGCTCGGTTTGCGAAGCGACGAGTTCATCACGAGCTTTACCTTTGTATTCGGCACGGTAAATGCGGGCTTCACATCGGTTACACAGCCGCAGGTCTTCTATACGGTCAATCAAAACTTGCCCAACGGCATGGAGTTTGGAAACCGCATCGACGTTGGCGGCAGAACAGGGTCAGAATGGGTAATCAGCAACGCAACTTGGGTGGTGCGAATTTTCGCGCAGCCGACAAGGATGCCGAGGACGGGGTTCTGATTTAGCGTTGTGGGGCGGCTCTCGTAGTCGCCCCACTTTTCCGCTTTTCCACTCTCCAATCACTCTCTGCATAAAAGCGATAAAAGCGACTTTCAAAAAACTCTTGTATTCTTCGCAAAAACGTGGTATAATGTAATAGATTTGCATTGGAGGCGTTTTGTATGGAATACATGACGGCAAAGGAAGCCGCAGAAAAATGGGGGATTACAGTCCGTCAAATTCAATCCGGCTGCGAGCATGGGCGCGTTGAGGGCGCAATCCGCATGGGCTATATGTGGCTTATACCCAAAGACAACCCAAAACCCTTGGACGGCAGAACAAAAGCCGCAAAACTACGCAAAATTAAGGTGCAAGGAGGTGATAGCCTTATGAACAACAGTTACGAAATACGGCTTTACGATACCCCGTTATTGACATTTGAGTTGGTTAGCGGCGGTCTTGGTTATGATGCGAATATACAGCATGTTTGCGATAAAAAAACCCTTCTACCGCTTGATTTGGAACTAACCGGCGAAGGTGTAATGAAATGGCTTGGGCGCAGGGTTATCCCTAAAAATCGGACTTTCGTTGAGGAAATTTTACGCTCGCTCGGTCTTTCAATCGGCAACACAAAGGGCATAATCGACGTGTGTAAAGGACTTTCACTAAACGATAGCTATTGGATTGTGCCCGCCGGATTTGAAGGCAAATTTTCAGGCTTCAATCTCTACGAAAACCGTTTTTCCGAAATCCTTTCCCTCGTTGCCTACACAGGTGTTACGCAAAGTGACGCGGCGTTTTCAACATCACCCGAACTAACCACGGACGGTATGCTCCCCAAAGCGTGGCGATTTATCGAAAGCGACGGGATTTATCTTTACAAGGGCGGCACAAGCGGCTTCGCAAACACAGGCAAAGAACCGTATTGCGAGTTTTATGCAAGCCAAGTAGCCGATGCAATGGGGCTTGACGCAGTGCATTATGACCTTGAAAATTGGAAAGGTATTCTTGCTTCCAAGTGCAAGCTGTTTACCGACATTGACACGGCGTTTATCCCGATTGGGCGAATCGTAAAATCCGGCGGTATCAATGCAGTCGTAAATTATTATGACAACCTCGGCGCAAATTTCGCTGATGCCGTGCGTGATATGCTTGTGTTTGACGCACTTATTTACAACGAAGATAGGCACTTCGGCAATTTCGGACTTTTGCGCGATAACAAAACAGGCGAAATAACAGCCCCTGCACCGATATTTGATAACGGCATTGCGCTGTTTAGTTACGCCATGAAAGACGACTACGCAAATTTGGACGAATACGCCAAAACACGCTCTACGGTTTACGTTGGAACAACCTTTGAAAACATCTGCCAAACGATTATGACTGCGCGGCAAACAGAAAAGTTGCGCAAGATGTTAAACTTCTCGTTCACGCGGCATCCAAAGTTAAACCTGCCGGAAGACCATCTCGCCGCCATTGAAAAGCACTTGCGCAAACGTGCATCGCAGCTAATCAGACTGGCAACCAAGAAATAGAATAACAACCGCAACAAACAACGCCCCCGAATTGCTCCTTATGAGCGGTTCGGGGGTTATTTTTATTTTTGGGAGGAATTGAAATGTCCATCTTAGTGATATGTGAAAAGCCTTCACAGGCACAAAATTATGCCGCTGTACTTGGCGCAACGAAGCGCGATAAAGGCTTCTACACCGGCAACGGCTACATCGTGGCGTACTGTTTCGGGCATCTGCTCGGACTTGCCGCGCCTGATGCTTATGGCGATTACGGCAAATGGCGGTATGCCGACTTGCCGATTATGCCTATTGCGTGGAAGCACGTTCCGGCAAAAGATAAAGTGCCACAATTGAAAACGCTCAAGGAACTGATTAACCGCCCGGATGTGGCGTATGTCGTCAACGCCTGCGATGCAGGCAGAGAAGGCGAGCTTATTTTCCGCCTTGTCTACGAACACGCAAGGTCGAAGAAACCGATTAAACGCTTATGGATTTCCTCGATGGAAGATGCGGCAGTGCAAGCGGGATTCCAAAACCTCAAAGACGGCAAGGAATACGACAATCTTTACGCCGCCGCATCATGCCGCGAACGTGCAGACTGGCTTGTTGGCTTGAACTGCACTCGCTTGTTCACCGTGCTGTATGGTACAGTTTTGAACACAGGGCGCGTCCAATCGCCTACACTTGCCATGCTCGTAAAACGCGAAGCGGACATAGAGGCCTTTGTCAAAGAACCGTTTTACACGCCGACGCTTGATTTGTCCGCATTTATGGCTGGCGGCGAAAGGCATAAGGAAAAGGCCGAAGCTACGGCTTACGCCGCTTCATCTGCTACGTTATTAAACGACGATGATACCGAAGCGCGGCGGGCAACCGACCAAATTGTAAATCGTGTAGTGGATGACTTGCTTCAAGAACCCGGCGGCGGACATTACCCACTATTCAACGAATACATGGGTAACGTGGACTTCAAAGAACGCCTTGAAGATTACGCTTTTATCAGAGCTTAACTGCTCCGGTTTTAGAACGAGCGCAAGAAACATTAGCCCGCAGAAACGGTTTTAACGTGGCATTGGACGGCGTAAAAGCCGTTGATGCAAAAAAGGAAGCCGTTGCGAAGGGCTTATACGCGAAGTTCGCCGAACAATTCCCCGACTTTGCCGAGGGCAAATATAGCCACATGCGGCTTGAAGCAGGCGACGGAATGATGCCGTTATCCACGCTACATCACCAGAAGTTATTGATGAGTATTTAAGCAAACTCAACTTAGATGCAAAGGCTCTTAAAAAGGTTAATTCTTTGAGGAAGTTGACAGAAAACTTAGAAATAGGAGTAACACTAATCTAATTCTTGATAGAACGCCGTATGCGGTGAAAGTCGCACGTACGGTGCGAGGAAAGGGAAAAGCTGGAAACGAAGATACTGTAGGCTTACCTATTTCCATTCCAATACGACACGCTCGCAGCCAAGAATCTCACGCATTTCGACGCATGCCTTTAGCGCCGATTTCTATATCCCTACAAAAATTCGCAGATACTTGTCCTCCTTTGGGAGCTTGATATTTTAGCGTAAATGAAACATGGGGGAATTTACGACTTAAAATACTGCCCCGATTTGATTGGAATTAGAGTGTAAAAAAATAACGCTATGCCCTGCACCCCGCATGATTACTGGGTTTTTGGGTTTAGCGTTATTATACTGTATGGGCATAGTTGTGCCTCATTGCTTCTTGCAAACGGCGTACCGCTGAAACAAATTCAAGATTGGCTCGGTCACAGCGACTTCGCAATCACGGCAAACATATACGCCCATTTGGATTTTTCAGCGAAAAAGGAAACGGCACAAGCTATGACATGGCTTGGAAACACGTTTCTTGCCACAGCAGAGGAAATGGACACGGAAGTTATGGCAAACATTTAGGAAAAAAGCACACCCACGAAAAAGCCTGTAACCACGGGAGAAAATCGAGGTTACAGGCAAGTTTTGGGCAAACATTTTAACAAAAACGAGTAAGTTGTGCTGAAACTACAGTGGGGTTCTAAAATATATAAGCCAGCA
>Ga0123355_10002809_pt1 | contig 24734 bp, 20 predicted proteins | sample TergutEmb28metaG_3_FD_89872 | JGI IMG/M metagenome (GOLD analysis project Ga0123355, IMG submission 89872) | Embiratermes neotenicus P1 segment gut microbial communities from Petit-Saut dam, French Guiana - Emb289 P1 | ecosystem: Host-associated > Arthropoda: Insects > Digestive system > Gut ...
TAGCACAATTTTTACTCGAAAATTTGGCACAAGCGAATTATCGAACACACCCTAAATGGTAGAAAATAAATGCCGTGGCAGATGGAAGCCGAGCACCAGAGGGTGCGAGGTGTTTTGACCGATAGACACTGTATATTATTTTCACCATTTATATACACTTGATGATATAGTCACAGGAACGCAAGACCGTCCATTCTCGCTTGCAATTTGTGCACACTACTGCGTCAACAGTTCCTTGCGCACCGCCCGGTGCGCCGCGTCACAGTTTCCTTGTATTGCACAAAAATTGCTGCGCAATAATTGGACAGTTTTACATTCCTGTGACTATAATAAAAACTCCAACTCATCTTCGCTTTCTATATAATGCTACTACAACATACAAATGAATGCAAGATATCGAAGAACCGCATAGTCAAGGAGTCATAATTTGAATACTTTTTCATAATAATATACGAAGCCAATACTCATGGAGGCAGATATGAAAACCCCTTTGTTAGTTCGCAAACAAGCATTTGCTGTAATGTTAATATTCCACTGCGCACTGGCCTTGTTTATTGGGCGTGTGTTGTTTATACAGCTATATCATGGCGAGTTTTTGCAAGCGGAAGTTTTTGAACAGCAGACACGTGACAGGTTAATTCGCCCTAGTCGAGGCACAATTTATGATAGAAACATGGTTCCCCTAGCTACAACGGAAACCGTTGCGAGCGTGAGTGTGATTTTTTCCCAATTAAAGGATCTGCCTGAAACCGCACGTATTTTGGCACACGAGTTGGAACTTGACGAAGCGGCGACATTAGAAAAGATCTCGCAACGGGTGGCACTTGTGCGAGTGGCGCAAAAAGTAGATAAAGATATTGCAGACCGTTTACGCAGGATGGATATTCCTGGAGTGGTTGTGGACGAAGACGTTCGCAGGGTTTATCCTTTTGGGTCGTTAGGTTCGCATATTATTGGTTTTGTAGGACGCGATAACCAAGGTATAATTGGCCTGGAGGCAAAGTACGATACATATTTAAAAGGGGAGCCCGGAAAAATTTTAACGGAAACCGATGTTAGGGGCATTCAGCTTGAAGGTGGGCGGCAGTACCGCATACCGCCTGTGGATGGGCAAAGCCTAGTGCTTACAATTGATGCGGTTTTACAAGCGTATGCCGAGCAAACGATTGAGCTTTTGGTACAACAAAAAAACGCCCAAAGAGGTGTGATAATTCTGATGAATCCTATGAATGGGCAGATATATGCCCTGGCGAATAAGCCGGATTTTGATCTGAATGACCCCTTTACTATTCAAAATTCTGAGAAGGCTATGATATGGGATACTTTAAGTCAGGAAGAGCAGAGTAATGCACTTAACCAAATGTGGCGTAACTTTGCAATAAATGACACCTACGAACCCGGTAGTACTTTCAAAATAGTAACCTCTGCCGCCGGCCTTGCGGAAGGAGTTGTTGAATTGGACTCTGTGTTTTCATGCAGCGGCTCTTTGACAATTGGCGGGCGACAAATTAAGTGCTGGCGTAGCCCCCGCAGTCATGGGGCGCAAACTTTTGCACAGGGCGTGCAAAATTCTTGCAACCCGGTATTTATGCTAATTGGTGAAAAGTTAGGCGCAGATTTGTTTTATGAATATCTATTGCGCTTTGGCTTTCACGAAAAAACAGGCATAGATTTACCCGGCGAAGCCGTGGGCATTATGTATCGTCCGGAAAAAACCGGCCCGGTAGAACTTGCTACAATGGCGTTTGGCCAAAGTTTAACCATCACGCCTCTACAATTGGTACGCGCGGCGGCGGCTACAGTAAATGGCGGTTATCTTGTAACACCACATGTTGGAATGCGATTGTTAGACACCGAAGGGAATATATCCCAAGATTTTGCTCCGGAGCTAGGAGAACAACTGTTGCCTACAGAAGTAAGTGACACTATGCGCTTTATTCTGGAGTCCGTTGTATCTGCCGGAACAGGGCAGCGTACATACATACCCGGCTTTCGTGTGGGTGGGAAGACTGCAACCAGTCAAAAATTACCCCGGGGCAGCGGAAAGTACATATCATCTATTATGGCGTTTGCCCCGGCAGACGAACCGCAGGTAGTAGCCCTTGTTTTGGTAGACGAACCACAAGGAGCCTATTATGGCGGGCAGGTAACCGGCCCAATTATGCAGGTTTTGTTGCAAAATGTGTTGCCATATTTGGGTGTAAAACCTGTGTATAACGAAGCGGAACAGGCGATAGAAGGTACAGTCCCTGTAACTGTTCCTAATCTGCGTGGTCTTAAAAAATCAGAAGCCCAAGCATTGCTAAAAGAAGCAAACTTAGGCCATTTGATAACAGGGGAGGGTGGTACTATCGTTGATCAATTCCCGATTCCGGGAGAGTTGGTTAACCAAGGCGAAAAAATTCTGCTTAGAATAAAGGAATAGGGTACTATAGTCATTTCACCTGTTGCCTATAGAAGTCTATCAAGTATTAATCAGTATAAGTCCGTTCTTTGCCCCGCATTTGTACGCTACTTGCACATCCTATCATTAAACACGGTTATTAAATACTATCGTCCCGTCCTCAACATCTCCGCAAATTTTGCTTCCCTCATGAAAGCGGCCCTGCAAAATTGCTTCCGCGAGTTCGTCTTCAATTTTATTTTGTATCGCCCGACGAAGAGGGCGTGCGCCATACATTTGGTCAAATCCCTCTTTGGCGATATAGGAGACAAGTGCGTCTGTAAATTCCAGCTCAATATCCATATTGCTAAGAATACGCTCTGCCGTTTCGGTTAACATTAACTTGGCAATTTTTCTAATATCTTCGTCGCTTAGCGGGTGGAAGACGATGATATCATCAATTCTGTTCAAAAATTCAGGGCGGAAAAGTTTTTTTACTTCTTCCATAACAGTTTTTTTCATGTCTTCGTAATTACGTTCTTTATTGTCATCATGGGCGAAACCTAGCTTTTTCGGGTTTATAATAGACCTTGCGCCAATGTTGCTTGTCATGATTATTACAGTATTTTTGAAGTTAATCTTCCGGCCCTGAGCATCGGTAATATGACCGTCGTCAAGAACCTGTAAAAGCACATTAAATACGTCCGGATGCGCTTTTTCTACTTCGTCGAATAATACAACTGAATAAGGCTTCCTGCGAACACGTTCGCTAAGCTGCCCGCCTTCATCATACCCAATATATCCCGGTGGCGAACCAACTAGACGCGAAACATTATGCTTTTCCATATATTCAGACATGTCTACGCGGATAACTGCGTTTTCGTCTCCAAATAAAATTTCAGCCAAAGCACGGCACAAATGGGTTTTACCAACACCCGTAGGGCCCAAAAACAAGAAAGACCCAATCGGCTTGTTAGGATTTTTAAGGCCCACGCGTCCGCGTCTTATTGCCTTAGAAACTGTAGATACAGCCGTATCCTGTCCGATTATCCTCTTGTGGATCGTGGCCTCCATATCCATCAGCCGTGCGCGTTCTTCTTCCTGCAACCTTGTTACGGGCACGCCGGTATTGCTGGACAAAACCGCGGCAATTTCATCTGCATTAACAACATGGTGAGATTTTGTGTGGGCATCTTTCCAGCGTTTTTCTTCGTCCTCAAGCTGCTGTTTAAGCGCGTTTTGACGTTGTTTGAGCATCCCTGCTTTTTCGAACTCTTCTATTTTAATAGCGGCTTCTTTTTCAGTTTCAAGTACAGCAATTTGGTCGGTCAAAATTTTAATGTTTGGTGGCGCGGTATAAGAGCGCAACCTAACACGGGACGCTGTCTCGTCCAGCAAATCAATGGCTTTGTCCGGCAAAAATCGGTCGGGGATATATCTTGCAGAAAGCATAACCGCCGCTTCCACAGCGTCTTCGGTAATTTGCACCTTGTGGTGCGCTTCGTATTTATCGCGAATACCATGTAAAATTGTAATTGCTTCTTCTTCGGTAGGTTCGTCCACCATTACAGGCTGAAAACGTCGCTCAAGTGCGGCGTCTTTTTCTATATATTTACGATATTCGTTTAAAGTAGTGGCACCAATAACCTGCATTTCGCCACGGGCAAGTGCGGGTTTTAAAATATTTGCCGCGTCAAGAGAACCCTCTGCGCCGCCTGCGCCAATTAAGGTGTGCAACTCGTCTATAAACAAAATGATGTTGCTGTTGGTTTTTACCTCTTCTATTACGCGGGTAATGCGCTCTTCAAATTCCCCACGATATTTTGTGCCCGCAACCATAGAGGCTAAATCCAAGGCAACTACCCGTTTATCCTTTACAGGCTCGGGCACGTCGCCTGATACAATTCGCTGGGCAAGCCCTTCCGCTATAGCCGTTTTACCAACGCCGGGGTCGCCAACCAAACAGGGGTTGTTTTTTGTACGCCGGCTTAAAATTTGAATCACACGCTCGGTTTCTTTGGTGCGCCCAATTATTGGGTCAAGCGTGTTGTCCTTGGCAATTTGTGTAAAGTCTCGGCTAAACCTATCCAGGAATGGCGTGCTTGATTTTTGCTGTTTTGCATTTTGCATATTGGGTTGCATTTGCGGCATAAAAGGATTAAACCCTTGTTGCATATTGGGCTGTACTGCCTCGCCAAGCATAGCCATAACGTCTTGAAAAACTTTGTTTGGATTAATCCCAAGGGCAACAAGAATAGAATTTGCAAAGGATTCGGTTTCCCTAAGCAAGGCAATTAACAGGTGCTCTGTGCCGATATAATTAGTTTTCATGCGTAAAGCTTCTTGCTGGCTTATTTCGAAAATACGCTTTGTGCGTGGCGTAAACCCGCTTGGCCCGGATACAGCCACCGAAGATGGCTGCCCGCTTGTTGCGGCCAAAATATGCTCCTCTATTAGCTGGGCAGATATGCCTTGCATTTCTAAAATTTTGGCGGCAATGCCGTCGGTAACATGAGCTAACCCAAGAAGCAAATGCTCAGTGCCAACAAGTGAGCTTCCCATGGATGCGGCTAAGTTTTGTGCGTTTGAGATTGCTTGTCTTGCTTTTTCAGTAAAAGGACCCTTCATCGTTATGTAGCTCCTCAGCTAGTATGAATTTTTAAGCGGCTCAGTCGCCTCCCGAAGGAGGCGCAGCAGGGGTTTGTCATAATGACAGTGAGCGTATCGAACGTTTCCCGTCATGACCTGCGAAGCGGCAGGGCTTGGGGCCGCACCCCATTAGAGTCAAAATTGCGTACGCAAAAACTCCGCGCGTACAATGTCAATGGAATCTTCGTCGATATTAATATCGACCAATTTTTGCAAATGACCCGGTTGTATCTCAATCATCATTTGATAGATGTTTTTTACGGGTTTTGGAATATCCAAAATATTGGCAAACAGCCCAAGCCTAATATCAGAAAGATATCCCATTGCGTCGTTTACAGAAATTCTGCGGCAATGGGTCAAAACTCCATAAGCCCTGTAAACCTTGTCTTGTAAATAGTTTCGCCTGGTTGAAAGAATTTTATCCCTAATTTCGTTTTCCCTTTTAATAATTTTTTGAGTGCAAGAAATTAAATTTTGAACAATATCATTTTCGGCTTTGCCCAACGTAACTTGGTTAGAAATTTGATAAATAGAACCTAGCGAAATCGTACCTTCGCCATAAATTCCACGTAAAGTAAGACCGTTTTTAGCAATAAAAGGCTGCAGCTTTTTTACTAAATCGGTCTTATCCAAGCATGGCAAATGTATCATAAAAGACGCCCGAAGCCCCGTACCAACATTGGTAGGACAGGCGGTAAGGTACCCAAGTTCAGAATCAAAAGAAAAGTCCAAATAATTTTCCAGATAGTCATCTAATTTGTTGGCTGCGGATAAAGCCAACAACAAATCGCTACCGGGGCATACACTTTGTATGCGAATATGGTCTTCCTCGTTTATCATAAGGCTAATATTTTGATTAAAATCGGTAAAAATTTTTTTAGGCAGTTTGCCCATTAAAAATTTCGGACTTGCAACATGACTTTCTAAAAGAAGCTGTTGATTGTGCCTATCAAGTTCCTGATTTACAAGCTGGTTGCTAGGTCGTCTTCTGTTTATTTTTCTAACAATATTTTCTACTTTATGTGTAATTTCAAAAGCATCATCTTCTGAAAGTTTTCTGTTAAAGTGAAAGTTTTCTATATTGCGTGCAAGCCTTACGCGAGACGATAAAATTTGGTTTGTCTCTGTTGCTTCGCTTAAATACCAAGGCTCCACCTATGTCACTCCTCATCTATCATTAGCGCGCTAAGGTTTCTTATTTGATCACGAAGTATGGCGGCCGTCTCAAAATCTTCTTCTTTAACAGACTGATTCATTAAAAAGCGCAATTTGTGAATTTGGTTTTCTCGTTCCAGGTTGGCTCCACCGCGTTTTGGGTATTTACCTTCATGAGCCGAACTGCCCTGAGAAACTTCAAAAAACGGCTTAAAGACGCTTCCAAAAACCTGGTAACACGTAGAACATCCCAGGTATCCGCCTTTTTTAATATCTTCGAAGGTTATCTGGCATTCATGACAAATATGGTTGGAATCCGAAGATGGCATATTTTTTAATGTGCTAACAGGCACAAAATGTATTTTACTTAACAATCCTTTGAAAATATTTTCCAAAAGAGCAGTTAGTTCCATATCACCGGAGCATTCTTCGCAAAGGTATAAATCTTTTTTTACCCCTTGGGAAGATTGTTCCATGTGTACTGTTGCGGCGTTTTTTTTACATTTTTCGCAACGCATAACGGCCCCCTTTCATTGCAAAGTTAGGCTAGTCTACTATCCTACCGCATGATAAACAAAATTTGGTATCATTATCATTTTCACTGCCGCAAACCCTGCATTTACGAAACATTTTGGTTTGTGCACGTGGTGATGTGGGCGGTAAATCCGGTGGTGAAACGGGTTCCGCAGGTTCTATAAACTCTGCAGGTTCTGCTGAATTTGTATTAACTGCACCGGTCAATTCTACACGAATCCCGCATTTTTGGCAAAACTCCGCAGTGCGTTCAAATGGCTTTCCACATTTCGGGCAATTTCTTGTTCCTTTTATAAGGCTTATTTCTTCTTTTATCTCTGCTATTTTACGTTCGCAGGCTTCTATCTCTAGATATTTTTCATCAAAAAACTTACCCAGTGACCCTCCGTATTGGTATATCTCATGAACCTTTTTGCCAATCTCTAGTTGCAGGTTTTTTAGGTTAGTCTCTTCCGAAGAAAGGCTCATGTTAAGCTTAGTGGTCTTCAAAAGATCGCCGGAAGTTTTTGCCACACTTCTGGTCATGTTAACAAGTGTACCTCGTATATCTTGCATCAAATCACCTTATTCCATTCCCATATACTCCATAAATAATTCGTTAAACTTGGGATGAGCGGCTAAATTCACCTCTTCAGCTATTTCAACCAATTTTAGGATATCGGTTTCACTTGTTTGGCTTAGCAAAACATTTGCACAGCCTCCAAGGGAAGAATTGCCTATAATTACGACTTTTTTTTCAAACTCAGCGGGGATTAGTCCAAGCCTAATCGCACTTTCTAAGTTAATTTTATGCCCAAAACCGCCGGCGATGTATACATTAGAAAGTTCGTTATATGCGACACCCGCCATATCCAGCAAAATTTCAATGCCTGAACGCATGGCAGACTTGGCAAGCTGAATTTCCCTGATGTCCTTCTGGGTAAAAGATATTTCAGGTGTAATGTAAATTGCGTCCTCTTCGGATTCGATAAAGCCCGTGTCGTCTATTAATCTATGTTTGATTAACTCTGCAGAAATATCTATAACGCCTGTACCGCAAATGCCAATTGGATCTGAATTATTTATGGTCTCGAAACTAAATACGCCTGGAGTGGGGAAATAGTTTACTCTTGCAATCGCGCCTGGTACAGAACCGACGCCCATAGAGATATTCGCTGCCTCAAAAGCAGGTCCTGCGGCGGTTGATGTTACAATTACTTTGTCATTAGAAAACACCGCCATTTCGCCATTTGTGCCAAGGTCAATTAATAAATTTGTGCCCTGGATGTTTGGCCAGCCGCAACATAACATGCCGGCAGAAATATCTGCGCCAACAAAGGTAGATATTCCGGGTAAAATAAGTACATCGCAGTTTAGCAAATCCGTTTTAAAAATTTCTGCGAAAGGTGCGGTTTTTATACCGATAAATACCGGCGTAAATGGCGAGACTCCTAATGTATTGCATGGTAAACCTAGTAACAGATGCAACATTGTAGTGTTGCCCGCAATTGCTACATGAGAAATTTCATCACTTTTAATGCCTGCCTTATTTAGTATATGCCCAATACCCAAACAAATATCTTTTATTATATACGCATGTAACTTCGCGTGTTCCCCGCTGTTTGCGTTTGTGATACGCGCCATTACATCCGCACCAAATTCTCGCTGACTGTTTACCTGGGAATGACTGGCGATACGTACGCCGGTTTTTTGATTCAAAATTTCGAATGCAAGTGTGGTTGTACCGATATCTATGGCAATGCCGTAGGGCATGAGGCTTTCCCTATCGTGTGAAACTTGGTGCATATTTTCGTATGCGTCTAGTACTACCATTGCGCTTTCGGCATTTTTTGTGCGAATTTCTGTGTTGAAAAAATCTTCGGTTATTACAGTGTTACATGCAAGCACTGGGCCTTTGTACGTATCAACTGTGCATTTGCCGCATGTGCCTAAGCCGCCGCAGGGTGCATCTAGTTGTATGTTGGCTGCGCGTATTGTTTCAAGCAAATTATCGCCGATACTTGCTCTGATTTTTTTATTATTAATAAAAATTATGCCGTTCATTGTAAACTCCTTTATGTAAATTTGAAATTAATGATGCAAAACACGAGCGGGATGACACCAGCCCCCACAATAATCGCAATACATTGTATGTAGGACAGAGTTTTCCCACCCGCGTTTTATACATTTATTCATGTTTAATCTTGTGTCAAAAACCGATCTATATCTATTAATAACTTAATACTGTCGCCTACTTTGCCAATATTACGAACGAACTGGTTTGCGTATTGCAATTTTGCATTTGGTGGTGCAGAAATATTTCTATGGTCAATAGTAACCGTTTCAAGAACACGATCAATAACCATACCAAGAGTGTGGTCGTCGTATATGATAACAATAATACAAGTTTCTTCGTCATGTTCTTTTGATGGAATCCCAAAGCGTTTTCTAACATCAATTACACCTATAAGTTCGCCACGTAAATTAACAAGCCCCTCTATGGAGTCCGGCATTTTTGGTACAGATGTAATTTTTTTCATTTTGATAATTTCTTTTACAAATGATATTTCTATGCCATAGTCCTCGTTATTTACTTCGAAGGTAAGGTACTGATCTTTCATGGTGTCATCCATCATATGCTTTGATAGGTTTTGCATAGTATCTGATTTCCTCCCTATTTATCAAAAAGCCCGGTAACATCAACAATAAGGCTGATGTCACCATTGCCAAGCAATGTGCAACCGCTTAAGCCTTGTACTTTTTTAAAATATTTGGGCATCGGCTTTAATACGGCCTGCTGCTGTCCGTTTAGCTTATCTACCAACAAACATACTGTTTGGTCGCCGTTTTCAATCATTACCAGTGTACCTTCTTCGATATCTGTTATTGCCCCTTCAAGATTAAAAATTTCATGAAGTCGAACAATATTGAACACTTCGCCACGGTTGTTTATCATTTCGTTACCGCTTGGGTCTACAAAAACATCTTCCTTTTTAGCTTTGAATGACTTAATAATGCTAACAATTGGTATGGTGTACTGTGCACCTGCTACCATAACGCTCATACCTTCGATAATTGCCAAGGTTAACGGAATTTTTAGCGTAAATGTAGTACCTTCACCTATGGTCGAGTCGACTAAAACAACGCCGCCCACAAGTGCCAAGTTAGAACTTACAACATCCATGCCAACGCCACGCCCAGAGTATGCAGTAACGGCTTCGGTAGTGGAAAAGCCCGGCATGAAAATAAATTGTTGTATTTCTTTTTCGGTGTATTCGTAGTCTTGTTTATGAAGTAGACCGTTTTCTCGCGCTTTTTTCAGGACTTTTTCTGTATTAATGCCACGCCCGTCGTCTTTGATTATAATAAGAACATCCCCGCCGACATTTTTTGCTTCAAGACGTACATTTGCTTTTCTGGGTTTGCCGGCTTTTTCTCTATCATCAGGGAGCTCTACACCATGGTCTATAGAGTTACGGATAATATGCATAATCGGGTCGGTAATTTGTTCAATAATGTTTTTATCTGCCTCGATTTCTTCACCAATAATATCAAGCTGAACATCTTTGTTAAGCTGGCGGCACATGTCACGCACTAAACGATGCATTTTAAAGAAAATTGCAGACACAGGCACCATTCTCATGGACATTACAGCCTGTTGTAAGTTAGAGATGATTTTTCGTAATTGGTGGGCATCTTTGTTAAAGCTCTCTAGCTGCAAACCTTCAAGCTCTGGGTTTTGAGTAACCATAGCCTCAGTCATAACAAGTTCGCTTAAAATATTAAGTAATGTATCTAGTTTATTAACGTTTACGCTAATCATTGACTGCGAGCCTTTGCCCTGTTGAACAACTTCCTCTGCTGCCACAGCTTTTTCTGCTTCTGCTTGCGCTTTGGAAGATAGTGGGGGAGCTATAGGTTGCACAGCCTCTATTTGAGGCATTGAAGCAGAAATTACAGGAAGTTCTTCGGGTTCTTTCACATTTTCATCGGCTGCCAGAGATTGAGCGTTTAGCTCGCTATTATCACATGTTAAGATAAGGTCTTGCAAATATGCAGTTTGTGACAAGTGGTTGTGAATAAAATCGTAGTCACGTGGGGATGTAAATTTAAATTCAAAACCGTTTTTGCGAATCATATTTATACTGGCTTCATTAACGATATCTATTGGTGTGTGAATAATATCATCTGTGAGTTCGCCTAAATTATGGACAAGTGTAAACGCACGGATATTCTCCATTTCGCAGCCATTTTGAAAAAAAACTTTACCATGGTATTTGTTTAAAGGCTGTGAGGATGAAGGTTTTGGAATATCAGGCGAAACCCCAACTATTATAGGGTTAGCAGGAGGAGGTGCTTCTTGTGCTGGGAGAGATGCTTCCGGAGATACCGTCACCATTTTTAATTCGCGTAGGAAGTTTTCAATTGTGCTTGAAAGTTCACTTCCGTTACCATCAGGTGCAGCACCATTTTGTAGCTTATTAAGTTCTGCTTTAATAAAGTCCACGCCGCTTAAAACATAGTCAGAAAGACGACCGTAATCTACCCCCTGAGGTTCTTCTTCCCGCATGTAATAAAATAAATCTTCTATAACGTGCGCAACACCTGCTATGCTGTCAAACATCATCATTGCAGCGGAGCCTTTTATTGTGTGCATTATACGAAAAATTTCATTAATTTGGTCGCTGTTATACTCTGACTCGCTTTGTACTATAGTTGATTCTAATTGGGCAATGAGTTGAGACATTTCATGCGTAAACATTTCCAGCATAGAATCTCTGTCAAAGTCAGTCATGCTAAATCACCTCTCCCTTAATATATATTAAACTATAATAGGAAAACAAATACAAGCTTTTATCTTGGCTTTTTATACACTGCAGGTTTAATATATTGAAACCCTGAACCCGAACTGCTTACAGATTCAGAATGACCTATAAATAAATACCCTCCCGGTTCGGTAACTTCATAAAATTTTTTAACAATTGCGTCGCGCGTTGGGCCATCAAAATAAATCATTACATTGCGACAAAAAATGACTTGAAAACGACGCTTGAATTTAAACGGTTCCATTAAATTAAATTTGCGATAAAGAATATTTTTTCTAATAACAGGGGATACCTGGCTGGTAGTGGCGTCCGCTTTTGTAAAATACTCGTTTTGCCAAATTTTTGGTAAGTTAACCAGAGCATCTGTAGGATATTTGGCGTCAACAGCCTTGTTTAGCACCTTTGTTGAAATATCCGTTGCCAATATTTGTGTGTCCCATTGTTCGCCTGTTTTTTTGAAATATTCCTGGGCTATTATTTGCAATGTCACAGATTCTTCACCAGAAGAACACGCCGCACACCATAGACTAAGGTCGCGTTTACTTTTATATTCATTTTCGATATATGGCAGCACTATGTCACGAAAATAATCGAAATGTTCTGTTTCGCGCATGAAAAAAGTATGGTTTGTTGTTATTTTATTTACAAACTGACACATTGCTTCGCCGTTTGGGTCTTTGCGAACAAAATCGAAGTATTGGGTAAATGTTTCAAAACCATGTTCCAAAACAGTTGATTTTAGGCGCGATTGCACCAAGGTTTTTTTTTCGTCATTTAAAGAAATGCCAAAGTTAGCTTTGACATAATCACGTATTTCATAAAATTCCGAATCGGTTAAAACTTTCATTTAATCCCCTTTTGGAAATTTTTTTTATTGTACAAGCTAACTTTACTTTTTTCTGATATCATATCATTAATATATTGTAAAGAAAAGTATTTTGTTGATGGATGTGTTTGTATGAATTGTTCGCATTCTGCCGGAATTATAGTTGAGTTTAACCCGCTACATAATGGGCATTTGACACATATAAAAGAGACACGAAAGCTAACCGGTTGTAAATACATTGTTGCGGTTATGAGTGGCAATTTTGTCCAAAGGGGAGAGCCTGCAATTTGCAATAAATGGCTGCGCACAAAAATGGCTTTATTGCATGGGGTGGATATTGTAATTGAAATTCCCGTGCAATATGTAATTTCGGGTGCGGATTATTTTGCCAGGGGTAGTGTCACACTTTTAAAGGCGACGGGTGTAGTAGACACCCTATGTTTTGGTAGCGAATCTGGGAATTTGCAAGAGATAGTTTCGGCCGGGCATATTTTGGCTTGCGAGCCTGACTTATATAAAACAGAGTTGCGAATGGCTCTTGACAGGGGTTTGTCTTTTGCTGCGGCAAGGGGATTGGCATTAGAGAAAGCTTTTGCAAATAAGCCTTCGGATGGACTTTTGACTAAGCCGAATAATGGATTGGGTATTGAGTATTGCAAGGCCCTTAAACTTTTGGATAGTTCAATGGAAGTGCTTACTACCCACAGAGTTATGGGTGGGCCGTCTGCGACAAAAATACGAAAAAACCTTTTTGAAAATGTGATGCAAGATATGCCTATGAACGTTGTAGAAATTTTGCAAAGTGTTAATAAATTTGTAAAACTGGACGACTATAGCGATGCTTTTAGGTATCTGCTTTATCGTGGATCAGACTTGCTGGATTCTTTGGGGGAGGGGCTTGGCAATAGATTTCGTCGAATGTGTTGTGACCACTTACAAATTTCTGATTTGCTTGCCGCGGTTAAAACAAAAAGATATACCTATACAAGATTACAAAGGACTGCAATACAAATACTGTTGGATATTTCCGCCAAGGACATGGATTTGTACGAAAAACATGGCGGCGTACAATATTTACGCGTACTTGGTTTTCGTAAAGAAGCCGCGGAATTGGTTGGTGAAATTACACGCAAAGCAAGCCTACCTGTTATCACAAATGGCGTGGCAATTGATAGACTTTTGCAGGACGATAGTGTTGCGGCAAAAATGTTGCAACAAGAATTTATAGCAGGAGATATTTACCGGCTTATTGCAAATGGGTCAAGTGAACGCACCTATGGGATTGTGGTAGTATAAATTGCAAGAAGCATTTGATGGGTTAAAACTTTTTTGTTTATCACACGCTCTATTTGCCGTTCCAAAGACGTGCCTTCTACTTGGTCAAGTAAGCTGCTTAATGTAGCCAGAGTTTTGTTTTCTTCGGATACTGCTAATAAAACGGCTTGCTGAAATGGCAAATTTGTATTTATTTCGGTTTCTTTTGGAGTGAAGTTGTGGTTGAATTGTGTATTTAAAACCTGCAGATATATATTTTTTCGTGTTTCAGAACCCTTTGCCAGTTCGGTAAGGGTTTTTTTAGTTTCACTTGTAGGTGCGTTGTCGGATATTCCCGCATAGAATATTTGGGAATTTCGCTCATCTTGAGACAGTTTTTCTATGGTTTTTGCAATTTCGGAAGGAATGGTTGGTGGTGTAGGTGGTGCGGATTGTGAAGGAGGCTCGGATTTTACCTTAGGTGTCGCATTCTGAGGGGGCAGGGTTTTTATATGGCCATTGTCTTTTAGCAGGCGCATTATATCGTCGTCTAATGGTTCGTACATGACGCCATCCGGAAGACTTTTGTTTACGCGGCGGAAATGCTCTGCGGCAGATTCAGGTGAAGCGGGAGGTGGTGGAGTGGGTGGCGGCGGCGTAAGTAGGGGCGGCTGCACTGGCGGTTGTGGGCGTTGCTGGGGCGGTGGCTGTCCCTGTAATGCATTTCTCGTTTGCAAGGCATGGTTTCTCGAAAAAGGATTCTGCCTTGGCAATAGAGCTTGTTTTGGTGCAGGTAAAGGGTCTACTTGTGTTATTCTCGGGTTTTTAATATTGATTTGTTCGGTATCAATTGTTAAGGGGAAAAAACGAAAAAAATCGTGCAATTCGGTAGGTTCCGGGGGATTTTCGGGCGGCGGGATGACTGTTTTATTTTGTATAGCTTCGGATTTACGTTGATTTGCAAATACAGATTGATGGGGGCGTTGAAATGCTAAAGGCATGATAGTGCTCCTTACTATTTAAGTTGTTGTATACTATGCGTTTGTATTATGAGAGGTAACCGACAATTGGATAATTCCATTGTTTTTTTCACTTTGATATGCTTTAATTATAGTCAAAGGAGATGTTGGTGATGAGAGTAGACCTACATGTACATACATATGAATATTCGGCATGTGGCATTTCTACCGAAAGGGAGCAGATAGAAATGGCTATAACCTGCGGCCTAGACGGTATTGCCTTTACAGAGCATGGATTTCAGCGCGCACAGTCAGATTTGGAGCGATTGAATAAGAAGTACGCACCTTTTAAAATATTTACAGGTGTGGAAGTAAATGTACTAGATTCTTACGAAGATGTTTTGGTAATTGGTGTTCCGGACATGACGGAGTACAACAATAGACCCAGGGAATATAAAAGCCTGTGGAAATATGACAAATTGTATGAATTTGTACGGAAAAAAGGTGGATTCATAGCCATTCCTCATCCATTTCGTTTTGCAGATGAAGTAAAAACAAATGTTTTCGATTTTATCCCGGATGCATTAGAGCTTAAATCCTATAATATCGACCCAAGCAGAGAGTATCTAATTGAAAAATTTGCAAAAAAACTTGGCGTAAAAACTATGGTTGCGTCAGATTCTCACCATAAGCACGTTACAGGAATGCACCACCTGGTGATGCATAATGCCGTACAAACAGACGCGGACTTGGTACGGGAGTTACTAAGCGGACGATACGACCATGGTGCATTGCAATAAATAATTATTGAAAAACAATAAATAATTGTTGACAATCGAATTCTGGCATATTATACTACCTCCAAACTTAAGGAGGTTTTTTTATGGAAAAAAATCGTATTCGCCACCTGATTACAAAAATACTGGTGGACATCATGTTCTTTGGTGGCATTATTGCAACTATTGCCGTACCATTTATTATGCCGTGGCTTTTGCGGTTTACAGGCGTATCATATGACCAAAGGCTTACTTACACATTAATTTTTATCGGCAGTGGTATTTGTGCCACGTACATTATGTGTCAATTGCGACGCATGTTTAAAACTTTGGTTGGTGGCAACCCTTTTGTTGTTCAAAACGTATCAAGCCTTAGAAAATGCGCAGTTGCATCTGCCTTAATTGCACTAATTTTTGTAATTAGGCTTGTAATGTGGTTTACAATTGCCGCTTCAATAGTAGTGGTTGTGTTTGCTATGCTTAGTCTGTTCGCGCTTACAATTAAGGATTTATTCAAACAAGCGGTAATTTATAAAGAAGAAACTGATTGGACGGTATAGATATGGCTATTATTGTAAATTTAGACGTAGTGATGGCCAAGCGCAAAATTGGCTTAATGGAGCTGGCAGAAAAAATTGACCTGACACCTGCGAATTTATCTATTTTAAAAACCGGAAAAGCAAAAGCTGTGCGGTTTTCTACGCTAGAACAGATTTGCAAAGCGTTGGACTGCCAGCCGGGGGATATTTTGGAGTATGCGGAGGGAAAAGAATGAGTGAGCATATTGTGAAGGATGAAAAAATTCAGTTGGTGACTGAGAGTCACCAACTGGTTTTGAAAAAATGTGCGGATGATGCAGTGGGGCCTCTCCTGAAACGTAAGCTTGTCGTTTATCTGCTAGTATCCATAATAAGCTTTGTAATACTTGTCTTGCCAACTCGTGCAGGCGTTAGCGTTCCAATTTTTGTAATAATCCAAGCCGCACTAATGTATTATTTGCGCATTCGCAAAACATACATTGTGCCAATGTTGGCTGTTTTCATTCTTGGACTAAACGCATTTTTAAGTGCGAACAACATGTGGCGTGTAGCTAATATATTTGTGGCTGCCGCATTGTATGGGGTTATGGCAGTCTGGATAGTACATGGAATTTCCTTCAAAGATAATGACGTTTTTATACGGGTATTACAGGCAATTGGCAATGCATTTGCAAAATTTTATATTCCATTTAAATGGATTCAACAAATTAATTTTAGCAAGTCGCCATTTATGAAACGAGTTTTTATTGGCATTGCTTGTTCCATTCCTGCAATCATTTTTGTGACATTTATGTTGTCCAGGGCCGACATGATTTTTTCTAACGCAGTTGGAGATTTTTTTGAAATCGTGTTTGGGTTAGTACATCCATTTACAGTGCTGCGTATTATGTTTGGAACATTTGTTGGCTTGTATTTATTTGGTATTATGTGCTACATTTTTGCGGCAAAAAGAAAGGCAGCCCCCATTTGCGTATCAAAAGTAGGGGACTGCGTAATATTAAATGTCGTGCTAATTTCTGTTTTGTTGGTGTATACGTTATTTGTGGCAATTCAATTCCGCTATTTGTTTGCCCCATCATACGCCCTGCCGTATGGACTAAACTTTGTCACCTACGCCCGCCGTGGTTTTTTCGAATTGCTTTTTCTAACAGGGGTTAACATAGTGTTTATTCTGCTTGCGGTCTGGCTTACCAAAACCCAAAGTGGCCGCGGGCCAAAACTTACCAAATTTTTGTGCATGTATTTGTGTGCTGTTACAGTGGTTTTGCTAGTATCGTCATTTTACCGCATGTGGCTGTACAGTTCTGACGACGGTTTAACACGCATGCGCACGTTGGTATTCGGGTTTTTACTCTTTGAACTAATTGGCCTTGTGTTTACATTTTTTTATATCATGAAGCCTAAATTTAACATTGTTCTGGTTTATTGTCTGATAGCACTTTGCTATTATTTAGTGTTAAACCTTGTGCCGATAGACAGAATAATAGCCCGTGACCAAATAAATCGCTATTTTGACACAGGCCGTGGGGGAATTAGTTATGTGCTTTCACTGTCACCGGACGCCGCGCCGGAAATTGCACGCTTACTGGACAGTCCGAATGAATTTACGCGTGCAGAAGCAAGATTCCGCTTAAATTCACTTAGCCAAAATACAAACTGGCGACAGTGGAATTTATCACGCACCAGGGCAGCAAGATATCGTTAAAAATTCTCTGTCATATACAATTTTTGTTTTGGGAAAAGTGCAGCAAGTGAATCAAACTTGCTGCATATTTTTGTGCCTTTTTTGTACAAGCATTCTTCCGCTGTTAGGAAGCCTGTGACCAACTGCGTCAATGTATCTATACCGCAAGACATATCCGCGACTGCAGCAGTGGTTCTTGCAACCGTCAAGTTTCCGCCCTCCCATTCCACAGCATACATCCCGGAGTTGATCGGGTAAAAAGAATCCACAACTTCTATCGTAATTTTGTCATTTGTGCAAGGTGCGCGCAGGGTAGATAAAGCTGCAGTAACATCTAAAATACGGTTCATCCCGCCGCTTTTTTTCGTCCACGTTATATCGTATCCATTTGGAAAAACAGCAAGGATATTTACACTGCTTGGAACGCGCCATTCTACGGCCTTATATTCCGGACTAAGCCTTGCTAAAAAGCCAAAAATATCAAAAAGTCCCTGCGGGGTTGTCCAGCATATCTCGTGTACCGATATGTTTTTGCCATCCTTTTGGGTTGCGTCATATAAAATATAAGCAGTCGGGCTGCCATTTCCGTCCCGGGTAATGTAAGTAAATTGGTGGTTTTTGTATGGGTCACGGTCAAGAATTTTTTCCCAGGCACTACTGTCACGAACGATGGCCAGATTTTGATCCTTTGTAAATTTTTCGTATATGAATGCAAAATCGGCAATATTGTCGCCGGGTTCATATGGGGCAATGTTTTTTGGAAACGGGAATTTTGCAAACTGCGCAATTGGAATAACAGCGTCGTTGTTGCAAATGCAAATGTCATAGCCAAACCGACGATAATATTCATATGAAAACGGGAACAAATACGAAAATATCTGCCCGCTTTCTATCATAAACGGAAAAGCGACATCCATTATTTTGCGCACCAAGCCTCTGCTGCGGGCTTCAGGGCAAGTGGCTATACCGGCTACGCCGCCCATTTTAACGTCCTTGCTGTTCATGCGCATTACATATGGTTCAATGGTCATTGCGGATAGTAGTTTGCCGGTTTCGTCAAAAGCACCAAGGCGAACATCGGCGTCCTTGCAGGCATGGGCAAGTGGGTCTTGCATTTGCGCACGTATGTCCTGCGTGCCCCACAAAACCGTTCTGCAAATGCCAAGATAGTGGATGTGTTCTTCCGGCAATAATTTTCGTATTGTCATTAATACCTCCAAAGTTTTTAGAACATGCGTTCATATTATATAGGGTTACTGTATATGGTTTATTATGTTGTGTCCCCAAGAAAAAAGGAGCAAAATAATTGCAGTAGCTATCAGCCACTTTTTTTTACATATTAAGTTAAAACGAAGTATAACGCCTTTGTTGGTGATAAAATCTACCACAGCGCATGTAAATAAAATTGCGCCTAGGGCAACAACTGGTAAAAATAAAATGTTGTAACGCATTGCGCCCGCACAATTGAACTGGCTTGCAGCAACAAAGGCTCTTGTTAACCCACAAGCAGGGCATGGCAAGTTAAAAAATATCATAAGAAAACATGGCATAAAAAAAGGCGTAAACAGGGTTGCAATAAAAAGCAACCCCATAACGCCATAAACTACAAAAACCCAAATTGATTGATGCCTTGGTGAGCCTACCATGCCATTGCGTCAAATACTGAAAACATGACAGCCCCAAGTATAAGCCAAAGAATCAAATACAAAGCAATAGCAATACCTATGAAAATTAGATACGCGCGTGCAAAATTTCTCTTGTTAACATTACCTGTGGACGATGATGCCCAAACAATTAGCATAATTAATCCCACACATGGAATAGCAGAAAGAAGAAGTGTGACTATCCAATCTCCAACCGTCATTACAGATGTGTCCCCAACTATTGATACAGAGGTCTGGTAGCCTGTGGGCGGTATATAACCAGGTGGTGGGGTAGGGACAGGTCCAGTTGAAAATCCATCTTGTTGTGGAGCTGAATTTGGTTGTGGGTTGGTGCCCGGTGTTGCGGGGTCAATTCTTGTGCCACAATCAATACAAAAAGACCCGCGATTTTCTTTGCCGCAATTTGTACATATGTTCATATAAAAGACTCCTTCCGAAATTTTGCTTTTCTTAGGTTACAGTATCATGGAGTACGGCGTTTGTCAAACTGATTAGAACGCTGTGTATGCCAGCGATTTCATCCTATAATATGCAACCAAGGTTGCTGCCGCGTTTTCTTCCAAATACGCTTCGCCAATTTTTGATAGCCCGTAAACCCCTTTTGAAATTTTGAAAAACCAAACATGTGTATTTAGAATGCTCCATGCGTCCTTCTCGCAACCTAGGTTTGTTAGGGCTTTGGCACTAAGCGGGCCATTTGCTTCTAGCAGGCAGGCAATGCGCACACAACGTTCTTTATATGCTGTGTTTATTTTTATTTTTGCTGTGCCACCAGTGCTGTCTATCGTACGCCCAGCAATTTCTCGCTTTAGGGCTTTGGTTTTTTTGTTGTTTTTATCGTCCCTGCCAACCGGGAAGACTATAATTTCCGCAAATTTGGCGGGGCTGTCTAGGGCAACGGTAATTAGGCCAAGCTCTAATTTTTTTATCAATTTTTGCAGCTTTAAAAATGTACCATCACGTGACTTGCGTGGGCGTGGGATGGCGATAAAAACCCAGTCTGTGGCTGTTTGTCGTGCCATTGCTTGATAGATTAATGTAATGTTTGCAGTAAGTTTCATTTCAACAACCCACAGGGTGTCGTCTTTTACTGCAGCAATGTCGCAACCCTTAACCTCGCCTCGCACGGTAAAACCCTGCTGTGTTAGCAAGTTGCGGATCGGTTCGTACATATCGGACTCTTTAAATTTCATGTAATTCTCCTGTTTTGTAGTTCGCGCTGTCATTTTATGTGTTACGCGACGTATGTGTCAAGGAAATTTTCATTTGCAAAAATCAGATGGTGACTCACAGTCACCATCTGGGGTGTGTTCGGTAATTCGCTTGTGCCGAATTTTCGAGTAAAAATTGTGCTAGGCTAGGAGCGGAAAGCCGCATGTACCCAAGGTACATAAGGCTTTATGCGAAGACGCATAGTGCAATTTTTACTCGAAAAGGCGGTGCAATGGAATTATCGAACACACCCTAAATAAAGAATAATAATTTTGGTTTTACGCTTGACAATCGCGTGCTACTGTTGTAATATACGTGCTACAGAATAATTTTGGAGGAAACCATGTTACAGTCAAAAATATCAGATTCCGAACTGGAAGTAATGCGCATATTATGGCGGGAAGCACGACCATTGTCTTTTACGGAAATCCGTACACAGCTTGAAGATACAACAGACTGGAAAAAGTCTACAATTCAAACGTTGATAACACGGCTAAAAGACAAAGGTGCCATTACCGCACAAGAGCATTACGTAACCCTGTACAGTCCCACAATCTCCGAAGAAGAACATGTGCAGACCGAAGGCCAAAACTTCATAGATAAACTTTTTGGCGGCAGTGCAAAAAACCTGGTAGCCGCCCTATGCCGCGGCGGTAAACTTGATAAAACCGACGTAGACGAGCTGACGAATTTTTTTAGCATGGAGGACCAGACATGAGCATCCCTACAATTTTGAGCGATATTGTTCGCATAATAATTATAATGTCGATATCCGGCGGAGCGGTGGCACTTTTGTTGTTACTAATCAAACCGCTTGTGCGCCACAGGCTACCCAAAACGGCGCAATATTATTTTTGGCTTGTGGTACTTTTTGCTTTGCTGGTTCCTGTTTCGCAAATTTTCACGTTGCCACAGCAAGCCCCTGGTACAATATCTACCGTGGTAGAACGCAATTTTGTTTCAGTTACCGAGGAGCCTGCGCGGCTTGTTTTCCATCCAGGATATGACGGTGTGCCGCGCGATTCTTTAGTACCTGGCACAACAATTACCCCGGGTAACCAAGGTACCATGACATTAGAACGCCCAACGGGTGGCACATTTGAAACCGCAGTTGTCGAGTCAACCGCCGTAACTCAACTCCCGCCAAGCCCAACTGCGCTGGCGTTTACAATGTTTATGCTTCTATATCCACTTGGTGTGCTTTTGGTGCTCGGGTACAATCTAATTGGCTATTTCTACTTCACCACAAAATTACGCCGCAACGCTTTTGCGCCATACGAAGAAGAAATTACCATGTTAAACCACCTTACAAATGGCCGCCGTACCCCGCGGTTGTTATGTAGTAAACTTGCCGCAACACCAATGCTCATCGGCTTTTTTAAACCGGTGATTATCCTGCCGGACAGGGAATACACCGGCACACAGCTTCACGGCATACTGCTACACGAGCTAACTCACATGCGCCGCCATGATATTGCGATTAAATGGGTGACACTGCTTGCATGCGCAGTCCACTGGTTTAGCCCTCTCGCGTGGCTTGCAAAGCGTGAAATTAACCGTACTTGCGAGCTTTCATGCGACGAAGCGGTTATCCTTAACATGGACACATTTGCAAAACAAAACTATGGCAACACACTTATTAATGTAGCAACAGACACAAAAATTCCAATGCCCGTGCTTTCTACTACAATGTGTCAGGAAAAGCGGGCCTTAAAAGAAAGGCTTCGTGCTATTATGAAAAGTAAAAAACACACAAAACTTGCCTTTGTTGTTTCTATGTTTATCATGCTGCTTGCGGCACTTGGGGCTTGTACCCTTGGTGCATCCCGCAATTCGGATGATACAAACGAGGACAATGGCTATTACGAAAACGGTGGAAACGAAAACAATGCAGAAATTACACACCCATCTAGCCCAACCGCTCACCAACCAATAACCGGCGGTGTAGAATTGCCAACCCCAACATCCACCCCTACCACCCGCCAAGATTTTGCGGATATCCATATATTTGACGCCGCGGTTTCAATAGGTGGGATCTCCGGTAGCCCGCATCTTCGCATTACGGACAGCAGAATAAACAGTTTTGAACATGTTTTGGACTTTACCCATGTTAGCCTAGACCGCACAATTGAACTTTGGCGGCTTGATTTTGCCCTGCGCGCAGAATATGAAGCATTTTTTAGCTGGGGAACATATACCCCAGACGAAAACGGCTGGATTTCCAACGATTCGGCCTTTAACGTAGGTGTTACATTTTTAATGTTTAGCCAGGATGGTAGCCAGCTGACCTTTGAAGGCTCTGTTCCATGGAGCTGGCTTCAGTTTACAGATTATGTACCGGCTCTTGAAGAGCTTCTGCGTCAGCATTTGCAATGGATGGGGATAATCCCACTGGTAGACTTCCCAGGCGACCTCGCCTTTGTATACGCATGGCTTGACCACGGCGACGGTTTGAGCGGCCATTTTATACGCATGTTACTTTCCCGTCCGGTTAGACAAGGCGAAGGTGGCGTTTGGATGGTGGAGCGTGTCGAGCATTTGCATGATACGCCAGGGTTTCCTGTAGCCACAAATATGGATGACCGCGCCGGGATAATAGAGCGTTTGGCATATATACAAAATTTAATTGACACAGGGCAGATTCAAGATATGGTTGAGTCAGGTCTTATAGAAGATCCGTGGCATTTTACAGACCCTCAGGGGGCGGCAATACGATATTTGCAAAGCAGGCCTTGGCAGCAAAATTTTGTTATCACACATATTCACGTATTGCCCGAGGGCACGATTAATCCATTTGAACTTCCCCGCTTAGACGGGCCAGAAATTGTAATCCGCACCCCAGAAGAGTTGTCAAGAATGCAAACCGAAACCCCTCGCGTATTTAGCGCAAGTTGGCAAATTGAAAACTGTGAGTTTGTTGCACTTAGAGAACGCACACTGGCAAGAATCGACACGCTTGCTTTTAACGAAGCCTATCACTTCCGTACCGACGACGGACGCTATGCACTTGTAACAGGCTGGCGGCCTCTCATAAGTCGTGAAGAATTTCAAGAAACTACAGGAATGGATGTACCCCAGCAGATTGGCGACTTTAGGCTTGTGGGCATAACCGTTAACGATAATATTTTTGACTCGATATTCGTGTACAACAACCCGATACCGCCAGAGATAGTCCATCAATTTTTTGCCATTGGCGGGCGCATTGACCAGCCTGTGTACGGGGGCGGCCCACTGCCAATTAACGAGGTGTTTACCCGCAATGTAGTTGTGCGTAACTTCTATGCCATGTATGTAAACAGTAATGGCGACTATGTTTCAATGGGCGTTACCGATTCTTTAGGTCATCACTATCCAATGTATGTGGAGCATTTGCTTAGCTTTACGCCCTTTAATGTGGTTAATGTCAACAATACCGAAATTGCACTTGTGGGCGGAACAAACAGATATGCCTTTGCTTTTTACGCAAGCACAGCAATACCAGGTATGGGCATAGAGCTTGGGTTTGCAAACCCAAACACTATCCCCATACATTACTCTGGCTGGGCTATGACACGTAACTTTGGCGGTGCAATTCCCGCATCGGGCGAAGCCCTGGCAGAGCTTGTTGAAATATTTAATCCATCGGCCTTGTTTGCTGAATACGGCTGGCGTTCGTAATCTGTGGAATAGTTAGCCGTTGCAAGTAAGAAGCTATACGCATGGTTTGCAATATCGTATTGGCGAGGCGTTTTTTCGATAGTTTTCGTTACTGATGACGCCGCGTGCCCAAAGGCACGCAAGGAAGAAGTAGCGGAAAATAGCGGAAAAACGACCGTCAAGACGGCGTTGCAAATCCATGCGTATAGCTTCTAAGGCATAAGCCTTTCTAATAGTGATAGGCTTATGGCTTGACACAGCGCAATTCACAATTTGTTTTATGTTGTCTTAGGGGCATTCTCACTATAAGAAGATGCGGAAACATTATGTACCGGTAAGAAGGCTGGACGCCATAGGCGGTGTTTGCGCAGCAAACGTACTGAAGCCACAAAGATGTGCGTTCGTTAGTGAGAGCATGCCCTAGGAGAAGAAGGCGATTATTTGCTATGGCTCATTATTGTTCACGGTTTGCGGATCGTTCTTTTAACAACCGCTCTCGCCGTTTACATGCGCCATTCTGTGCAAACAGTCGCTTTTTAGGAGTGTCCAAATAGCGTCGAATAAGATATAATACCCGCATGAGAAAACCAAAAGAACAAGAAGGTCGCATATGCCCAAAGTGCGGTCAAAGCATAAATCAAGTAAATGACGGTAAAAA
>Ga0123355_10002810_pt1 | contig 24729 bp, 8 predicted proteins | sample TergutEmb28metaG_3_FD_89872 | JGI IMG/M metagenome (GOLD analysis project Ga0123355, IMG submission 89872) | Embiratermes neotenicus P1 segment gut microbial communities from Petit-Saut dam, French Guiana - Emb289 P1 | ecosystem: Host-associated > Arthropoda: Insects > Digestive system > Gut ...
TGCAGAAAACCATATGCTGCAACTCAACATCTAATGCTCCTGATGATGGGCGTATGTACCCGAAACATGTCGAGCTAAGAATACATCAATAAAGTTACCTTGTTGCATCAAGTTGGCATTTCAAGTTATTTCACAATTTTGTTTGCGTTTGACGAAATATATTTTTTTATTTCATTTTAATATTATACTTAAAAACAAAGGGATGTCCTCTACTAAGATTGCAGTAAGATATCCCTCTGCTGAAGAGAAGGAAATTCCTTCCTTTTGAGAAATGAATGGCAGTGCCAGGTAAAGGAATGTGTAGATTGTCCTGTTAAACTGCAGAATTCGAGCAATGCATTTATAAGACGCAGATACCAAACTCCCTCAAACCGTTATTAAAAGAAGGATAATTAAATTCATATACGACAACAAGCCATACCTTAGAGAAGCCTCGTGTTAGGTCTTGGGGGCTTTTATAAAGTGATTATATTGCCTAAAAGAAATCTCATACGGCAACACACAGAAGAGTATTTCATTAAAAGTTTTCAAAGTATCAAACTGTGCCTTTTTTGACATTAAAATGCAACGTGAGCAACTCCTTGCGTAAGAAAATTAATTAAGGTTTGGAAAGGCATGTCAGTCGCCGAAACTGAAGACACGAGGCTCTGCAAGTGGGTCATGACAATACAACGTAGAGTGTGGAAGAAATGTTGTTTCCAAACTTAATTTAAAATTTGGTGCAAACAAAGTGATAAAATGGTTTGTCTGCTGAGTTACTAATCCTTATCACTGCCACAAATCATGCCAAATTAACCCAATTATCTTGACCAACAACATAAATTGCCGTTATTTTAAACGACTCCCAATCACCAGTCATTTTCCTTCGGATCGGTTATGCTCGACACCAAGCCGACTTCTTCCCTCGCTAGACAACGAAGTGTTTATCTGTGAAACGTCTGTGGACTGCATATGTATGTACGATACAGACATTGAATACATTTGTTTTGGAAGTTCTGTAAATTCGTAGGAATTTTTAGGTTGCCCTAGTTCGTCACAGAAAGAAGAATTTACAAATAAGTGACAAGCTTTCAAGAAGAAGATAACATTTTAGAGTATGAAAAGATGAAGAAGATGGTTCTGAGGAAAAACTGGAAGAAATTTGTGTGAGATTAGAGACATCCCTAAGGAAACCTTTGGCCAGACTTTCGAAAGGCTGTGCCTGAATCTTGGCCAAAAAATGCAATAAAACTTCCACACCAGTAGACGATAACGCCGGCACACAGACTCCGCAAAGCAGTTGATCAACTAAGACGTAATTTTGTGAACTGGTACCTTCTGGGGGCTTATGATGGAGAAATCAATCCTATACGTGTTCTTTTTACCATCGAAGCTTGGTTCAGTCTCAGTGACCACGCTGATTATCACAAAAACAGACACCATCTGCACAAAATCCAAAGCTTTTCCACGGCACTGTCATTACACTGAGTTATCAGATTATGACAGAGCAAATGCGCACAAAAACAATGCAACGGATCCCACCGAAAAGATTCTCAGCAATTTTATGGTGATTAAAAATTTAGCAGTAACTGCTGTGCCTCAAATTAAGCAATATTCACCCTCACTCATGGCAAACTGGAGTACCGACGATCGCTGCGCTGCCAGTCGTCAGGCGAAATATTTCGTCCATGGAGTGACGAATAGGCTACTGACATTCAAGAAAGATGTTGCTGTATGAAAGAACCACAGACCTAGATATATACTGTATGTATTTCAGCATTTTAAACACAGACATAGAGAGTCTACTGCATATCGTAGGAAGTTATTATCCTATTACAGCTCTCCACTTACAACGTATTTTTCGTTCGTGTTTTCAGCATACTGCCACTTCCAATGAGTCGCTACCGGCACTCAGCAAAAACTAGTTTCGTGCTTGTTCAGTGTAATGGATTAAAAAATAAATAATGTTAAAGTTTATTCGTACCGAGGTAGTGTCCACGATGAGGTCCACGATATTTGTGCAATTATATGAACAAAAAACTAGATGCAACAATAACAATTTATTGGTAATTTCAATCAGCGCAACATGTATCAGGTGATAATGTCGCCCATCCTCAGGATCACTAGACTGTGTTTACAGCTTGCGGTATAATGTACCGACGATGTTGCCTGCTGGTGACAAGGTCTCCAGCAGGTAACATCGTCGGTGCATTATACCACAATCTGTAAACAGAGTTTAGTGCTCCTGAGGATGGGCGACATTATCACCTGATACGTGTTGAGCTGATTGAAATTACCAATAAATTGTTATTGTTGCATCTAGTTGGTTGTTTATATTATTGTATCAGAGATGCACGGCCACACAAACATCAAATTTATGCAAGTCTTCGTTACAACTATGCTCATAATAAGTCAGATAGTTTGGGCAATGCAAAGTATATGAAAACTGAGTCCTTTTAATTATGACAATTGCAACATGTGGGAGAAACTTACATGTGAATGCTGATGATGTTACCAGTAGTGGTTTTGGTAGTACTTACCTGAAAACAAACAAAAAAACACAGAGTTAGGACATTTACTTTTACACATTATAACATAACTTTATCACTTACAACATTTCGGCTGGATCGCATTTGCTGTGTATCCAGAAAGAGGCCCTGTAATGGTCTGACAACGTTCAGTAAAACTTCCCAATAGCATATTTCACTGATTCCTTCCAGCTGTAGGATGAACCGATCGACTTTAATAGACGCTTCCGAGAGACGCGAAAGTGCCTGAAAGCGTTTAAATACGCCTGCAAGCAAGAGTAAATAAAACAAGAAACATATATGAGATGGCTGGGGTGTGCGGTTATTAATGGGGTTTACAAGTGCTGGATGAGGTGTCGAGAACGGAGATAAACGAAACAGTAAATCTTGCACGCAAACATAAATTCCGTAGCAACTTACTCTCGATATTGTTTCCAGTGTACTTGAGAATTACTTGTGATGCCTACTACCAGGAGAACAATTTGTTGAAATATACCCTTCAGTCAACTCCACGTCACTTACCTCCACAGTACTACAACATGATAATCTACGAATCTGACGTTTAGGTGACCGTGCATCGTGATATATTCTCATAACAAAACCAACTAAATGCACTAATTTATCAAATTTGTTTTTGGAATAAAACTCTACATATTGCGGACAGAGGAACTGTCCGCAATATGTAGAGTTTTATTCCAAAAACAAATTTGATAAATTAGTGCATCTAGTTGGTTTTATTATAAGAATGATAATCTATATCACGGTAACATTTTGCGGAACAAACTGTCCTACAATTTAGGGATTGCAATATCGTCGAAAAATAATTGAATGTTAAAATTACCTCTGCCCCAGTTAAAATCTATTAACAGCAGTTTATAGCATAAAATAAACTTCACTAATCACCAAGTGCCATTAGATGTTCCTTCCTCTATCCGTGACGCAAACTGAAGAAAAAGCGCGTTATTATCAGTAGTGAAATTTATCCGAATTTCATCACTTTGTACACAACAAGCCTCAATGATGCTGAAATGTCACGTTCCTCCTTGTAGCCGCTTCAGAAGTGAAATCAAGATGAAGATTATCAGCACAAATACTCATGCTTTCAAATTACAATCTTTTATTCTATATCAGAGCTACAGCTTCATTGAATGCAACAGAAGAAATCAGCACTGAGACCTATCAAACTTATCGATGCCTTTAAAATCTTTCTCCATTTTCCAAAGAATATGTGATAATGGATGTACGAATGACTGATTTCTTAAACGTTTAGAAAGCCAAGAAACCTCGTTTTCTGCTCCGACCTCCCACAATGGTGATTACAATGCGATTTTCATTACCATTTAATAATCTGAAGCCAGGTTATCGTAGGTACATCGCAACGAAACTTCTGTCTCTGGCTGTGCAACTGGCAGCACCATGTGAGGCAGTTCCTCATCCCAGTACACAACATACCGCGTAAATACATACGTTTTATTTATTCTCAACTCTAAACAGAAAGCAAATTAGGATTATAAGCACAAAATAAAATTGCATATGGCACCCAATTAAGTGGTTGTGGTTTAATTCAGGTACTATTTCTGTTCTTTGATCGAGGAACTGAAGAAAACCAAAGAGGAATGTTAGCAAATCTGGTCACAGGGTCTAGATTTGATCCCGGGACCTCTCTAAAACGAAGCAGGAGTGATAATCAACTTCAAAGTTTTAGACGCGGGAAAGTTCCAATACCATTGCATCATATCCGGTACAGATTACCCACACAGTGGTGTAATTGACAGGCAAACACCAAATTAAAATTGCTCATGAAATTTTATTGATAATTACGGGTGCGCCACTTCTGCGTCGACTTGAATTACTCGAGTCAGTACGGTAATTATGAAACTAAAACACAGGAGTTCAGACAAAGATAACTGAGAAAGTCAAGTGAAGGGGCTACTGGGGAATTAATCAACTATGCGGGAAGTACAATTCTAAATGTCTTTGACAGATATGCATTACGTTCAGGAACAATTTCCTTCTTTTGAACTTCACAAATGGACGGCACACGGTTAAAATATACGTAAATCTTCGGAAACCGGGTATCCTTCCCTCTTCAGGTGCAGAAAACAAACTTTCCTGGTGCATCCCTTAGAAAGAGCCCACTGACTAAGAATATATCTTTCAATGGTCCAGTACCAAGTTTCTCGCACCTGCAGACGGAATCAGAACCGGCTTTCGAAACTGTCTTTTAATTATAAACCGGCTACAGATAAAGTCCAAAAAAGGAGGTTGTTTCGAAACATATGGGCAGCAGACTGGCGTCGAACACTTGGCCTACCGTATAATAACGAAATACATTAGCTGATGAAATTCGGCAATAAAAGTATTTAAATTTAATGAGACACACAAATCACTCTCTCTCTCTCCATCTCCGTACAAAATTCAACGAACGTCACTGCTTTAGAGCAGCGCAGCAGCACGTGCAGTTCACCGGGCAGACAGCTTGACACTCGAACACCCTTTTCCGAACAAAGCCATGGAACAAACGAATATCGGCAATGCGTCGATTGCTTTCCTGAAAATTAAATAGATGCAACCGAAGGGGGGGAAAAAAATCACGCAAGTCATCAGTTACATAAAACTTCCACTCCATCACTCCATGTCGATTCCGTTGTTGATACAACGAATGTTCAACAGAAGAAGAGAGCAGCACGACTAAACGCAAACTAATACGAAACATCCGACTTCGCTAATAAGACGAAAGCAAAGTGGTTAGTATCATGAACACAAGGAGCTTGAAATTAATGCTGTGTGTTTTCCAGACCTCGTCAGTAGAAAAATTCGTATTACCACAGGCAACTGATGAAATTTTAACGTCCAAAAACTTTACAAACACGCAAGAAGATGAGTTTTCAAACTATGCTGATGAAAGTATCCGTTTTCAAGAATACAATACTTCGTAGATTCTTACTAATTGACCAACTTAATGCATAATTTCTTGTTTTACAGTAAGTTTATTATATTCCTATACACGTTTCGAGCACTATTGTGTCCATCATCAGGGGGTCAAAATTGTATTATACAGCATCTGGTGTCATCACACGTTGTAGGTGGCTGTTTATACTATCGAAATTCTACAGAATGATTAGAAGTACGATGGTTTATAGTACGAAAGCAAGACCTGGTAGAACCTTAAGTTCGAAATGTTGAACAGATTATTTATAGCCCCGACAAACTCACCAATCAAACCACCAGTACTGGTAACTTCTTGAATTCCTTTGAGTTACATTGTGGATAGGACCTAGCTTCCTTCGGAGCTCTTGAAATATGATACGGCATTGCTAAATAAAATTACGCATGTCTCGAAAGTGCCTCAAATGAATAAAAAAGCACCGCTAAACTGATATCCCCATTTCATCCACCGATCTTCGGATGAATACGAAATCTGGACAGATATCGTGCACACGTGATGGATAACACCGAGCATATTGGAGCAGTGGTAAATTTCTACGCTTTGATTCTTAAGGTGTTAGGTTCAAATATGAGAAAAGCTTCATAAAATAAAGTACGAACAAGTGAAAAACACAGTTCATAGCGACAACCTCCATACTAATTGAAGAGCATCTGGGAAACGTTTAACGATGCAATGTAATGTACCTTGTAATTCAGGATGCTTGAAGAACACCTGCGAATATATATATATATATATATATATATATAGCCATGGGTAACGACAATTGTCTGTCGCTTTGTGAAGACGTAAACAAAACTCGAGTAGCAATACAGTGCTCTCTGATGGCGTTATTGTTGGAGCGATTACACAGTGGAGAAACAGAGAGTGACAGGGATGGAAGTGGTAACAAATTTGGTGACATGACAGTGTCAGAGAAATGCTGGCAACTTAAGGCAACCGATGTGTTTTTAGTTCAAGAGTATACACCCTCGTGCTGCAGTTAAAGTACTGCATATCATCAATATCACACAATAAACAGTCGAAGTCAGTTATAACATGATGAAAGGGCCTGAATATTTTGTGTCGTTATGAACGAGTGTTGTTCTAACAGAGAAGTATAAAGTTATGGCTAACAGTGAGGAATTAATTTGTACCACAGGATATCTGACGTTATAGACGAAGTGTAGCATAAACCGATGTCGTTTTAACCGGGCTCGGCTCTACTAGGAACAGTGAAAGTGCACTTCACAGCCAACTTGATGGACGCATACAATCACAGAAATAAGTCTTACCTTCACAGAGAATGCACCCATCACAACCGACTCCACGTCTCTGACACTGACTATACAGAGGGACATTAATTTTTCTGACAATTATCGCTAGTCACTTTCTGTCGGTTCGTTTACCTTAAGAAAATCAGCTCAGTTCCCACACTACATATAACAACGGTTGTCAATTATTCGTAAGTTACCAAAAGCCGCTAGAAAAATGCACTGGAGAATCGCGTGTTTTTGTAGGATACATACGCTTAATACAGTCCCAGAATGGAATGTCGTTAAATAAGGAGAAGTAATCTGACTCGTCTGTCCCAAATAGGATATCAGTTTACAAAGGCATGGTAAGTTTTTAGCAATATGTTCCATTGTAGACAAGAACAGAACATGCAGAAGAGACATGCCCGAGGAAAATGAAAGGACATTCGTGTTAGATTGGAGACAAATCCAAGATATTTAATAGTTCGACTTGCATATAAAAAGGCATTGTATAATCAGCAAGAATTGCAAGAAGGTGCTGCATTTATATTCACGTACGACAACTGTTGTCAAAGAAATCTGCGACACATACTGTGAGGAAAGTGTGTATTTCGCAAATTTGTTTCTTAATACGGCGCGTGATGGTGAAATACTTCGAAGCACGTAATGTCTCTGTTTGGTTATAAAGTCTGGTTGCACATTAGCGGGTTATGAATTCAGAGAATAGGAGACAGTGAACTGCAGAATATTACAAAGGGCACTCGAGCTCTTTGCGGGCGGTAAAATGGTCAGGACTAGGGTTAAGCGGTTGTACAGTTGGTTGAGGCACTGCGCTACAAACCGGAAGGTCGCGGGTTCGACTGTCATTGGAATTTATGATTGACATAATTCTTCCAGCCGCACTATGGTCCTGGGGTTGACTCAGCCCCTAACAGAAATGAGTACCAGGAATATTTCCTGGGAGGGGGGGAGGGGGGTAAAGGAGGCCTGTGTGTAGGGCTGACAACCTAACCACCTTACCACCTTGATGTGCCAAATGTCTTGAAATGTGGGAGCCTCAAACTCCTGGAACCCTCAGGGCCTGTCCAAGCCTGTAATGGGATTGCTTTACCTTTTTTTTTTTAAATGGTCGGGGTGTGGCAATGACCACCCATCCCCCTCCAGTGCTGATTTTAAAGAAGGGTACACCTACACCTCCATCCAACTTCTGTGGCTTCATAGCATGTGATAGGGTGAACTTTTATTATTTCTGCAGAAAATTCTAAGTTAATCCATAAAGTGCCATTACATGACGTTACAGTTCGTGTATGGTGCGCAGTAAGTGCTACTAGGAATATCTGGTCCATTATTTCCTCTGAACCTATACATTCACACCGATTAGTGACAAGCATTCTAACGCAGTATTTAACACCAGTCTGATTACAATTCTTCACATTGTTGATAGAGTGTATTTGATGACAGTGTGATAAGTAGATTGTGACTTCGTTCGCCAGGACGAACCTGCGCGAACGATTTATTACTTGCAAAAAATGTGAAATTTGTAATGTGTACAGTGACAAAATTGCACTGAAGTCGATCTGAAAGGCAGCATTCGCGATGTACTATCTGTTATTTCTTCAGCAGGACCTCGGTGTGTTGGTTAGATATGACACGTCTGCGAGAAGAAGGAAACTCTTTTCCAGCACCGTTTTGAAATACGGCGAATAAAACCCTCATACTTACTGCAAACACTGAATGAAAATTACCCAGCAGCTTTCTCAGATGTTGTGAATAATACCAAAATCATATCTGCAATGCATTTAGCTGCAGCCTGTGGACCCAAACCCACGTCACAATGAACTAGCGGCGGATGCTGCATCACTCGACTTCACAAGAAAATGTCGGAGTGATGAGCGATACGAGTTAGATAATATTGTCCCTGCATATTTCAGTTCTTTGCAGACATTACGTTACAATACGGGAAGATATGCAGTTGTACATTCTTAATGTGCTGAGTGGATGCAGAAGAGTTATTTTTCACTGAACGCAGCGAGAACTGACACACCAATTGTCATGAAAAGGTTTAAAACATCATACAGAATTAACGAGCCTGACTAGGATGCTAGACCGGCAAAACGCCACGGTAAAGGACAACTCATTCAAGACGCCTCATTTAACATCTGTCAGAAAATACATGTGGTTTCTTTAAAACAGAGCTATTCAGAAACTGGGGATTAAAACAATATTATCTTGCATAAGATATTTTGTTAGTGGCATTAAATAAATGAAGGATATAAACAATTTTCATTACAAGTCTCTTTTGGGGTGGCTGAAAAGCTAAGTTGGATTTATAGGCCACGTTCAAAAGGCCTTGTATTTATGTTCACTAAGTGATTACTTAATGCCCCAACCGATAGGCACAGTAGGCCACACGTTCACCGATTACAACCGTAGGGCGACAACCAACAGACAGTGAAAACTGCAAACACAGGCACAAGAATGGTCGATGTTCTTCTTGAGATTAAAGGATTAAAAAGTCGGAGAAGATGTCGGTCTATGGGAACAGAAGAAAGGAGAATATTAGGGACAAAATAAGCCGTAAAGAGCCGCATGTTAAGGCCGCGGCGCAGGGGAGGTAGACGGCAGAAGGCTGCGGCGTCCTCTATTTACTCGTTATCAATTAAAATCCTGTTTCGAACAGATTATTTACTACAAATATTATAAACATGCACCATACACGCATGGCATCTTCCTACAAATAAGTCAGTAAATGCATTACAGTATTGTTCCAGGGCTGATATAATGGTCAAGATATCCACCTCGTACTGCCATGCGATTTTAATACACGCGACAATAGAAAAGAATTTGCTGCAGTTACATTTCGCGTTCCTTAAGACCAATAAACAATAAATCAGAATACCAACTAATTGCAGGATAAACGAAATGAATATTCAAATTCTGTTTTTGTTAGAACCTAACTTCTGACGGAAGAATCCGAATGACGATTTTTACAGTACACTGTAAAAATAAAAAATAAATTCAAAAATACATACAGACGAATCATTAAATAGCAAACTGAAAACTGAATAACAACTAATTTCAAATAATTTAAACAACAGAATATTTCAAAACTTAGTATCCAACAATAAGCCAATCACCCAAACAACAACCGATCTTCCAAACAACCAATCGCTAACCACCCAATACAACAAGCAAATAAAAAATTAAACATCCAAACACACAAATAACAAACAAACCGTATAAACACTAATTAAACTGAGCAGACATTTTACAAACTATTCAAAAATCAAGTAAGCCAACTTCCTACAAAAACAGCCATGGTACAAAAGTGGTATTAAAAACAGTCATTTAGGAACTAAATGACAAATTAATCGTTGAGATATCCACATAATCAACCAGTCATCCATAAAACACATCAACCAATCAACCTCGTCCGTTTCGCCATTAGCATCGCGGTATAAAGTACGCATTCAGCAATTCATATTACCCAATCATAGCGTGTAGTGGGATACAGACAGGGGGGCATACACGGTGCCCGGAATGCGGACATTCCCCCTGAGATATGTTTGGCTTGAAAAGAGGGATAAACGTCGACGAGTCAACAAGATTCAGCAATGTCCTTACGGAACGCCGTCCACTGTTCCAACATTATGTTGGTATTAATTTATTTGCGTCTTTCACCTATCCCACATATGCTCAAAATTTAATGGTTCCATGCTAGATGCTGTTTCGAACATGAACAACCCATTCGTGTTGAGTAGAAGAGAAGACATCAGGCACAACCCAATAGAGGATGAGCATCGACTTGAGGCCCCTGGTAAGTCCGGTTACCGAAAAATACTCATACAACGGGAACAGGTATAAAATTGATTATTAAACATCTGGTGTTTCTTTGTTCATTGAAGAGCACAACAGTGATCTCGAAGTAAAGAAATTTAAGAATGCAAAATGGATCGCATGATAAAATATGTGTGTGTGTGTGCGTGTGTGTCTGTGTGTCTTTGTGCGTGTGTGCGTGCATGTCTGTAACTGTCTCCACGATTCCACCGGTCCGTAGAAGTAACTTCTCTTACTCAAGAGCCCCTACAAGTGTCGGGCAATAGATGAAGCCCTGTTGACGATGTGGGTTATGATAACCAGTTGGTCGGGAATATTCCGCAATTGAAAAGACGGATATTGAATAAAGCAGGATAGAATGGTAGGTGGAAAGCGATACACGTGAATAACAATTTCCACCAATGACGGGGTTAGCTGATTAAGAAATTCCCTGCTATTACGTCATTAAATAATTAATGAGATCGAGGAATTCGGTACAGTCTACTGTCTTTAAGCTCTACTTTAATATAGGCATCATTATGTCGTTTATACATTTCGATAAAAAATTTTTCACTTGAGGTCTTTTCGAAAATAATTTTACCATTTTCTTATTCCCTGCTGTGCGAAACGCCCCTGTCATGGCATCTTGCGTAATTTCAATTTTCCAATACCTTAGTCTTTATTTTCTGAGATAACAAAAATGTAGGTAAATGTGTCTAGAGGTAGGTTCACTAAAATGCTCTTAGTGTAAAAAGGTAAAGTGTTCCCGTTACAGGCCCAGTGTGGCCCAGAGGGTGGGTAGAGGTATAGCTCTACTCTTCCATGACCGCGGCAATAGAAAAATGCCCTTATTGTAAGAAGTCAAAGCGAAGAAGCAAAAGAAAATGAGCTGCCAGTCAGGCAGATAAGTATCGTTTCTACAGAGCTCAGCAAATGTTCTGTGCTTGAAAGGATTACAGTAAAATCAGAAAGACATCTGAATTTAAAAGTTGGCCTTGTAGCAATACGTGCAGCTTTCCAACATGAAACGCACGAAACAAAACGAACCTGTAGATGAAGGGGCCGTAAATTTCTTCCGGATATGACTGTTTCATTTCCCCACAAAACCCTTCCCGGGGCCGATGCTATCTGGCTGGGAGCTTCGAGGCGGGACACTCATAAATAGGGAAGGAAATGGGCCCTTGAATAAACCGGGTGAGTGAGCAGATCCTGCACTCAAGCGACCATCGACCACCACAAGATTTCCTACAGACCGTGCTTACAAAGTCACGGTTTATTTGATGGATGCACTGAAATTTAAAATTCAGAGTCAGAAACGCAAGGCAAGGCAAGGCAGTGCACACACTGCAATACAGTTACCGCGAATAAAAATTGAGAATTGAATGACGCCATCCCGTTGTGCGTGTGTAATAAATTTTATTGCAAAGTACCGTCATACACAACAATTGAATATCAGTTGTAGTTTTAAAACTGGTTAATCAGACTACATGTTTCGGCCGTTTTATCCCGCCATCATCAGGCCTACAGAATAATATTGTCAATTAAGGTACATTCGTTAACTCTACCAATTGGATCCCATTCTTTACACTGGACCTTTAAGTGCATTAAAAGCTTATGTTAGCGGTTAAATAGTATTTGATATAAAACAGGCATAAAACTATGTGTATTTTTATTTACTTTCCATGTAGGGGTGGACGTAAGCAGCCGTGTTATCACTTAGTTGCGTAGAATTTATAGAGCGTACTTAGGGCGATCATTCACACTAGACTAATGGATGATGGCCGGATAAAACGGCCGAAACATGTAGCCTGATTAACCAGTTGTAAAACTACAACTGATATTCAATTGCTGTGTATGACAGTACTTTGCAATAAAATTTAAAAACTGAGAAGCTACTGTAACCTACGCACTAAGACGCTAGCAACGACCGCAACACTAGGATTACATCAACTATTCGAAGTCATTCACACTTCTTCAGCCCCGCTATCGATTATACGCTATTATAAGCTAGACACGTTCCTTTAGCTAAGTTCCGATTCGCAACTGACGAGGTTTTGACGTGATATTAATAAAAATCCAACCAGATGCAACAGTATGCAGGTAGTTATTTACTGCAAAATCACTCTACATGTTTCGGGTGTCACCGCACCCATCACCAGGAGTACTAAAAACTGTAACCGCAGCCTCCGGTACAGGTCATAATATCGGTACAGCTACTTCCCCCCAACGTGGCCCGATCAGGCCACGTTGGAGGGAAGTAGCTGTACCGAAATTATGACCTGTATCGGAGGCTGCGGTTACAGTTTTTAGTACTCCTGATGATGGGTGCTGTGACACCCGAAACATGCACAGTAACTTTGCAGTAAATAAATATCTGCATACTGTTGCATCTGGTTGGATTTTTATTAACATTGAATTGTGATGCACAGAACCACGAGCTTAAAATTTTGACGTGATATTGGACAAATGTTACTGGTTTCCCACAACGTCATGACAGACAGTGCGAAATTATAAAAGTATTCAGGAAGAGGTTTCCGACACCAATATGGCAGGTAGCAGCATGATGAAGAGCAGTGGGAAAAACGGTGACCATCGCCTGACTGCTGCACTAAGGCCAGCCCTTGTTACTCCATATACCGATTGCACGATATTTTATAGCCCACGCAGTCTTGTATTACCAGCAAGTTCAACAATAAGAAATATCAGGACATACATTTATTACCAACTAACTGCACTTGTTAACATAAACAACACTGTTACGACATATTTCGGCTAGTGAAAATAGCCATTCTCGGAGAGTACAATTTCACAAAGAAGTACGAGTTGTTGAAACATACAGTCGTCGTTAGTAAATGGTAAGTGGTATATATTAAGTAATCTAATTACATTATCAATAGGTGATGTTAACAATAGAAGGTTAAAACTTACTACACAGTATTTATATCAGTTCGAATTATGTATAGATGGCATTAAAACGCGTAGAAATAGTAAAATGTTCTTCACGTCTAGTTGAATGACAAACCTGGAAAATGGAGTTTAATTAAATAGTGGAATTAGTTGGCGATATATATATGAACTACATCCCGATTGTGCGGAAAGCTATGATAAAAATATCGCGACATTTCTTGTGAAGTCGACGTATGGAAAGTTAATTTAGGTAGAAAATTCAAGACTCAGTCCTTCTTATTTTCGTGCATGGTGAACAATGAATGGGAGTTAATGAGAACCCAGTACCATTCCACTGACTAACAGACAGCTACCACATTCAGGGTAGAACTCGCCACTGCAGGTTTCCCGCCACGTACAACTTTGAATTAGTATGCCGCTCTACTGCCTGCATAGGAACTTGCAGTGGCATTAATAATCAGTGGCTGCGGTTGTTTTATTCAGGACCTACCGCTGTTCATAATAATACTGTTCCCATTGTGGGAACACCGTGAAAACTACCGTAACAACAGCAGTCGCATTTCGAACCTAGAATCTCCCGAATATGAAGAAATGCTAAACACACAACCGGGAATAAGAGAATTGCGGTTTTCTGGATTACCACGCAGAGAGTAACGGTAATTACCTACCGACGTTTCGGGACAACCTATCGGTACCATTTACAGGGGTTTTTCTTTTGGTTTCTTGACACCTGAAGATGGGACCGATAGGTTGTCCCGAAACGTAGGTAAGAAATTACCACTACTCGCTGCTAATAACCCAGAAGAACGCAGTTCTCATCCACTTCGAGGCGATAGCCTGAAATCACACACAAAACTGCGAAGTGCATTCAACAGCATACATGTCCGATATATGGAACTACTTCTGATGCTATTGTCTCGGTCTCAAATCCTAATCCTGTATATAAAGACCGCGCGGTGAAGTTCCTAAGTGGATACAAGGTGAACTGTAGAGCCTGCTTACCACACGTCGTACTTTACCAAGCTTTATGTCCACAGAGGTCGTGGCGAGGGCACAGCCGCACGCACTGCAGGCCGGTATCTTGATATACGAGCTTCCGTTTTAACTGCTGCTGAGAGGAAGAGCAGAGTTGGCAGCGTAGTGGTTAGGACGCTCAATGTAAAGCCTCTTGTGCCCTACCGTGAACCTCACCTTCGTGTGGTACACTCATTACAACACACAAAGCGACGGACAGCAAGTCGTCTTTAAATCACACGTCATCAATTACCAGCATCGGAAACAGTACAAAATAAAAAAAAAAAAAAAAAACACACACACACACACACACACACACACCCAGGCGACATAAAGACATAAAAGGCTAGATTATGTGCCAGTACCTACTTTAATAAACCGATAATTAATTAGTCATTCGTTTGTAACCACTACATTAAGCGTCCAGAAATTATTGCTGAATTAGTTGCGGAGGAAATTTCAGTGCAAAAGTTAAAGAAACGGGTCCTTACTATGTATATATGTATATATATTTTCGATTTACTTTAAAAATCTGGCGGTAGTTCAGATATTAATCTCATTACAGAATGACTTGCGAAGCATTTGTCAGCCAAACCCGGTCGCCCCGCGGTCTCAGTCGTAGGTCTGCGGCCGTTCGCCTGCTGGGATTCGAATACCACTGGAGATATAAGACGTTTGCCTCTTATGAATGTTGTGTGTTGTGCAGGGGAGTCCAACCGAGTCTGTACGTGCCAATGTCTGCACTCAAGTGCAACAATAACCTTCTACACCTACAATGAGTAGACAGAAGAGGTACGACTAAAACCTACTGGTACGAAGAGTTTGTGGTATAATTTCGGGTGTTGAAACAGAATTTTTCAGGTGAAACCGAAGAATATCACGATGAACCTATCAGAATAGCTAGCGATGTGGAAGAAATTAGACCTGTGGGTTAGAAGTCGTTGCTGCATGAACAAAATTTCTGGCAGTGCGGTAAGTGTGTACAACATACTTATCACGTTTAGGTAAACTTTCTAGTGTTCACTCTGTACGTTACTGATAACAGATTCAAGACACTAAACCAACGCAACGCCTAAATCTGTTCCTTTGATATTTATAATATCAAGTGTCCATCATCAGTAAATCAAAGTATTACAGCATAAAACCAAATCATCCACTTTTGTATACAGCTGTCGTGGCGTACAAGAGTCAGATGGTTAAAATATAGTCATTTCTTTGTACGGTTGTTGTATTTGTGTGACAGATTTTGATACACAATATCTTGGAAGCAGCCTACGTGCTTAACGAAAGTCAGCACAGGAAATTTGGTTAAGTTCTGGTTTTCATTTTGGAAAACAAATCAGAAAGAAATTTGGGCTGGAAAAAAAAATAAAAATAGAAAAAAGCAAATAAAGGAAAAATAGGCAATAAAAGAGGAAAGGAAAAAGGAAGGAGAACAGAAAGAATAAAGAAAGAAAGAAGTTACTGAAACGTATAAGGCGCAGCTTAGAGCTCCTTGTGGTTATAATGGTGGTTCATCTCCCCTCAGTCACGCGACGGACCCGATGTCCGCTCTGCATCCACAGTATACTGAATCAAAGTGTACAGTAAGGGAACACGCCATTTCCCTTGATGTCCGTAAAATCCCTAAGGGTCGACAGAAGGGTCGCATTCTCACTCAATTGGAAAATTGGGACAGAAATTCTCTTCGAACTGAAGAAGCCGTTCCAGTAGTGTAGCCATGTGCCTTGAGCAATTCAATTTGAGCTAAGTTAACGGAAATAATTCCGTTTCACAGTTCATATAGGTCCACTTGCCTCCCTCTTTATGTCCTACTGTGTCCTTCTATCATTGCTGAAATGATTAAGGAAACTAATAATGCAAACAGACGTCAACTCAAATTCAATTAGATTGGGCTATTAGTGTCTGTCGACATCCAGATCGTAATCTCTAATTTACAACGTACGCAAAACTATTTTTAAAATGTATTAAAAATTATAAACATGGCGAGGATTTTTGACTTTATATCTGACAAAATTAATGCAGCAGGAATGCAGCCTAGTAGAAATTACGCAGAGTAACGGATCGCTAAAGTGCACAGCACAGCACAGCACGTACAGTACCACATTACATCTGACCTAAAACATTTAAAACAAGTCAAGAAACCGATACACAGTACAACGAAATGATTTGTTAGACCAACGTGATGCATCAATTAAGATTTATTGATAAACCAATGACTCAACATGTTTCGGGCACCATTGTGCCCATCTTCAGGAGTGCAAGGCTGTACACTACTGAATATGGTTTTCAGCACTTAAAGTGCTGGCAGGAGTCTTGGGAAGACGGGAGGTAGGTCGTGTGCACTGTGTAGAGGCTGTTTTTCCACTGCATATGGTTTTCACCACTTTAAGTGCTGAAAACCATATGCAGTAGTATACAGTCTTGCACTTCTGAAGATGGGCACAATGGTGACCGAAACACGATGAGTCATTTGTTTATCAATAAATCTTAATTGTTGCATCAAGTTGGTCTAACAAACCATTTCATATTAAGGATGCACGATCACACGAACTTCAAACAAAGCCAGTACAACATTTATGGAGCGCTCTCTCCTGTTTGTGTAACTACATCGACAGAAATAAACTCTAAATTTTAACAAGTAACCGTTTTATCAGCCCGTTAAATTACATTTTAAATTAATATACACTTATACACACATATGGACTTGTAAATTCAAGTGGAAGTAGCTTCGTTTATTTATTATCGACAATACGAGACTTCGATAATATTCATGTCTGTTCGGCAGACCGTCTTGGTTGTTGAGTCTGGGTCTACAGTCTTCGAGATACGTAGTACACGCACTGCATGACACGTTTCCGCCGTTAATTGCGTTTTATTCAATAATCACGAAACACGCAGGGCTCAGGAGTACTTGTAATGTACACAAAGTACGTGATTCCGTTTTGTCTACAACGTCTCATCGAAACTTTGTTGCCTTCTGTAAATGTACAGGAAGATACAGACACAGACACAGTCCAGATGCACGAAGCAGCTAACACAAGTGTTCACGTAAAACGCCGCCTATTTTTTTATCAGATTTTAACCAGAGTCACAATTCCCAACCATCTGCAGTAGAACATCCCAAAATCAAATTCCATGCGAATGCGATGAAAGATTCTCGAATCGTTACAAAGTGAAGAGATGGACAGACAGACAGGGTGAAGTTAATGGGCAAATTTTTGCAACATTTGTCTGCAACGCACAAAGAAATAGGCGTCAAAAATTCTTACCCAAATTCATCTTTATTTTCTGGTTCAGATGTACAATCTGGTCTTTGGTTTTTGCTTTGATGGCCAAACGAAATCCAACTGATGACTGACCATTCAGTTCAGTATAAAAAGATACCGGAACTACATCGTTGGGGGCTCTTTATAGAAAAAAACCTCTATCCCTAGTAGACAGAAGAAAAACTTTCAATCACAAGAACACAAGACATGAAAATAGTACTGAAGGGGAAAAACTGGTTGCTCTTGTTAACAAAAATTTTGAAGTACTGTCGACTAGAATTCCATCCTAAAGCCCTTCGCCATTGCTCCACTCACTGAGCGATAACACCTCACCCCAATCCCGTTCCTTCAGTGCCTCCGATTCATTAGGAGAGTGAAGTTCATCCCCTTTTGACCTTTAATTATCCATGAGACCACACCCCTTCACATTCACCCCGGGGTGCTATTCGACTTACGACGGTTACTAAGCATTCCCCCGTCCACCTAAACCACCAGCTCGAGCTTGCAAATTGCTTTTGCTCGTCACACCCTCAAGTTTAATTTACTCATTAATAATACTTAAAGAGTTCCCGCACAAAAATTAACACTACTGGGACAATGTCCATTTGTCTACGTGCGAGATTCTTGCGAAGTTTCAGGATACTACAAAACTATATGAAACTTCACGAACTCGACTTCATGAATAGTACTGAAAGACTGTAAAGTGTGTATTAAGTGTACTCCACCAACCTCCTTGCAAATAACTGACTCCATAAGAAACTAAAACTCAATGACCATATCATAAAATCCTACGGCTTTTGTGGAATTTGAAGTTTCGTTGCTGTGTCCACAAGATCTCTCCACTGGACTTAAAAACGACGTCCTTCCGTTATGATGATACAGACGACGTTTCGTGTCCACCCTTTACTATCAGCGTACTTATCAAAGAAAAAAGAAGACAAAATATTCTGCACCGAATGCAGGAAGCATTTCCCGAACTCTCGTTCTTTAGCTTCTTACAGTACATACATTTCATTTAATTCTGTTACATTTTCGAAGGGTTTATAATCTATATTTAAGTCACTGTAAGTACTGTAAAGCAAACGTTTCAGTAAAACAGCTTTTAGTCACACATTAAACTAAAATTATATCATTCTTATACACTTTTCCTCTCAAATATAGCACACGAACTGAATGGCCTTGGAATCCATTTCCACACGAAGATAAGGTTTTCGGCGCCATTTTCCTCACGGGAATAAACCAGCTCAACACCACCTCGCTTAATCAACTACAGCCATCCACACCTTATTTTCACCGGCGCCCATAATTTTTTGCATGGTTAGAAATTAAATTAAAATGCAAAACCAGTACCGTATTCTTGCAGACTTCATAAGGTCTTCAAAACCAAAATTTATTTTTCTTCAAAGCTGCATTTTTTGTAGGGTGCTTGTGTGCTTAATTATGCAGTAAAAACTTATTTTTACTCTGTGGCAAATACGCTGGGCTTTAACGAGCCCCGACACCCCAAACAGAAAGCTGTCCTGACGCACAAAAATAAACAATATAAATAAAAATAAATAATATTTATTTATTACAATTGGTTTTTTACCCGGTGGCAGTGGTTATTTTATATGTAAACAAAACATGAAACTGGGTACTACTAAATTTAAATCAGGAGGGCTACATGAGAAGCATGTAGTGGCAACTTGGAATCTTGGGAACCATCTCAGCATTTGCTTTTAGGCACAGGGAAACCAAGAGAAACCTGTGTCGAGATGGCCGGTCGCAGGACCTTCCGAATACTGACTTCTAGCCAGCAGTCCGGCACCTAAAGTAAAAAAAAAGCAATGCGCACACAGTACAACAAATACACATAAGATAACAACACACAAGACAACTACAACAATACACACGATCAACCAACAACAACTACACAAAAGACAACTTAAAACTAGCAACAAAACACACGAGACAAATTAGAATTTCAGAACATGTACAGAAGGTAAAAACACCCAAGCAAGAAAGTAATGTGTACAGTTGAACATATCTGGGCAGACAATAAACCGATTTACATCTATGTTTGAAATTGTGATAATGTAAATCTCTACCTGTTCTGAAGTACTGCACCATGACAGCATATAGGACGTCTGTAAGTAAAGCTCCATGTATACTGTCGTCGGCCACCGACATTAACCGTTATACTTAGGCTATGCTTCATGTAGGCCAGGGAAAAGATCTTCAGTGCCCAAAGTTTGAGGCAGTGCAGTTTTCGCAGTGACTAACGTTCTTACTACGAAGTCTGGAGACCCCAGGCACGAATCGTGGCTTATCTTAGTCCCTCTATGACCATATAATCATAGCAGAATAACAGTTCGATTAGATTTCCATCATTTCTTTCTACATTCTTTTCAATGCATTGTTGACTGACCATCCCACTTTACCTCACTATATGGCCGAACGCACTGACAGCGTCGTTAAATTAACAACAAAGAAACATGCTCGCTCATCCATGACAACCCTACTCCTCACACTTTAACTTTAGTAACACGTAAAACAAGTGACGACATTTCATATACAGCTCTAGTTAACGAAGCCTCCCGAAGAAGCGCGATGTTAATTTGCGTGTCTTTTTTACGGCTCACGTACCTACCTACGTGTACCACAGCCAATGTTAATCTGTCCTGCAAGAAAACTGTTGTCTACGTCTGTAGTAACTGGAAAGCAACATATTCTACTGAACGGACAGGCCAGCCCCCTTTCTGGCTACCTAGACTTTAGTGTTGGTTTGGATATATATTACAGAACTTGTGACGTAACTCACTTATCTTAATTACGCTCATTCAGTTAATCACATGTACTATCTGAAGCCTAAGAGTGAAAACACCGAAATCCGCACACACAACAGCGCAAACACCCTAAGAACAAGAAGACCAACAACGCATTACCTGTTTGCTCTTGGCACGTCACCGACTGCGAGATTCTCTGACAATTGAATTTCAGGTCGCTAGGCTTCCTCAATACCAAACCACATACCCACATTATGACGTTCCGCTCTTAAGTCTTTAAAGACGAAGCGCAGGATGCTTTATTTAAAGACCCAGTCCGTACCGCGAAGTAAACGCTTTTCATCTTGGTTATAAAAACCAATCAGTTTATGTTGTATTGGACAGAAGTCGCTGTTTGTTCTGACATAAATACAAAAGAAATAAAGTGTGGGCAGGATGTAAAATTCCTGAATGTTAAACTTGTCGGCGCATCACTTAACAAGCAGGCTTTAAAAGTTAATACAGATAGATTATGTCAACAAAATGGATCACTAATTAGACTTGTAAAGTTCTACTGAATAGAGCTATGACAATTTTATGTTGACTTCCACTTTGTTACCACCACAATTTTATTTCACTAAGCAGCCTTTAGTAGCATCGTGACTGAGTCTTTTGAGTGAGATAGGTTAAATGAAGTGTCGTACCTCTATGTGCTACGGTCCTGTATATTGTGTTCACTAAGGACATTTCTGGATATTAACGTAACAAATCACGCTGCTATTATATGTCCTGTTGGAACTTCGTTATAATTCAAAGAAACGTGTTATTTCGAATAAAACCTAATTCTGCTTCCAACAGATTACAGTACGACACTGTGTAATTTGACCACGTTAAGTTACTTTCCGATATTTGTCGTCCCTTGTGTCGCGTTTTACTACCTTATACACGAAATATGCAAAACACAGGCGGTTTCGGACCTTTAATTCCATGTTTCTATTTTACTGCAGTTCACAGGACAAGAAAGAGTGTGTTTACGATTCAGGATAACTTCTACGCCACTACAGAATTTGCTTTTAGATGGCCCAGTATTTTAATATTCACGAAACGTTTTCAGAATCTTAGTTTATTCAAGTAATTTCTTTCAGTTACATTTTTGATCCCGTAATACCCAGTCTTAAGAAACTACTGAGAAATGCTAACACAAGTGAAATTACGAAGTGCTTCTAGCCGTTTGGAAGCCCAGCAATCATTTGGAGGGGAAAAATCTTCAAACTGCTTCTTCATCGGATCTAGACAGCCGATCCAATGACCCCTAGAGTACCAGGGGTGTGTAGAGTGAAACCCAACACGTAAAATTGTACCTGCCTTCACTGCAACACCACGACATAAAAGCACACGGCCAAGTCAAGGTACAGTCCCCAGCATTTCAGGATCGGCATTAAATGCAGACAGAGAGCCACTGGCACACTTTACAAGAAGGTTTGGTGAACCTGTATGCTAGTCTGAACACTGAAGGAGAAGAAACTTCCCCACTGGAGAGGTGATTGAACAGCACAAACATTTCGATCAGGATGGTTTTTCTAGACCGAGAATCAAACATCGGATCACCAAAAGAAGAAGCTAGATTACTAAAAATTACGTCACGAACCTTATCCTAAATTTACTGTGAGTAGAGTTATAGTACGTTTCGGTCTGTGTAAAACGGCATTACAGTCATAGGCTTACCTGCGGTCAACTGTCAACCAGTGATGGGCTGTAGAGTAATTTGTGCTCCGTTCGTTAGATATTCACCGTAACAAGTTTGTTATAGTTGCAGTGCAGTATACAAAGCAGGCGTTCGATTGATGGGGGTGTTACAGCGGGTGGTGGGTGGTAAGGGGAAAATTAATCTGCATATCATATCTGTAAGGCACGTGTACTGCAGGTCTGGAAATGTGTCCTTATTAAGGGCTGTACCTGAAGGGGCATGCTGGGTTTATCAAGAACGCTGCTGAGTTGTGTATTCGTCAACAGCCAGCAACAGAATTGTTCCACGTTTAGGCATACATTTTCTGGAAAAGTAATCTAATTCCAAATATGAATGCCCAGCATCGGACTTCATGCATGGGTTCTGCTTGAAGGAAAACTAAGTCCCACATTTGTTTCTGTACACGGTTTAAAGCAGGTATGTACTTTACATCTACCCACCAGTGACATCCACACGTCTGTTTAAAATTTGGCAGAGACCCATGTACGTATTCTCGCCTTAAATTCTAGTAAGTTAGACTATGTTCAAAACGCCTATGCACACCTGCTCCGTTTCCTAGTTGCATTACAAAAGTAAATTCAGAAATCTCCTTCAGTTTCAGTCCCCCAGTGGCTGCGCAGTCTAAGGCGTGGATCTGTGGTCACTCGCTGGTTGGGATTGATGGTTCGAATCCTGCCGGGGGCATAGATATGTTCCTCAGGTGAATGACGTGTGTCGTCAAGTAGAGGTTTCTGTGACGAGCTGTTCATTCTTCCAGAGGAATCCTACCGACCGTGCGGCGTCGTTGTCTGTGATCTAGAAACCTCAAGAGTGAGGAGGCCATGGCCCACGGTGGGACGCAGTGCCACAGGGAGAAAGAAATCTGTTTCCGATTCGTTAACATTAAATTCATTTTAAGAGAAATTTCACGTAACGCTGTAAGAGAATGATTTTAATGAAATTCACACTTCCACAAGCACTGCCACGCGTAGGCTCAAACTGAAAGGTAAAGGAAAAGTTCCCCCGCTTATGCGTTACTCACGAAAGTAGGAAATACACACAGGAGAGTGAAGTTTTACATCCAGTTTTTCTTAATTAAGAAATCTTTGGCATAAGATTGAGATGAATGATTAACTGCACGCTCCGACAGCTTTGTATTCGGCGATAGAAACCCGGTACTCACTGGCCACGAACCCCAGAGCTGACCTGCATTCAACGCCGAAGAGAAATAGTCTCCTGTCTTTGTTCTCGCGAAGAATCGAAACCAAACTTTCCTGTCGTCCATCCCGCACGCTAGTCACTGTACTAACTCAGCTATCAGGCTCACATTCAAACCATATGATTCGATTTAATTCGTTTGAAGGTCCAAAGTCCTTAACAGACCGAACACTTTTTTGGGGGGTTTGCCTATACGTCGGTGAATATCCATAGGAGAACAAGATATTGCATATGAACAAACGTGAATGGTAGGCGCGGCTCTAAGACGCACTGCTGTAGTGTATGTAGTATTTGCATTACATTTGTGTCGAAAATAACACTGCATAGTTTGATTACAGACAATGTAAAAGATACGTCTATTCTTCAAATTTTCGCGACTGCGTGGGGGCCCATTTAACCCCTACCCATTGAATATCGGTAGCCCTTTCGTCAGAGATTGGGCAGTCCGTACGTGAAGCTGGCCTGTCCCATCATTTCACGGCAAGGAATGCAGGAAAATTCACTTCCAGGCTTCTCATACATCTTCGTATTACAGCGGTACATAAGTATCGAAACTTGGGTTTCACTCTGCGTTAGAAAGCGTTTGAATTTTGACTCTAGAAAATTGCTCACTATGTGTCAAAACAGAACTTTGACCACGTCCCGAATTAGAGATCTCGAGGCTTCATTTCATCTACCGATTGCTAGGACTGTTTCTTAAAGTACTTAAGGACCTCCGTTTTTCAGATACTTATCAACTGCTCATTACTGATTACTATATTATTTTATTAAACACTCTATAAACTCTTCAGCTGAAACAGCGCCGTAAAACAATCTCAGAATAAAGAACCCAATCGAACCTGTTGCCTCCCAGTGTGAACCAGTAGTGACAACCCACTGTACATACAGTAACCTGCCTCGTATTCTCACAGCAAACAATGTCGCACTCTATGGATCTATCTATTAATGCATTTTTTAACAACAGCACTTCCCGACACGTGCGCTATCTGCCAAGAACCTGAGCGGTACCTCTGCCGACTTGCGGCCTTCCGCGATATGCCCGTTACAGTGCACGTTCCACTTAATGTGTTTGCAGATAACATATTTCTTACGAGGCGTGACAATGTATATGCTAAAGCTTTTCCCCTATAAGCACGAAGCAGTGTTCTAACGACAATAATTACACAGGCCTGTATTTTATGTTCATTCTAACTACGTTCACCTCTTGTCACAAATATGCGGTAGCTCCTGCAATGGAACAAGATTAGTAGTAATACGAGTAGTAGTAGTAATTTCAAAATCACTCAGACAGTACCTGAACAAAATACCAGGAAAGCACGAAATTAAGGAACTGCAAAAAAAAAACA